>Ga0233430_1000027_pt1 | contig 315194 bp, 297 predicted proteins | sample SI_118_April2016_2_FD_179883 | JGI IMG/M metagenome (GOLD analysis project Ga0233430, IMG submission 179883) | Seawater microbial communities from Saanich Inlet, British Columbia, Canada - SI_118_April2016_150_MG | ecosystem: Environmental > Aquatic > Marine > Inlet | place: Canada: British... | reverse complement strand
GACCGTGGCAAGACAGCTGTCTTGAAATACCTTAGCGGAAATTCTTGAGGCCCTCTAACTTGCAGGCACCCTTGGTGTAGGCTTCATCGATCCCGCATTGCAATGACAGCTTCATCACGACGCTGCCCCGGCATTGTTTCAGATCCACCCAGGCTTCATAGCCCACTAAAAAATCACAGCAGCCCGCATCGCGGACATCAACAAATACCGTTCGTACGATCTGGTCCGGGCTGACCTTGAATTGAGCCATGCGGGCCGCCACCGCGCCGGCGCAGTCATGCGGCCCGGCCACTGCCAAACCACTGAAAAGAAAAAGAAAAACCACAACAGCTGTAAAAATTCGCACCGACCCGCTCCTTACCCCAAAAGCGTTGTCCATACTTTTTACATATTGCGTCTGTACTGTCCGCCTACCTCGAATAACGCATTCGTGATCTGGCCCAGGGAACAGACCCGCACCGCATCCACCAGCACGGCGAAAACATTGTCGTCGTTGCGCGCCGCCTCGCGAAGGCGCTCCAACATAGCGGGCGCTTCCTTGGCATGGCGTTTATGAAAAGCTGCCAGGCGCTTCAACTGCGACTTCTTTTCCGTCTCCGATGACCGGGCCAGCTCCAGCGTGGAATTCTCCGCCGGCGGTTCGGGCGAGACAAAGGTGTTCACGCCGATAATGGGATAGCTGCCGTCATGCTTTAGGGTTTCATAGTACAGGCTCTCGTCCTGGATCTTGCCCCGTTGATAGCCCGTCTCCATGGCGCCCAAGACGCCGCCACGGTCCGAAATCCGCTCAAACTCCTGCAACACCGCTTCCTCTACCAGATCGGTCAATTCCTCCATGATGAAGGAACCTTGATTGGGGTTCTCGTTCTTGGCCAGGCCCCATTCCTTGCCGATGATCATCTGGATCGCCATGGCCCGGCGCACGGATTCCTCGGACGGTGTGGTGATCGCCTCGTCATAGGCGTTGGTATGCAGGGAATTGGTGTTGTCATAGCTGGCGACCAGGGCCTGCAAGGTGGTGCGGATATCGTTGAAGGCGAATTCCTGGGCATGCAGGGAGCGGCCGGACGTTTGGGTGTGGTATTTCAACTTTTGGCTACGCTCGTTGGCACCATAGCGCTCCTTCATGGTGATGGCCCAGATACGCCGCGCTACACGGCCCAGCACGGAATATTCCGGATCCATGCCGGTCGAGAGGAAAAACGATAGATTGGGCGCGAAATCATCGACCTTCATGCCCCGCGCCAGATAGCTCTCCACATAGGTAAAGCCATTGGCCAGGGTAAATGCCAGCTGCGAGATCGGATTGGCGCCTGCTTCTGCGATGTGATAGCCGGAGATCGAGACGGAATAGAAGTTCTGCACCTTGTTATCGACGAAATAGGCCTGGATATCGCCCATCACCTTGAGGCTGAACTCGGTCGAGAACAGGCAGGTGTTCTGGCCTTGATCCTCTTTCAGGATATCCGCCTGCACGGTGCCACGGACATTTTCATGCACCCAGGCGCGGATTTTAGCGGCCTCTTTAGCAGTCGCCGCGCGGCCTTTTTCCGCTTTGAATTCCGCCAGGCGTTGATCCATGGCGGTGTTCAGGAACATCGCCAAAATTGTCGGGGCCGGGCCGTTGATGGTCATGGAGACGGATGTGGACGGTTGGCACAATTCGAAGCCGTCGTAGAGCACCTTCATATCGTCCAGGGTGGCGATGGAGACGCCGGAGTTACCCACCTTGCCATAGATGTCGGGGCGCGGGTCCGGGTCGTTGCCATACAGGGTCACTGAATCAAAGGCCGTTGATAGCCGCTTGGCCGGGCTGTCCTTGGAGACGAATTTAAAGCGTTTGTTGGTGCGGAAAGGGTCGCCCTCGCCCGCGAACATCCGCGTCGGGTCCTCGCCCTCGCGGCGGAAGGGAAAGACGCCGGCGGTATAGGGGTAATGGCCGGGCAGATTCTCCGTCATCATCCAGCGCAGTAATTCCCCCTCGTCTTCATAGCGCGGCAGCGCCACCTTGGGGATGGCGGTACCACAGATGGTGGTGGACGTCAGCTGACTGCGGATTTCCCGGCCCCGCACCTTGGTGACGAATTCATCGCCCTGATAGGCCTTTTTCGTCTTGGGCCAGGCCGCCAGCATGGCGACACCATCATCGCCGATATCCTTGTTGCGGTCCGTGGCCAGTTTTTCCATGCGGGCCAGCTGCGCCTTGGGCGCGCCGCCCTTGGCCAGGATCTCGCGGGAGGCAAGCAGTTGTTGGCGTTCCCGCGCCGCAGCCGAACGATCCGCCACGGCACCGTGATAGGCGCGCATGCCGCGCGCGATATCCGCTAGATATTGCACCCGGTCCGACGGCACGATGAAGTCCTGGCGTGAGGAACATTTGTTCGGATTGTCCGGCAGCGCCGATGACAATTGCGCCAGGCCGCGATCAGCCAAGGCGCCTAGGATGCCGTGATACAGCGCGGTCACGCCGTCATCGTTGAATTTGGAAGCAATGGTGCCGAACACCGGCATCTCGTCCACCGTCTGGGCGAACAGCTCGTGGTTACGCTGATATTGTTTGCGTACATCACGGAAGGCATCCCTGGCGCCCTTGCGGTCGAATTTGTTGATCGCCACCAGATCGGCGAAATCCAGCATGTCGATCTTTTCCAACTGGGAGGCGGCGCCGTATTCCGGCGTCATGGCATAAATGGTCAAATCCACGAACGGCACAATGGCCGCATCGCCCTGGCCGATACCGGAGGTTTCGACCAGAACGAAGTCGTAACCGGCCGCCTTACAGGCAGCGATGGCGCCGGGCAGGCAGGCCGCCAGTTCGCTGCCCGAACCCCGCGTCGCCAATGAACGCAGGTAGACCGAACCATTGCCTGGGAAACGATCAATGGCATTCATGCGGATACGGTCACCCAACAGGGCGCCGCCGGATTTTCGGCGCGAGGGATCAACCGCGACAATGGCGATCTTCATGTCCGGCTGATCCGTGCGCAGACGGCGTACCACTTCATCCGTCAGCGACGATTTGCCGGCCCCGCCGGTGCCGGTAATGCCGACCACGGGCACGCCGGCCGCATTAACGCCAGATCGTTTTTTGGCCAGGGCGGTCAGGTCCTTGCGCATGGTCTTGGAAAGCGTACCCGCTTCCAGGCCGGTGATCAGGCGTGCCAGGACGCCACGGTCGCCCTTTTTCAGCTTGGCCAGAGTTTTCGGCAGCTTTTTCGATAGATCAAAATCGGCCCGGCCGACCAGATCTTCGATCATGCCCGGCAGGCCCATGGCCTGACCGTCTTCTGGTGTATATATGCGGCTGACGCCATATTTATGCAGGGCGCGGACCTCCTCGGGCACGATCACCCCGCCGCCGCCGCCAAAAACCTTGATATGACCGGCACCGCGTTGTTTCAGCAGATCGATCATGTATTGGAAGAACTCGATATGCCCGCCCTGGTACGAGCTGATGGCGATGCCTTGGACATCTTCATCGATGGCGGCGGAAATAATTTCCTCGACCGAGCGGTTATGGCCCAGATGGATGACCTCCGCCCCGGTGCCCTGGATCATCCGGCGCATCACATTGATAGCCGCGTCATGGCCATCAAACAGCGAGGTCGCGGTGACGAAGCGGATATGGTTCTTCAATTTGAAGCTGCTCTTGACGGGTTTCGCCGCGCGCTTGCTTTTCTTGGCAGGCGCCTTTCTGGAAGATTTCACCGCTTCACGCCCGCCTACACTGATGCCGTCCACCGCACAATCTCCGCTTCATCGTAAATAATTACTTCTTCATAACATGCCGCTTGGCAACATTGCACGCCTAGATCATTCGGCCATCTCGCAGTACACTGCGGCCATGATCGATAATCGCACGAGGACCCTCAGATGGCGGAAATAGCCAAGGTCAATCCAGGCAAGCAACAACCGGCGGCGGATGCCGATGCAGCAGCACGGCCCCATGGCCAATACCCGCGCACACGGATGCGCCGCAATCGCCGCGATGACTGGAACCGGCGTCTGGTCTCGGAAAATGCCGTCTCGGTCAATGATCTGATCTGGCCCCTGTTCGTGCACGACCGGGATGAGGCGGTGCCCATCCCCTCCATGCCTGATGTTAGTCGCCTGAGCGTCGATGGTGCCGTGAAAGCCGCGGAGCAGGCGGCTGAATTGGGCATCCCCGTGGTGGCGGTGTTTCCCGCCGTTGAACCGGAACTGAAGAATGCCGAGGGCGCGGAAGCGACCAACCCCAATAATATCGTCTGCAAGACTGTCCGCGCCATCTCCCAGGCCGTGCCGGAGGTCGGCGTGATGTGCGATGTGGCGCTCGATCCCTTCACTTCCCATGGCCATGACGGCCTGATCCGCGACGATTATGTGGTCAACGACGAAACCGTGGCAGTGTTATGCCAGCAGGCCTTGCTGCAGGCTCAGGCGGGTTGCCATATTATTTCACCATCCGACATGATGGACGGGCGGATCGGCGCCATTCGTGATTGTCTGGATGGCAACGGCTTTGATGACGTTCGCATCATGGCCTATTCGGCGAAATACGCTTCCGCTTTCTATGGTCCGTTTCGCGATGCCGTGGGTTCGGGTACCTATCTGGGCAAGGCGGACAAGAAAACCTATCAGATGGATCCGGGCAATACCGACGAAGCCATGCGCGAGATCGCCCTGGACCTGGCCGAAGGCGCTGACATGGTGATGGTCAAACCGGGTATGCCGTATCTCGATATCGTACGCCGGGTGAAGGACGAGTTCGGCGTGCCCACATTCGCCTATCAGGTCAGCGGCGAATATTCCATGCTGGCCGGCGCGGCGGAGCGGGGCTGGATGGATGGCGAAAGGGTGATGATGGAAAGCTTGCTGTCATTCAAACGGGCCGGCGCCGACGGCATTTTGACTTATTTCGCGGCCAAGGCGGCGACCCTGCTGCGCGGTGGATAATTGGCCTAAGCCGACTAACAAAAAATTAACTTTCGCCGCAGACAATCGAGATCAAATCCACGAGTTGCAATCTGCACGGCGTCTCACTATTCTTTGCCGACAGAATTCTTGAGGAGAAAATCACTTGATATCAAATCGTTACGGTATTTTTTTCAATTTTCAGTTAATCATTTTGGCAATTTCGTTCGGCTTGATTTCGAACGTCTCTCTGGCGGCGGTCCAACGGGTTGGTATTGCGGCGGCGGTTAATCCCGCAACCAAGGGCACACCGCCCGGCGGCAACGACCGGGTCGTCGTTGTCGGCTCCAAACTGTTGCAGAATGAACGGATCGTAACCTCGGACAAGGGCCGGACACAGTTGCTGTTTCTGGATGGCTCCGCGCTAACCATCGGGCCAAATTCCGATTTAGTGCTGGATGAATTCGTTTACGACCCCGAGACGAAATCCGGCAAACTGGCTTTCAGTGCCACCAAGGGCCTGTTTCGCCTGGTCGGCGGCAAGATCTCCAAAAAGACAGCGGTGACCTTTAAGACTCCCAGTGCGGTCATCGGCATTCGCGGCGGCATTGCCATTGTCACGGTGCAGCAGATTAAGCAACAAGCCGCTGTAGGTACAGGCCTGACGGCCGGCGACAGCGGCGGACCGGCCATACCGGCGGGCACCCTGCGTTTGGCGCAAGCGGCGCCGGGCCCCCAGACGGTAACAACGGCGCAGTTGGCCTTTGGCCAGATGACCGTGCAATCGGGCGGCGTCACCCGCGCGGTCAATATCCCGGGCTTTCAAGTGGTTGCGGTCAGTCCTGACCAGGCGCCAAGCCGGCCAGTCCTGGCGGAGGGGCCGGGCAACGGCCTGGCCGGGTTGGAAGGCGCGGGCGGGGCCAACAATGGCGGCGCGCCAGAGGCCCCTACCAATGAGGACGTCGCCGATACCCAAATCTCGGACCTGGGCTCTTCCATACAGCCACAGGCCATCGTGCCGGCGCCGCTCGCGAACATGTTGGCGGCGCCGGCGGCGCCGGGCGATGATGCCCTGACCATCCAGAAGCAGGTTTTAGTAGTCACCGACACGACCACCGCGGCGCAACAGAACATCACCCTGGACGAAACCACGGGCACCAGCGGCGGCAAACGGGTTACCAGCATAGGCAACGGCTTTTCCTATGGCGGCCGTATTTTGAGCCAGACACCCTTCACCAACTATAATTTCAACGACGGTACGACCTCCCGCGTTGCCCTGCGCAACGGAAGTGGCAGCGGCGCCAGCATCACAGCCGGCTATTTGTCGGCTGGCTCCGGCATCGCTGGCCTTGAATTCCGCCTACCCGTAAAGAGCAATTTTTTCACCTTCGGCAGCGACGAAACCAGCACCCGCTTTGGCTCGGTGTCCGGAACCGGTTTTGGTGCTCCGGACGAATCTTTTTACTACTTTAATTTGCGCGAAACTGAATCCAACAATAATCCAGCCAGTGTTTTTGCTGGCGTACCATTCACCGGCACCTTTCCAACTTCGGGCGTCGCGGTTCACGATCTCTATCCAGGATTTCCGGGTAAGACCTCAATCCCCATGCTGCCAGAGGCTTACGGCGGTAATTTCAGCGGCGCGCCAAGCCCGCTTCTGTTCAGCGCCTATTCGCCCAACCTGACATCCTTTCCAAACGACCGCCGCTCCGTCGCGTTGTACGGCTTAATTGCCATTGATGGCGTTGGTGCCAATCAGAAATCCGCCATGGTCACCTACACCGGCGTCTATCTTGGAGGCACCAAAAGTAACAACAACATTTATCTGAGCGGCTATGACCGAAGTTCCGTGCGTTTGACAGCCACCGGCACGCCAATTCGGGTCAGCGGCGGCGGTGGGACGACATCACGGGACGATCTGGAGAATTCCATCTTCGGTTTCGACGGGCCGGATCATTTCGTGATCAGTTCGGATTACACGACAACGGCTGGCACATATACCAATGCCGCGGGTTTTGTTCAAACCCTGGAGAACACATCGACTCCCGCGTTGACCTTTTTTCACGAGACCTATACCCGTCCCGCGCCGGGACCAAGCGGTATTGGAAACTCCCGCACGGCACAGACTTTGAAAGGTTTTGCCGCCGGTATCGTGACGACGAAAATTAGCGGTACAATCTCCACTTATGTCGCCGAGACCCTGAGTTCCTCGCCGAGTAATTTCAAAATCACCACCAACCCGACGACGAACCGCGTCGCCGCCGTCCTTCACACTCAAGATGCCATCAGTTCCAATTCCAGCACGGTGCTGTATTTCGGCAACCTCACCGGCGCCTCGCGGGCCCGGCAAGCATTTATCGACGACGATTATTTCGGCATTCGGGAGTCGACCTCCAACACCTCCACCGTCGGAGGTTCGACCGCGAGCAATTCAAGACTGGGCCTGATCACATCCGCCTTCACCAATCTATCGGGCAGTTTGGTCAGCGGGATCAGTTTTTGCGCCTGCGCCTATACAAAATGGGGCTTCATTTCCGGCGAAGCGCGCAAAGATGATGAAACCGAGCGCCAGCGTTTTCATTTGATGCCATGGGTCGCAGGGCGGCTTTCGGGTGCTTCCGTCACCTCCGGCCTGGCAGGTTCCGCCACATATTCCGGTCATGTCGCCGCCAATATCAAGAATGGCAGCAACCAATACGTCGCCTTGGGCAATTATGATCAAACCTGGGATTTTTCCAGCCGCAGCGGCAGAGCCACGATCTCCAATCTGGACGGCGCCAGTTATACCGGATCCATCAGCAACGTTTCCGGTACCGGTGGCTCCCAGTTCTCCGGCTCGATCTCCGGCTCGGGTCGCAGTGGCGATCTGCAGGGCGCCTTCATGAAGGGCTCCGCCTCCAAGGTGAGCGAGGTCGGCGCGCAATTTCACGTCAACGGCAGCGGCTATTACGCCGCCGGCATCGCAGTCGGCAAACAGCCTTAAAGGCTGACGCTTTCGCGCACTATTCCTTGGGCCGCAGGGAGACCATGCGCGCCAGCAAGGCCGAGGTATCCCAGCGGCTGCCGCCCATGGCCTCGACCTCCGCATAGAACTGGTCCACCAGGGCCGACATGGGCAGGGAAATACCCTGATTTTTGGCCTCCTGCATGCAGATCGCCAAATCCTTGCGCATCCATTGCACCGCGAAACCATGTTCATACTCATCCGCCAGCATGGTTTCGTAGCGGTTTTCCATCTGCCACGACTGGGCCGCACCCTTGGAGATCACATCGACCACCTGAGCGCCATCAAGACCAGCCTTTAGTGCCAGGTTCATGCCTTCGGCCAGGCCCTGCACCACGCCCGCGATACAGATTTGGTTGACCATCTTGGTCAATTGCCCCGCACCCGCTGGTCCCATCAGCTGACACATTTTGGCATAGCTGTCGATGGCGGCGCTGACCTTGTCGAAGTCGCTTTGATCGCCGCCGCACATTACCGTCAGGGCGCCGTTCTCGGCCCCCGCCTGACCGCCCGAGACCGGCCCATCGATAAAGCCTAAACCCCGTTCCTTGGCCTCGCCATGCATTTCACGGGCCACATCAGCCGATGCCGTGGTGTGATCCACGAACACCGCGCCCGCCGCCATGCCGGCAAAAATACCGTCCGCGCCCAGGGTGACTTCGCGTAAATCATTGTCCGCGCCGACACAGGCAAAGACGATGGCACAACCATTTGCCGCCTCTTTTGGTGTCGCGGCACTGGCACCGCCGTGCTGTTTTACCCAGGCTTCGGCCTTGGCGCTGCTGCGATTGTATACCGTGACATCATAGCCCTTGGCGGCCAAGTGCCCCGCCATTGGGTAGCCCATGACACCCAACCCGATAAAGGCGACTTTCTCACTCATGGCAATCTCCATTTCCAAAATCTTCGGGGACTATACAGGGTGAATTGGCGGCGTCCACAATCCTATTCAGATCGCCGTCTCACCTTGGCAAGCCGCTGGCAACAGCGTAAGAAATAGCCATGAAATGGTTCCGCCGTGGCCTTGTCGCCTTAATCTTCGTGCTGCTACTAGGTAGTGGCGGAGGCTTCATTTGGCTGCGGGGTTCACTACCAAAGGTCGATGGCAGCATCTCCCTGCCCGGTCTAGAGGCCCCGGTCGAAGTCGTACGGGACCGTCACGGCATACCCCACATCAATGCCAATAGCGAAACCGATGCCGCTTTCGCCCTGGGCTTCACGCACGCCCAGGACCGGCTCTGGCAGATGGAAATGAACCGCCGCATCGGCGCCGGCCGGCTGTCGGAAATTCTTGGCCAGGCAACCCTGGGCGTCGATCGGTTCCTGCGCATGCTGGGCCTGTACCACCATGCCGAGGCCACATTGCAGCATCTTTCGCCACAAACCCAAGCGGTGTTCGCCGCCTATGCCGCCGGCGTTAATGCGTTTCTAGAGAACCGCAGCGGACCGCTGCCGCTCGAATTCCTGATCCTGGGCCACCGGCCGGAGCCCTGGCGGATCGCCGACAGCATCGTCTGGACCAAGGTGATGGCCCTTGATCTGGGCGGCAATTGGCGCAAGGAGCTGACCCGCCTGCGTCTTGCCGGCCGCGTGGGCGTGGCCGGCATCAATGATTTCATGGCTCCCTATGGCGAGGACATGCCCAGCGGAGTGCTGGCAGCGATGGCGATTGATGGCGGTTTGGCCGACAGGATCCTAAGCGACGATGGCTTGGCACGGATCCTCGGCGATGCCCATCTGCCTCTGGGTGAAGGTGCCGGCTCCAACAACTGGGTGGTCTCGGGCGAACGCAGCGCCACGGGCAAACCCTTGCTGGCCAATGATCCGCACCTGGGTCTGGCAACGCCCGCAATCTGGTATTTCGCACATCAGAACATCGCCGGGCGCAATGTTATTGGCGCCACTCTTCCTGGCGTGCCGACCACTATATTGGGCCGCAATGACACCATCGCCTGGGGTTTCACCAACACCCAGCCCGACGTCCAGGATCTGTATTTCGAGAAACTGGATCCCACCGATCCCAACCGTTATCTAACGCCGGGCGGCCCGGTCGCCTTCGAGGTCCACGACGAAGTCATCAAGGTCAAGGATGCCGCCGATGTCATCATGCGAGTGCGGCGCACCCGCCATGGCCCGGTGTTGAGCGATGCCCACCGCGGCGCCGCAGCGGCCCTGCCCAAGGACTATGTACTGGCCCTATCCTGGACCGCCCTGCGGGATGATGATCTGACGCCGCAGGCCGGTGTTGAATTGTCCAAGGCGAAAAACTGGCTCGATTTCGTCGCCGCCCTGAAAAATTTCCACACCCCGCAACAGAATATTGTCTACGGCGATGTGCGCGGCAACATTGGCTTTCTGGCACCGGGCCGGGTGCCGGTGCGCTCACCGGAAAACAAGGTCATGGGCACCATGCCGCAGCCGGGCTGGGACGGAAAATATGACTGGCAAGGGTTGATACCCTTTGCGGAACTGCCGCGCGGCTATAACCCCAAGGATGGCCTCATCGCCACGGCGAACCATAAAATCGTCGATGACGACTATCCCCATCACATCACTTTTGATTGGGCCGCGGGCTTCCGCGCCAGACGTATTCAAAGCCTGTTGCGGGCCCGTGAACGCCATTCCGTGGAAGGCTTTCGCGCCATGCAGGCCGACGTGGTCTCCCCCTTCGCCCGTGCCGCCCTGCCCTATATGCTGGCCATCAAGCCCGGATCAGAGCTGGCCCGCCAAGCTTTCAAGATGCTGGCGCCTTGGCAGGGAGAGATGGACCGGGACCGGGCCGAGCCGTTGATCTTCAATGCCTGGATCTGGCAATTCGCCAAGCTGATCACGGAAGATGAATTAAGCGGCATTCAGGCCGATGTCTGGGGCCGGCGCGGACCGTTCGTGCTGCGCGTACTGCAAGACCGGCCCGAATGGTGCGACGACAGGCGGACCAAGGGCACGGAAAGCTGTAATGCCATGCTGATCCGCGCCCTGGACCAGGCCGTGCTCTGGATTTCGGAACGCCAGGGCGGCGAGGTCAGCGCCTGGCGTTGGGGAATGGAGCATTTGGCCCGCTCCAGCCACCGCCCGTTCGGCAAGGTCAACTACCTGCGCTATCTGTTCGATATCACCGTGCCCGTCTCGGGCAGTGTCTATACGGTGAATGTGGGCGACTTCGATATCTTCAACCCGGAACGGCCCTTCGCATCCAAGCACGGGCCCAGCCTGCGCGCCATCTATGACCTGGATGATCCCGACCGTTCGCTGTTTATTCATTCCACGGGTCAGTCGGGCAATCCGCTTTCGCCGCATTACGCCGATATGGCCGAAACCTGGTCGGAAGGCGGCTATCTGCCCATGAGCACCCGGCCGGAGGACTACTTCGTCGGCGCCACGGGCACCTTGCGCCTACTGCCGCGATAGCGCACATTTGCCGCACGCTACGATTTTGGGGAAGGGAAATTGATCATGGCTTATTCGGTATTCGTCGGCGCGGGGCAGTGGGTTGGCGTGGTGGATGACGAACGGGCCCAGGGCCTGTTTGGCTTCGATGCGGATTTGGGGGAATGGCAACCAATCAACGAAGGCCTGCCCGATAATCTTGAAGTCCGCTATATCGCGATCCGCCCGGACCAACCGCAAACGGTCTATGCCGGTACCCAGGAAGGCCCCTATGTTTCCAATGACGGCGGGATGAACTGGCGCGCCCTGCCGCTGCCCGAAGGCACCGCCGCCGAGGACAAGGTGGTCTGGTCGATCTGCCTGGATCCCTCTGATGCTGAAACCATCTACGTGGGCACCCAGGGCACAACGGTCTTCCGCAGCCGCAACGGCGGCGCCGATTGGCAGCGCCTGCCGATCGAACCGCCCGAGGGCTGTTTGAAGGCAAACTTTCCCATGCGGGTAATCCGTATCGCCGTGGCCAGCCACGACCCGGATGATATCCTGGTCGCTTTCGAGATTGGCGGCCTGGTGCGTAGCCGGGATGGCGGCCAAACCTGGCAAAGCTGTAACAAAGTCTTGTTGGAGATGACCGGGCAACAGCATCTGAAAAGCGCCATCGTTTCCGACAACGAGATCGAAGGCATGATGGATTCCCATGCCCTGGCATTGAGCGCCAAACATCCCGACACGGTCTGGCTGGCCAACCGCATGGGATTGTTCCGCAGCGATGACAACGGAACGGACTGGTCCGAATTCGGCATTGGCCGTTTCTCGCCCCTGACCTACGCCCGTGACGTCATGGTCTCCGGCCATGATAGTGAGCGTATGTACGCCGCGCTATCTGTTGCCGCCATGAGCGATGCCGGCTCCCTCTACCGCAGCGACGATTTCGGCACCACCTGGTCCCGCTTCGACCATGATGTCTCCATCGACAGCACCCTGATGGTGGTGGCCGAAAGCGTCACCACGCCCGACCGGGTCTATTGCGCCGCCCGCCGGGGGCAGGTTTTTGGCACCGAGGACGGCGGTGAAACCTGGCAGACCTATCAATTGCCCGATGGCGTACAGGGGGTATATGCCCTGGCCTGTGCTTGATGCGGCTGTTCCTTTGGGCAATGGCACTGATCCTGGCCGCCCAGACCGCGCCGGCATCGGCCAAGTCTCTGCCAACGGTGTTTCTGGCGGAAATGACATCGCCGGAGGTGGGCCGGGCACTGCAACAGGGCGTGCGCACCATCATTATTCCCACGGGCGGCATCGAACAGGGCGGACCGCACCTGGTGTTGGGCAAGCACAACCATATTGTCCGCCGGGCCGCGGCAGCGCTGGCCCGGGCTTTGGGGGATGCCCTGGTAGCACCCGTGATGGTCTATGTACCCGAGGGCCCGGTCGATCCGCCCCAGGGGCACATGGCCTTCCCCGGTACCATAAGTCTGCCCGAGCCGGTGTTCCAATCCGTGTTGGAAGCCGCCGCCCGCAGCTTCAAGGCGCATGGCTTTCGCCAGATATTGTTGCTGGGCGATAGCGGTGGCAACCAGCGTGGCCAGGGGCGGGTCGCGGCAAAATTAAGCCGGGAATGGGCCGGCGGCGGGATTGGGGTACTGCATATCTCTGACTATTATGATCCGGAGGCGAATGGGCAATTCGATTGGCTGCGCCGAAACGGCCTGGCGGCGGCGGCCAAAAGCGGGCATGCCGATTTGCGTGATACATCCGAGTTGCTGGCGGCGCATGCCAAGGGCGTGCGCAATGATATGATTGCCAAGGCGGGCAGTGATCGGGGCGTCACCGGAAATCCCAAAGGCGCCTCCCCCGTGCTGGGTGATAGGCTGTTGCAATTGAAATTCGCGGCGGCCCTGGCCCAGGTCCGGCGTTGGCGTGCGGGCCATGAATAGATAGGTAGGACGTTTAATCGATGTATGGTTCGCTTTTGTTGGCCGATCCGGGCGGGGTTTTGCTCTGGGCCGGGATCACCGCCTTTGTCGCCGGGCTGATGCGCGGTTTCGCCGGTTTCGGCTCGGCCATTCTAATGGCACCGATCTTTGCCGTATTGCTTGGCCCGGTGCACATGGTGCCCATGGTGGCGGCGATCGAGCTGCCCATGAGCGTGATGCTATTTTTGGGCAGCCGCCGCGATGTGGAATGGAAATTCGTCGCGCCGCTGTCGGCCATAGCCATGGCCGCCATGCCCGTGGGCATCTGGCTGCTGGTCAGCCTGGACGCCAGCGCCATCACCAAGGCGGTCTCGGTCATCGTGCTGTTGTTCGTCGCCGTCCTGATCACCGGCTGGCGCTATCAGGGGCCGCGACCGCTGGCGCTAACCCTGGGCATTGGCGGCATCTCCGGCGCCATGATGGCAACCACGTCCGTCGGCGGGCCGCCGGTATTGTTGTATATGCTGGCCGCCGCCATGCCAGCGGCGACCATTCGGGCCAATATCGTGGCCTATTATCTGCTCACCGGTTTTGTCCTGGTGACCATGGTCATGCTGGCCTCGCCCACCGCGCTGGCCGCCGTGATTGATGCCTTGGTCTTACTGCCGATCATTCTGGCCAGCTCCTGGACCGGCAGCCGACTGGCGGGTAAGGCGGCGGATCAGACCTATCGCTGGATCGCCTATATCTTTCTGGCGGCCGCCGGTCTAATTGGCCTGATTGGTTAGCCAGGGGCCCCAAGACGGCGCAGATGCAGATCGTTGACCGTCACCGTGCCGGCGAGCAGATCATGCAGACAACGGCCGCGCGGGTTAAAGAACGACACGCCGAGGATCAGGAAATTAGTGATCGCGGCGGAGGCGATAAACAGCACGGTCTGTAACGCCGCCTGAGCATAGCCCGGACGATGGCCGTTCCAGGCGACCACGCGCAGATCCATTACCCGCATCCCCACCGTGGCGTTCGAGGCGCCGCCGATCAGCAAGGTGTGATAGGCGAAGGGCAGCAAAAACGCCGCCAGGCTCAGGACCGGAAACAGCAGACCAAGGGTGATCAAGGCAAAGACGCTGCCGAAAACCCATAGCGCCAGCCAAAGACAGACAATGATCGAGATATCGATAAGATAGGCGATCAGGCGTTTGACCCGAATGCCGTCGTAAAGTTCAGGCGCATCAAGTGGGTCCGGCGCCTCGTTGGGCCAGGCCTTGGTTTCGTTGTCGCGGTTTCCATCCAGTTTAGGAACCGATATCGCACGCACCTTGCATCCTCCCAATTTTAATCGCTGTCATCATGACAGATAGGAAGCTTTCAGATAAGCGCCATTCGGACTTGTCAGACCGAAGTCCGGACGGCTGTAGTGGCGAATTGCGGTGCGGCATGGGAATGGGTAGTGTCTTGGTTCGAGGACACCTAATTCATCAACAGGGGACGTGTAAGCATGTCGGGACCAGATCAGGAACTTTTCAATTTGGCCATGTCGGATGAATCACGTCCGCTCATGTACGCGGTACAAAAACACATTGCCGAGAATGTCGATCCCATTACCGAAGAGTTCTTTGCTCTCAATCATGGCAAGGCAGACCGTTGGGTCTGGCATCCGCGCCAGCTGGAATTGCTCGACGGCGCCAAGGCGAAGGCCAAGGAGACCGGGCTGTGGAACTTCTTTTTGCCTGATGCCGAAACCGGCGAAGGGCTGAGCAATCTTGACTATGCCTACATCGCCGCCGAACTTGGCAAGAGCCCCCTGGCCCCCGAGACCCTGAATTGCAGCGCGCCTGACACCGGCAATATGGAAGTGTTGGAGCGGGTCGGCACGCCGGAACAAAAGGATAGATGGCTGACGCCGCTGCTAAACGGAGAAATCCGCTCCGCCTATGCCATGACCGAACCCGGCGTAGCCTCCTCGGATGCCAAGAACGTCGCCACCCATGCGGTGCTGGAAGACGGCGAATGGGTCATCAACGGCGAGAAGTACTATATTTCCGGCGCCGGCGATCCGCGCTGCAAGATCATGATCGTCATGGTCAAGACCTCGCCCGATGCGGCACCATCCCGCCAGCAGTCGCAGATCCTGGTGCCCATCGATACCCCCGGCGTCGAGATTGTGGAGCCGATGCAGTTTTTCGGCGAAGACGGCGCGCCGCACGGCCATATGCGCATCCTGTTCAACAATGTCCGCGTGCCGGAGGAAAACATCCTGTTGGGTGAAGGCCGCGGCTTCGAGATTTCGCAGGTGCGCCTGGGCCCGGGCCGGATTCATCACTGCATGCGCTCAATCGGCCAGGCGGAAAAGGCGTTGGAGCTGATGGTCAAACGGGCGGGGGGCCGCGAGGCCTTCGGCAGGCCAATTCTCAGGCTGGGCAAGAATCTTGAAGTAATCGCGCGGGCCCGCATCGAAATCGATGCCATGCGATTGATGGTGCTACAAGCCGCCAAGGCCATGGACGTTATGGGCAACCGCGAGGCCCGCGTCTATGTCTCCGGCGTCAAGGCCATGGTGCCTGAAAAAGTATGCCGGATTATCGATGAAGCGATCCAGATGCACGGCGCCACCGGCGTCTCGCAGTGGACACCGCTGCCCGGCATGTATGTGCAGCAACGGGTTCTGCGTCTGGCCGATGGTCCGGATGAAGTCCATCACATGGTTGTCGGACGCGCCGAAGCCCAAAAACACGTGGCCTGGTAAGCCGACGGGTCTATGTTCTGTGGAGAGGTCTAGTTATCCGGGGCCGGCGGGGCCGAGGGCATTAAGGCGGCTTCGCGCAGCAGCACGATGGATATGCGCCGATTGGTGGGCAATGTGGGATCCTCGGGCACCAGGGGATCGGTATCCGCCTTGCCGCTGACCGTGGCTATGCGGCTGATGGGGACACCAAAACCGACCAGGGTACGGCGCGAGGCATTAGCCCGCTCTGCCGATAGTTCCCAGTTACTGTAATCATTCCGGCCACGGAAAGGAATGGAGTCCGTATGGCCCGTAATGGCGATCTGGTTCGGCATGCGGTGAATGATATCGGCGACCTTTTCCAATATCTTCTGCAGATTTTCCTGCATGGTCGAGCCTCCGGAAGGAAACATCGAGGCGTTTTCCTGATCCACCAGCTGAATGCGCAAACCTTCGGGCGTATTGTCGACAATCAAATTCTTAGCCATATCCGAAAGACCGGGTGAATCCTGCATGGCCTGACGCAAGGCTTCCTCGGCATTTTCGAACTCTTCCTGTTCCCGTTCGGCCATCTGGCGCAACAGCTCTCGTTCTTCCAGCTGCTTGGCTTCCTCATGCCCGGCTTCGCCTTCTTTCTGGTCTTCGTCCTCTTCCGCCGGTTTGCGCTGCCGGGGTGGGGCCATTTCCATCACCACCGATGGCGGCGAGCTTTGTCCAACCCGGGCGCCTTCCGTGGACATGGACATGCCGCCCATGATGCCGCCGCTGCCCGAAGTGGATTTGGACGCTGCAGAAGGCGCAAAATAGTCAGCCACGCCATGGCGCTGTTCATCAGTGGTCACATTCAACAGCCAGAGCAGCAGGAAGAATGCCATCATGGCGGTCACGAAATCGGCATACGCGACCTTCCAGGCGCCACCATGGTGGCCGCCGCCGCCCTTGACGACTTTTTTGATAACAATTGTGGCTTCGCCGTTCGCCATGATCTATCGCCTCAATGCCTCCTACCGGCGACCCTAAGCAGGTGCCAGTTCAGCCGTTGCATCCTCAAGCTCGATAAAGCTCGGCCGATCATGACCGGACAGGGTCTTGCGCGCGAATTCAACGGATATAGCCGGCGCATAGCCTTGCACGTGGGCTAAAATACCCGAGCGCATGCATTCAAGATATTTGAACTCCGCTTCGCAGTAGAAACCCAGATAGGCCCCCATGGGCGCAACCAGGCCGTATGACATCAAAATGCCAAAGAAAGTGCCGACCAGGGCGCCGCCGATCAACATGCCCAACACTTCAGGCGGTTCCGAGATCGAGCCCATGGTGACAATAACGCCCAACACCGCCGCGACAATGCCAAAGGCGGGCAGGCCTTCACCCAACGCCCCCACGGCATGGGCCACGGCATGCGCCTCATGTTTCCGGGATTCGATATCTTCGTCCATCATGGCTTCCAGTTCATGCGGATTTTCCGTACCCATGGTGATCAAACGCAAGGTGTCGCATAGAAAATCAGACGCATCATGGTTCTTCATGAAGACGGGATAATTGGTGAAAATGGTACTATCTTCAGGGTTTTCGATGTGCGCTTCCAGAGCCAGGGCGCCCTTGCTCTTGGCCAGTTTGAACAAGGAAAATTGCAAACAAAGTAATTCCACATAGTCCTGCTTGGAGTAGGGCGAGCTTTTCAGCAACCGGCCAAGGTGTTTGCCCGTGGCCATGGTGACTTCCTTGGGGTTGGAAATAACGAAGCCACCCAGGGCGGCGCCCAGGATGATCAGAAACTCCAATGGCTGCCACAGCACCCGCAGATCGCCATGTGGCATATAACCGCCGACCACAGAGCCAAACACGATCACCAATCCAATTATAAAAAACATATCTCGCCCATCAATCTGAGGCCTGGAAACCAGGCATTGCCAACAGCGACCGCCATGGCTACGCAGTCGAACTTGGATGCTGGCGAGATAAGGTTAAGATAGCGTTAGTTCAGGGCGTTTAAGTCCTGGCGCGGCTTGGCTTTTCGGCCTAATTCAGTATATGCGTATTTTGCCTGCCAATTTCTTTCTAATAGTTTTAATATGGCATGACTGCGGCATACGGGGGACATCTGTTCAAAACAGCAGTTTGTAATGGGAATGTTGGGGAACACGATCATGAACATGAGTATAAATCCACGCGCCTTTCGCGACGCAATGGGCTGTTTCGCATCGGCCGTTACGGTGATATCGACCACCACCGCCGATGGCCAGGCGGTGGGCGTGACGGTGAATTCATTCAATTCGGTATCGTTGGAGCCGCCGTTGGTGCTGTTCTGCCTCGGCCGGGACGCCAGCAATTTTCAACATTTTCTGAACTCGGGCCGCTTCGCCGTGAATATCCTGCGCCAGGACCAGGACAAGGTTTCCTCCGGTTTTGCCTCGGACGGCGGTAACTTCTTTCAAACAATGGAAAATGATGTCTCCGAGCTGGGCAATCCCCTGGTGCCCAATGCCCTGGCCATGTTCGATTGCGAGATCGAGGCGGTGCATGAGGGCGGCGACCATGTGATCCTGATCGGCCGGGTTAGCGAGCTGCGACATGACCCGGACGGCGACCCGCTGTTGTACTACCGGGGCCGATATAGCTCTGTCGGCTCTGATTAGCGGTCAACCGGCACCCTCTCAACCAGCGTCTGGGGTATCGATCAACTCCCTGACCTTGTAGCCGGCCGCACGCAGCGCCGAGGTAAGTTCGTGAATATGGTCTCTGTCGCGGGTTTCCAGCACCAGGTCCAGTTCCGCCAGTTTGGCCGGTACACCGGGGAAATTGCGTTGATGCTGAACCTCCAGAATATTACCCCCGGCTTCGCCAACCAGCTGCGCCACCTTGGCCAAGGCACCGGGCCGGTCGCTGATTTCAACCCGCATGCGGGTGATCCGCCCTTCCCTAATCAGGCCGCGCATCAGGATTGATGACAGCATCCGGGTATCAATATTGCCGCCGCACAAGATCAGCCCCACAACCCGGCCCCGGAAGCGTTCGGGATAGGCCAGCAATGCCGCCAGACCGGCGGCACCCGCCCCCTCGGTGACGGTTTTCTCCACCGTGATCAGCAAATCAATAGCGCGTTCAATATCCTGTTCCGAAAGCAGCAGAATATCGCTAACCAGATCATCGATGACCGGCAGGGTCAGGCTGCCCGGTTGGGCCACGGCGATACCTTCGGCGATGGTCTGGCCGCCGCAATCGTTGGCCAGGCCATGCCGGGCCTGATAGGCGGAGGGGTAAAGCTGGCTTTCAACGCCGATAATTTCGATTTCTGGGTTGATGGCGCGGGCGGCAATGGCATTGCCGGCGATCAAGCCGCCGCCGCCGATCGGCACCACCAGGGTATCGATCTGGGGGGCCGCCGCCAGCATTTCCAACGCCACGGTGCCTTGTCCGGCAATGATCGCGGCATCATTGTAGGGGTGGATATAGGTCAGCTGCCGCTGGTCGCGGATCGCCTCGGCGCTGAGCGCCGCCTCGTCCACCGTCTCGCCCTGCAAGACCACGTCCGCGCCCAGTTCACGGGTCTGGCGCACTTTCACGTTCGGCGTGCCCACGGGCATGACGATGGTCGCCGGAATGCCCAGGCGCTGGGCATGATAGGCCACGCCCTGGGCATGATTGCCGGCGGAATTGGCGATCACACCCTTGGCGCGGGCCGCCTCGTCCAATTGCAACAGCTTGATCAGGGCGCCCCGGTCCTTGAAGGAACCGGTGAATTGCAGGTTTTCGAATTTTAGAAAAACCTCCGCCCCGGTGATCCGGGACAACGTCAGGGAATTCGCGCACGGCGTCTCGACCACGAATCCGGCCATCTGGGCCTGGGCCCGGCGAATATCTTCATAGCTAACCTTTTGCATGGCCAACCGCTTCCTCATCCAAAAACTTGCACATTTACCCCATGGCCCGCCATGATAGCCCCATGATGGCTATAGAACCCAATTGGCAAATGTGGGCGACGTTCGCGCTTATCGCGGGCGCTATCATACTCTATGCCAGCGAGCGGTTCCCACTTGAACAAACCTCGCTGGCTTTGTTGGCGGCATTATTGCTGTTATTCCATTTCGCGCCGCTTGAAGTGGCGGGGCAGAGCCTGGATGCGCGGGCCCTATTGGCCGGTTTCGCCGATCCGGCGCTGATTGCCGTATTGGCGCTGATGGTGGTTGGGCAAGGTTTGATCCGGACCGGCGCCCTGGACGAGCCCATAAGGTTCATGACCACCCGCTTTCAACGCCATCCCGCCCTGGCCATGAGCCTGACCCTGCTAATCATCGCGGCCCTGAGTGCCTTCATTAACAACACCCCTATCGTGGTTATTTTTATTCCCGTTATGGTGACCGTCGCCGACCGCCTCAACCGGGGGCCGTCACGCTTGATGATGCCATTGAGTTTCGCCGCCATTCTGGGCGGCATGGTGACCTTGATCGGGTCTTCCACCAATTTATTGGTTGCTGGCGCGGCGGCGGGCATGGAGCAGGCGGTAATCGGATTTTTCGACTTCGCGGTTCCAGGCGGCATGCTGGCGGCGGTGGGCCTGGTCTATGTAATCTGGATCCTGCCGCGCCTGCTGCCAGAGCGCGCCTCCATCGCCTCGGAAATGGCGGGCGAGGGTAAGCAGTTCATCGCCCAGATCGCCGTTCGCCCCGGCAGCCCCCTGGTCGGGCAAAGCTCCGTCGCCGGCATGATCCCGCACCTGAAAGGCATGACCGTCCGTTTGATCCAGCGTGGCGAGGAAAGCCATCTGCCGCCATTCGAAGATCTGCAGCTGCAGCCCGGCGACAAGGTCATCGTGGCCGCCACGCGGGCCCTGCTGACCGAGGCGCTGTCGCGCACGCCGGAAATGGTCGACACCGACACCGAGGGCGGCGAGGCGGGCGACAGCATGCTGGCCGAGGCCATGGTGACGCCGGCCAGCCGGGTGATCGGGCGCAACCTGCGCATGGTCGGTTTTCATTATCACACGGGTTGCGTCATTCTCGGGGTTCAGCGGCGTTCGCGCATGATGCGTGGCCGGATGGAGGATATCCGTCTGGAAGCCGGCGATGTGCTGCTGATCCTAGGGCCCAGGGAGCGGGTTACCGATCTGCGCTTCAGCCGCGAAGTCCTGCTGATCGAATGGTCGGCGCTCGAGTTGCCCTCGCGTCATCACGCCAAGCGGGCCTTGGGCATATTTGCCACCGTCGTGGTGGCCTCGGCCACGGGCTTTATTCCCATTGCCGTGGCCGCCCTGGCCGGCGCCTTGGCCATGATCACCCTGGGCTGCCTGAATGTGCGCCAGGCGGCCCGCGCCGTGGACCGCCAGGTGGCCATGCTGGTCACTGCCGCCCTGGCCATGGGCAGCGCCATGCAGGCCACCGGTGGGGCGGCCTATCTGGCCCAGCATATGATCGCAGCCCTCTCGGACCTGGGCCCGGCGGTGCTATTATCGGCGCTTTTCGCCCTGGTGGCGGTGATGACCAATGTGTTGTCGAACGCGGCCACCGCCGTATTGTTCACGCCCATCGCCATAAATGCCGCCCTGGCCATGGGCATGGAGCCGACGGCATTTATCCACGCGGTGATATTCGCCGCCAATTGCTCCTTCGCCACCCCCATGGGTTATCAGACCAATTTGCTGGTGATGGGGCCGGGACATTACAAATTCAGTGACTATCTGCGTGGTGGAACGCCGTTGATCGTGCTGATTTGGCTTGCTTTTTCGTTGCTGGCACCGTGGTATTACGGTTTCTGAAAGACTTTTGCTATAAATCGATGCCATGAAACCGTTTTCGCCACAAACACTGACCTACTTTTTTCTCTCCCGGGCCTCGGCCTGTCCTTATCTACCGGACCGGGTGGAGCAAATGGTGTTTACGGATCTGTCCTCGGCCGGCGCCCCGAAAGAGTTGCACGATCAGCTATCGCGATCCGGTTTCCGCCGCAGCCAAGGCATTGCCTATAAGCCCAATTGCCCAGATTGCCAGTCCTGCCGGGCGGTCCGCGTACCCGTGGCGACCTTTGCCCCCGGCCGCGGCCTGCAGCGCATTGCCCGGCGCAGCGCCGGCATTACGGCCCATGTCATGCCGGCCAAGGGGCGGGGTGAGCATTATGCGTTGTTCCATCGCTATGTCCGCTCCCGCCACGGCGACGGCGGCATGGCGGGGATGAGCTTCGATGACTACCTGGCCATGGTGCAGGACACGCCGGTGCCCTCGGAATTGATCGAATTCCGTGACGAAGACGGTGAATTGTACGGCGTCTGTCTGACCGATATCCTGGATGACGGCCTGTCCCTGGTTTACAGCTTTTTTGATCCCGACATGGCGCGGAACAGCCCCGGGAATTATATCATCCTGTGGCATTTGGCAGAGGCCAAGCGGCGCGGCCTGCTTCATGTCTATCTGGGCTATTGGATCGAAGAGAGCCGCAAAATGGCCTACAAGGCCCGCTTCCGTCCCCTCGAAGCCCATGGCCCGAACGGTTGGGAACCGCTATAAACGTCTCCCTAGTTGCCTTTACCTGCACGTGAATATTGTAAGGAGACCGCGTCATGACGTACGCCCATATTATTGTGGAGCGCGACGGCCCCACCGCGACCATCATCCTGAACCGGCCCGACGCCATGAACGCCCTGACGCCCGAGATTCTGGGCGAGACGCATGACGCGCTGAGCGAGATCGCCGACGATGGCGCCATCAACGTCGTCGTCGTGACCGGCGCGGGCCGGGCCTTTTGCGCCGGTGTCGACCTCAAGGCACTGCAGGCGAAGGGTCATGATATCAGCCAGGGTAACGTCGGCGACGATCTGAACAATGCCGCCCAAGCGGTCTTGGAAAAGATCGAAGCCATGCCGCAAGCCACCATTGCCAAGGTCAACGGTTTCTGTTTCACCGGCGGCATGGAATTGATGCTGGCCTTTGACATCGTGATTATCGCGGAGGAAGCCAAGCTGGGCGATACCCACGCCATCCTCGGCTTCCGTCCCTCCTGGGGCATGACGCAGCGTTTGCCGCGGAAAGTCGGTACCATGCGCGCCAAGGAACTATCATTTACCGCGCGCACCTTCAGCGGCGCCGAGGCGGCGGCAATGGGCCTGGCATTGGAAGCGGTGCCGTTGGCGGAACTGGATGCCCGCGTGGAGCAATTGGCCACCGCCATTGGCCGCAACAGCCCCGGCTCCATCCGGGCCTACAAGGACCTCTACAGCCAGGCCAACAACGCCGGCCTGGATGCCGGCCTGGAATACGAACGGGTCACCGACTATGAAATCCCCGACGTAACCCAACGCCTGGGCGATTTCCTGGCCAAGCTGGGCGGCAAAGGCTAGACCGGCGTGAAGAACGAACCCCACGTCCGCCACATCGACGACGTCGATTGGGAAACCCGCCCGGGCCGCACCGATGGCGTGCGCTGGAAGTTATTGGTGGATAGCGACCGGATCCCCAGCCATGGTTTCAGTCTGGGAATTTTGCAGTTTCCGGCGGGCACCGAGCTGGCGGCCCATCATCACGGACCGCAGGAAATCTATTGGATACGCGAGGGCGAAGGCGAAGTGTTGATCGGCGGTGAAAAACAAAATGTCCGGCCCGGCTCGATCATCTATATCCCCGAAAACCATGTACACGGTATCGCCAATATTGGATTGGGGCCCCTGACCATCATGTGGGTGTTTCCTACCGACACCTGGGCCGAGGTTGAGTATCTGTTTGACTAAGCGTTGCACGAAACGGTGCTTTCAGCGGCGGCCTGTTAACATTTCATCAATATTTTCAGGTTATATCCAACATCACCCGCAATATGGATTATTGCGGGATCGCGAACCACGAAATGGCAAACCGTCGGTAACGGCGGGACGCAAAGCCACCGGTCCAAACAGCTCTAGATCAGGAGCCTGACGGATAGCGGGGTTACCGAAAAGGATAACGCACGATGGTCAATTCCATCAACACCAACACCAGCGCGGCGATCGGTCTGCAACGCCTATCAAGCAACCGAAACAGCCTGGAAACCACCCAATCCCATATTTCCAGCGGTAAAAAGATCAATTCGCCCAAGGATGATGCCGCCACCCTGGCGATCGCGCAGGAATTATTGGCGACCTTTTCCGGCACCGAAGCCGTGCGCGACGGCCTGAACCGGGCCACCGCCACCATCGACGTCGCCTTGGCCGCCGGGCAGTCGAGTGCCGATCTTTTGGTGGAAATGAAAGGCTTGGCGGTTCAGGCTTCTCAAGAAGGCCTGGATCAAACTTCCCGCGATGCCCTGAATTCAGCCTTCAACGCATTGCGCGATCAGATCGTCAGCATCAATGACAGCGCCGAATTCGCCGGCAGCAACCTGATCGCCGCGGGCGCCGCCGACCAGGACATATTGAGCGACGAAGACGGCAACCGCATCACCGTCAAGGCCCAGGATTTTTCCACCGGCGGCCTTGGCGTCGGCGGTCTTGCCCTTGATAGCGCGGGCAATGCCGCCACGGCGCTCAGCGCCCTGGACGCCGCCATCACGGATGCTTCCGGCAAACTGGCCGAACTGGGCAGTTCGGGCCAGCGCATTGAAACTCATAACGAATTACTCGGCATCCAGAACGATACCTTGCGCGCCGGTATCGGCAATCTGGTCGATGCCGACATGGCGGCGGAGAGCGCGGCGCTGCAGGCCGGTCAGATCAAGGAATCTCTCGCCATCGTCAGCCTGAGCATCGCCAATGCCGCCCCCTCCAACATGCTGGCGCTGTTCGGCGGCTAAAGTGAATTGATGCTGGATGTCGAAAAAATTAATCTCTCCGTGGTTCCCGTTAACCTTTGGTTAGGGGATTGCGGCTATATTGACTATTGCTTGCTCTAGGAATCACGAGCAGGTTGCGAACCACGAAAAGGCAAACCGTCGGTAACGGCGGGACGCAAAACTACCGGTCCGAACGGCCAACCCAAGGATAATTTGGGAGCCAGCGGACAGCGGAGTTACCGAAAAGGCAAACGCAATGTATACGTCCGATAAAATATTTCCCCCCGGCAATCCCAGCCCCAGCTATGCCCAAAGGCTTGGCCGCATGTTCGCGGTCTGCGTTAGCGCGCTGGTGATCAGCGTCAGCAGCGCGGGTCTGTCCCAGGCCCAGGTGGTGGTGGAGATGTTGGCGTCTCTCGAGAGCCAGGATCAGGTCTCCATCTACCGGGAACAGTTGATTAGGGCCCGGGCCGAGATTGGCAATGCCAACGCACAGCACGAACTGGCGGTTCTGCTGACCACGGCCAAGGGCACGGCCAGTGACTATGCCGAGGCCGCCATTTGGCTGCAACGCGCCGCCGAAAGCGGCCACAGCAGCGCGCAATATTGGCTGGGCAATCTGTACATGCAAGGCGCCGGCGTGCCGAGAAATCCCAAATTGATGATCAAATGGTGGAAAGCGGCCGCCATTCAAGGTGTCGCCAGTGCCCAATACGCCCTGGCCGCCGCCTACCGCGACGGCCGCATGGTGCGCCAGGACATGGCTCTTTCCCGCAGCTGGTTCGAGGGTTCCGCCGGCGTGGTCGCGACCGAGATCGCACAAAAGAGTGGCCCGGCGATGGCCGCCGTGGTCAAGAAATCCCGCAAGCAGATCGAAGCTGAAGAGGCCAGAGCCAAGGCCGAGGCTGCCAAGCAGCGCCGGTTCGACCGCTATGCCAAAGAAGGCGGCCTGGGCGGCAGATAAGAGCCGGCCCGGCTGTCCTTATTCGGGACGGCCATCTGTACGAAATACGCACACGGTCCGTTGTATTTGGCGGATTTCTGTTCCGATAACATATAAGCCTTTGATTTTACTATCCTAAAATAGCTGGCATCATTTTTGCATCTTAGTTGAGTAGAGCATCCTTGAAGAGCGGTCACCCGACTGCCCGGTACCGAGTAAACCTTGGTAAGGATGCCTGCCCAACGGAGGCGAAAATGGCACGGTCCTTGAAGGCTTACACTGATGACTATTTACCGCTGGCCGAGGCTGGCGAAGACATCGCCCAAATGCAGCTTGGCCTGTTGTATTCAACCGGCCAGAAAGGTGCGCCGCTGGATTATGTGACGGCGCATAAATGGCTAAATCTAGCGGCCTTGCGGGGCAATGACGAGGCCAAGCATCTGCGTAAGGAACTTGCCGGCGTGATGAGCCGGGAAGAAATCGCCGCGGCGCAGCGCATGGCCCGTGAATGGGTCTCCACCCACTAGAAACCTTTCGCAATTCCCTCCCCTTGCCGTTGCCGTGTATCCGGGTATTGTCGCAGTTAACGAAAAACGACAGATCCGGAGGCAGCGCCAATGACCTGGTCCATCAAGGGAGAAATGATGGTGAACTGCAATTGCGCGGTTTTCTGTCCCTGCGTCATTTCCCTCGGCAAACATCCCCCCACCGAAGGCTATTGTCAGGCCTGGTTCGGACTACGCGTCGATGAAGGTACCTTCGACGGCGCGGATCTATCAGGCCTGAACATCGGCCTGCTGCTGGACATTCCCGGTCTGATGTCGCGGGGCGACTATTCACTGGCCGGTTACATTGACGAAGATGCCAGTGACGCGGCCTACGATGGCCTGGTCGAAATTTTTACCGGCCGGGCCGGCGGCTCGACATTTCTGTTTGCACTTCTGGTCAGCAATATTCTGGGGTTCGAGCGGGCCCCAATCGAATACACGGTTGACGGCAAGACCCGCCGTTTCCAGGTCGGACGGCAAATCCTGGGCGAAATCGAACCCATTGCAGGCAATGACCCGACAAAGCCGGTGGTCATCACCAATTCCGAATACTGGCCGGGCGAAAATGTTACTGTCGCCCGGGCCAACCGAGGGAAGGTCCGCGCCTTTGGCCGGGTCTGGGACTTCGACGGACTAAGCGCCGAGATCATGGCGATCGACTGGCAGGGTTAACTAATCTATTGGAGGAAAACAGCATGGCGGAAATCAGCTACCCCGAGGATTGGCGCGACATCCCGGCCGAACAGTTTGCCCGCATGATGATGACTCCGGAGCAATACACCGCCATGCGGGCAGAGCGACTGGCGCGCGAGGGGCTGGCGCCAAACGTCGGCGACCAGGCACCGGACTTCAAGCTTGAGCGGTTATCAGGGTCAGGCAAGCGCACGGGCGAAATGGTCAGTCTTTCGGAGCATCTGGCAAACAACCAAGGCCGCCCGCTGGGTTTGATCTTCGGCTCCTACACCTGACCGCCCTTTCGTATTCAGGCCGTGCGCCTGAACGAAATCGCGGCACAGTTCGGTGACCGGGTTGATTTCTATTGCATCTATATTCAGGAGGCCCATCCCGACGACGGCTGGCAGGTGCAACATAATCTGGACGACAATATCATCCTGAACGCGCCGGGCAGCATCGAGGAGCGGGCCGAGATCGCCGAAGTCTGCGTCCTGCGTCTGAACATGGCCATGCCCATGTTGCTGGACGATATGACCGACCAGGCGGATCGGCTGTACAACGCCCTACCCGAACGCCTGTATCTGATCGATGGCCAGGGCGTCGTGCGTTTCAAAACCGTGGCGGGCTCCCGCGGCTTCGCGCCCGAGGATTGGGCCGACGCCATCGCCGATATGGTCGGCCCACCTGCATAGATTGAGGAGATCCGCTTGAGCTTTTGTAGATATTTCATGCCCTTGGCCGTACTTGCCGCGATGGCATGCGGCTTTTCCGGGGCGCAAGCCGCCTCGGCCCATCAGCCCTACGCTGGGCAACAGCAACGCACCATCAAGGCCCTGTCGGCAGGTGACATCAGCGGCTACCTGAAGGGCAAGGGCATGGGCTTGGCGAAAAGCGCCGAGTTGAACCATTATCCCGGCCCCTTGCATCTGCGTCAGTTGGCGGATGAGGTTAAGTTGACGGCGGAACAACGGGCTGCCATCGCAACCATCGAAGCCGCCATGAAGGCGGAGGCAAGGCGCCTGGGCCGCATTATTCTCGGCAAGGAAGCAAGCCTGGACGCCCTGTTCGCCGACGGCCGCGCCGATGGTGACGAGGTGCGGGAGCTAACGGTTGCAATTGGCCGTTTGCACGGTGAGCTGCGCGCCGTACATCTGACGGCGCATCTGCACGTCCGCCCCCTGCTCAGCCGGCATCAGATCGCCACCTATGACCGCTTGCGCGGCTACGCATCGGGCCAAACCGGACATTCCAAGCACGGCAAACATTGATGCCAAAACAGTTCGCCGGCGGCTGAACATGGAACAGCAATCGGTGCCGCGCGGCATCTTCTACGTGGTTCTTTCGGCCATGGTTCTGGTGCCCATGGTCTCCGCCTCGATCAAGCATCTTGGTCATAGCTATGGCGTATTGGAGATCGTCTGGGTCCGCGCCCTGGGCCAGACCGTCTGGATGATCGCATTGCTGGCGCCGCGCCACGGCTGGCGGATTCTGCTGCCACGGCGCCCCGGCATACAATTGTTGCGCTCGGGCCTGCTGTTTATCGCCACCTTGTGTTTCATCCTTGGCATCAAGGCGGTGCCACTGGTCACCGTGCATGTGATCGGCTTTACCGCGCCCATGATTGTCGTCGCCCTATCGGCGATTTTGCTGCACGAACGGGTCGGCGCCGCCCGCTGGGTGGCGGTGGGCGGGGGCTTTCTGGGCGTCCTGATCGTGCTGCAACCGGGTACCGGCAATGCCCTGCCGCCCGCGGCCCTCTGGTTATTGTTGGCGGCGGTCAGCTGGTCCGTGGTGCAAATTCTCAGCCGTCAGGTGGCCGCCCATGACCGCTCCGAGACCACGGCGATCTATACCTACGCCGTTGCCTTGTTGGCGACCACGCCCTTCGTGCCGGTCTATTTCGACTTCTCCATTTCACCGGGACCGGGCGGTTGGCTGGCATTTCTACTGATCGGGCTGGTCGGCGGCATCCGGCACTATTGCATTATCAAGGCCTATGCCCTGGCCCCGGCCTCTCTGATCGCGCCTTTTAACTACACGGAATTACTCGGCGCCACCTTGGTCGGCGTCATCGTCTTTGGCACCCTGCCCAACGGCGCCACATGGCTGGGCGCCGGGGTGATCATCGCCGCCGGGCTTTACCTGGCCCATCGCGAGCGCAGCGTCGGCCCCTGATGGGATTTGACCCCGCCTGCAATCGGCATATTCTTTACTGATACCCTGTCCTGCCATACTGGTAACGCGCAAAGCTAACTTTGCCAAAGAAATGGAAAAGGAATGAAAATAGGAAGAATCCTGATCGGCCTATTGCTTTTGGCTGCCGTGGCCACGTACCAGCGTGCGGCAGCAGACGAAAAATTGACAATTTCGGCCATTGAGGGCAACGGCATTCTGATCCAAGTGGGCAAAGCGGTGCTGGTCAAGACATACCAGGATGCGGGCCTTGGGGTTTCGTTCAGGGACTACCCCGGCAAACGGGCGGTGTTTAACGCCAACGACGGCGTTACGGACGGGGAGTTGTTACGCTCCAAACGCGCCTCGAAACTATACAAAAATCTCATTCGCCTGGAACCGGCGGCAATCACCGATGAGTTCGCCGCTTATTCGGTCAACGTGGCCGGGCCGATCGTTTCCACCAAGGACCTGGCACGCTATTCCATTGTCTACCGGCGCGGCAGCACCATCCCGACCAAGGTAACCGAAGGTATGCGCCGGTTCGAAATTGACCGCTTTGAACAAGGTATCAAGCTACTGCAAAGCGGACGCGTGGATGTGATGTTGTATTTTAGAATCCCCACGTCATACAACCTAAAGCATAAATTCCCCTCAACGAATATCCGCCGGATCAGCGACAAGTTGATCATTGCTCCGCTCTACCACTATCTGCACAGGCGCAATAAGCATCTGACGCCTAGGTTGGAGGCCGCATTGCGCCATATTGTTGCCAGCGGAGAACGGGACAAAATTGTCGATGCCGTGGTCGCCAACGGCGGCTTTGACGGTGATCTGGCCAAGCTTAATCTGAATTAACCGCGGTACCGAATGGCGGTGCAAGGACTGTACCCAACTGTTATGATGGCGTTCAATTCAGTCCCATGAGGTCTCCAATGAGTAAACAGCAGCAAATATCCGAGCCAACAGATTTCGGCGATGGGCAGTATCCCCACGCCCTGGTCAATGTCACCAATGTCTGCAATTTGGATTGCCGTCATTGTTTCGTCTTCCGGGCCGATAACCCACAGGCCCCGCGCGACAAGATGAATGACGCGACCATGCTGCATCAGTTGGAAGTTCTGCGCGACAAGCACGGCATCCGCTCCATGCTGTTCATGGGTGGCGAGCCGATGATCCGCAAGGACATGGTGCTGCAAGCCGCCAAGCTGTTTCCCGAAAGCGCCATCGTCACCAATGGCACCTATGGTATCCCGTCCATCCCCGGCCATCTGGTCACCGTATCACTGGACGGCCCGATGGAATTGAACGACCCGATCCGTGGCGAGGGCGTCTTCGCCAAGGTTAGGGAGGCCATCTTTGCCCGCGACGCCAACGACGGCACCACGGTGATGCTGCAAATGGCCGTGACGCGGGAGAACGCGCCGGGGTTGGAAGAATTCATGGCCGAGGTTTCCCAATGGCCCATCAACGGCGTCGCCTTCAGTCTTTATGTCCCGGTCAAGAATGACCAGACTGGCCTGGACTGGAAGGACCTGAAAGAGCGTGACAAGGTTTTGGACCGGATCATCGCCTTGAAGGAAAAATATCCCTCCGTGGTCAAATCCCATGTTCCCACCCTGGAATTGATGAAGTCCGACGTGGCCATCAACTCCACCGGTGAAAACGGCGAAAAATGTATCCTCAAACGTGACACCCTGCCGCTCTATATGGGTGACGGCGGACAGTTCGAGAAACCTTTCTGCTGCTATGGCAATGATGTGGATTGTAGCCACTGCGGCGCCTACGCGGTCTTCAACCGGGCCTATCTGGCGTCGCAAGGCCGGGGCGATGGCTCGCGCTATGGCCGCGACGGCGCGGCAAACGTTGCCGCCGTTGTTGAGCAGACCTCGGGAAAAGCATAGTCTACGGACAGCATGGCAAAACAAACTCAAGTCTCGGAACCAACTGATTTCGGCGAACGGCAGTATCCGTACGCCCTGGTCAATGTCACCAATGTCTGCAATCTCGATTGCCGCCATTGTTTCGTCTTCCGGGCCGACAATCCGCAGGCGCCGCGCGACAAAATGAACGATGCCACCATGCTGCATCAGTTGGAAGTTTTGCGCGATAGGCACGGCATCCGCTCCATGCTGTTCATGGGTGGCGAGCCGATGATCCGCAAGGACATGGTGCTGCAAGCCGCCAAGCTGTTTCCCGAAAGCGCCATCGTCACCAATGGCACCTATGGCATTCCCTCTCTCCCCGGCCACCTTGTCACGGTATCGCTGGATGGCCCCATGGCGCTGAACGATCCAATCCGGGGTGAAGGCGTCTTCGCCAAGGTTAGGGAGGCGATCTTTGCCCGTGACGCCAATGACGGCACCACGGTGATGCTGCAAATGGCCGTGACGCGGGAGAACGCGCCGGGCCTGGAAGACTTCATGGCGGAGGTCGCGGATTGGCCCATCAACGGCGTTGCCTTCGCCTTTTATGTGCCGACGGTCAATGACAGCTCCGGCCAGGACTGGCCCGATCTGAGGGAACGCGACGAGGTATTGGACCGGGTCATCGCCCTGAAACGGCAATACCCCGATATTATCCGCTCGCGCATCGCGACACTGGAATTGATGAAGTCGGACGTCGCCGTCGAAACCACGGGGAAGCACGGCGAAAACTGCGTCCTGCGCCGCGATACCCAGCCGCTTTATATGGGCACGGGCGGACAGTTCGAAACACCCTTTTGCTGCTACGGCAACGACGTGGATTGTAGCCGCTGCGGCAGCTATGAAGTCTTCAACCGGGCCTATCTGGCATCGCAAGGCCAGGACAAGGGGGCCCGCTATGGCCGCGACGGCGCGGCGGGGGTCGCGGCCATCGTCGAGACAGCCGCCGAATAAGGCTCAGCCTGCGGCCCTTAGCCGAGTGTATTCATCTTCATATGCCGCATAGGAATCCTTCAGGACCGCGTGGTTCAGCAGCATTTCGGCCAGAACCTCGCGCGATGCCGGCTCCATAATCCGGCTTTTCACCCAATAGCTCTCCGTGCGCCGGCTTTCCGACAGGGCGACAATCTCGCGCTCGATCAGATAGTCTCGGCCCACCAGCAACGGTCCCTTGAGCATGCGGATTTCCAGATCGGCGAACAGCCCGATAGCCGGGCCCTTGCCGCGCATGCCAGCTTGGTGCGAGGTATATTGCGCCAACACGCTGACCATCTCCAATGGAATGACCGCCCCGCCCCAGGGCGATGGGCCGGAATACCACGGCGTGGTCTCGGTTATGACTTTGAGCTTGTCGGCCAGACTGAACGGATACAGATCGCCCATGCGCTGATCCATATCCATGCGCACTGCTTCCGCCGCCGGGCCCCTCTGGCCGACCGACAGATGCTCCAGTATGACCAGGGTTTCCGCCGGGCGCAGGGCGGCCAGTCGGCGTTCCAACTCCGAAGTGCCGGCCTCGCGACCAACTGAAGCGGTACCGCGCAACACCTCCTGGCCGCCCGCCTTGTCAGCGCCGATGCGGATCACTTTGGCATCCGGCGCACCCGGTTCAACGAAGGCGCGGACGTCCTCGCCCTCGACCACCATGTTGCGGAAATGAGCCGACAGGCAGCCCGTCTCGAACCAGGCATCGCCCCACAGCCGATGCAGCAGGGGCACGAACTGGCTGAAATGGGTCGGCCCTTCGATTGGCGCGGCCTTGAAACCCAGATCCTGGGCCATGGCGTCATCATGCAGAGACTCGTGGCCATCATAGGTCTGATCGGCCAGCATCTGCCGTGGCGAACGCAGCGGCCCGCTCAGGACCAGCGGCGTATCGAAGGCTTTAGCCACGACCCACGAAGGGCATCTTGGTGGCCATCACGGTGAGGAACTGCACATTGGCGTCCGGCGGCAGGCTGGCCATATAGACCACGGCGCGGGAAACATTGTCCACGTCCATCAAAGGTTCCGGCTTGATCGAGCCGTCGGCCTGGGGCACGCCGTCCTTCATGCGCGCGGCCATGGGTGTCAGCGCATTGCCGATATCCAACTGGCCACAGGCGATATTGTATTTGCGGCCGTCCAGCGAGGTCGATTTGGTCAGGCCCGTGACCGCGTGTTTGGTCGATGTGTACGGCGCTGAATTTGGCCGGGGCGTATGCGCCGAGATGGAACCATTGTTGATAATGCGGCCGCCCATGGGATCCTGGTCCTTCATCACCTTGAAGGCCTCTTGCGTGCACAGAAAGACGCCGGTCAGGTTAACGTTGACCACCGTCTGCCACTGTTCGAACGGCAGCTCCTCGATATTCACCGCCGGCGCGCCGGCGCCCGCATTGTTGAACAGCAGATCCACGCGGCCAAAGGCCCGCACCGTGGCCGCGAACAGGGCCGCGACCGAGGCCGGGTTGGAAACATCGGTAGGCACCGCCAAGGCGCGCTCGCCATCGGCGCCGGCCTCGGCAATGCTTTCCTGCAGGGCATCCTCCCGCCGGCCCGCCAGGGCGACGGAATAACCTTCCGCCAAAAGGGCCACGGCGGCACCGCGGCCAACGCCGGAACCCGCCCCTGTCACGATCGCAACCTTGCCGTCACCATTCATTGTATCGCCCTTTCGGTCCAAAAAGTTCTGGCGGCAAAGTAGTCCGCCCCCGGCCTAGTAATCAACTCAGTAATCAACTTAGTAATCGATGCGGAAATAATCCGGCCGGCCCAGGGGCCAGTATTCGCCCCAGACATCCGCCCCGCCATCGACGGTCAGCACCGTGCCGTTAATGAACTCCCCCGCCGGGCCGGCCAGATAAACCGCCGCCTGTGCGATATCCTGGGCCGTGCCAATCTTGCGCATGGGATTGTGGTCAAAGCTGGGTTTGGCCGATTCCGGGTAGTGCGCCAGGCCCGGTGAGGCCACGACGCCGATGGCGATGGAATTCAGCCGGATGTCATAGGGCGCCCACTCCACGCACAGGCCGCGCGTGAGATGAATTTCGCCGGCCCGGGCGGCCTGGGTATGGGCGATGCCACTGGTGCACATGGCCAGCACGGTCACCATGTTGATGATACAGCCCGGCTGTTTGTTGTCCCGCCAGTGGCGGGCGGCGGCCTGCATCATCAACCAGGAACCGGTCAGGTTGGTATCCACCACGGTGCGCCAGCCATTGGGGCTGATATCCATGGCCGGTGCCGCGAACTGCCCGCCGGCATTGTTGATCAACACGTCCAGGCGGCCAAAGCGTTCCCATGTGGCAGCCATCAGACCGCTCACCAGATCCGCATCGCGAATGGTCAAGGCCTGGGTAAAGCAGGGAATGTTCAGGCTGGCCATGTCCTCCTCAAAGGCCGCCATCTTGGCCTCGTCCCGGCCACACGAAACAATGGTAGCGCCCAGACGCCCGAATAGGACAGCCGTGGCCATGCCGATGCCCCCCGCCCCGCCAGAGACCAGGACGACCTGATCCTTGAACAGATCATCGCGGTAGACCGTCGGCAGCGCCGCCAGCTCGGCCGCGGTGGGTGCGGCATAGATCTCATCCTCGGCCTGGTCGGTCATGAAACTCTACTCCGCTGCTTTGTAATCGTCGGGGAAGTACTCCCGCACGAATTCGCCGTCATCATTATAGGTGAAACAGGTGTTTAGCATACCCGCCGGCAGCCGCCGGGGCCTGGTTGGCTCCACGCCCTTGTCCATGGGCGCCCGCTCTGACCAGACCGCCTGCATGGCGGTGGTCGCCATTTGCGACAGCATTTCCACCAGATGAGTGCAGCCCTTGCCATGGCCGACCCGCTCCCTGACCATGCGGTTCCAACCCGGTCCGATCTTCAAGCCGGCCAGGTTCTTGAAATTCGGCGCCACCAAATGACAGATACCATGCGCACCCACATCCAGTTTCGCCTCCGCCGACTGCACTTCCATGTTTCTACTGATAGTCAGGCGCAGCCACAGATCATGCACCGGCTCCCCCGCCGCCCGGTGGGTATCCACCAGGTGATGGGAAAACGGCTTGATGTCGAGGATATGCCCCTCCACATCGACCAGGCCGTCCTGGCGCTGGTAGGCGGTGATGGAAATGGTGCGGTTATGGATTTGCTCCCGCTCGCTGGCTTGGGAAAGTGGCATGCTTGGGCTCCGAAATATTAAATCAACATTGACCAGCGATTAGCGCGCCCGCGACCGGAAGGCAAGCATCTGCTAAGCTTTGGCTGGGATTCGGGGCAAGATCTGAATGCAGTCTGCAATGCGCGATCAGGAAGACAGCCGCTATGGCTGGGTAATGGTGTTCGTCGGTTTCACTCTGATGGCCATGAGCTTCGGCGCTCTCGGCGCGGTCGGGGTATTTCTGAAACCGATCGCGGCTGATTACGGCTGGTCCCGGGGCAGCATCGCCCTGGGCTACACGACGGCGGCCCTGTCGGCGGCGGCATTCGGTATTCTGTGGGGTTTCATGGCGGACGGCCGGCCGACCCGCCGCTTTATGTTCATGGGCGTGCTCGCCGTCGCCCTGGCGACGCTGCTATTGAGCCAGACATCATCGCGCTGGCAGTTTTACCTGTTTTATTTCCTCTTTGGCGCCTTTGGCCATGGCGCGTTGATGAGCACGATTTGGGCCAACGTGGGGCAATGGTTCGTGCGTAACAAAGGCTTGGCCCTGGGTATCGGCATGGCGGGCGGTGCCTTTGGCCAGGGGGCGGTGCCTTTCGTGGCCAGGCTGTTGATATCCGCCTACGGCTGGCAAAGTGCATACCTTATTTTGGGCCTGGGCTTTCTGGGACTTGGCCTGGCAGTCGCCGCCCTGACCCGGGATCCGCCGGCAAAACTGGCCCATCTGGCCGAACTTAAAGCAGCGGGCGCAAAATCGGGCAATGGCTGGTCCCTGGGCGAGGCCGCCTATGTGGTGTCTTGGTTTTCCATGGCGGTGATATTTTGTTGCAGCTGCATGTCCGTGGTGATCGTGCATCTGGTGCCCATGCTGACCGATGGCGGCCTCGAACCGCAGGTCGCCGCCTCCGTGCTGACCACGATGATGTTGATGGGCGCCCTGGGACGCATGATCACCGGCCGGATTTGCGATCTGATCGGCTCGGTCCGCACCTACGCCTTGGCCTCTCTGGGTCAAACGGTACTGGTGATCTGGTTCCCCCATATCGATAATCTATTCGTCCTCTACCTTCTTGCCGTGGTGTTTGGCGCCCTGTTCTCAGGCGTCATGGCCTCCATGGTGATTAGCGTCAATATGGAGGTGCCGGGCAAGGTCGCGGCGCGCTCCTGGTCCATCGTCTCGTTCTTTGCCTGGATCGGCATGGGCACGGGCAGCTACATGGGCGGGGTTATATTTGACCTTACGGGCGGCTATACCTGGGCCTTTGCCTTCGCCGCCGGCATGGGCTGCCTCAACCTCCTGATCCTGATCTGTTTCCGCATCAGCCGCGGCAGACGCCGCCCGGAGTTGACCCCAGCCTAGGCGTTACGGGAGGCATCGGGGTCGAGGGGATAGATCGGCCGGCGCAGGTTCTTGAAGGGGAAAGCAGCGTAGTCCGAGCTGCAGACCCCCGGCCCCGCCACCAGCACCACATGCTTGGCGATGGGACCGAAACCGGCCCGGAAATGCTGCCGTGATTTGATCAGCACATAACGCTTGGCCGCTGGATCAATGCCGGCGTGGGTAAAACAGCCCGTATCGAAGGGTTCGTAACGGCGTTCGGAAACCACGATATCGACGCTGCCCGAGCGCAATACCGCCGTCCGCCCCATGTTCATGGGGCTGCCCGTGGCCATGGGCCCGGTGACGATGAAACGGCCATCGGTGATGCATTTCACCGTGCCGGACACCGCGATGGGCCGGCCCGCCAGCGCCATGGCCGGGCTGTCGGTCTTGCCGCCCAATTGCAGGCTGACGTCGGCCCCGACGCCGGCATCGATCATCCGTGAGACACTGTCGGGATCCCAGATCGGTCCCGCCACCACGTCTTCGAGGCCAAGGCGGAGAACCCCGTCCAGCACCGCCATATTGTCCTGAGGCCCGCCGGCGCCGCAATTGTCGCCATGGTCCACCAGGATAATCGGGCCATCATCTAATTCGCGGGCCCGGTTCAAAGACGTTTCCACCGGCTCGATCTCAAAGACGAAATCTTCGCGCCGTTGCCAGGCCTGATCCATCAACTCATCCAGCAGGCCACCCGCCGCCGCCGCATCACCGTCGCCAACGACCACGGCGCCCAGGCCCACATGGGGAATATCCGCCAGAGGGAAACCACCAAAAATCGAGGCATTCAGAACCTCGCCCCCGGCCTCGGCCGCCATGGCCCGGTTCATGATATCCTTCATGGGCTGATCCAAGGGTGTCTGGCGCAGCATGTGGGTCAGCATGGGCAGGGAATGCCACAACATCACCGGTTTTACCTCGCCCGCCATGGCGCGCAACAGGGTCGCGCCGGCGCGGCGCCCGGTTTCGGCCATATCAATATGGGGATAGGTGCAATAGCCGGTAATCACCGTTGCATTGGCGATCATCACCGCTGTTAAATTGGTGTGAAAATCCAGCGCCACGGCGATCGGCATTTCGGGCGCGATGGCGCGGATGCGGCGCAGCAACTCGCCCTCGCCATCGTCATGGCCCTCGGTCACCATGGCGCCATGCAGATCGAGCATAACACCGTCACAGCCCCCGCGCACGGCGTCACAGATACTGTCAGCCATTTCGTCAAAGGCGGCCTGTTCCACCGTGCCCGAAGGCGAAGCGTTGGCGATCAGGGGCACGGCATATTCGGCGCCTTGCCGCTCGGCCAGGTCAATATAGGCCGCGATGGGATTATTGGTGCCGCGATAGATGCCAACGGCCTTGTCACCGGATTTTGGGCCAAAGGCGCGCAATGGCGTCGGCAACGGGGAAAAAGTATTCGTCTCGTGCCGCATGGTGGCCAGAACCAGTCGCATCAATTCCTCCTCAAATTACCCACGCATTTGTCTGTTACAGCGGCCTGGAACGAGCTAGCTTATCAGGCAAATAGTACAGAGCAACATTACTGCGGAGGAACTGACATGGCCATGGATAGAGAACCCGACGATCAGCAACTGGACGGCAAGGTCGCCATCGTCTCGGGCGCCGGCGCGATCAAGGGCGGCATAGGCAATGGCCGCGCCGCCGCCATCCTGCTGGCCCGGGCCGGCGCCAAGATCATGGCGGTTGACCGGGACCTGGAGCTGGCGGCGGAAACCGCGCGCCTGATCGAGGCCGAGGGCGGCGAGGCCCTGGCCCATGCCGCCGACGTCACCGAGGAGGCCGAGTGCGAGGCCATGGTGGCCCTGGCCATGCAGACTTTCGGCCGGGTCGATGTGCTGGACAATAACGTCGGCATCGGCAGTTCCCGCAACGTGGTGCTTGAGGAAGTGGAAACCTGGGAACGGGTCATGAAGGTCAACGTGCAGACCATGTTCCTGACCGCGAAATACGCCGTACCCGCGATGATCGACAGCGGCGACGGCGGTGCCATCGTCAATGTCTCGTCGATCTCGGCCCTGCGGCCGCGCGGCCTGACCGCCTACTCCGCCTCGAAAGGCGCGGTAATTTCGCTGACCCGGGCCATGGCCATGGACCATGCGGCCGACGGCATCCGGGCCAATTGCATCGCACCGGGGCCGGTTTATACCCCCATGGTCTATAGCCGGGGCATGTCGGACAAGGCGCGCGAGCAGCGCCGTTCCGCTTCGCCCCTGGGCATCGAGGGCACGGGCTGGGACATCGGCAACGCGGTGGTCTTTCTGTCTTCGGCGCGCGCGCGCTATATCACCGGGCAGACCTTGGTGGTGGACGGCGGCATCACCGTCGCCGCGCCCGCCCGTGACCCAAACGCGTAGTAATTAGGAGCGCATAGAACATGGCACGTATCCCCTATCTCGATGTCGACGACCTGGCGGAAGATGATAAAGAGTTACTGAAACGGCCTATCAATCTGCACCGCGCCCTGGTCAACAGCCCCGGCGCGGCGCGTAATTTTGGCCATGTGGGCAGCTACATCCGCTTTGGCTCGAAACTGGACCCGCGGCTGCGCGAATTGGCCATTCTCCAGGTCGGCTATCTGGCGCGCAGCGACTATGAATACAGCCACCACATCAAGATCGGCCGGGATTTCGGCGTCTCCGACGATGATATCCGCGACATGATCACCGAGACCGAGGGCCGCAACAGCGGCCTGCCCGCCCTGGACCGGGCCGTCCTGCGGGCGGCGCGGGAGATGACGGAAGAGATGAAAATATCCGACATCACTTTTGCCAAACTGGAAAGCCATCTAAGCTCGGAATTATTGGTCGATCTGACAATGGTCATAGCTTTTTACAACGCTGTCGTGCGTATGTTGGGTACCTTGGAAATCGATGTAGAAGACAGTTACGCATCGTTTCTCGACGAGTTTCCCTTGCCGACTTAGGACTGGACAACTGGGATGAATATGCAAAATGGGGGGACCGCACAGGATGCGGTACAGCGCCTTGTCGCGGCCATTCGTGATGGCGTGCAACAGGTCATCATCGGTAAATCCGCGACCATCGAGCTGGCCATCGCCGCCCTGCTGGCGCGCGGTCATGTCTTGATCGAGGATGTGCCGGGGACCGGCAAGACAACCCTGGCAAAAGCCCTGGCGGCGACCATGCGCTGCGATTTCACGCGCATCCAGTTCACCCCCGATCTGGTGCCCGCCGACGTGTTGGGCATCAACTTCTTCGATATGAACAAGCGGGCGTTTGAATTCCGTCCCGGACCGGTGTTTACCCAGGTGTTGTTGGCGGACGAGATCAACCGGGCAACGCCTAGAACCCAGTCGGCATTGTTGGAGGCGATGCAGGAACGTCAGGTCTCCATCGACGGCGTGACCATGGCCCTGCCGGCGCCGTTCTTCGTGGTCGCGACGCTCAACCCGGTTGAGATGGAAGGCACCTTTCCTCTGCCCGAGGCCCAGCTCGACCGCTTTCTGTTGCGCCTTGATCTGGGCTATCCCTCCCTGGCGGAAGAGGCCGCCATGCTCGACCGTTTTATCGACGGCGGCGAAGGTTCATCGGCACCCGGTGTTGGTGAAGCCACCGTGGGGCCCGAGGATATCGCCCGGGCCCAGGCGGCGGTTGACAAGGTTACGGTGGATGGCGCGGTCCGTGATTACCTGCTGGCAATCGTCGCCGCGACGCGGAACGATGAGAGGCTGCGCCTTGGCGCCAGCCCACGGGCTGCCCTGGCCCTGCAACGGGCTTGCCAGGCCCATGCCGCGATCGACGGTCGGGGTTATGTGATACCAGACGATATCAAGGCATTGGCGGTGCCGGCCCTGGCCCATCGCCTTAGCCTCGATACCGGGGCACGCCTGCGCGGCGTCACCGCCGCCGCCATCGTGGAAGAGATACTCAAACGGATCGCCGTCCCGATCGAAGGCTAAAACGGCGGGCTGGCGCGACAATGAGCATGAACCAGGCATTGAGCTTTACAATAGGCCGGGGGCGTTGGACACGTTCGGGTGCGGTGGTATCCGAACTGATTATGCTGATCCTGATCATCGTCGCCATTGTCGCGGCGGTGGCGGGCAAGGTCTATGTCGCCGCGATTTGCGGCCTGATCCTGATGCTGACCTTCGTCTCGCGGCTGTGGACGCGGCTGGCGCTGGTCAAGGTCGAGTACGCCTGCCTACCTTCGGCCAAACATCTCATGGAAGGCGATGAATTCGAGCTAACCTTGACGATCGAGAACCGAAAGCCCCTGCCCCTGCCCTGGCTGACCGTTTCCGAAATCCTTCCCGACGGACTGGCCCTGGAACAACAGCACCAACAGACCCGGAAAGACCCGAATTTATTCCAGGAAACCGTGATCCGGGAAACCACAAGCCTTGGCCAATATGAACGCATCAGATTTTATCACCGTGTCCGCGCCTTACGGCGCGGCTACTATGGCTTTGGCCCAACACGCATCAGCAGCGGCGATATTTTCGGCTTTTACGAGGCCCGCCTCGACACGGACCGTAGGGCGCCGGAACTGGTGGTGTACCCGAACACCGTCGCGATGCCGGATTTCGACCTGCCGCCCTACCGGCCCATGGGCGATTTTTGGAGCCGCGCGCGCTTTATCGATGATGAAACACGGCCCAGCGGATTGCGCGAATACCGCACCGGCGATGCGGCCCGGCATATCGACTGGAAGGCCACGGCACGCCGCGATGCCGCCTTTGTCAGAACCTACGATTCCTCCCACGCGCAGCGGGTCGTAATCCTGTTGGAATGCGATACCGCCATGGAACGTTGGCGCAACTACCCGATGGTGCTGGAAGCAACAGTTACCGGCGCGGCATCCGTGGCGCGCCGTTCGATCGAACTTGGCTATGCGGTCGGACTTATCAGCAATGGTAATGCGCCCAGCGGCCCGGCACCGCCAATGGTACCGCCGGGTGCCGGACCCGACCAATTGACCGCCCTGATGACCGCCCTGGCCGGTGCGCGGTCACATACCTCCGTCCAACTACCGGACATGGTGGCGCGCTATGGCGCCGAGGCCATGCCGGCGGGCGCCACGGTCGTCTACATCGCGGCCATATTTCGGCCCACAACTGTCAACTTCATTCGCGAACTGGGCCGGCGCGGCCATCGGATCGTGAGCCTTTGCGCCGGCGGCGATGAGCCACCCGACATTCCGGACTTTCCCATATTAGACTACCGCGCGGTCTTCAAGGCGGCGGAGACAGACGATGAATGACCGCCGGGAACTGATCGCCATCGCCGCGACAATCATCGCGGACGCCGCCTGGCTGTTTCCAATCGCCGTAGTGCTTGGCATGGGCGCGCATCCGGGCCAGCCGGTGTTGCCCTTTTTCGTGATCATGCTGCTAATGGGCCTGGGCTTCGCAGCCGCACGGCTGGCGCCGTCCAAGATAGCGGACCCGGCCCTGCACGCACCGGCGCAGGCGATAGCAGGCCTGGGCGTAACGTACCTCACCCTCTCGGTGATCTCGGCCCCGTACGGTGTGGACATCGATCTGCTATGGGGTCCGCAGTTGATTAGCGGCGGTTATTCGGGCCGGCAAGCAGGCGGTTTGATTTTCGCCATGTTGGGTGCCGGCTTTCTGTGGCACCGAGGCGTCCGCATCGCGGTAGAGACGCATCCACAGCTGCGGCTGCTGAGTACCTTCCGCTCCGGCATCGTGGCGCTGGCCTTGGCGATAATGATGGAACAGGCCACCGGCATTGATGCCTCGGCAACGCTCATGCTCATTTTGTTCTTTGCCGCTTCACTTGGCGGTTTGGCATTCGCGCGGCTGGAACCGGGCGGCGCCTGGACGCCCCTCGTGGGCATCGCCGTTGGCGCGGTGCTGGGCGGCGGCTTTATCGTCGGCATGATCGCCGCCGTAATCGGCGGCCATGGTCTGGTTTTCCTGGCCTGGGCCTGGGGCTATGTGTCCGTGGTCATTTTATGGCTGCTGGAAATAATATTCACGATCTTGCTGTGGCTGCTGCCCGAGTTGGGCGCGGGGAGCGGCGGCGGCGTTGACTGGAAGCCGCCGAAATTCAATTTGCCCGAGTATGTCAAGGCCGAAGCCGGGCCGGAAGGATCGGGCCTGACTGGCGAACTGTTGCAATTTTCCGGCCTTTTGCTTGCGCTCTATATTGCTTACCGCCTGCTCGCCTGGGCTTACCAAAAATATGGCCGGAAAGCGCAAGTCGACAGGGAAATCGACCGCGAGTCCATTCGTGGCGAGGCGGATGCCAAGGCTGACCTGCTGAACCTGTTCTGGGATCTGTTGCCCGATTGGCTGCGTCCGGCGGAGGCCGACATCGGCCCCCGCTATCCGAAAGACAAGCCGGGCATAACGGAGGTCTATGCGCTGTACTTCGATATGCTGACCACCGCCTGCAAGCACGGCCATAATTTTACGGCGTCGGCGACGCCGCGCGAACGCCGGGCCGATCTCGAATCCGCCATCCCCGGCGCCCCCGTGGCGCGGATTACCGATTGTTTCAACGCCGCCTGTTATGGCAACCTCAGAACCGACCAAGCAACGGTCGACGGGCTGCGCCACGACCTTGAGCAGTCTTTAATTCCACTGCCATGATAGGCTGATGGAGCCAAAGCGGGCGTTATCGGGCTGGCCATGGAATTCACGGGAACGCAGGACGCCGGTATAGGCAATCTTGAAAGGCCCGCGTTCAAAGGCCAGACCGAACGATAGATCCGCCACCAGGGGCTCACGATCAACGCTATGGCTGCGGCGCCAGGTATTACCGTCGAGAAAGATATTGTGCGCCACATAGCGCCCCTCGGCGCCAGCGAAGGCATACAGGCTCCACTCACCCCGCAGCCGCCGGCCATCAAGGGTACGCATGCCTTTGATAAGATTGGGCGGGCCGAAATCTCGGGGGATGTTGTAGCCATAGCGCAACGCGCCGCCCACATTCACATGGCTCAACACGTTGCCGATGCTGACCCCCATGTGCGGCACCACGTCGAATTCTAGATTGTCCGGATACGCGCCCAGGGGATCGTGGCGCCATTTTCGTTCGTACATCAGCAACAGGCCCGGCTCGTCCTTCAGCTGGTTATCCCAGCCGTCGAAACGGTCAATCACCCGAATGTCGTGAACCCAGTCCTGCACTTCCTGGCCATAGGCATGCGGCCCGACGATACCCAGATTGAGCTCGATGGAATCCAGCATCCGCTTGAAGCCGTGCGCCGCGATATCGGTTTCCGTATGCAGGGACATCGCACCATAGAGCCAGCCCGCGTAGGGCCGGTCGTCAAGGATCAGGTCGGTCCGTCGGCGGTCGGCGGGGGTATACATTTCCTGCGCCACGGCCAGACCCAGCCTGGTCTTCGCATTCTCGTTCAGGCTCATCCAGGCCAGCAGATCGCGCACCCAGGGCAGCGGATTGATCGCATCCTTGCGCGGCGGCGACACCCAGGAGCCGCGAATGCCATTGGTGTAGTGGCGGTCGGCGCCATAGAACAGATCGTTCTCGAATTGCAGAGTGAAGGTGCCAGCCTCCGCTGCAGCCGCATGAGACGCGGCCGGGATCAGGGCCAGAGCAAGAGCCAGAAATCCAGTTGCTGGCAAAAAACCGCGGAACATGGCTCTGCGCGGCGGAGGCAAGCCGCCCCCTACTCCGCCGCCTGCGGGGTTGGCGGTTCCTCCGCCGCCTGTTTCCCGGCTCTGCGGCGTTCGAAAAAGGCCGAAGTGCGCGCGCCCAGGGCCAACAACGACGGCGTCACGAACAGGGTCAGGATGGTGGCAAAGCTCAAACCAAAGGCCACCGCCGTTGATAGCTGCACCCACCACTGCGTCGACGGCGCACCGATGGAGATGTCGCGGGCCACGAAGTCGATGTTCATCTGAAAGACCATGGGCAACAGGCCAAAAATCGTCGTAATCGTGGTCAGCAAGACCGGGCGCAAACGCTGGGTGCCGGTACGGACCACGGCCTCCATCGGCTCCATGCCGGATTTCACCAGCCTGGCATAGGTATCGATCAGAACGATATTGTTGTTGACCACGATGCCGGCCAGGGCGATGACGCCGATGCCAGTCATGACGATGCTGAATGATTGCCCGGTAATGATCAAACCGGCCATGACACCGACCGTGGACATAACGACCGCCGTCAGGATCAACAGAGCATGATAAAAGCTGTTGAACTGAGTAATCAGGATAATAGCCATCACGAAAAGGGCCACGCCAAAGGCCTTGACCAGGAACTGTTCCGCCTCTTTTTGGTCCTTATCGGCGCCCTTGAAACGAATATCGACGGCTTCATCGAAACTCTGCGTCGCCATCCAGGCGCGGATTTCGTTGACCTTGTCATCGGCCAGAAGACCTTCGGCAACGCTGGCCTGAACCTTGATGACCCGTTGGCCATCGCTTCGCCTAATCAGGCCCGAACGCTGTTGCGGCGTGCGCGAGACAAAGTTCGAGATCGGCACCTGGCCATGGCTGGTCTGTACCCTGAGGGCATCAAGTTGACTGATGTTGCGGTATTCGACCGGGAAACGGATGCGGATATCGACTTCCTCATCCGCATCATCGGGGCGGTATTCACCGACTTTGATACCATGGGTGACAAGCTGCACCACCTTGCCCACGGTCAGGATATCGGCATTGAAACGCCCTGCCTGGGCGCGGTCGACCTTCACCTGCCATTCGATACCCGGCAGGGCGCGTCCGTCTTCCACGTCCAGCAAACCGTCCATGGCTTCCAGCCTGGCGCGGATCGTCTTAACGATGGGACCCAAGCGTTCGGGAAAGCGGGAGCGGATTTCAATCTGAATGTCCTTGCCCGTAGGCGGGCCCACATCAGGTTCCCGCGGCTCTACCCAGATACCGGCCAGATGGGCCGTGCGTTCACGCACTTCCGCCATGATTTCCGCCGAGGTGCGGCGCTCGTCCCATTCCACGAATTCAACAAAGATGGTACCGATCACGTCCTGCGCCTGATCCTCGCCCCGGGCGGCACCTCCGGTCCTGGCATAAATGGTGCGGATGCCCCGAATACCCATCAGCTCCGCCTCGACCTCGCGGACCAGGCTGTCCTTTTCCCGGGTCGACATGTTGCCGCGCGCATGGACGTGGATCAGGGTCTGGTCCGGTTCCACGGCGGGAAAGAACTCCACCCCCTTGCCAACAACCTGATAGGCCGCCTGGACCCCGACCAGAATGACCAGGGCCGAGGCAAGCACCAGGATCGGGCGGCGGATGAGAACGTAAAGAATGCGGGCATAGGTGCCGGTAAACCCGGGAAGCTGACGCACATCGCCATCCTCGGCGGCAGCCAATGCAGCCAGCACCTTCGGGTTGGCGGAACCTGCCTTGCCCATCAAGCCACCGAGTGTAGGCACGAATATCAAGGCCATCATCAACGATCCGGCCAATGTCATGACCAGGGTAATGGGCAGAAATTTCATGAATTCGCCAACCACGCCTGGCCAGAAGATCAACGGCATGAAAGCGGCCAGGGTTGTGGCGGTCGAGGCAATGATGGGCCAGGCCATGCGTTGGGCCGCCAGGATATAGGCTTCCCGGCGGTGCAGCCCTTCGGCCAGTTTGCGGTCAGCGAATTCGGTCACGACAATGGCGCCGTCCACCAACATACCGACCGCCAGGATCAAGGCGAACAGCACCACGATATTGACAGTCAGGCCCATGTTATCGAGCACCAGAATACCGAACAGGAACGAGGCCGGAATAGCCAGGCCGACCAATCCCGCCGTGCGCACACCAAGGGCGGCGACAACAACGATCATGACCAGCAAAATCGCGCTCAAGACATTGTTCTGCAGATCTTCCAACATGGTGCGGATGTCTTTTGATTCATCCTGGATAAAATCAATCTGGACACCCGCGGGCCATTCCTTGGCCCGTTCCGTCACCAAACGGCGCACCTCGTCAATGGTCTCGATGACATTTTCACCCAGACGCTTCTTGATTTCCAAGGTCACGCCCCGGCGGCCATTAATGCGCGCGAAACTGTCGGGATCCTTGAACGTCCGGCGCACGGTGGTAACATCCCGCAACGTAATGACACCATCGCCAAAGGCTTTGATGGGCAGATCCAGCACATCCCTGGCGGTTTCGAATAGGCCGGGCACCTTGATGGGAAAGCGCCCCTTGCCGGTATCCAGAGGCCCGGCACCGATCAATTGATTGTTCCGGGTAACGGCGCGGACCAACTCTTCCTGGCTGATGTTGTAGCTTTCCATCCGCAACGGATCGAGCTGGACCTCCAGCAATTCATCCCGTTCACCGGCGATGTCGGCCTCCAGCACGCCGGGCAGCGCCTCCAGCTCGTCCTGTAGATCACGGGCCAGACGCAGCAAGGTGCGCTCCGGCACATCGCCGGCCAGGGTAACGACCAGGACCGGAAATAGGCCGACGTTGACTTCATGAGCGGTCGGCTCGTCGGTTTCATCGGGTAGGTCCGGTTTGACCAAATCGATCGCTTCGCGCACATCGCGCAGCGCCTTGTCCACGTCAAAGCCGGCGTCGAATTCCAGCAACACCGATGCATTGCCGGTTTCGGCCCGGCTGCGCATTTCCTTGATACCTTCGATGGAGCGCAATTCCTGCTCCATGGGGCGGACCAACAGACGCTCGGCATCCTCGGGTGAAATGCCGTCATGGCTCATGGAGACATAGACGATGGGAATATTGATATCCGGCTTGGATTCCTTCGGTATCGTCAGAAACGACCCCAGGCCGGCGATCAGCACCAATACCAGAACGGAAAGAACCGTCCGGGAATGGTTGACCGCGACCGATATAATCGTATTCATGATGCGGACGCTTCAGCTGTCTTTGGCGGCTCGCGTTTGCCGCCATCGCCCTGTTCGGCACCGTTGGAAATCCGCACCCGGTCACCCCGGCGCACATATTCCTGCCCCACGACAATCAGTTCGGCGGCATCCGGCAGGCCCGATACCCAGACACCATCCGTGCTGCTGCCAACTATTTTCACCGGATAAAAGGCGACTTTGTCCCCCGTCTCGACGCAGCGGATACCCACCGTGCCTTGATCATCCAACGTCAATATGGCTGGGGTTATAAAATGTGCCTGGATCTGTTTGGTGGGAAAGTCCAATTCCGCCGTCGTGCCGTGGCGCAATTCGCCATTTGGATTGGGCACCAACAGCTCCACCCGATAGGTGCGGGTCGCCTCGTCCGCCGTGGCTGAAATATAATGGATGCGGCCTTCGACTTTCTGCCCGGTCACCAATACCGCGCTGCCCTTGGCGTTGTTCTTCAGCTGGCCAATATCTTTTTCGCTGATCTGGGCCACGACAAGATAAGGATCCTCGTCCACCAAAAGGGCGATACCGCTGCCATCCTTGACATAGGCGCCCAGCTCCACTTCGCGGCTATCAATAATGGCATCAAATGGCGCCCGGATCACGGTACGGGCCAGGGCGACGTCCATCTGCTTGACCATTGCCCTTGCGGCATCCAGGCGGGCGGCAGCGGCGGTATATTGCGTTTCCGCCCTGTAGCCCTTCTTGCGCAGTTTCTGGGCCGCCAGATATTCCACGTCGCGCTGGCGCACCAGCGCCTTGGCCTCGGCCATATGAGCGTCGCGGTCAGCCACGTCAATATGCACCAGGACATCGCCCCGGCGTACCCGGCTGCCCTTGCGCAGGGATATCTTGGTGATCCGGCCCTTGATTTCGGACATTATCATGACCTTGCGCTTGGCTTCCGTATGGCCCCTCGCCGTCACCGCGCGCCAATGGGGCTGCGCCGTGGATGCGCGGGTGCGAACGGCGGTCAGGGCGTTCTCGCCCTGCTTGGCCATACGCTCCGCAACCGAGGGCGCCTGACCTGGTGCCGAGCCGCCATCAGCCGATCCCGCCTGCCCGCCGAATTCACCACTCAACACCCAACCCATCGCGATCACGGCGATGGTCAGGGCAAGAAGATAGGATTTGCGCATAATGTAATTCCTGCTCAATCAGCTGCGCCAGAATGATCACCTGTGCGATCCCCGGCACGATCCCCGGCACGACCCCCGGCACGATCACTGTCGACCTGCGCCAACAGAGCCTCGCTTTCCACCAGATACCGGTTGTTTTCGAGATAGGCCGCCGCTGCCTCGTACAAGGCCCGGCCATAACCGGCGACGAAGCGTTGCGCCGCCGCGCCATGGGTTTCCCGTTCGGCGAGTTCAGATGCCTGGCGGTGGTGTTGGGCGATGCGGTGGTCGATCATTTCGCCGATTTGTCCAGCCGACAACAAGTCGGCGAAACACATGGCGACCAGGAATTCCGAACGCACCCTGTCGCGCCCCGGCAGATTATTCAATTCCTGCACCAGGGTCAGACGGCCATCGACGGTCAGGCTATAGACCTTTTTATCCGGCCGCTTGGCTTGGGTTTCCGTCTCGCAATGGACCAGGCCCTCTTTTTGCAGCCGGTTCAATGCCGGATAAATGGAGCCGAACGAGGCATCGTAGAAATGGCTGAAAACATCCTCCAACCGTTTCTTGATTTCGTAACCGGAGGCATCGCCCAGACTCAACACCCCGAGACACAACGTTCGTACATCCATGGCGCTACAACCTCTTCACTTAGCATCAAATCTGCATATAGCAATTCGATATATTAATGTAAAGAGTACGCAACAAAAATAAACTCGCGGCCGGCCGGCTGGACAGCTTGCAAGACAGCTCGCAAGCCGGGTTCTACTGCTTACTAGGCGGCTTACTGGGCGGCGTCGACCATTCCGCCCGAATAGCCGGCGGCGGTCAATTCCCGGCCAAGATAGGCGGCAACGCTGGGCAGACCCCGTGGGGCACCGGATGTCCAGCGACCTTCCGCATCCGGGTTATAGTTTGTGTTGGTGTTGATATCGTAGGTCAGGGCCCGGCCCGCGCCATCCATGATGAATTCAATGCCGGCGATCTGGATCTGGTTGGCGTGGAGAAATTTTTGAAATGCCTCGATCAGGGGCGAAGCGAAATCCTCCACGATCTGAAACATTGGTCCCCGGCTATTATCGCCAGGATCGATGGCGCAAGCCTCCGCCGGGCAAAGTTGAAAGCCGTCGCGGGTATCCACGCGAACCGCATAGAGAAATTCACCGCCGACGAATTCCAGGCGATGGATGATCGGCTCTGGCGCCTGGATATATTCCTGTATCAACAACAGCCCATCCACCGGGGCCTCGTAGTCCGGACCGTCGAACCAGGCGTCCAGGGCATCAACATCGTCATGCAGATGCACGCCGAGACCCTTGCCGCCCCGGTTATGCTTGGAGATAAACGGGCCCGAAAAGCTGCGCCCCGCCGCGATCGCGGCCGCGCGGCCCAGGGCGGGACAGGTTCGTGGCGTCTCGATACCCGCCGCCTGTAGCGCCGCGTATTGCGCAATCTTTGACAGCTCCAAGCGAATAGCACGGCTGCCGTTGATGACCCGGCGGCCATGGCCTTCCAGCCATTGGATCATGCCATCGGCATATTCCGGCGAAAAACGATGGTCCCGACTATGGGCGGAGGCGCTCATGCGGGAATAATAGATCCCCTCCGGCGGCGGCGTGGAGAGGTCAAACTGCCCCTGGGACAAATCCCATAGCCGGTAGGGCAATTTCCGTTGCACCAGCTCGGCCTCCAACGGCGCTGACCACTCAGCGTTCTCGAACAGAACATGGATATGGCTCATGGCCGCGACCCCGCCTAGGTTCCCAAACTGACGGAGGTGCCGCCATCCACCGGCAAGGCCGCGCCGGTGATGAAGCTGGCTTCGTCCGAGGCCAAAAACAGCGCCGCGTTGGCGATATCCCAGCCCGTCCCCATCTTGCGCCCCAGGGGCACTTTGGCATCACGCCCAGCAACGATTTCCTCCCGCGTTTTGCCCAGCGCCGCGACGCGGGTATCCACCGCCATGGGCGTATCCATCAGGCCTGGCAGGATGACATTGGCACGGATGCCATAGCGTGCGTTATGGATGGCCAGCTGATCGGTCAAGGCGACAACGGCGGCCTTGGTGGTCTTGTAAGCCACCAATGGATAGGCGGACCAGGCCGCCAGTGACGAGATATTGAGGATCACGCCACCGCCCTGTTCACGCATGGAGGGCAGGGCATGTTTGCAGGCCAAAACCATGCCGCGCAGATTGACGGCGACACAATAGTCAAAGGCCTCGACCGTGATCTCGGTAATCTCGGCATCACCGCCCGCGATGGAGATGCCCACATTGTTGTGCAGAATATCGATGCGGCCGTATTCACCCAAGGTGGCGTCCACGGCGGCCTTGACCGCCGCTTCGTCGGTGACATCGGCGGCCACCGCGATTGCCGTGCCGCCGGCATCCTCTATCATCGCCACCGTGTCCTGGGCCGAGGCCAGATCACGGTCCACCGCGGCCACCTTGGCCCCTTCGCGCGCGAAGACCAGCGCCGTGGCACGGCCGTTACCCATGGTCTCGCCTGGGCTTTGCCCCGCACCGACCACCATCGCAATTCGATCCTGTAAACGCATCGTCGCCTCCTCCGCTGGTTTAATCTACAATTGTGGATAGGCATTATAGACCAAGGAACACATTTGCGATGGCTGATCAGACAAAAATCCTGCTTGAAAACCTGACCTTCCCCGAGGGACCCCGTTGGCACGAGGGCCGGCTATATTTCTCGGACTTCTATGCCCATGAAGTCGTCGCGGTGGATATGGCGGGCCAGCGCGAGACAATTGTCGAAGTGCCCGGCCAGCCATCCGGCCTGGGCTGGACGCCCGATGGCCGCTTATTGGTGGTCTCCATGACCGACCGCCGTTTGCTGCGCCTGGACCCTGGCGGCCTGGTGGAGGTCGCGGATTTGTCGGCGCTGGCCAACTATCACTGCAACGACATGGTGGTGGACGAACAAGGCGGCGCCTATGTGGGCAATTTCGGCTTCAACAGCCACGATGGCTCCGAGTTCAAGGCCGCCGACCTGATCCGCGTCGATCCCGACGGCAGCGTTTCCGTGGCGGCGGCGGGCCTGGCCTTTCCCAACGGCTCGGTCATCACGCCGGACGGCGGCACCCTGATCGTGGGCGAGACGCGGGGCAATATTCTCAGCGCCTGGAACCGGGCCCCGAATGGCACGCTGTCGAACCGCCGGGTCTGGGCCGATCTGGGGGCTGGCTTTCCCGACGGCATCTGCCTGGACGCCGAGGGCGCGGTCTGGGTCGCCGATCCGCGCAACAAGGAGACCATCCGGGTGTTGGAGGGCGGCGAGGTCACGGATCGCATCTCGACGGGCGAGATGGGCTCCTTCGCCTGCATGCTAGGTGGAGAGGATCGGCGCACGTTGTTCATCTGTACCTGCCTGCAATCGGGCCCCGACACCGCCGCCCTGCGTTCAGGCCGGATCGAAACCGTGGAGGTCACCGTCCCCGGCGCCGGCTGGCCCTAGGGGGCGGGCAAACCTTCGACAAATTTCACTCTATTTGATTGAGGAGAAATCGATGGGTGTACTATTGGTTACCGGCGGCAGTCGCGGCATTGGCGCGGGCGTTGCCCGATCGGCGGCAGAGAACGGCTGGCACATCGGCATAAACTACACTTCAAACAAAGAGAGCGCCGAGGATGTCGCCGCATACGTCCGCAGCCAGGGCGTTAAGGCCTGCGTGGTGAAGGCCGATGTATCTAATCCAGACAATGTCGAGGCTATGTTCAGCCGGACGGAGGAAGAACTTGGTCCCATCACAGGCCTGGTGAACAGTGCCGGAATTAGCTCCGGTATAGGCCCGATTGAAGATCACGACCTTGAGCAAACCCATCATATGCTCGAGATCAACGTGTTCGGATTATATGCTTGCTGCCGTTCCGCGGTGCAGCGAATGGCCAAACGGCACGGCGGTCAAGGCGGCACGATTGTCAACATTTCCTCGGCGGCGGCAAGAACTCACGCACCCGGATCCTTTGTGGATTATGCGGCCGGCAAGGCGGCGGTCGATAGCCTCACCATAGGCCTGGCGCAAGAGCAAGCGCCACAGGGCATCTTCGTTTACGGCGTAAGGCCAGGCGTCATCAATACGGACATGGTGAAGGAAGCGGCGAAAATTAGTCCCGCCTGGCTAGAGGGCATTCTCGCGGGCACGCCCAATGGGCGGATCGGCGAAGTGGAAGACGTATCGAGCGCCGTGCTGTGGCTGTTGTCCGAGGACGCGCACCATTCGACGGGATCGATTATCGATATCTCCGGAGGGCGGGCCACCCAGTGACGCCACTGGTTGGGCGTTACGGTCTATCGGGTATTAGGGCAAGGGCGCCGTATCGTCCTCGATTTCATGGCCGGCAGCCGTCTCCACCGCCGCATCATCCGTCGCTTCGGCGAAACGCTGCTGGGCGCGGTAGCTAAACGGGATGGAGCCCAGGTACGCCACGCCCATGACGGATAGGACGAACCAGGGATAGCTGGCCAATATGGCCGCGACGAGGGCCACCACCAGCAGCATGGGCAGCACATATTCCCGGCGGATACGCACCCGCTTGAAGGAGTACGTAGGTATCTGACTGATCGCCATGAAAGCCACGAACAACAACCAGAGCGCCATGAAAATCGGCTGTTGCAGAAAGCTCTCGCCAACCTGGAAGCTGATCGCCATGGGCAGCAGGGCGACACAGGCGGCCGCGGGTGCGGCGATGCCGGTGAAGAAATAGCTGGACCAGGCCGGGCGGTCGGGATCATCCAGGGCGGTGTTGAAACGCGCCAGACGCAAGGCCATGCAAGTGCTGTATGCCAACCCGGCGATCCAGCCAATGCCGCCCAGGGCCTGAGTGCTCCACAAATAGATTACCATCGCGGGCGCCACGCCAAAAGCGATGAAGTCGGACAGCGAGTCCAACTCGGCGCCGAATTTCGTCGCGCCTTTCAACAACCGCGCCATGCGCCCGTCCAGGCCGTCGAGAACGCCCGCCACCAGGATCGCGGCAACCGCCAGCTCCCACTTCTCCTGCATGGCGAAGCGGATCGCCGACATCCCCGCGCACAGCGCCAGCACCGTCAGGATATTCGGGATCAGGCTGTTGACCGGTAATTCCCGCAGCCGCCGGTTACGCCGTCCGATTTTCATCGTACTTCTCCCACCCGTCTTGCTTCATCGCTGTCGCCGTCCGCCAATACGGTCTCGCCCGCCACCGCCAATTGTCCCACCGCCACCAGGGGCTGGGTGCCCTCGTCCAGATAAACATCGACCCGGCTGCCGAAGCGGATCAGGCCAAAACGTTCGCCCGCGCGGACCCGCTGTCCTTCGTACAGGCCGCAGACGATGCGCCGCGCCACCAGACCGGCGATCTGCACAAAAGCGATATCCTGGCCCAACGAGGTGGTCATGCGGATGGCCTGGCGTTCGTTGTCGACCGAGGCCTTGTCCAGGGAAGCATTGAGAAACTTGCCCGGGCGATAGGACACCGCCGTGATCTCGCCATCAATGGGAATGCGGTTCACATGCACATTGAAGACATTCATGAAGACGGCGATACGTTGCCGCGGCGCCTCGCCCATGCCCAGCTCGGCGGGCGGCACCGCCATTTCGATGGATTGTACGACGCCGTCGGCGGGCGAAATGATCAGACCGTCGCGGCTTGGCGTCGTACGCTCGGGATCACGGAAGAAATAAACGCACCAACAGGTCAGGATCACGCCAAGCCAGCCCAGGGGATCGGCGATCCAGAACAGAATGATCGTCGCCAAGGCAAAGATCGCGATAAAGCGATAGCCTTCGCGGTTGATCGGCACCAGCACGGCCTTCAATGCATCCATTACGTCGTCACATCCAGATAAGCTATATCGACATAACCGGCGGCCAAAACCCTAAACCACCGGTTCCTTTTCCAATTGCGGCTCATCCTTATCCAGCCTTTCCAGCCGTTGCAAGGCCTCTGCTTGTTCCTGCTGCCGCTGCCACATTGCGGCATAGGTATTGTTGGCCGCCAACAAGGCCTCGTGGCGGCCCCGCTCGACGATCCGGCCCGCCTCCAGCACGATGATTTCGTCCGCATCAACGATGGTCGAAAGACGGTGCGCGATGACCAATGTGGTGCGGTCGCGGGAGACCAGGCGCAATGCGGCCTGGATTTCTTTCTCGGTCTGGGAATCCAGGGCCGAAGTGGCCTCGTCAAATAACAGGATCGCCGGGTCCTTCAGGATTGTTCGGGCGATTGCCACGCGCTGTTTTTCGCCACCGGATAGTTTCAGGCCGCGCTCACCCACCGCCGTGTCATAGCCATCGGGCAGGGTCGCCACGAAATCATGGATCTGGGCCAGTTTCGCCGCCGCCTCGATCTCCTCGTCCGTGGCATCGACCCGGCCATAGCGGATGTTGTAGCGGATGCTGTCGTTAAACAGCACGGTATCCTGGGGTACGATGCCCACGTTGGCGCGCAGGGATTGCTGGCTGACCCCGCGAACATCCTGGCCATCGATCAGGACACGCCCGCCCTGGACATCGTAAAAACGGAACAAGATGCGCGATATGGTTGACTTGCCCGCCCCCGACGGCCCGACAATGGCCACCGTATGGCCCGCCGGTACCCGGAAACTGACGTCATGCAGGATCTGCCGGTTGGCCTCGTAGCCGAAATCGACATGTTCGAAAGCCACGTCGCCGGCGCTGATTTGCAGGGGCGCGGCGCCAGGCGTGTCGGCGACTTCCGTATGCACCTCGATCAGCTCGAACATTTTGTCCATGTCCACCAGACTCTGCTTGATCTCGCGGTAGACGAAGCCGAGAAAGCCCAGGGGTTGATACAATTGCATCATGAATGTGTTGATCAGGACGAAATCGCCGATTGTCAGCTCGCCGTCGATGATACCCTGGGCCGCCAGCAGCATCACCGAACACATGCCGAAAGCGATGATCACGCCCTGGCCGATGTTCAATAAGGCCAGCGATGTCTGGCTGCGCACGGCGGCACTTTCGTATTGCGCCATGGATTGATCGAAACGGTTGGCCTCGTGGCTCTCGTTGCCGAAATATTTGACGGTTTCGAAGTTCAACAGACTGTCGATGGCCCTGGTATTGGCCTCGCTGTCGGTGCGGTTCATCTCGCGCCGGTGCTTCAGGCGCCATTCGGTCACCGTCAGGGTAAAGACGATGTAGATGCCCACGGCAAACAAGGTGATGCCGGAATAATCCGCGCCATAATTTATCAACAGGACGCCGCAGACCAAGGACAGCTCCAACAAGGTGGGCAGAATATTGAACAGCGAGAAACGCAGCAGAAAATCAATGCCCTTGGTGCCGCGTTCAATGGCGCGGCTCAAACCGCCGGTACGCCGATCCAAATGGAAGCGCAGGGAAAGATGATGCAGATGGCGAAAAACCTGTAAGGCGACCGTACGCAGGGCATTCTGCCCAACCTTGGCAAAGACCGCATCCCGCAGCTCGCCAAAGGCCTGGCCCGCCAGGCGCGCCGCGCCAAAGGCGAAAATCATCAGAACGGGAATGGTTACCGCCGCGCTGATCTTGCCGTCCGTGCCGGTGATGTTCAGGCTGTCGACGACTTCCTTGTAGACGAAGGGAATAAAGACGATCGCAACCTTGGCCGTGGCCAGCAATATCATAGCCACGATAACCCGAAAACGCAGGTCCCAACGTCCCTGGGGCCACAGATACGGCATCAAGGTCGCCAAGGTCCGCCAATGGCTCCGGCTTGGCCCCTCCGCCGTAGGATCGAAACTGCCCCGCATGTTAATCCTTCATCCCCACTAAAATCCGGTACGCCACGGCGTTATCAGAGATATGTAGTATCAAACCGTGCAATTAGAAACCCATGCGGACGCGCTCCTCCGCTCGACAGGCCGCTTATTGGCCCGCTTTCTGGTGATCACCGGTTCTAAATAGTGTCTCGTTTACGCGAAGTTAACTCCACCGCGTTGTAATTGCAGATGTAAAGGGGAGCGGATTTATGTCGGTGGACTATCAGGAAGATTACTCAGAAGATTGGGACATGGCGGATGCGATGCCCGACATGCATGTCGAGAACGATGCTGCAAGTTATTCCAATCTGAATGAAGCATTGGACGAGGCCGGCACGGCCATCGGTGAGATGTCGGCCAATCTTCCCATCGCATTTCGTTTTGACTGGCACGGTATGGCTATTTTCTGCCAGATCGTGGAGCGCGGATCCGAAATTTTTCTGGAACTGGCCACGGACCTCGGCCCCCTGCCCTTCACCATCGAAAATAGGGAACGGCGGTCGTTCCTGAAGCAACTGCACGGCCTGTCCCGGGAAATACCCGTTGGCCAATATGTCGTAACGGAACGGGGCCGCTTTCGCCATTGGGCCGAGCACCAGCTGGAAGCGCCCATAACAGGCAGTTCCATTGTCACAAAAGTCGTGCAGACTATTCTCTCCAGCCGGCCCTACTATCAGCTGGCAAAAACCCCCGTCTAACAAGTTGCTGGCGCCACTCGGCGTCTGATTGCCACGGCAAACCCAAGCCGCTAGTCTGGATACTGGAGCGGTTGCTTCTCTCGCGTTCAACCATCGACAGGTGCCGGCCTCGATTCGCACAGGTTGAATAGCAATAGGAGCGCCGCCAAGCAGTCATAAACAAACGATAGCCTCAAGTATGAGTACCACATCAGGCGACGAGGTAGTGGCGCGGACGGCCTATCAGCGGGCCATCATTCTGCTGACCATGTCGCTGTGCACCATGCTCTATGCCCTGACGCTGACCATCGTCAACGTTGCCCTGCCGCAGCTACAAGGTGCGCTTTCGGCGACGCCGGATCAGGTTTCCTGGGTAATCACCCTGAATGTCGTCGCCACCGCCGTCGCCACGCCGATGACCGGCTGGATCGTCGCCCGCTTTGGCGAGCGCCGGGTCTTGATTGTCGCGGTGATCGGTTTCGGCATAGCCTCAATGCTGTGTGCCACCGCGACCACCCTGGCGCCATTGCTGCTGTATCGGATCGGCCAGGGCGTCTTTGGCGCGCCGCTGGTGCCCCTGTCGCAAGCCATCATCGTCGCCGTCTATCCCCCCAGCCAACGGGCGATGGCACAGGGCATATTCGGCATGTCCGTGGTCATTGGACCGGCCATCGCGCCGATGATCGGCGGCTATCTGGCGGAGGAATACAATTGGCGCTGGATATTTATCCTGATTCTGCCGCTGTGCGTCGCGGCATTGATCGGCCTGGTCGCTTTCATTCACGATTCGGGACCCAGGCGTAAACTACGTCTGGATTGGACCGGTTTTTTGGCACTTTCAATTGCCGTGACCTGCCTGCAGCTGATGATGGACCGGGGCGAGCGAGAAAACTGGTTCGAATCCGGCGAAATAATGATCGTCACCGCGCTGATGGCCCTGGGCTTCTATCTTTTCGTGGTGCAGATGATGAGCCATCCCGAGCCGTTTATTTCTCCCGCGATTTTTGCCGACCGAAACTTCAACGTCGGCCTGTTCCTGGTTTTCGTATACGGGCTCTTGAATGTCACGCCGACGGTACTGTTTCCCTCCATGCTGCAAAATTTGAAAGGCTATCCGGACTCCCTGATCGGTATGCTGTTGGCAATGCGCGGCGCCGGCATGGTGATCGGCTTTCTCGCCGCCGCGTTGATGGGCCGTTTCGATCCCAGGGTGGGCTTGTTTCTGGGCCTGGGCCTGATCGGCTGGAGCGGCTGGCAGATGTCGGGCTTCAATCTCGACGTTCCGCCATTTGCCGTTGGCGTGGCGGGCATCGTTCAGGGCATCGGCACCGGCGTGATGTGGGTGCCGCTGTCCATCGTCACCTTCGCCTCGCTACCGCCCAGCAAGTTAGCAGAAGGCTCGGCGCTGTTCCATTTGCTGCGCAACTTCGGCTCCTCCATCTTTATTTCGTTGAGCGTGATGACGGTGGTTCGGACCTCCAAGGTCAATTACGCCGAACTGACCGAACACATCAGCCCGCTCAACAAAATATTGGATTTCCCTTCCAGCCTGGGATTTTGGAACCCTGATACCGTGCGGGGCCTGGCCGCGATCAGTTCCGAGGTGGGCCGTCAATCCACCATGATCGGCTATTCGAACGCGTTTCTGCTTTACGCCATCGTCTGTCTCGGCGCGGCGCCATTCCTGCTGTTCGTCAGGATCAAGTCGCGCTAGGCATTTTCAATGCGGCCTAAACCACCCGCTCCCCCGGCCCGACCTCCCACAGGGTACCATTAATGAGCGGTCGGGCCGGGGGAGCGGGTGGCCTGGCGCTTCGATGAATATCGAAAACAACCTAATTGATGGGCAGATCCCGCCGGACGTAGCGGCCGTCCTCGATGCCCGTGAAGTATTCATCGACCTCAGGATGACGCACCGGATCGCCGTTATCGTCAGTTAGCAAATTCTGCTCGGAGACATAGGCCACATAAGTGGTCTGGGCGTTCTCCGCCAAGAGATGATAAAACGGCTGCTCGCGCCGGGGGCGGACGTCCTCGGGAATGGACATCAGCCATTCCTCGGAATTAGCGAAGATCGGATCCACGTCGAACACCACACCCCGAAAGGGATGGATACGGTGCTTAACGACATCGCCGATCTGGAATTTTGCGACCATTACTGTCGTCACGGGACCACTGGCTCCTCATTCTCACGCTGTAATACTCATACGAAAAACATCGCGGTTTGGCCACTGATTTTCGCATGATTTTGTCTAAAACTAACCGTCGATTACCTGCCAACTGCCATCGGGCTGGCGGCAGGCGGTGCCATAGGCTTGCTGCACCTGATCGTTGATCACCACGCTATGTTGATATTCCCGGCAATAGCGGCCGGTGTTGGAACGGCCTTCACGGGTCGCGGAAATTTCGCCGTGATGGCCGCTGTCGGGATTGGACCATTGAATAGTCTCGCCAACGGGCGCGAAATGCGCCTGCTCCTGGGCATTGGCCAGGGCAATGCGGTCGGCCCGGTCCAAGGAACGCCCGATCTCGGCGCCCATGAAGGCGCCCAGAATGGTACCGGCGGCAACGGCAACGATGCGGCCACGGCCCTTGCCCACTTGCGAGCCGGCCAAGGCGCCGCCAACAGCGCCCAACAGCGTACCCGCGCCCTGTTTCGGGGCCTCGGTGGTGATACAGGCGCTCAATAATATGGCGGCGGCGGTCAGAGCAGCGATGGGGGCGGCGGTGAGTGCGGCCGTGCTACGGCCTATGTGCGTGGGCGTCTTCATGACGGTCTCCAATTCCGGGTTTACATCATCAATGCCCACACCATGCCTGCAGCCGCCTGAATAAGATCTGAGAGTGCCGTTCATCCCAGGTTCATCTTTCCAATGCCCGTGAACCACCGTAGGATTGCCGGGCAATATGGGGGACGACGACGTGGCCAACGCGACGGAATTCGACGCAAGGGAAGCGAAAAAAGCGATCCTGGATTATTGCCTGGGGAAGGGCGCCTTGGCGGCGGGCGTCGCCGATTTGGACGCATTGGAACGAATCGCACCGCCCGGCCATCGTCCATCGGACATCATGCCAAAGGTTAAATCGGTAATCTCCCTTGGCGTCGGCGGTCAGACCCAGGGCGCCTGGGCGGTACCGGCAAAGGCCATGGGCTATTTCGGTTCCACTGAAACGCGGGCCTATACCATTTCCTATGGCGCGGCCTTTTTTATCGAAAGCAAGTACCAGACACCGGCAATCTATTGCCCGCCCGACATGGACAACGAAAAAGGTCCCCGCGTGCCGCTGCAAAGCCTGAAACTGCACGCGGAAGTCGCCGGCATTGGGGCCCGCTCCCTGGCCGGCGATATCCTGCTGCATCCAGAATTCGGCTATATGTATTTCGCCTCGATCTTTACTGAGCTGGATTTGCCCCCCGACCGGCCCATGGCACAGAACCCCTGCCCGGCACCTTCCTGTGTCTCCATGTACCGCCAGATCGGGCGCACCCCGTGCCAGAAATTCTGCCCCGTGCAATGCCTCTCGGGTAAGATCGATGAGGCCGGCAAACAGGCGGAAATGCACTACGACATGGCGGCCTGTGCCGAGATAAGCCAGCAATACGAAGCCGTTCCCGCCCTGCTGGCCGAGGCCATGGCCGCCGAAGACGCCCAGGGCCGGGAGGAGGCACTGTTCGATCCCGACAACAAGATGCTCTGGTACAAGATGTCGGTGGGCTCCGGCGGGTTGCTGGCGCAGTGTTTTGAATGCATGCGGGTCTGCCCCATCGCCACCAAGGCGCCCCTGGCCGATCCCATTCGCCGCTCCAAAGCAAAAGCGGAGGCCTGATATGGCACAGGGTCTGAACCGGCGGCAGATCGGCGTCACCACGGCGATGATTGACAGCTATGGCGAGCTGATCTTCGAGATGAGCCACAACAAACAAAGCCGCCGGGGCGACCCGATCCGCGAACTGGATTTCGACGCGATCGAGGCAACCCGTCATGAACGGGGCATGAGCGACGGCCAGATCGGCGAACAGATCGGCCTGAGCGAAATGCAGGTGATGTATATCCGCGCCATGATGGAGCGGCGGCGCTTTCACACCAATCACTTCCAACGCCTGTTGGAACTTGGCGGCGGCAAACGCTTTCGGGAGGAACGCTTCACGGCCCACGAAGAACGTTTCCAATATCACGACGACGCCCTGGCCCTGCGCGATGCCATGAGCTTCGATCCCGCGCGGGCCCGCCATTACAGCGAACAGGGCTGGTGGAACAACGATACCTTGTCTGGCCTCCTCGCCCGCCATGCCGCGGATCGCGGCGCGGCGGCGGCGGTCATTCAGGGCGAGACCATTATCAGCTACGCCGATCTGCTGCACCGCGTGGACCGCCTGGCCGGCGGCCTGCACGGCCTTGGTCTGGGCCGGGGCGACGTCATCGCGGTGCAACTGCCCAACGTAGAGGAATATGTCATCAGCTATCTGGCCATCGCGCGCCTGGGCGCCGTGATGACGACCCTGTACATGCCGCATAGGGAGCGGGAGTTCGAAACCCTGTTGGGGCACAGCCGGGCCCGGGCGCTGATCTGCCTGGCGGACGCGGGTGGTTTTCCCGCCGCCCAGGCGGCCCTGAATTTAAAACTGCCGAAACTGCAACGGGTAATCGCCATCGGCGAGCCGGTGACGGGCGCGGTCCCGTTCGAGGATCTGGCGGGCACAAGCACCGGCGCCGACAGCCTGGATCTACCGTTGCCCGTGGCGGCGGATCCCATGCTGCTGCTCTACACCTCCGGCACCACCGCCTCGCCCAAGGCGGTGCCGCATAATTCCCACACCATGTTGGGCAATGGCCGCCTGGGCGTCGGCGCACATCAACTGGGGCCCGATGACGTGATCATGTCGGCGCCGCCCTTCGGACATCTGTTCGGGCTTTATGCCCTGCATATGTCGCTGCACAACGGGGCGGCCAATCTGTTGCTGCCCAGCTTCACACCGCCCGATCTGGCCGCCGCCATTGAGGCGGGCCGGGCCACCGCGCTGTTGGCGGCACCGGCGCATTTGGCCGCCTGTCTGGGCCTGGGTCTGTTTGACAAGCATGATTGCAGCGCCTTGAAAATAGTCATTCTCTCAGGCAGCGCCGTGCCCGAAGAGATGGCGCGGGCGGCCTCCGCCAAGCTGCCGAACTGCGAGATTACCCAGCTTTGGGGCATGACGGAAACCCAAGGCGGGTTGTACTGCCGGCCCGGCGACGGCATTGAAATCTCGGCTACCTCTGCTGGCCGCCCCGCGCCAGGCGCCGAGGCGCGGATCGGTGAGGACGGCGAGTTGCAGGTGCGCGGCTCCATGCTGTTTCCCGGCTATTTCGATAACCCCGACGCCAATGCCGCCGCCTTCACCCATGACGGCTGGTTCCGCAGCGGCGACCTGGCCGCCCAGGATGGCAACGGCAACTTCGCCATCACGGGCCGGATCAAGGACATCATCAACCGTGGCGGGGTGAAATATAATCCGCGCGAGATCGAGGATCTTTTGGACAGCCATCCCGCCATCGCGCAATCCGCCATCGTGCCCATGCCCGACAAGATTCTGGGCGAGCGGGCCTGCTGCTTTGCCGTCCCAACCGACCAAGGGGGCGATCCGGAAATCAGCCTCGATACCCTGTGCGCATATCTTCTGGGCCATGGCATCGCCAAGACCAAGCTGCCCGAGCATCTGGTGCTGCTGGACGAAATGCCCCTGACCCCGACGCGCAAGATCATCAAGGGCCGCCTGCCCCTGCCCGAAACTGGCTAATTCTAGCGGTTTATTTGATCGCGAAGACGACCGATACCGCCATGCGGATTTCCGCCTCGCCTGGCGCGGTCGGGCTCTGTGAACCGTTGGCCGCCATGGTCCGGTATTCCCGCATCGGACCAGGGGTGCCGCCTTCCCTGATCCGCAGCACCTCGCCCAGCTGCACACCGGCCTCAAGCGCATAGATCTCGGCCCGGCGGCGGGCATCCTGGATGGCCAGCTTGCGGGCCTCTTCTTGCAATGGTTCCGGCGCCGCAACGGCAAAATGCAGCCCCGCGATGTTATTGGCACCAGCCGCGGTCACGCGGTCCAACAAATCGCCCAGACGGTCAACCTCCCGCAGGCGTATCGCCAGGTTGCCGGTGGCCCGGAAGGCGGTTGGAACAGGTTCCGTATCCTGCTTGCGGCGGGGCGGATAAATGGCCCGAAGATTGACCTGCCGGCTTTGCACATCGCGCGCAGCCAGACCCAATTTCTTCAATTCCGCCAACAACTTGACCATCACCTTGTTGTGCCCCTCAAGGGCCGCCTTGGCGCTCTTTGCTTGTGCCGTGACGCCGGCCCTGATGACGGCTACATCCGGCCGGGCAGTGACCACGCCCAGGCCCTGGACGGCAATGCTCCGCCCCATGCCATGACCGACCCCGTCGCCGGCCCACGCGGGCGCCGCCAGAACGCCAAGGATCAGGCCTAACGTCAGGATGCGATGACGCATGCTTTATATATCTCTGGGTTTCGCGGCAGGTTCCACAATGCAACGAAGCAGTTGGCCCGGCTGCCCCAACTGGCCAGCCTCCGCCGGCTCGCAGGAGACATAGGAGACCGCGGCTTGATTTTCCGCCTCGGCCACTAATTTCGGGTTACAGGCCACGGCCATGGCGATCAGGGCCCACAGGCCCAAAAGACCGGCCAGGACCGCTGGGAACAGAGCGCCCTGCTCATATTGGACGGCGCGGGCCGAATAGCGGTAGATACTCATCTGCGATTTCCTCCCTCCCCGGCTCTCCAGGTTACATTTCATTTTAATATTGGCCAGCGAAGGTGACGGTGCAAGGGCTGAATTGTGACGATTTTGTGTTCATGGATATTGGTAGGGATCTATTGGTAAGGCGGTGGTTTGTTGTTGGTGCGCCATTGGTATGAGATTGGTATGAGGTTGGCGAATAGCACAAACCGTAACGGCCCGCCCGGCACCGGACTATCCAGGGGCCAACAGGTCACCAGGGCCAGACGCGGCGGCCCGCCCCGGGCATTCAGACGTGCCGTCCGCGCATCCATGATACGGCCCTCCGTTATGCGGAAGTGGTGCCGCGAACCATCGGCCCGGCGCAGCGAGACGATTTGGCCCGGTGCCAGTCGGCCCAGCGAAGAAAAATGCGTATCCCTGTGCCCCGCGATCACTGAAAGTCCCGCCGCTCCCGGCTGCGGCGTGCCGGACAAGTGGCTGGGCGCGAAGGCCAAGGCCTGACCACTGCCGCCCGAAAGCACCACGAAGGATTTATCGGCAAAGCTTAATTCCGCCACGGCGGTGGTATCGGCACCGGGCCAGGGTGGTGCGGCATGGCCCTGCAAGGTCTGCGCCCAGGCCCGCGCCAACAGGATCTGCGCCAGCTGGGCTTTAATGGGGATCCACAAGCCCTGTGCCAGCAGAACCAGGCCCAACACGAGGCAGAGACCCGCCACGGCAACGGGTACAAATTGCCACTTAACAATCTGCGCGCGGCGGGTTGGGATGGAGCCGACCTTCTGCTGAGGGGTAGACCTCAAGAGCTCGGCTCCATTCCGCGCCAGCCAAACAAAGCTGGCAGCAACAGAGTTAGGGCCAACAGGGTCAGGATCAAGCCAGCCAGCAGCAACAGGCTGGACGGCGTGGCGGTCGCCGGTAGGCGGACCGACGGCGCGCTATCCTGAGATACGTTGGAGGCCAGGGGAGAAACAGTCTTGAACGAGGCCTCTCTTAGCGGAGCGGGGGATTTGCCGAAGACTTTTTCGAAACGCCAACCGTAGGGCAGATTGGCGGCTAGCTCTTGGTTGCCCAAAAATGCTTCTTCGTCGAGCCGGGATTGTACCTTGTCCACCGCGATCAGGGCGGTCAGGCGGCTGACCAGACCGTAATCCATGGCCATGGCCAAAATCTGGGCATCCAGCTGGCCCGGGTTCTCGCTTCTGTCCGGGTTATCCTCCAACGCGGTGATCCGGCGCTGGGCCCATAACTTGCCGATACCCTTGCCCACCTGGCCGCCTTGCAGATCCATATCCTGGCGCCAGGCATGCTTGCCCCAGCGCCCGCTGAGGCGCACCGTATGGGCCTCGCCGGTCAGCTTCGCTACCACCAGCAACGGTTCGCCGGCATAAAGATCGGGCACCGGGTCGCGGGCCAACTCCGCCACCGCGCCATCGAAACGCACCTCGATATCGGTCAGGGCGGGCTGGCTGAGTTTCTTTACCAGTTCATCTATCCGCGCACCGACCTGGGCGGTGGAACCGATATGGACAAAGCTGCCGCGCCCGGCCTGGGCCGCGCCGCGCATGAAGTGGCTGTTGGGGGCCGCGCCGATACCCACCATGAACAGCCGAGCCGTACCCAGCGACTTGGCGATCAGCGCGAACAATGGCGCCTCGTTACCCACGGCACCGTCAGTCATGAACACCACCTGGCGCAGCCGCCCTGGCGTACCTCTCTGTTGCAGGGTGGCCTGTTGCAGGGCCGTGGCCAGGGCGGGGGCCATCTCGGTACCGCCGCCGGCTTGCAGGTTTGCAACCCAGGCCCTGGCCTGGCCCAGATGCGCCGCATCGGCCGGCCTGGGTGCGGTGAACAGCGTACTGTGCGCGCTGTTGAATTCGACGATGTTGAAATAGTCCCGACCGCCCAGGCTGCCGAGCGCGCGCAGCAAGGCCGCCTTGGCTTGGCGAATAGACTCGCCGCCCATGGAGCCGGAGGTATCGAGTACGAACTGCAATTCCCGCGCCTGGCGCGCGCCGTTCAAATCTGTGGCGGACGGCGGCATCAATAACAACAAGGCATGGCGGATACGCGGTGCCGTTAGCACCGGGGCGTCGGTCTCGACGAACAGCCCGGCCTGGGGCGCGGCACCCGGCTGGGGCCGCCAGGTCAGCTCGAAATCCCGATCGGCGGGCACTTCGCCATTTGCCAAGGTGATGGTACGCCGGTCCTCGGCATGGCTATCGAGAGCAATCTTGTGATGATGGCTCCTGACTTCGGCCAGGGGGACGCCGGCGTTCAGGCGTACCGTCAATGAAACCGGGTTCAGATCGCGTTCATCGTTGGGGCCGGGCTTTTGCACCGGCTGGGCAATGCGTTGCGCGTTGGTTTTGGGGCTTGCCGCATGACCACCCGTCGCGGCAGCGGCCCAACCGTTGGCGCCAAAGCGGGCGATCCGTGCCACTCCCGAAATGTACCGCGGGGCCACCACCATGGGAAAGCGCAGGCGGAATTCGCCGCTTTGATAGGCCACGCTGTGTTGATAACGGATTTCCACCTTCACCACTTCGCCGGGCGCGATATTGGCGATCGTGGTGGTGAAAATGTTCGGACGCTCCGCCTCCACCAAGGCTGCTTTTTTGCCCTGACGCTTGGCCTGGGCATATTGCTTTTGCGCCTTTTTTCGTTCCTCGATACGGCCTTCGATCACCCGCTCGCCGACCATCAGGCGCAAGCTGTCCACCGCCGCCTTGTGGGGCAGAGGAAAGACATAGATGCCTTCCATCCAGGTCTCGGCGTTGTTGGCGAATTCCTGCCGTACCACGGCGCGTGCCACCAGTCCGGAGACATCGATCTCCACCTCGGTCTTTTGCACCAGGGCGGCCCGATAGAGCCCGCCGCCCGGGGCGCCATCTTTGCCTTCGGGCCGCAGCAGCAAACTTCCCTCCCCCACCTCGTCGGGCCGCACGGGCGGCCCCGGATTGGCCGAAGCATTAGTTGAGGCCACGGCAACGGTAATCACCAGGATCAAGGCAGCCAGACAATTCATGATTAGAACAGCGAAGCGCTGATCAGATGGCGGACGATGGGGGGCAGTCGGCATGGCGGTCTCTCCTGTTGTAATACAGGCGAGATCAGGCCCCGGCCATAAGGCGGCGGTTAGACCGGCGCGCGGCTATTTCTGGAAGAATCGATGGCAGCAATGTGGCGGCTTGCCAACTATCTGTACCTGAGGCCAGTATTTACCGTTATCTTCCAATTCACGCGCCAGACAAAACCTGATCGCAAAATTGACGGCTGCCCATGACATTGACCTATCAAGATCTGCTGCGACACCAAAGCCTGGATAAATCCTATAGCTATGACGAGGCCCAGGTGATTTTGTATGGTCTGGGTATCGGGCTTGGTTTGGAGCCAACTAATGAGCGGCAACTGCAATTCGTGTTGGAGGATAACCTAGCGGTGTTTCCAACCTTCGCCTCGGTCGCGGCGTGGGATATTGCCTTTGTTTTGGAATTGGGCATTGAGTGGCCGAAACTGATCCATTTGTCACAGGGCATGGAAATTCATCAGGCATTCCCCCTTTCGGCCCAACTGCGCGCGGACAACCGCATCGTCGGCGCCGTGGATAAACCGAAACAGAATGCCACCATATTGGCCGGCGAGACCACGATCAGAGACGCCGATAGCGGTGCCGTTCTAGCGCAGCTACACGCCAGCTACATGGCCCGCGATTTTCGTGTTGATGGCGCGCCCATGGGGCAGCGCCCCACGGCCAAGGCCCGCCCGGAGCGGCAGGCGGATGCCACCGTATCGATCGCGACTTCACCGCAAGCCGCCTTGATTTACCGTTTGCTGGGCGGGCGGGCCAAAATCCATTCGACGCCATCTGTTGCCCGGCAGCAGGGTTTTGCCGGGCCGATCATGCATGGCTTGTCAGTTTGGGGACATGCCTGCAGGGCGGTCTTGCAGGCAACGGGCGAGCATGATGGCAAACGCCTGAAAGGATTCTCGGCCTCTTTCGCGGCGCCGGTTTATCCGGGAGAAGAGCTGACCACCTATCTTTGGCTCGACGGCGCGGCGGTGCAATTTGAAACCTGGGTTCTGGCGCGGGAAAAGCTGGTATTGGCGGGTGGCCGCGCGCAATTGGCAGGGCTGGAATAAAACAATGGCAGACATGTCCGATCTTCAATCCGATCTTAAAATGGCCAAAGCCTTCAATCTAAGCGACTTCGACAACGAGGCGGCACGCAACCCCTTTCCCACCTATCGGATGTTGCGCGAACACGATCCCGTGCACCGGAATGCCGATGGTAGCTATTTCCTGACCCGCTATGACGACGTCGTCCAGTCGTTCAGACATCCCGCCATGAGCTCCGACAAGAAAATCGCCTTCAAACCCAGGTTTGGCGATGGACCGCTCTATACCCATCACACCACCAGTCTGGTGTTCAACGATCCGCCCATTCACACCCGGGTCCGCAAACTGCTGGCCGCCGCATTCACGCCGCGAAAACTGGCTGAGTTGGAGCCGGTCGTCGAACGGGTAATCGATGATCTGTTGGACAAGCTTGAGGCCATGGGTGATTTTGAAATCATCGAAGACTACGCCCTGGCCCTGCCGACGCAGGTGATTTCCGATATGCTGGGCGTGCCCGAAGAGCAGCGGCATCTGCTGCGCGGCTATTCCAATCTTATTCTTGGTGCGCTCGACCCCGTGGTCGCGCCCGCGGAGTTGCGCGCCGGTGAAGGGGCGGTGGTGGAATTCGAAGAGATGCTGAACGAGCTGATCGCCAAGCGCCGGGAAAACCCCAGGGGCAGCCAGATCGGCGAAGTGCTTGCCGCGCTAATTTTTGGCGAAGTCGATGGCGAACGCCTAAGCCCGGTGGAGCTGGTACAGAATTGCATTTTCCTGCTGAACGCCGGCCATGAAACCACGGCTAATTTGATCGGCAATAGCGTCGATATGCTGTTGCAGGCGTCGGATCAATTGCAACGGCTGCAAGACGATCCGGAATTGATCCGCAGCGCAATCGAAGAATCCCTGCGTTATCAATCGCCGCTGCAGATCGGCAACCGCAAGGCGATGGAAGACGTGGTATTTGGCGAGACCACCATTCCCGCCGGATCATTCATTCATTGCTGCATCGCCGCCGCCAACCGCGATCCGGCGCAGTTCGACGATCCGGAAAATGTCGATATTTCGCGCAATCCTAACCGACAGATCGCTTTTGGCCTCGGCAAACACATTTGCATGGGCAACACTTTGGGGCGCATCGAGGGCCGGGTGGCGATTGGAAAATTCATCGATCGCTTTCCTAACCTCAAAAGAAATGGCACCAGTCAGCTAAGCCCCCGCGTACGTTTTCGCGGCTTTGACAAACTGCCCGTTTCGGTCACTTGAAACGAAGCAACGAAGCGGCCTGCCACCGTCTTGGCCATATCCAGGCCCGCCGATGCCCTATACACTTCAGGCTTGTTTGACGAGGATGATCGTTCACGATGTCCATGGGGTACATCACATTATTGCCGCATTACCGCCTGGCATGGCCGGGCGCTCTGGCGCGCGCCGGCGGCGGCGCCCGGCGTTCTAAACTCGGCTTGCCATAGGGCGCCGGGAGTATGCGTCATTTTACCTTGCGGCAATGGCTGATCCTGCTGACGGTGCAGTTCGCCACCCTGTTGTTTGGTGCCACTATGACCTCGGTCGCGGTGATCCTGCCGCAGATGAAGGGCGCGCTGTCGGCGACCCAGGATCAGGTCTCGTGGATCATCACCTTCAATCTGGTCGCCACCGCCATCGCCACGCCCCTGACCGGGTGGCTGGCCTCGAAATTTGGTTGGCGCAACCTGATGGTCGGCGCGATCGCCGGCTTCACATCTTTTTCCGTGCTGGCGGGAACGGCGGATTCCCTGGAAGCCATGTTGGGGACCCGCGTGCTGCAGGGCCTGTTCGGGGCGCCGATCTTTCCCCTGGGCCAGGCTATTCTGCTGGCCAGTTTTTCCAAGGCACAGCATCCGTTCATTTTGATGGCCTGGGGGGTGGGCGGCGTTATGGGGCCGATCCTGGGGCCGTTATTCGGCGGCCTGATGGCCGAGCTGATCAACTGGCGCTGGGCCTTTTTCATGATCCTGCCCGCTGGCATCGTTGCCGGCTTGCTGGCCTTTGCCTCCCTCTCCAATGAAGAAAAGGGCAAGACGCAACGGTTCGACTATCTGGGCTTTGTCTTGATCGCCATCGCCATCGGCGCCACGCAATTGATGTTCGACCGGGGGCAGCGGCTGGATTGGCTGGAGAGCTATGAAATCCAATTGGAACTGCTCCTGGCCGTCGTATTCTTTTATCTGTTCATCATCCACATTCTGACCGCGCGCCAGGCGCTGTTCGACCCCGCGACCTTCAGGGACCGCAATTTCACCATCGGTATTACCTTGGCCCTGATCATGGGCATGCTGCAATTCACGCCCATGATCTTGTTTCCACCGCTGCTGCAGGATTTGCGCGGCTATCCCGATTCGATCGTCGGCTATCTGATTTCCGCCCGCGGCATGGGTAATTTCCTGAGTTTCTTCATCGTTGTGCAATTTACCCGCTTTAACGCCCGGCTTTGCCTGTTCACCGGCCTGGCCTTGCAGTCGGTGGCGGGGCTGTGGATGTCCTCGCTGGATATCAACATGACCACGGCGGACGTATTCTGGACCAATATTCTCCATGGCATCGGTTTTGGCACCGCCTATACTCCCATGGCCGTATTGGCCTTTTCCACCCTGCCCATGCACCTATTGACCCAGGGCAATGCCATATTCTCGTTGTGCCGTCTGTTGGGCAGCTCCATCTTCATCGCCCTGACGCTGGTGGTATTTTTCCGCACCTCCGCCGAGGCCACGGTCAATTTGAGCGCCATGATCGACGCTTTCGATATGCGTAACCTGAGCCTCTGGATCACCATTCTGGGCGAGCCGGGCACACCGCCCCTGCATGCACGCCTGTTGGAGGAAGTGCGCCATCAGGCCTCGATGATCGGCTATATCAATGCCTTCCACCTGCTCACCTTGGCCTCCGCCCTGGCCGCGCCGTTGGCATTCCTGTTCGTCATCCGAAAAGGCGCGGAAGCATGAGCGGCGACCGTGAAGGACAAGACGGTTGCTGAACAATTGCAACTTTGTCAGGATGGATTGTTAGAAACAGCATTCCTTGGGGGAAGACAATCATGAGCAATCCGTTGGATAACACCGATTTGAATTTAGACCCGCCGGGCCGCGGCCGGGTTTATGGCGACATCACCGAGACCATCGGCAATACGCCCCTGGTGCGGCTGAACAATATTGCCAAGAACGCCGGCGCCAAGGCGGAGGTTCTGGTCAAACTGGAATTCTTCAATCCCATGTCCTCGGTCAAGGACCGCCTGGCCGTGGCCATGATCGCGGCCATGGAAGCCGACGGCAGCATTGGCCCCGGCTCGACCATTGTCGAGCCGACGTCGGGAAATACCGGCGTCGGTCTGGCCTTTGTCTGCGCCGCCAAGGGTTACCGTTGCATCCTGACCATGCCCGACAGTTTCTCGAAAGAGCGGCGCAAAATGTTCCTCGCCCTGGGCGCCGAGCTGGAACTGACGCCGCGGGCCGAAGGCATCAACGGCTCCATTAAAAAGGCCGAGGAATTGGTCGCCGCTATTGATGGTGCGGTCATGCCCTATCAGTTCGGTCATCCCGCCAACCCGGAAATCCACCGCCGCACCACGGCAGAGGAAATCTGGGCCGATACGGCTGGCAACGTTGACGCCGTGGTCATGGGCGTTGGCACGGGTGGCACCCTGACCGGGGTCGCGGATGTACTGAAGGCCAGAAAGCCAGATGTTCACATCACTGCCGTGGAACCCATGGACAGCCCGGTCATATCGGGCGGCAACCACAGCCCCCATATGATCCAGGGCATCGGCGCGGGCTTTATTCCGCCGGTGCTGGATATGGATCAGATTGACAGCATTGAACAGGTCAGCAACGACGATGCAATCGACACGGCGAAGTTGATGGCGACCTCGGAAGGTATCCCCTGCGGCATATCTTCCGGTGCCGCCGTTTGCGCCGCCCTTCGCGTTGCCGTCCGCGACGGCATGGAGGGCAAGACCGTGGTCGCCATCGTGCCCGATTTCGCCGAACGATATATATCCTCAATCCTGTTCGACGGCATGGATATCTGGGACGATTGAGCCGCACACCAGTCGTCATGCCCGGACTTGATCCGGGCGTCCATTGGCATCGTTGGCATCAGCGGGTCAAGAGGAACCATGGAGACTAGGCGATGGCGGCATGGATATCTGGAACGATTGAGGCCGCGTGGTTGGAGTAAGGCGGGATTTGGGTGACGGAGAGCTTCGAAGCTAAACTGGAAACAGTCCTGATACGGCATCTGGCCGACTGCAAGAAACTGCTGTCGGCGGAACGCCTATCGGGCGGGGCCAGCCAGGAAACCTACCGCCTGACCGTCGCGGACGCGGATGGGGCCGAGCGTTTGCTGGCCCTGCGCCGGGCACCCGGTGGCGGTTCCGATGGCGGCCACGAAGAGGGCCGGATCACCTACAATCCCGGCTTGGCGGCGGAGGCCTTGTTGATGCAGTCGGCCAAGGCGGCCGGCGTGCCCGAGCCGGAGGTCTTTTATGTTCTAGCCCCTGATGACGGCCTCGGCGAAGGCTTCATCATGTCCTGGCTGCAGGGCGAGGCCTTGGGTGCGCGCATCGTGCGTTCGCCCGAGCTAGCCGAGATCCGCCCAAAGCTGGCCTATCAATGCGGCCAGATCCTGGCCCGCATCCATGCCATTGACCTCCACGCCACGGGCCTGGATCAGTGTTTGCACACCCTAACGCCGGCGGACTATGTGCACACCACCTGGGACCGCTACAAGGCCTTCAAGACGCCGCAGCCGATGATTGACTATGCCGGGCGCTGGCTGCTGGACCATCTGCCGGTCGGCCTGGAAATGGCCCTGGTGCATAACGATTTCCGCAACGGCAATCTGATGATCTCACCCAATGGTGTGGTCGCGGTGCTGGATTGGGAGGTCGCCCATATTGGCGATCCCATGCGCGATCTGGGCTGGATTTGTACCAATTCATGGCGCTTTGGCAGCGCCTTACCGGTGGGTGGTTTCGGCGCCTATGAGGATCTATTCGCCGGCTACCAGGCGGTCGCGGGCGTAGAGGTCGACCCGACGCGGGTGAAATTCTGGGAAGTCTTCGGCTCGTTCTGGTGGGCCATCGGCTGTCTGGGCATGGCGGAACACTACCGCAACGGCCCCGACGCAACGGTGGAGCGCCCGGCCATCGGGCGGCGCAGCTCGGAATGTCAGGTGGACTGCGTCAATCTGTTGCTCCCCGGCGCGGTGGAACTGGTCGCGCCAGCCAGCGAGGCCAGCGAGGAGATGCCCAGGATCGACGAGCTGTTGGTTAGCGTGCGCGATTTCCTGCATGGCGACGTCATGGCCGAGACCCAGGGGCGGAGCAACTTCATGGCGCGGGTGGCGGGCAATTCCCTGGACATCGTGCTGCGCGATCATGCCCTGGGCCCAGAACACCGCCGCCTGGAACGCCAACGCCTGGAAGCGTTGTTTGTGACCAAGGGCAACCTTGATGAACTGCGCTGGCGCCTGGTCGAAGGCCTGCGCAACGGCGAGATCGCCCTGGACCACCCCGGCCTGGCCGAACACCTGCGCCACACCGTGGTCAACCAGATCGCCATCGATCAGCCGAAATATTCAGGCTTCAAGACGGCGACCGCCTAAGTTTTGGTGCCGACCGCTACGACGAATTCGCTGGGTATGTCGTAGCCACCATTCGGCCGCGCATGGGCGGCGATCGAGTCCAGGAATGCCTGTTCAACATGGGCCCGGGTAGCGGCGTCGAAGCGTTTCGCGGCCAAAGCCACGGCACCGCCGTCGATCATCGCCTCCACCGTATCGGTCCGATCGTAGAAGCCAAGTGTGGCGTCAATGCGGTGGATCAGCGGCCGCTCGAAGCCGGCCCGCTGCATGGCCATGGCCAGGTTGTCGCCGGCGCCCAGATTGAAGAACAGCGGGCAGACTTCGGACTGAACCGTGCTATCGACGATGGGAAACATATCAGCCCAGGCGCAGTTGCGCCGTTCGCCCCAGATCGACAGTACGGCCCGGCCGCCCGGCTTTAACGCGCGATACATGGCGCTGAGCGCCGCCACCGGATCGGGCATATACATCAGGCCCAGGCCGCAGAGCGCGGCATCGAAGCTGTCGGCGCCCGCATCTACGAATTCGGCATCAGCGCGTGTGACGGCGACGTTGTCGCAGCCCATGGCATCGGCCCGGCCTTGCACCAGCTCCACCATCTCGATCGATATATCAGAAGCCTCGATCATGCCGCCTGGCGCCACCAACCCGGCGGCACGAAAGGTCAGCATGCCGGAACCGCAGGCAAGCTCAAGCACATTATCGCCAGGCCGCAGACCGGCCATGGCGATCATCTGTTCATGGATCGGCGTGAGGTTGTCCTGCCAGGTGCGTTCATAAATATCCGCCGCCGCATCCCAGCCATAACGCTGAATGCGCCGTTGCAATTTAGCTTCCATGATCAGTTCCTATTCGCCGGCATCTTGTTGCTGTTGATTGATGCGCACATCCCGTGTCGCGGGCACGGGTTTCGTGAAACTGTTCAACACGATGCTGCCAGCGTCGTTTACCTCAATCGCGGCCAAGATATCGGCCGGATCGGCGGGACTATCCACATTTACGGTATAGCACAGTTCCTGGAATCCAGCGGTGGTACCGTCAAGGCCATGGAAACTGCCGTAGTCGATGTCCGCCGTCACCTCGACTGATAAGTGATCGACGGGGATATCCCGTGCCGCGAAATACATGGCATAACCTCCCGTCAGGCAGGCCGCCAGGCCGGCCCGGGCCAAGCTTCCCGGGGATGGTCCTATGTTGTCGCCGCCCATGGCTTTCGGCAGATCGGCGATCATGGTGAATTCGCCATCCGTGATGCGGCAGTGAATACCATCAACCATTTCGGCGGTCGTTGACTTCGTGGCCCTGCCTTTCGAGGGGCGTTCGGAGAAAATTTTCTTCGTGCGCTCCATTGCCGCTTTTATTTCCGCTGGCTTTGCCATTCGTCTCTCTCCCCTATTTGGCGGCTTCCTGCGCTTGGTTGATATAAACTTCCCGCGCCACCGGCACCGGCTTGATGAAACTCTGCAGCACCGGGCTCAAGGCATCATTGTCATCCAAGGCCGCCAAAATATCCGCGCGTTCGGCGGCACTCTCGAGATCGATGCAATAGCGGACACCCAGGAAACCGGTCTCGACGCCCGGAACGGCGACAGCCGCCCGTTGGTCGAAATCCGCCTGCACCTCGACCGACAGCTTGTCGATGGCAATGCCCTGCTTGGCAAAGACCATGGCGTAACCAATGTTCAGGCAAGCCGCCAAGGCCGAAAGCGCAATGTTGCCCGGGGTCATCGCGGTGTTCTCGCCGCCGATGACTTCTGGCATATCCGCCGTTATGGTGAATTCACCATCGCTGATTGTGCATTGCAGGCCATTGATAGATTCCGCGGTTACGGATTTCGTCATCATCGCCTTGGCCGGGCGTTCCGCCAAAATGCTCTCGACCCGCTCCATCGCCGCCTTGATTTCCGTTGGCTTCGCCATGGCACCCTCCCATTTGTTGCTTCCGCTTGGATTATGACAGCACATGTTAATCATGGGTGGATCAAGACAGCGTCAAGGCAGCCTCAATTTCGCGCCCCAAATAGATCTCGTGGTATTTTTTCATAATCCAGCCTAGAATTTTAGCAGAAGGAGGCGCCGGGCCCATGGCCATGTTCCAGTTGAGATTGTTTGGCGGGTTTATCGTCATCGACCCCGGTGGTGTTGAGATTGATATTGCCAATGCCAAGGAACGGGCGCTGCTGGCCTATCTGGCGCTGAACCAGGGCAGGCCGTTGAGCCGCCCGCATCTGGCCAGCCTTCTTTGGGGTGAACAGAGCGAACGCCGAGCCCGCCACATTTTGAGCCAGGCACTGTCTTCTTTGTGCGGCGCGTTGGATGATCAGGCGGCGGCGGTCGAGCGCGGCAAGCAAAAGGTCAGCTTGCACGAGGGCGTGATCAGCGTCGATGTCAGCGACTTCCAGGACAGTGTGGATGGCGGCGATCGGGATGCCTTGGCCGATGCCGTGGCGTTGTACCAGGACGGACTGTTCTCGGACTTCCAGTTTTCCGAACCCGGCTTTGATGATTGGGCCTTGGCCTTGCGTCTTGATTGCCAAGACCGGGCCATGGCGGCGGGCCTGGCCTATCTATCCGAAACTGCGCCCAGAGATGATGATGCCGATGATATGGATACGGGCGTCACCATTGCCAGGCAGCTGCTGCGTCTTGACCCTACGTCCGAACCGGCGCACCAGGCCCTGATCCGGCTATTTCTTGATGCCGGCCAGCATGGCGCGGCGCGCAAGCAGTTCGAGGCCTGCCGCGACGTGCTGCGCAATGAGCTTGGCATCGAGCCCAACCCGGAGACCGAGCGCCTGATCACGGCGCCTCGGGCTCGCACCGCCGCTGTGGCGGGCGCATCGGAATCTGAAACGGCCCTGTCCACGAAAGCGGAAATTCCGTCAATTGTCGTCCTGCCCCTGGACGGGCCGTCCGACGACAATGAAATAACCTATATCGGCGAAGGCCTGATCGACGATATCACTACGGAGCTGACCCGCTATCGCGGGCTGTTCGTAATCTCGCGCGAAAGCACGCTAGCTTACCGGGCCGGGCAGGGGGAGGTGCCGGCAATGTGCCGCCGCCTTGGCGTGCGCCATGCGCTCTGTGGCGGCATGCGTCGGGTAGGGGGCAAATTTCGCATTAATCTGCGCCTGGTCGATGGCGCCACCGGGCAGAACCTGTGGAGCGAACGCTACGATCTGGCACAGGGCGATATGTTCGAGTTTCCCGATGAGGTTGCCAGCTCCCTGGTTGCCAATATCGCCGCCTGGCTGGATGACGACGCGCTGGCCCGGGCCCGGCGCAAACCAGTGCACAATTGGGCCGCCTATGATCATGTGCTGCAGGGCCAAGCCTATCACCAGCGGGGCTGGTACAACGTGCGCAATATCTTCCGCGCCATCGAGCATTTCGAGCGCGCCATCGAGCTCGACCCCGGCTGCGCCCGCGCCTATGCCCACCTCTCTTGCGCCAGGGCCACGCCCTGGGCGAAGAATCGCAAGATAGAGGAACTGGATCCTTGTCTAGAACTGGCCTACAAGGCCGTCGAACTGGACCCGCTGGAAGCGGAGGGCCACCGCTCTATTGGCGCCATTCAACTGCTACACTCGAATCACGAATTATCGGAGCAGCATTTCGCCACGGCCGAAAAACTACATCCCGGCCATGCCAATATCCTGGCCCATTGCGCCCGCCTGCATACCCATACCGGTGATCATGAGACTGCCCACGGCTATCTGAACCGGGCCCGCCAGCTCAACCCCCTGCACCCGGCCTGGTATTGGGAACACATGGCGGTGGCCTCCTTCGTGGCCAGGGACTATGATGCGGCCTTGACGGGGTTGAGCCGCATGCAAAGCCATTCGTTCTATGACCGCCTGTACGGCGCCGCTGCCTCCGCCTACCTTGGCCAGGAGCGTCACGCGGGGCACTTTCTGGATCTGGTGCGCCAGGAGCGGCCCAGCCTGAACCTTTCCAACGTCGCCACCTTCCTGCCCTACAGCCGCACGGCCGACCAGACCCACGTGATCGAAGGCCTGAAAGCGGCGGGCCTTGCTGATTAAGGTCCAACCCAGATTCAAATATCCGTGGCCAGGTGGAACAGGCAGTCGCCGCGCTGGACCCTGGCCGGAATGCGTTCGCAGATCACCAGGCCGTCGTGCTCGAAAAGGCACTCGGTCGGCGCCAGCCAGGGCGTTTCGGGGTGATGGATGGCTCCCGCCGGCTGGCCTTTTTTGACCTCGGCCAACAGATCCACATAAGGTTCGAACAGGCCTTCGTCGCGGGCATAGACAAAAAGATCGGTGCTGGTCAGCTCCATCAGGCGGGTGCCGCGTACGGCATCGGGTTCATAGCCGGGCAGCAGGCCGATATGATGCAATAGCCGGCGCACGCCGCGCTCGGCCAAGGCCAGGATCGCCGGCGTCACCGTGCCCGCGCCGCCCAGTTCCGTGGTCAGCCCCAGGACGCCTTTTCGGCGCGCCGCCGCACTTGAAACCCTGCCGTCGCCGGGACGGCCAAAGATAAAGCCATAGGTGCCGTCGAAGGCCAGTTGCAGGGCCTGCAACGCGGTTTCCTGTTCCGCTGTATCGCCACGCTTGCGCAACACCGTGGCCGGATAACGCAACGAGGAACCGCCCGAATGCAGATCGAAGAAGTAATCGCACATGGGCATCAGGACTTCTTCGATATAGTGCGCGATCATTTCCGTCGGCGTGCCGCCGGGATTACCGGGAAAGCTGCGGTTCAGATTGCCCTCGTCAAAGGGCGAGGTCCGCAGGCCGGCGCGCGCGGCGGGATAATTGGCCATTGGCAGAATGATCAGGCGGCCCTGGATGTCCTCCGCCTGCAACTCCCGGCACAGTTTGCTCAGGGTGACCTGGCCCTCGTATTCATCGCCATGATTGCCGGCGATCACCAGGGCCGTGGGGCCACTGCCATTCTTGAACATCACGATGGGTACGGGGATCCAGCCATAGGCGGAGCGGTGGACGGAATACGGCAGGCGCAGGAAACCGTGCTGGGCGCCGTCCTGATCAAAGTCTACTTCGCTTTGGATCAGACTATTCGTCTCTGCGGACATTTATGGAGAATCCTATCAATTAAGCCATTCGGGCCGGGCCGACCCCAATGCAGGCGAAGGCCGCGACCAGCCAGGTTTGCTTTCGGAAAATTTCAGCACCGGAGCCAGATGGCGGATCGGGCCATAAGAGGTGTCCGAGGCCATTTGCAGGGCCGCGTATTCCTCGCCGCCGTGGCCCATCTCCGCCCGCGGGTAATCCACCCGGCCCTGGCGTTGCAGGAACATGGCCGACTGACAGAGCGAGACCTTGACGTGATAGCTGCCGCCTTCCTCCGCCCGCCGGGCCAGGGCCAGTAGGGTGCCATAGGCGCCCAGATAACCGGTCGTGTAGTCACAGACCGGCACCGGCAATAGCGCGGGCTTGTCTTCGCCGTGCTCATGGCAGATACCGGTAATCGATTGGGCCACCTGCTCCCAACCGGCCCGGCCCTTGAACGGGCCATGCTGGCCATAACAGTTGATCGAGGTGTAGATCAGGCCAGGACGAAGTGCCGCCAGTTCGTCGGGGCCGAAGCCGCGCCGCACCAGCACGCCGGGACGGTAGCCTTGGGAGAAGACATCCGCCCCGCGTACCAGCTGCCGCAGCTGTTCTGCCTCCTCCCTCTCATTGAGGTCCAGATTGCAGCTGCGTTTGCCGTGTGATAGATCGATCACGAAATTCTTGATCTGCGGCAGTCCCCTGGCCCCCACCATCAAGACATCGGCGCCATGTTCGGCACAGGTCCGCGCCGCCACCGGCCCGGCCAGGATACGAGTCAGATCCAGCACCCGGACGCCGTCCAGGGCGGGGCCGTCACTGGAAAACGGTTCGGGGTCGCTATCGCCGATCTTCTCGATCTCCACCACCGCCTGGACGGCAAGCGCCTGGCCTTGCGGGTGCGCCAGCCATTCGTCGCTGGTGCGGATCATACCGCCACAGGCCTGGACCTCGGCGATGGCGTCCTCCAGGGCCTGGGCATCCCATTGTCCCACCGCCCGCGCCACCGCTTCCGGTGTGGCCTCGCATTGCAACACGCCCAGCACACGTTCTTTCAGATGCGCGATGCCAAAGTGCGGCAGAAACCAGCGGCCATCCTTGGTCGCGAACGGCTGGGTGATCTGATAGTTGGCCGTGGCGGCGGGGGAATTTCCCATGACCTGATAGCTGCCGTCATCCCGGCGCGCCTGTAAAAAGCTGAAACTGTTTAGGGCCGCGCCGGCATGGCGCACATCAATGGCGACGCGCTGCCGCCGACCCGTCTTCATTGCCCAAATGTCCGAGACCGCAACGCCCACCGCCGCCAGGATCCCGGCGCCGGTCTCGGCCACCTTGAAGCGGGTCGAAAAAACCGGGTCGGCACCGGTTATCTCCGCCTCGGCGCCATCGGGGCGATTTCGGATGGCCATCAATTCCTGGAAAGCCGCATTCATGCTGCACGGATCCTCGACACTACTTCAGATGCAGCGAGTGTAAACCGCCATCGCAGTCGGGTAAACGCGTTAGCCCGCCCCGCCCTTCGCCCGCCTGATCCGGCCCTGCAAGCGCACCATTTCCAAGGTCATCTTGCGCAGCATGGCCTGGGCGAAATCCTGGTTCGTACGGCTCAATTGCAGGAACGATGTGGGGCCGCCGATAACTTCGCGTCGGTAGTAGGCCGACAGCGGCTTTACCGCCCGGCCCCGGGCCATGACCAGGCCGTTGATGGTAATGCCGGCGGCCAGGGTTTCGTCACGGGCGATGGAGGCGATGCGGCCAATGTTGGAGATACCGTCGCCCACCATGTTGATGACTTTTTTCGAGGCCCACCACGGCAAGGCATGCATCTGCTCCGCCGCCAGCTTGATGCCCCAGGCTACATCTGTCTGGCTGCCGTGGCCGATCTGTTCGCCACGGTCGCGGAATTTCTCCAACCAAAGCGCCGCCATGTGGGCCTGATCCGCGTTGCCGATCTGCATCCAGGGCATGATCAGTTCGTGCTTGGTAAAGGAGGACCAGGCAATGGCGGACAGCGCGATGCGCCGGAAATAGCCCGACGCCACCGCCGTGTGAAAGCGTTTATGGCGCAAGGTGTAAATCAGCCCGGCAATCTGGGCCTCGGCCTCGCCCTGGTCGATGGATTCCGAGCGGTCGTAGGAGACCACGATAGCCACGTCCACCGGCTTGGCATCATCAGCCAGAACATTAAAAGGCAGAAGGCAAAATATCAGCGTAAGGAACCAGCGCATCGCTTAATCTCCCCAAGAGCCTGTCACGGCACTCTCTTATGATATTGCCATAATCCATTGTTTTTCCAACGATAAAACTTCGCAAACCATTAACCCTTCGGCGTAAGGCTTTCTTCATGGCCCTGGGCGACACTCCGCCCATGACACAGAGCAATATTATACCCCTACCCGCCCGCACCGGCGTTTTCGACGTGGATGCATTTGCGCCATTGTTGCGGCAACCGGGCAAGGCCCTGCGCGGCGGCCTGTATGGTGTCGGGTACGAGGCACGGGTGGCGATCGCCAACTATGACCAGCTGATCGCGCGGCACTACCAGGCGGTTGCGCCTGATGGCATGGCGGCGGCCTGCAGCCTGGCGGATATTCATTTCGACACACCACAGTTCGGCCTGGCAATTACCTTCGAAAAGCAGACCGAGATCGCCGTACATGATTGCGACATGGTGTTGGATGAATCGTTGCGGGCCCTGGTTGCTCAATTTGGCGGCGTGTTTCTGCACAATGCCACCATCACCGGGGCGGCACGGGAAAAATTCCACCGCAATATCTTTCCCCACCTGAAATTTCACGTGGACCGTGGCCCCACATCGGCCAATCAATATTCCTGTTTCACCCGCGATCCCGACGATGCGGTACAACGCCAGCCCCGCCTCTCATCCACCGTCTTCGTCGCCAATATCGTGGCCTGGCTGGAAATGGTGAGCAAACGCCGCGCTGACGCCCATACCGAACGTGGCGTTCGCGCCAGTTACGAGCTGTTTCATGACGAAATGGCGGCCAAGCTGTTGGGCAGGATCATCCTGGAACAGGCCTGGGAAGCACCCGCCGGCACCGGTGAAATCGCCGTGATCGACAACCGCACGGTGCTGCACGCCACCTATGACAAAGAGAAAAAGACCCGCGGCTACCCCATCGGGGCGCGCTATTTAATCTGACTAGTCATTTCGCTGACGCAAATGCGCACCGGGCCGCCGTCGCGGCCTAGGCTATCTCCGCAATATCGAAAACGCTTTAACTCGCCATCGCGGCGCGGCGTTCCCGTTTGCGTTGGTGCGGATCCAAGGTCGCCTTGCGCAGGCGGATATGGTTGGGGGTCACCTCGACCACCTCGTCATCACCAATATAGGCGATGGCCTGCTCCAGGCTCATTTTGCGCGGTGTGGTCAGGCGGATTGCGTCATCCTTGCCCGAGGCGCGAATGTTGGTCAGCTGCTTGGCCTTCAATGGGTTCACTTCCAGATCCGACGGCTTGGCATTTTCACCAATCACCATGCCCGGATAGACCTGTTCGCCACCGCCGATAAACAATACACCGCGTTCTTCCAGGTGCCACAGGGCAAAGGGCACGGCGGCGCCGGCCTGGCCGGAAACAATGGCGCCGCGGCTACGGCCTTGGATCGAACCCTTGTAGGGGGCATAGCTGTGATACAGCCGGTGCATGATACCGGTGCCACGGGTATCGGTAAGGAATTCGCCGTGATAGCCGATCAAGCCCCGCGAGGGTGCGAGGAAGGTAATGCGCGTACGGCCAATGCCAAAGGGCCGCATATCGGTCATCTCGCCCTTGCGCTCGGCCATCTTCTCGACCACGACGCCGGTAAATTCATCATCAACGTCAATTGAAACCTCTTCGATCGGCTCCATGCGCTGGCCGGTCTGGGGATCGGAGCGGTAGAGCACGCGGGGGCGGCCGATGGTCAGCTCGAAGCCTTCCCGGCGCATGGTCTCGATCAACACACCCAATTGCAACTCGCCCCGGCCCGCGACCTCGAATGCGTCTTTTTCGCCGGTCTCGGAGATCTTGATGGCCACGTTGCCTTCCGCTTCCGAGAGCAGGCGGTCACGGATCACCCGACTTTGTACTTTCGAGCCATCCCGGCCCGCCAGCGGCGAGTCATTGATGGAGAAAGTCATGGCCAAGGTCGGCGGATCGATGGGCGGCGCCTTGATGGGTACAGTAATCACTGGATCGGCAATGGTGTCGGCGACGGTGGCGGTTTTCAAACCGGCAATGGCGATGATATCGCCCGCCGCAACCTCGTCGACGGGCACTCGGTCCAAGCCGCGAAAGGCCAGCAATTTGGTCACGCGGGTATTTTCCACCACGCTGCCGTCATCGCGCAGAGCACGGATAGTGTCGTTGTGAGAGAGGCGGCCGGACTCGACCCGGCCCGTGAGGACCCGGCCCAGATACGGATCAGCATCCAGCAAGGTGGCGATCATCGAGAACGGCGCATCCTTGTCCACCTTCGGCGTCGGCACATGGCGCAGCAGCAGCTCGAACAACGGTGTCAGATCACCGCCGGTGGCGGCGGCATCATCGCTGGCCCAGCCATCCCGGCCAACCGCATAGAGATAAGGAAAGTCGAGCTGATCTTCGTTGGCCTCCAACGCGGTGAACAGATCGAAGACCTCGTCCAGCACCTCGTCGGGGCGGGCATCGCCACGGTCGATCTTGTTGATTATCACGATGGGCCGCAGACCGAGCGCCAGCGCCTTGCCGGTAACGAACTTGGTTTGCGGCATGGGGCCCTCGGCGGCATCAACCAAAAGGACGACGCCATCGACCATTTTCAAGATCCGTTCGACCTCGCCGCCGAAATCCGCATGGCCCGGCGTATCAACGATATTGATGCGGGTGTCCTGCCATTCGATGGAGGTGCACTTGGACAAAATCGTGATGCCGCGTTCGCGCTCCAGATCATTGGAGTCCATGGCCCGCTCAGCAATCTGCTGGTTGGCCCTGAAAGTACCCGACTGGCGAAACAGGGCATCCACCAGGGTGGTCTTACCGTGATCAACGTGGGCAATGATAGCAATATTGCGAAGCGGCATAGCTTAGTCACAATCTCAAAATAAAATCGCAAAATTAGGGGTGGGCCAGGCTCAAAGCATCCAGCGCGGCGCAGACATACACCGAGCCGAGGCCGCCGTCCAGTGTTAAGGGTCACAAGTTAATTCGGCGTAAATCCAGACGGCGCAATTGCAGGGCCAGCAAGGCGATCTCCAAGCCGTAGCCGGCCATCCAGCCGATCAGGCCGATAATCGCGCCGTTGGCCGAGGCGAAGGCCAGGCCCAACGCGCAAACCACCACGGCGACGGCAATCCTGGACAGGCCGCTGACCGCCAGCATGGTGGTATTCTGGGCGCCCGCGAGCAAGCCGCGATAGAGCGCCGAATAGGCCCAGGCCGCCGACATCAGAAAGGCCAGCTTCAACGCAGGTGCGCAGTAGGCCTGCAACTCCTCCCGAAGGCCCATGGCATCGACCAGAATCAGTTCTTCAAGGGGGGTGTGAAACAGTACGAAGCCCAGCAAGCCAAAAAAGCCAATCAGATGCAGGGCAAAGATGAACAATGGCCGGCGGTCGGACAGCTTTTTGACCAGAGTCTGCGCGGTTTGCAGCAGGTTGCGCATGGGGCTCATCAGCAGGCTGACCAGACCGTACACGATATTGAAGGCGGCCAGCGCCAAATCCGGGTTCGCCAACAGGCCGAGAAAAATGCTGATCGCCGTGATCACGCCCATTTCTGACGAAGTGTTCAGCATCAACGGCCAGGAAAAGCGCCATTGACGCGCGAAGCCCGGCGGTGTGACCCCGCCCGCCTCGTCACCGCTGGGCAGGTCTCGATACAGCTTCCGCGCAAAGAAAATTGCCACCATGGTTTCGATGGTCATGCAAGTCAGCAAGGCGGCGGCGCCAACGGCGGCACCGTCGAGAAACCTCGGCAGCACGAACAGCGATCCTGCCAGCGAGATCAGCCGGATCGAGGTGGCGTAGGTGATGAACATGGTCTTCTGGCGCATCAAAATCAGACCGAAACAGATCGAACGTACCAACAGTACCGGGGCGGAGAACGAGAGCAGAAAAACCGCCGTCTTGGCCTGGACCACCACGGCCTCGGAGCCACCGAACATCCCGCCGAAGGCCCAATCGCCCAATGAGGTGAAGGCCAACGCCTGGGCCACGGCCCAGGGAATAGCCACGATCACGGTCATGAAGCGCACCAGGGGCCGCAGGGCGCGCTTGGATTTCAGATAAGCCAGGGTGATCAGGGAGCACACTTCGGTGGAGGAGGAAATGGCAAAATAAAGCGTGAAGGCCACGTGGAACGCCGCCAGGGTGACGTTCTGGTCCGGCGAACGTGCCAGGGCCGCATTGATCACCGATTTCGAGATCATGTTGAGCTCGGTCATCAGGATCAACGGCACGAAGAACCGATAGGCGCTACCCAATGTGACATTATCGGTGACGCTGTCGGTCGCGTTAATGGTCACGGATGGTCTTCCCGCACAGAATCATCCAGCATCATATTCTCTCTATGCCGATTAAGGCCAAGCCGTTAGGTTCGCCAACTTGGTATCACATTGTCAGGTTTGCTCATGTCTTTCGAAGCGTACAATCCCCCGCCCGGTTTTCACCCTTGGGAAGCGGAGAGATACTACTATGGCACGGTGGGGCCATTGTTTCTCAAGAACCTTGGCGACAAGGTGGTGTTCGGCTTTCGTTGCGGCGAGAAGCATGTCAACGCGGCAAAGATCTGCCATGGCGGTATGCTGTTCACGCTGATGGATATCGAATTGGGTTTCAACGCCAATGTGGAAACCGGCATTCCCGGCTTTCTGGTCACGGTCACCATGACCTCTGATTTCGTCGCTTCGGTGATGGACGGACAGTGGGTCGAGGCCCACGGCAGCGTGGTCAAGCAAACCCGCAGCCTGGTTTTCGCCGAAGGGCGCCTGCTGGCCGATGGCGAGATTGTCTTGCGCGCCAACGCGGTGTTGAAAGTGCCAAGAAACCTGGACGATTTCGATATTACCGGCAGCCTACCCCCGCTCTACGTCCCCGAGGCCTGAGCGCGGACGGCACAACAGGTCCACTGGCTGGGCCCGGTTGCGCAAGGTCTGGGACGGCGCGGTTTGAAAGGCGTCCAGATTGGCGGCGCCGCCCTGCGCCCGGGCGGCGGCGGCCAAATCGGCGCTGATGACGATGTCCGCGCCCAAACCACGGCTCAAAGCTTCCAAGCGGGCGGCAACATTCACCGTATCGCCGATGACGGCGAACTCCAGCGCCCCTTCGCCGCCCATGTCACCGACCACTACCGGACCGCAATGGATGCCGATGCCGGCCTCCACCGTATCCAGGCCCAGGTCCCGGCGCGCTTCGTTCCACTGCCCTAGCTCGTTTTCCATGGCAACGCTGCAGGCCAGGGCGTCCGCCGCATCCCGTTCGCCAGGCCAGGGCGTACCGAACGTGGCCATCAGGCCATCGCCGAGATACTTGTCGATGGTACCGCCGTGGGCAAAAATCGTTGCCGCCATGCGGCCATGGAAATCACGCAACAAATCGATCACCTGTTCAGGGGGCAGATCCTCGGACAAGGCCGTAAAGCCGACAATATCAATGAACAGGACGGCGACATCCTGTTGGCGAACGGCGCCCAGGGGCTCGTCCGTGCTGGCCAGTTCCTCGACCATATTGGGCGAAAAATAGCGCGCCAGATTGGTCCGTTCGCGCATGGCGGCGGCCTGGCGGGCAACCAGGCGGCGGGAGCGCCAGACCACCACCGCCAACACCGTGGCGCCAAGCAGGAAGTAGCAGGCCTCGACGATGCGCGGAATTGCCACGAACATCACCGACTTTATATCGATATGCAGGCCTGGGGGCTGCGCCGCGCCACCGCGCAGTGCCTGACCCATAATTGCAATGGTTCCCGGTTGCTGTGCCATCCAGACCAGCGAGCCAAGCCAGACCGCGGCCGCGAACGCACCGAACCACAACAATGGCCGGACCGCATATGACAACGCCGTCGTCGCCATTAGCACCATCAGGAACGGCGCCGAGCCGTAGAAATAGAGAACTTCCGGCCGCAAGCCCGGCCACATCGCCGGATTGATGACGAACAGCATCACCACATAGAAGATCACATCAAGGCTGGGAAAGAGGTAACCGGGCCAGGCACTCCGCGACCTAACCATAACCGCATAATGCAGCCCGCCCAGGCCAGCGAACAACAACATCATACCGCCGTTGGCGGCGTTGTAAGGCCAAGGCTGCAGGATCATGATCATGGCCGTGATGGCCAGCATGGCGCCCGCGCGGGCTTGGGTCGCCAGGCGCAGCCCCGCCAGTTCCTCGGCCCGCAGTGCCGCCTCGATCACCGGCACCCTGTTTTCGGCAACGCTATTGTTATCGATCATGACTTGCCCAGGTTGCACCTTCATAATAGGTAAGACAGTAGAGCATGACGAAGATTTCGAAGGATATCACCATGGCCCATGGATACGATGAAACATATGCCGCCTGGCAGAATGACCCAACCGCGTTTTGGGCCGAGGCGGCCCAGGATATTCATTGGATCAAGACCTGGGACAAGGTCCTGGATGATAGCAAGCCGCCGTTTTACCGCTGGTTCCCCGGGGCCCAGACCAACACCTGCTACAACGCCGTCGACCGCCATGTAGAGGCCGGGCGCGGCACGCAGGCGGCAATCATCTACGATTCGCCCATTACCGACAGCGGGCGCATCATCAGCTACAACGAATTGAAGGCACAGGTCGCCCAATGCGCCGGCATGCTGCGGGGTTTGGGCGTGGACAAGGGCGACAGGGTGATCATCTATATGCCCATGGTGCCCGAAACCATGGTCGCCATGCTGGCCTGCGCCCGCATCGGCGCCGTGCATTCGGTTGTCTTTGGCGGCTTCGCCCCGAACGAGCTGGCCACCCGCATCGATGACTGCCGCCCGAAAGTGATCATCTCGGCCTCCTGCGGGATCGAGCCGGGCCGCGTCATCCCCTACAAACCATTGCTGGACGGCGCCATCGAGCTCTCCAGCCACGATCCCGACGCCTGCGTTATCCTGCAACGGGAACAGGAAACCGCAACGCTGATCGCAGGCCGGGATCATGATTGGAACGATGTCATGGCCGGGGCACAGCCCGCCGATTGCGTGCCCGTGCTGGCCACGGATCCGTTGTATATCCTCTACACCTCCGGCACCACGGGCATTCCAAAGGGCGTGGTGCGCGACAACGGCGGGCATCTGGTTGCCTTGAAATGGTCGATGAAGAATATCTATGACGTAGACCCGGGCGAAGTCTGGTGGTCGGCCTCGGACGTGGGCTGGGTGGTCGGCCATTCCTACATTGTCTATGCACCGCTGTTCCATGGCGCCACGACTATTCTGTTCGAAGGCAAGCCGGTGGGCACGCCGGATGCGGGCGTATTCTGGCGGGTGATCCAACAGCACAATTGCGTCGCATTATTTACCGCACCGACGGCCTTTCGCGCCATCCGGCGCGACGACCCCGATGGGGCGCTGTTGTCAAAATACGATCTGTCGAAATTCCGTACGCTGTTTTTGGCCGGCGAACGGGCCGATCCCGACACCATTCAATGGGCCGAACAGCAGCTGAAAAAACCGGTGATCGATCATTGGTGGCAAACCGAAACCGGCTGGCCCATCGCCTCCAACTGCATGGGTCTGGGCCCCCTGCCAGTGAAATACGGCTCGCCGACCAAGGCGGTGCCTGGCTATGACGTCCGGGTGGTGGATGAAAGCTGCAACGAGATTCCACGCGGCGAGACTGGCGCCATCGTGGTCAAAATGCCCTTGCCGCCCGGTTGCCTGCCCACCCTGTGGCAGGCCGATGACCGTTATGTAGAATCCTATATGGCGGAATTTCCCGGCTATTATAAGACCGCCGATGCCGGTTATCAGGACGAGGACGGCTACCTTTACATCATGTCCCGCACCGACGATATCATCAACGTCGCCGGCCACCGCCTCTCGACCGGCGGCATGGAGGAAGTTCTGGCCGGTCACGCCGATGTCGCCGAATGCGCCGTGGTCGGTGTCGCTGACAGCCTGAAAGGACAGGCCCCGGTGGGTTTTGTCGTGCTCAAGGCCGGCGTGGACAGGGACCAGGCAACGATCTGCCAGGAACTGGTGGCCAAGGTACGGGCGGAAATCGGTCCCGTGGCCGCGTTCAAGACCTGCACCGTGGTGGCCCGCCTGCCGAAAACCCGCTCGGGTAAGATCCTGCGCGGCACCATCGGCGCCATTGCCGACGGCAAGGAATGGAAAATGCCCGCGACCATCGAAGACCCGGTGATTTTGGACGAGATTACCGAGGCTTTGCAGGCCATTGGCTACGCGGAAACCGCTCCAGGCACTTAATAATTTGAATTAACGCAACTTTAAGCATCGAAGCCGCAATATTGCCAATTGGATTGATTAGGGATCCGACAGCGTAATTACACGCTTGCTCGATCTTTTCTGATTGGATTACATGTGCGTGAATTGACGCTGCGGCGCAAATTTCTGATTCCCATGCTGACCGTCGGTTTGATCGTGGCCGTCGTTGGCCTATGGGTAATTCAGTATTCCGTCACAACTCAATTCCAGGCACAGCTGGCGGCCCGTGGCCAAATCCTGACGACCGTGGCCAATCATGTGCTGATGAAACCCCATGACGAAGCCGAGCTGGATGATTTGCTGCGTCATATCCTTCGCGATGAGCCGGATTTTCGCGCCGTGGGCGTCATTCTGCATGGGCAGAAGAACGGCGCCATGCATACCGTCGTGACAGCGCAGCCCGGACAGGAGGACTACGCCCGCCGCATGCGCGGGGAAATTCAGAAAATTGACTGGCGCGAAGCCCTTACCGGACATTGGTTGGACAATGGCGATTTCGAAATCGCCGAGCGTGTTCAATTGGGGGAACATAGAGGCAGCCATGCCGCGCCTGCAACGGACCCGGCGTCTTCCACGGCCGATACAACCAGGGCCGCGAAGGCGGAATACCACAGCGCGGTCATTGTGCGATTGGACCCAGCCGGGACGCGGGATGCGGTCAATGTGCTGCGCGCCGAATTGGCCGCCGGTTTCCTGCTGCTGGTATTCGGCGGTATCGGCTTGGCTTATTTCTTGTTGCAGCGTCAGATATTGCAGCCGCTAAACAAGATTGTCGGGATCGTGCAGCGTCATGCTGCCGGCGACCGCAAAACGCGGGTACCCGAATCCCGCACCTTTGAATTCGGGCAAGTGGCACGCGCCATCAACGGCGGTATCGAAAGCAGCGAACGCCGGCTGGGCGATTTCACCGAATCCGGACGCGACTGGTTCTGGGAAATGGATGCCGAATTGCGTTTCATCCATGTTTCAAACAATGTCGGCTCGATCATCGGCATTCCGGCCAAATCGCAACTTAGAAAGACGGAAGACATCCTGGTGCATGAGGATTTCGATCCGGCCGCTTGGAGCAGTCATCTCACGCAAATGAACGCGCGCCTGCCCGTTCGCGACTTCTTATACCAGCGCAAGAGCAGCGACGACAGTCCGCATTGGACGCGTGTTTCGGGTAAACCGCTATGGGACCGGCATGGCCGCTTCACCGGTTATCGCGGCATCGCCTCGGACGCAACGGAGATGGTGCAGTCGCAGACCGAGTTACGCCGCCAGGAAGGCCGCTGGGCCAATGTTTTGCAGGGCACCTCGGCCGGTCTGTGGGTCATGGAAGAAGGGCGGATCTTCGCCTCGCCGAACATTGAGAAATGGCTTGGCATGCCCGAAGGCACCTTGGCGGAATTCGACCTTTCTTATTTGCTTTCCGTTATCCATCCCGATGAACGGGATGCGACCAATGCTGCCCTGAAGGCATACATGAAGGGCGATACGGATGTCTTCCACCAGGAATACCGAGTGCGCCGCCATGACGAGGACAGCTATATCTGGATGGAATGCCGGGGCCGGGGCGATGTGGACAAAACCGGCAATATCAGCCATATGGCGGGTTCCATGGTGGATATCACGGAGCGCAAGCAGCACGAACTTGCCCTGCAGGAGGCCATGTACCATGCCCAACTCGCCGACCGCTCGAAGAGCGCTTTCCTGGCCAATATGAGCCACGAACTTCGAACGCCGCTGAACGCCATCATCGGCTTTTCCGAGGCCCTGGAGCAGGGCATTTTTGGCGATTTGGGAGACCCGTCGAATACCGAATATGTCGGCCATATTCACGAAAACGGCATGCAGCTGTTGAATATCGTCAATGATATTTTGGATATGACCAGAATTGAAGCAGGCAATTACACACTTACCGAGACAGAGCTGTCCGTTGCGGACAATATTAAGATCTGCCGAAACCTTCTCGACGGCGATAAATCGGCCGAGAGCAGCCATATCCAGGCCGATATACCGGCGGGGATGCCCGCCCTGTTGGCCGACGAACGGGCGTTCCGGCAAATCTTGTTGAATATTATTTCCAACGGCATGAAGTTTTCACGCGAGGAACCGGATGTCGACATCTTCGTGCGAAGTGACGCGGGAAATGGCCTAACCATATCGATCCAGGATGATGGCATCGGCATGGGGCCGGAAGAGCTCGCCCAAGCCATGCAGCCGTTCGCGCAGGTGGATAAAGGTTTGACCCGCAATTACCAAGGTACGGGACTGGGTCTGTCCATATCCAAGGCCTTGATGGAACTGCACGGCGGCAGCTTGACGGTTGAAAGCGAACCCGATGTCGGCACGGTCGTGCATCTTCACTTCCCCCAAGACCGCGTCCGCAATGCCGGCAATGGCAGCCAGCAGGCAAATCTGCAAGCTGCGGGCTAGACCTCGTTCAAAGGCCATTCCGGGCACCGGGCGCAACGAAGCGGTCTTTTTCACCCTGGCGGCAACGGCCATTACCTGCGCGGCCCATGGTATCGATACAAGCACCGCCCTGCATCTCTATCTGCAGGCCTGGACGAAGTGGCGGACTTCATCACCATGTCGGGCGGTTTAGCGTAGTCCCAATTGTCATAGCGTCGCCTCATTGCGCTTGCCCTTTCCTCTCCGATGCCTAAATTGGCGGCAAGGGACGAACGAGGTGGGACAATGAACAAGCAGAAGAATCTGAATCCGGAACTGAAACTGGCGGAAACCCTGGCGGCGGAACGCCAGGCGGCCATGGCACGCCGACCCAGCCGCGATGAGGCCGAGCAAGCCATCCGCACCCTGATCCGCTGGGCCGGCGATGATCCCGACCGGGAAGGTCTGACCGGCACGCCGGAGCGCGTGGTCCGCGCCTATGGAGAATATTTCGCCGGTTACCACGATGACCCGGTGGAAATTCTGCAACGCACCTTTGAAGAAGTCGAAGGCTATGACGAAATGGTGCTGCTGCGGGATATCCGTTTTGAAAGTCATTGCGAACATCACATGGCGCCGATCATCGGCAAGGCCCATATCGCCTATCTGCCCAATCACCGGGTCGTTGGCATTTCCAAGCTGGCCAGATTGGTCGAGGTCTATGCCAAGCGCCTGCAGATCCAGGAAAAAATGACGGCACAGATCGCCAATACCATCCAGGAGGTATTGCAGCCCCTGGGCGTCGCCGTGGTGATCGAGGCCTCGCATCAATGCATGACCACGCGCGGCGTGCACAAGCCCGGCGCGGCGCTGGCCACCTCGCGCATGCTCGGCGCCTTCCGTAAAAGTGCTGCCACCCGGCGCGAGTTCCTGGCCATGATCCGCGGCGGCGGCAACGATTAAGGCACTGCATGGCCGCGCCGACTGGGACAAAAAATGGTGCCGGCCTGGTCGTACTGGGTATGCCCTGTCTGTTATGGGGCTTGAACTGGCCCATGCTGGGCATTGCCCTGGCGGAAGTGGATGCCTGGACCCTGCGTGCCCTGACCGTGATACCCGCGGGCCTGGTCCTGTTGACCATCGTGCGCATTCAGGGTCACTCCCTGGCCGTGCCCCGCAACCTGTTGGTGCCATTGGCATTGGCGGCAGCTCTCAACATCACGGTGTTTCAAATATCCCTGGCCTATGGCATCCAGTTGATGAACAGCGGACGGGCGGTAATCGTGGTCTACACCATGCCACTATGGGCCATGCTGTTCGCGGTCTGGTTTTTGGGTGAGCGCCTGACCGCATTGCGCGGCACTGCCCTGATGTTGGGCCTGGCCGGCATGGTGGTGTTGCTGTCACAGGATTTATCCGCCATGCGCAATGCGCCATTGGGTGTCGCGTTATGCCTGCTCTCGGCCATTGCGTTCGCCGGCGGCACGGTGACGATCCGGCGTTATGACTGGCAGCTGCCCGTGGCCCTGATCGCGGGCTGGCAATTGGTTCTGGGCGGTATCCCGGTAACCCTGGGCGCCACGGCGACGTTGCCGCATGTGCCCTGGGCCTCCATTAGCACCGAAGCCTGGCTGAGCATCCTTTATGGCCTGGTACTGGCCCAGATCGTCCCCTACTTTCTGTGGTTCAAGGCGGTACAGAGCTATCCCGCCATGCTGTCGGGCCTGGCTACTCTGTCAATCCCCGTCATCGGGGTCTTTTCCGGCGCCCTGATGCTGGACGATCCGCTTGGTTGGCGGGAGCTGTTGGCGCTCAGCGTCGTCTGCGGTGCCTTGTTGCTGGTCTTGCTGGAACCGAAACTTCACAGATCCTCGTAACAGCCTGTTTCGGACGAGCGGTAGACCGCTTCCTCAATCTCCAGATTGCGCAGATAATCCCGGGCCGTATTCTCCAGCACGCCGGCATCGCCCAGGTGTTCCAAGACATGGGCCTGAAAGGCATAAACGCTGTCTCCGGCGAAGCCCACATCCGCCCAGGCATAATCATGGGCAGCTTCCTCGCCGCCATGCGGCTTCCACCAGAGCCCACCCCTGCCGTCCAGCCGCAACACCCCCGCCGCACCCTCCAGCCACATCTCGCCCATGGTCAACCGGGTGTTCTCGGCCACGTGGTCATTCAGGCGGTTGCCATCAAACAGCGCGGTCCGGCCGCCGTCGAAATCGAGCATGATGACCCCCGCATCCTCGCCCTTGATAGCCGGATTTAGGCGGCGCAGTCGAGCCATGACGCCTGTGACCTCGCCCAATAGATAGCGGAAGGTATCGATGAAATGGATCGCCGTTTCATGCACCAGAAAGCGTTCCATCTGCTGAAAATACGGCTGCCGGTCCAGATAGGCCCGCGCCCCCTGACCGTCGCCGGGACGCAGGCGAAAGCTGGCGCCATACACGGCACCCAGTTTGCCCGCCGTGATCAAGCGCTGCATCTCGCGGTACCAGGGCTGAAAGCGAAAATTCTCGTGCACCACCAACAATGTGTTGGCGGCTTCGGCCGTTTCCACCACCGCGACGGCTTCCTCGTAGGTCGGCGCCAGAGGCTTTTGACAGATCGCCGGCAGGCCCCGGGCGGATACCGCCCTGAGCAATTCCAGATGCGAGGCCGGCGGGGTAGCGATATCAACCAGATCCGGCGATGTTTCATCCAGCATCTGATTGATGTCGGTGAAGGACGGCACGCCATAATCTGCCGCTGCTTTTCCAGCCCTGTCTCCATCAAGGTCGGCGATCGCCACAAGTTCCGCGCCCGGCAACCGATCCCAAGCGTCATGATGAAACTGGGCGAAATAGCCCGCACCGACGACCGCGACCCGTACCGCCATGCCTCAACTACTCCGCAGCAATTCGATCACCGTCTTGGCGACCTTATCAGTGCCATCGCTGCCGCCGGCGTCGTAGGTCCGGATCAGTCCGCCGGAGATGGCTTTTTCCATGGCATTATCGATTAACCTGCCGGCCTCTGTACAAGCGTCAACGCCATGACGGCTGCCCAGCCAATCCAGCATCATGGCGGCGGACTGGATCATTGCCGTGGGGTTGGCCCAACCCTTGCCGGCGATATCCGGGGCGGTACCATGGGCCGGTTGAAACACCGCCATGTTGTCGCCGATGTCGGCCGACGGCGCGAAACCCATGCCCCCCACCAAGGCCGCGGCCTGATCGGACAGGATGTCGCCGAACATATTTTCCGTCACCATCACGTCATAGATCCAGGGATTGCGAACCAGGTTCAAGGCGGCGGCGTCCACGTACAGATATTCGGCCTCGATATCGGGAAAATTCACGGCCCGTTCATCAAATATCTTGCGGAAGAAGGCCATGGAGGAAAAGACATTCGCCTTGTCGATCAGGGTAACCTTGCCCGGATAGCCCGCGGCCTTGCGCTGGGTCGCCAGATTGAAGGCAAAGTCAAACAACCTTTCGGAAACATCGCGGGTAATGACCATGGTATCGCGGGCCTCGCGGTCCTCGATGACCACGCCCTTGCCCCGGGCGGCGAACAGGCCTTCGGTGCTTTCTCTAATCAGAATGAAATCAATATCGTCGGCGCGGGGATCGGCTAGCGCTTTCGGGCCGTTGGGGATCGCCTTGCAGGGACGTAGGCCGGCATAGAGATTAAAATGAAAGCGCAGATCGATCTGTGGCGCGATCTCGGTGCCGTCAGGATAGCGCACATCCGGCAGACCGCAGGCGCCCAGCAGAATAGCATCGGAAGCCTCCGCCGCGCGGATGGACTCCTCGCTCAGCGCCGTGCCGGTATCCCGATAGAGCCCGGCGCCTGCGTCGTGAAGATCGTGGATCAGGCAGAAACCGCCAACCTTGTCCTGAACGGCGGCGAGAACGGCCTGTGCCGCATCCATGACCTCAAGGCCAATGCCGTCGCCCGGAAAAACCGTGATCTTGAAATCCCTGTCGTTACTTGTGCTGGCGTTGCTCACAAACGAACTCCCCAATGAGATGGCGCAAAGCCCGGCACCGGGCTTTCGAAGGTGTAAAGTTTTGCATCCAGCAGATTGCCCAGATAGGCGGTACGCCGGTCCGGGCCGCCGAAGGCGATGGACGAGATCGACTGCATAACATCCGTCTGGATATTGTCCATATGCGCGCGGCCCATTTCGCCGGCCAGATAGGCTTTCTCGATAACTTCCAGCTGTTCGGGATCGTTTTCCTCTATCACGACGCTCTGTGCCCCGTCCGGCGTGACCCGCACAACCCGGTTGGAGACCACCGAGGTCATCCAGAAGGCACCTTCTTCATCAAAGGCCAGGCCGTCGGGATAGGTGCCGTGGCCGTATTCCACGAAAGTCTCGCGCGGCCCCAGATTGTTGCCGGCGTTGATGGGATAGCGCGAGGTGCGCCGGGCCATGGTCTCGTTGACATACAGCCAATCGCCCGAGGGATCGACGATGGCCTCGTTGGTATAACCAAGGCCGTCGGCCACGATGCGGGCGCCTTTGTCATCTATCAGAATGATAAAGCCATCGGCCACGTCGGGGCGATAGGCCAGGGCACGGGGATCATGGCGGGTGGAAATGGTAATCCAGATGCGCCCGGCGTGATCGACACCAACGAAATTCGCCGACGGCAAGGCCTGGCCATCAAGCTCCACCAACAGCGGGGTCACGTCGCCACTTTGCGACAAGCGCCAGGCACCGCCGCCACTCCCATGCAGATCCGCCAACAGAAAGTCGCCTGATTTGGTCAGGGCAAAGCCATTGGTCATCACAGGCGGCAGGCCGTCCGTACGCTGGCCCAAAATATCCCGGCGCCCACCGCCGGTCCCAATCACGCTGACCCCGCCCTCGGCCTGCGATGTGATGACCGTGCCGTCGGCCAGACAAAGCACGCATTCGGGCCGGGTCAGACCATTGCCAAAATAGCCAAGATCTTTGGGTTTCAGTTGGAAGTTTTCCGCGCCCATGATGTATTCCTCCATAATTTTGCAGGCTATTATAGTCCTCTCGTCCGAGCAGCCCATCCCCATTCCTTGTATTGGTAACCGTCACCATGCGCGACGTTTTCTGGCCTCTTGCCGGCACCACCTGGATGCAGACCATCACCTCCGTGATGTTTCTGACCGTACCCGTGCTGGCCCCGGCCCTCCTCGACGACGTTGGTTTCACCGCTGGCCATGTGGGCTTGTACACATCGTTGGTGTTTCTGGGCGCCATGCCGGTGTCCCTGTTCATGGGCGCCCTGACCGCCCGCTTTGGCGCCCTGCGGGTCATGCAGATCGGCATCCTGGCCTCGGCCGCGGCCCTGTTGCTGTCCATCACCACCCTGCTGCCGCTCATTCTGGCCTGCGGCTTTCTATTGGGCGTGGGCTATGGCCCCAATACGCCGGGCGCCGCCCATATCCTGGCCCGCGTGACCCGGCCCAAGGACCGGCCCTTGGTGTTCTCGATCAAGCAGAGCGGCGCCCCCTTGGGCGGCTTCGTGGCCGGCTTGCTGATCCCATGGGTCGTCGTCGGCGCCGGTTGGCGCGAGGCCCTCATGGTCTCCGCCGCCCTGGGCGTGGTCACCGTTCTCATGGTGCAGCCCCTGCGCGCCCGGTCGGACGATGACCGCCAACCGGGCCGGCCCCTATCGATCGGCGGCGTTTGGCGGCAGCTGCGGTTGTTTGCCGGTCATCCCGGACTGCGCCGATTGACCCTGGCCGGCTTTATCTTCGCCTGCGTGCAGTCCTGCATGTTCGCGTTTCTGGTGACCTATCTGGTAATCCATGTCGGCCTGGACCTGGTCAGCGCCGGCCTTGCCTATTCCTGCATGCACGGCATCGGCGTCGGCGCACGCATTGCCTGGGGCTGGCTTGCCGGCCGATTTTTCCGCGCCGCCGTGGTGCTGGCGGTATTAGGCATGGCATCCGCCAGCTTTGTCGTCATGCTGGCCCATATCGATGCATCCTGGCCGTTCTGGAGCGTCGCCGCCGTCTCCGCCGCCGTCGGCGCCACCGCGGCCGGCTGGAATGGTGTCTTCATAGCCGAGATCACCCGCGTCGCGCCTGCCGATCAGATCAGCGCGGCGACGGGAGGCAGTATCTTTTTCACCTATTTCGGCCTGGTCGTGGGGCCTGCGGTTTTCTCTGTTCTGGTGACAGTCAGCAACGGCTATATGCTGCCCTACTATGTCATCGCGGGCGCTATTTTCCTCGCCGCCTTGTCGATTTTACCGCGTCGGCAGAGGCCGTCATTGCGCCGGCGATCTTCATAGACAGGAAACATTTTTCTGCTATAACGCCGGCCATGATGATGGCAGCAGCAAAAACAGATGATCGCGAGTTCGATCAGGAAGATCAGCCTATGTTCATGGTCATGGGCGGTGAAGTCCGGGACCCGCGCGGGGCTGAATTCACCGACCTCTCGGCCCTGGATATAAAAGGCATCTATCCCAGCTACGACGAGGCCTTCAATATTTGGCGGGGCGCGGCCCAGGCCACCGTGGACCGGGCCTTTATCAAGTATATGATCATCCGCCTGCGTTAGAGCGGCGGCGTACGGGATAGCGGGCCAACTTATTGTCGCCGTCTTGCAGCACCAAGGCGGCGACATCCAGGAAATGTGCCGATTCCGATTGGCCAAGGCGCCGAAGCCGTTCGGCGAATTGGCCAAGACATGCCTGCAGCAGTTCGATCGAGCCGTTTGTGTCCGGCACTGCCGGCATCTCCGTCTCGGACGGTAGGGGATCAAGTTTACTCAGCATATCCAGCGCCTCCTCCTGAATTTTAATCATTCAAATTTAGTACAATTATTTTGTACTATTCAAACAAAATTGCGCTGATATCCTCTTATTGGCAACAATTACACTCTGGGCTTGTTTAGAGGTACAATAAATTCGTACTATTCTAGTTTGACCCGTAAAAATCGCATAAAGGGTTTGCCAGATGAATATTGGCAATCGCATTCGCCGCTTCCGCAGAACACTGGGTATGACCCAGGCGGAGCTGGCCAAAAAGTTGGACCTGACGAAGACCGGCGTGGCTTCGTGGGAGCAAGGCCGGGCCGAGCCGCCACTGGCACGGATTGCCTCCATCGCCGCCGCCCTGGAGGTTGATGTTCATGATGTTGCCTTTGGCGGGCCGCGGGAAATAACGCCCGAGCAACCGGATGCGGAAATATTGAATATTGCCGTGGACCGGGTATTGGCGTTGGACGAGGCGGCCGCGGGAACGCGGACCGGACCGGAACTGACCCAGTTGATCTGCAACACTTATGCCATTTTATCCAAGAATCCCGGCATGCCGGAGCTTGTATTGATCGACGAATCAATACGGGGAATGATGCTGGACGCGAAGGAAAAGAGCCAAAATGGCCGTGATTAGTCTGAACGACGTGCGCGCTAGCCGGGAGCCCAGGTACCAGGAAATCTGCGCTAACAATTTGTTGGACAGCGACGCCCTGGCCCTTGCCGCGCCATGGAAGAACATCGCGGCGGAATCCTCGCCGGCGGAAAAATTCCAGCGACTCTTGGAAAGTGGCGCGCTGGCATACCGTGCCGCCGTGTTTCAACGTCACGGCAACGACATCGACGAATGGCAGACGGTTTATTGGCGCGGCGATTTCAAGTTTTCCGGCGAAAGCTTTCTCTCGCGCAGAATGGGCGAGCTGCGCGGCTATGCCCCCGTGGTGGATATCGCGCTTAATTCCTTTGCCGATTTAGCCAAGGAAAAGAAACCCGCATTTCACATTATTTCCGGCGTCATGGGCGGCGAGGTCGTGACCTACACACGCCTTTGGATGCCGTTGTTGGACGCGAACGGCGAAATCACTCACGTCGTCGCCCAAACCTCCGAGCGCCTGGATTAAGACAAAATCTCTAAGGAATAGCCACACTCGCAGGCGACACAGGTAGACCAGCCACGTCCGCGCGCATGCAGTAGACCGTGCCCCCATTGTCCTGGCCAGAGCCGCGCGAGCCGGTGACGATATAGAAATCCATCAGATCCGCACCGCCGAAGCAGACGGACGTAACCATGGGCAGCGGGCAGGGAATGCTGCGGCGCAGGCTGCCGTCGGGTTCGAACACATCGACTCGGCCGCCATCGGCGATGGCGACCCAAACGCTGCCATCGACGGCAACCGACAGCCCGTCGGGAATGCCGCCATCAATGGTGGCAAATGTGCGGTGGGGGCTGAGGTCACCATTCGCCGCGACATCATAGACCCGCACCAGATTGCGCAGGGATTCGGAATGATACAGCTTGCCGCCGTCGGGCGAGACCCCCAGACCGTTGGTCAGCATGACATCGCCGCCGACCACACGGGCGCTGCCGTCCAGATCGATACAGAACAGATCGGCCGGTTTCGGCGTTTCGTCATGGCCTACCGGACGGAACGACAGAGCGCCGGCATAGATGCGGCCCTTGGCATCGGTGGTGATATCGTTGAAACCGATCCGGCCGCCGTCAGGGTTATCCGCCAGCAACACCACCGTATCGCCGCCATCCGCCGGCTTTAGCGAGATATTGCGTCCCGAGACCACGATGCCGCCGTTTTCGTGCAGGGCCATGCCGCCAATGCCCCGGCGATGCTCGATCACCTGGCTGATGCTGTCGTCCAGCCCGACACAAAAAACCCCGCCATTGATCACATCGGAGTAGATCAAACCCCGGCTGTCATCCCATACTGGCCCTTCGATCAGGCCATATCCCGTCGCCAGATTTTCCAGGGTTTCCATTCGCCGCATCCTCCCGCTTTGTTTTTACTCCGCGGCCAGATCATCGCCCGCCAGGGCCCGGCGTACAAGGGCGGCGGTTTCCCCTACGCCGTACAGAGCGGCGAAAGAGCCAAAGCGCGGCCCCTGGCTTTGCCCGAACAGCACCTCGTAAAGGGCCTTGAACCAATCGCGCAGGTTCTCGAATTCATGGCGCTTGCCGATCTCGTAAACCTGGTTCTGGATATCGGAACCCGACAGACCCGCGTCCATGCCTTCCAGCGCGCTGAGCAGATCCTCCATCGCCGCCCGCTCCTGATCGGTTGGCTGGCGATAGACCTTGTTGGGCTTCACGAAATCCCGGTAGTAGTTGATGGCGTAACCGATCAGGGCATCAAGCAGGGGATGGTTTTCCGCCGTGGCGCCCGGCGCGTAGCGCGAGATGAAGCCCCACAGCACTGCTGGATCTTCCGAATGGCAGGCGCCCGCCAAGTTCATCAGCAAGGCAAAGGTGATCGGCACCTCTTCCCGTGGCGGCTGGCCGGCATGGATATGCCAGGCCGGATTGGTCATCTGCTCGGCTGCTTCCTGGTCATGATAGGTCTCCAGAAACCGTAGATAATCGTCCGCCGCCCGGGGGATGACATCGAAGAACAGGCGCTTGGCCCGGCGCGGTTGCTGGAACATATAGAGCGAGAGGCTTTCCGGCGTGGCGTAATGCAGCCATTCCTCGATCGAGAGGCCGTTGCCGCGGGACTTGGAGATCTTTTCGCCGTTCTCGTCCAGGAACAATTCGTAAGTGAAGCTTTCCGGCGGTCGGGCGCCCAGGATACGGCAGATTTTCGAGGACAGGCGCACGGACTCGATCAAATCCTTGCCCGACATCTCATAATCCACATCCAGCGCGAACCAGCGCATAGCCCAGTCCGCCTTCCATTGTAGCTTGCAATGACCGCCCGTCACCGGCACCTCGACCTTTGCGCCGGCCTCGTTCTCGTAAACAACGGTGCCCGCATCCAGGTTCTGCTCGATAATCGGCACCTGCAGCACCCGGCCCGTGTCCGGGCAGAGGGGCAGAAACGGACTGTAGGTGGCTTGCCGCTCGGCACCCAGGGTGGGCAGGATGACGTTCATCACCTCGTCATATTTCCCCAACACAGCCAGCAGAGCGTCATCGAACAGACCGGATTGGTAACACTCCGTCGACGAGACGAATTCATAGTCGAAGCCGAATTGATCCAGGAACGCCTGCAGGCGGGCGTTGTTGTGGGCGCCGAAACTGTCATGGGTGCCGAATGGATCGGGCACCTTGGTCAGGGGCATCTCCAGATGCTTGGCCAACAGCGCCTGATTGGGCACGTTGTCGGGCACCTTGCGCAGGCCGTCCATGTCGTCGGAAAAGGCCACCAAACGCGTCGGGATATCGCACAGTTCGTGAAAGGCCCGGCGCACCATGGAGGTCCGCGCCACTTCGCCAAACGTGCCGATATGGGGCAGGCCCGAAGGGCCATAGCCGGTCTGGAACAGCACATGACCCTTGGCCGGCGTCTTGCCCCCCACACGTTTCAGCAGGGAGCGGGCCTCTTGAAAGGGCCAGGCCTTACTTTCCATCGCGATTTCAGTGTTCTTTGTCATGCTATCTATTCCTCACGGGCCGCTCGCCCCGACCGGACGTTGCGGCGGTGGGACATTAGGCAAAAATCCCGCCACGTCAACCGGTGGTGAGCAACCCCATCCGGGCCTATAGTGTGAACAGAATGAGCGCACCCGGATCACAGACAAAAACCTCACAATTCAGCGCCCCGGCAATGGTCGTGGGCGCGCGCGTGAGCACCTGGCTGAGCGCCGACGGCGAGGTCGAGGAACTGACCGGCGCGGAGGCTTTGACCAGAGCCAGGAAAGAGCAGGCCATCGTCTGTCATGCCATGGCTACCGCCAATCGCCTGGGCGCGCGGTCGCTGGAGGCCTACGACATATTGGAGCTTTACGCCTTCACCAGGCCGGCGCGGTTTTGTTTGCCCACGCCCGGCGGCCTGGCCGCCGCCCTGAACCTCTCGCCGCCAGGTGATGCGGTGGATGCGGCGCTGATCCTGCAACAGGCAGCGCGGGCTTTATTGGCGGAGCTGGCGGCGATATTGCAACACCGCGACCGCGTGGGCGCCCTGGCCATGACCATGGCGCGGGGCGGCTGGCGTTGGGGACCGGCGGTCCTGGCGGCCCTTGGCGTGCCCACCGATAGTACGGGGGGCGGTCTGGAAGCCTGGCAGCGCCTGCCTGAGCGCGAGGACAGTGCCCCGCCCCCGCCGCCCGGCGATCATGCCATTGGGCCGGATGCGGCGCGCGATCAATTGGCGGAGCTGATCGGCAACGATGCGGAAAGCCGGCCGCAGCAATTCGACTACGCCGCCGCTGCCTCCGGCGCCTTTATCCCGCGTCAGGAGGCGGACATGCCCCGTCTGGTGCTGGCCGAGGCCGGCACGGGCGTTGGCAAGACCCTGGGCTATATCGCGCCGGCGTCCTTGTGGGCGCGGAAGAATGGCGGCACGGTCTGGCTCTCCACCTACACCCGCAATCTGCAACGGCAGATCGATGGCGAACTGGACCGCCTGTATCCTGATCCGGCGCAAAAGCGCCGCAATGTGGTGGTGCGCAAGGGCCGGGAAAATTACCTCTGCCTGCTGAACTATGAAGACGCCACCAAGGCGCTGGCGACCGGACCCGGCGGTACCGTTGCCCTGGGGCTGATCGCGCGCTGGATCGAACACAGCCGGGACGGCGATATGGTGGGGGGTGATTTTCCCAGCTGGCTGGCCACCATGTTCAGCGGCGGCACCATAGGGGGCCTGACGGATCGGCGCGGCGAATGCATCTATTCCGCCTGCCGGCATTATTCCAAATGCTTTATCGAACGCAGCCGAAGAGAATCCGAGCGGGCGGAAATCGTCGTCGCCAACCATGCCCTGGTGATGGTCCGCGCCGTGCTGGAAGCGGGTAGCGGGCAATTGCCCCTGCGTTACGTGTTTGACGAGGGCCACCATGTCTTTGACGCCGCCGACAGCGCCTTCGCCGCCCACGTCGCGGGCAGCGAGGGGGCGGAGCTGCGCCGCTGGCTGCTAGGTAACGAAACCGGTCGCGGTGGGCGCGGGCGGGCACGCGGCCTGGAAGCACGGATCGGCGATCTGATCGGCGATGACGACGGCTTGGCGATCCAGCAAAACATCTTGCGCGCCGCCACGGCGCTGGCCGCGCCCGGCTGGCTGCAGCGGGTGGCCGACGGCGGCGAACATGGAGCAATGGAAACTTTCCTGGCCCGGGCGCGTCATATCGTCTTGGCCCGGGTGGACAATGACCGCTCCCCCTATGGCCTGGAAGTCTCGGTCGAGGAACCCGATGGCGATTTACTGCAAGCGGCCAGCGAGGCGGCGGCGGCCTTCGAGGCCCTGCGCCGCCCGTTGTTGGAGCTGGGCCGTCATCTGATGGCGCGGCTGGATGACGAGGCCGATGATCTGGATACCGCCACGCGGTTGCGCATCGAGGCCGCGGCCCGCAGCCTCAAAAGGCGTGCCGATATGGTGCAGGCCTGGCGCGCCATGTTGTTGGACCTGGGCCAGGAAACACCGGAGCAGTTCGTCGACTGGTTCGCCATCGAACGCTTCGCGGGCCGGGACCGCGATATCGGCATGCACCGCCATTGGGTCGATCCCAGCCAACCATTCGCCGAGGCCGTGCTGCGCCAGGCCCACGGCGTGCTGATTACGTCCGCCACGTTGCGGGACAACCCGCCCGACGCGCCGGACGATTGGTCGGCGGCGGAGGTCCGCACCGGCGCCCTGCATCTGCCCCTGCCGGCGGTCCGCGCCTCGCTGCCCTCGCCCTTTGATTATCCCGGCGCGACACGTATTTTGGTGGTGCGCGACGTCAACCGCAACCGGCCCGACCAAGTCGCGGCGGCCTATCGGGAACTATTTCTGGCGGCGGGCGGCGGCGGCCTCGGCCTGTTCACCGCCATTGCCCGCCTGCGCGCGATCCATGAACGCATCGCCAAACCATTGGACGAGGCCGGCATACCCCTGTTGGCCCAGCATGTGGATGCCATGGACACGGGTACCCTGGTGGATATCTTTCGGGCCGAGGAAAATACCTGCCTGCTGGGCACCGATGCGGTGCGCGACGGCGTCGATGTACCGGGGCGTTCGTTACGCCTGATCGTCTTCGACCGGGTGCCCTGGCCGCGCCCCGATATCATGCACCGGGCGCGCAAACAAGCGTTCGGCAAGGGCTATGACGACATGATCGCGCGCCTGCGCCTGAAACAGGCCTATGGCCGCCTGCTACGCCGGGCCGATGACAAAGGCGTCTTCGTCATGCTCGACGCCATGCTGCCCACCCGCCTGACCACGGCATTTCCTGAGGGTGTGGAGATCCAGCGTATTGGTCTGGCTGAAGCGATCCAGGCGACGCGCGAATTTTTGAGTGATTGAACGGGTTGGGGAAGTCTGGATTACCGGGTCGAGCCCGGTAATGACGAAGAGGCTGGAATGTCGGTCACAACAGCTCTGTAATGCCCGTGCTCGTCACGGGCATCCAGGGCTAGCGCTGAGCTTTAAAAAACCGAGAAGCCCTTGGCGTATTCCAGGTACAGCTCTTTGGCGCGGCGGCCGATGGGGCCGGGTTGCAGTTCGCGGTCCTCAAACTGGGTGACGTGGCGGACCTTGGCGTGGTTGCCGGTGGAGAAGATTTCGTCGGCGTTCATCACATCGTCCACGGTCAGGGTGCCCTCGATAACTTCGATGCCATCCTCGCGCAGCAATTGAATGGTACGCTGGCGGGTCACGCCGTTGAGGAACGTACCGTTGATGGCCGGGGTCATGGCCACGCCGTCCTTGGCGATCCACAGGTTCGAGGAGAGGAATTCGGCCACGTTGCCGTTCGGGTCCAGGATCACTGCGTTATCGAAACCGCGCTTGGCCGCATCCGTCAGGGCCAGGGCCGTATTGGGGTAGAGGCAGGATGCCTTGGCCGTGGTCGGTGCCATGTCGCGGGCCGGGCGGCGGCGCGACGACATACAAACCTTGAAGGGCCCCTCGGGCGGTAAAGGATTGTCGTAAATCGCCAGCACGAAATCCGTGCTGTCGGCATCCGGCATCAGAAAGCCTTCGCGGGCATAGAACATCGGCCGGATATACAGCTCCATCTCCTTTGGCAGCTTGCGCACGCCCTCGCGGCATAGTTCGGCGATCTCGCCCGGTTCCAGCTTGGGCGCCAACAGCATGTTGGTGGCCGAGGTCACCAGACGGGCGCAATGCTCCTCCAAATCCGGCACCAGGCCACCGATGGAGCGGGCGCCGTCAAAGACCACCGAGGCCATCCAAAAGGCATGGTTCATGGGCCCGATCAGCATGGGTTGCTGTTCGTGCCATTTACCGTCGTGAAAAAACACCGCGTCCATTGCGCGCCTCCGTTCATGAGAAATGTGCAGCACCTTTGCGGCGCGGGCGCACAAAATAGCGCTTTCGCCGCAAGAGGCAAATTATTCAGGAGCTACGACCAGAAAAAGTTACGCCTCCATCACCCCCGCATCCAACGCCGCCAACAGGCGCGGCGGCGAGATTGGCAACGCCTTAATCCGCACGCCCGTGGCATCGCGCACCGCATTGGCGACGGCAGCCATGGGCGGCACGATATTGGCCTCGCCCACGCCCTTGACGCCATAGGGGTGATCGGGATTGGGCACTTCGACCATCACCGCGTCGATCATCGGAAGGTCCGAGGCCAACGGCATCCGGTAATCCAGGAAGCCCGCATTCTGCAGATGGCCATTCGCGTCATAGACATATTCCTCGTTCAGAGCCCAGCCGATACCCTGAACCGATCCGCCCTGGATCTGCCCTTCGACGGAGTCGGGCTGAATGGCCCGGCCCACGTCCTGGGCCGTGGTGAAGCGCAGAATGGTGACTTTTCCAGTCTCGGGATCCACCTCGACATCGCAGATCTGTGTCGCCACGCCCGGGGCCTGGCAGGTGGCGTTGACGCCCGCGCTGCCCACGATGGGCCCACCGGTCGCCGCTTTTTGTGCCGCGATTTGCGCCAATGACAACGGATCGAACTCGCCCACATTCGTGGAGGCCGGCTTGGCATGGCCGTCTTCCCAGGTGATGCCTTCCGCGTCCACGCCCCAGATCCTGGCGGCGCGCAGGCAAAGTTCGTCAATCACATTCTTAGAGGCATTAACCACTGCCAAACCCGTCGACAGGGTCACCCGGCTGCCGCCCGAGACGTGGGTGTAGCCGACGTTGGCGGTATTCGCCACGGTGGCGCGGACTTGATCATAATCGATACCCAAAGTCTCTGCCGCCATCAGCGCCATGGAGGCGCGGGAGCCGGCCACATCGGGGCTGCCCGTGGCGACTACCGCCGAGCCGTCATCGTTGATATGCATGGTGGCCGACGATTCGCCGCCGCCGTTGAACCAAAAGCCCGAGGCCACGCCCCGGCCCTGGTTCGGCCCCAGGGGCACCTTGTAATTTGGGTGGTCCATCAAGGCTTCGATGGTTTCGGCGTAGCCAATATTGGTGAAGGTCTGACCGAACACCGTCGTGGAGCCATTGCGGGCGGCATTTTTCAGACGAATAGCCAGGGGGTCCATGCCGATCTTGCGGGCCACCGCGTCCAGGGTGCTTTCCACGCCAAAGGCCGCGATGGGAGAACCCGGCGCGCGATAAGCTGCCGCCTTGGGCCGGTTGATGACCACGTCATAGGCCGTGATCTTGACGTTGGCCAGATCATAGCGGGAAAACGCGCACATGGCCGCGCCGATCACCGGCGCGCCGGGGAAGGCGCCGCCGCCGAATTTCAGCTCCGCCGTCGCACCGGTGATTGTGCCATCCTTTTTGGCGCCAATTTTTACTTTCATGACGGAGCAGGCGGTGGGACCGGAGGCTTTCAGCACCTCGACCCGGGACATCACCATCCGCACGGGCAATGCGCATTTGCGCGACAAGGCCATGGCTACGGGTTCCAGATAGACCACGGTCTTACCGCCGAAGGCGCCGCCCATTTCAGAGGCCGTGACCGTCAAATCCGACTGTTTCATGCCCAACAGCTTGGCCGTCGCGGCGCGGACCACGAAATGGCCCTGGGTCGAGCAGAAAATCTCGGCCTGGCCGTCTTGTTTGAAGTGCGCGACACAGGCGTGCGGTTCGATATAGCCCTGATGCACGGTCTCGGTGGTGAAGTCCATTTCGACCACTTCGTCGGCCTCACCAAAGCCGGCTTCTACATCACCCACCGAGAATTCACCGTATTTGGCGACATTCGAGGGTTTTTCAGGCGCGGGTTCCATGCCCCGGGTGATCTGGTCTTCGTGCAACAGGGGCGCATCGGGCGCCAAGGCCGCCGCCACGTCCGTAACATGGGGCAGAACTTCATAATCAACCTCGATCAGTTTCAAGGCTTGCTCGGCGATTGAAGCAGAGATCGCCGCCACGGCAGCCACCGCATGGCCGTCATAGAGCGCCTTTTCCCGTGCCATGATATTACGGGTGATATGGTGCATGTTCTGCTGCACCCGGTCGGGACCCACATAGACCGAGGGTTGATCCGGGAAATCAGCCGAAGTAACAACCGCTTTCACGCCGGCCAGGGCCTCGGCCTTGGACGTATCGAAGCCGCGAATGCGGGCATGGGCGTGTGGACTGCGCAGCATTCTGCCGACCAGCATGCCCGGCACTTTGAGATCGGCGCCGAACAGGGCCGCGCCTGTAACCTTCTCAAGGCCATCGGGCCGGATCGGACTCGTACCGATCCATTTGAACTGCTGGCTGTTATCGTTCATTTTTTGTCGTCCCCTAATACTCGTGGCGCAGGCGCGCCCGTGATCGATATTGCAGGGATAATAGGACCCACCGCCCCGGTAACACAAGCAAACATGAGGAAAATCGGTTCCAACCTGCGTTGGATATGGCTAGGCTTGATGCTTGTCTGATTTATTTCATTTTTGAGGTTTGATTATGAACGACGCCAGTCTTGGTCAAACGGTGCTTGGCCAATCCATACAACGGCGGGAAGATCGTGGCTTCCTGACGGGCGCGGCGAAATACACCGCCGATATCAACCAGGATGGCCAACTGCATGGCGCCGTTTTACGCTCGCCCCATGCCCATGCCCTGATTACCGCCATGGAGACAAGCACGGCCGTCGCCTTGCCCGGCGTCATTGGCGTCTATACCTGCGCCGATCTGCTGGCCGACAACATTGGCCCCCTGCCCTGCGCCGCCCCCGCCGTGGTCGCGACGGTGGAGCCGATCATTGTCCCGCCCCGGCGCGCCCTGGCCCATGAACGGGTCCGCCATGTGGGCGACCCCGTGGCCTTTGTCGTCGCGGAAAGCCACGAAATAGCACTTGATGCCTTGGAATTGATCGAGGTTGATTACGACGATCTACCAGCCGTGACCGGCAGCCTCGCCGCCCTGGCAGCCGGCGCACCGGAAATCTGGGCCGAGGCGCCGGGCAATCTGTCCTATGTTTTTGAAAAGGGCGACCGGGTGGCGGTGGAAACCGCCTTCACGGGCGCCGCCCATGTGGTCGAGCTCGACATCGTCAACAACCGGGTCTCCGCCGCACCGACCGAGCCGCGCGCCGCCATCGGCAGCTATGATGCGGGCACGGACACGCTTAATTTGCTGGTTACCGGCCAAGGGGTACACGGTATTCGCGGCCAACTGGCCAACGCGGTGTTCAAGGTGGCGGAGGATAAACTGCACGTCGCGGCGCCCTATGTTGGCGGCGGATTTGGCCTGAAAAATTTTGTCTATCCCGAGTACGTCTTGTTATTGTGGGCGGCGCGGCGCCTGGGCCGGCCGGTCAAATGGGTGGCGGAGCGCAACGAAGATTTCCTCTCCTCCGCCCAAGGCCGCGACCTTCACGCCACGGCGCGCCTGGCGCTGGATGCGGACGGTTGTTTCCTGGCACTTTCCGCCATCACCACCGCCGACATGGGCGCCTATCTGTCATCCTTTGGACCGGGGGTTTCCACCAACGCCGCCTCCACCGCCATGGGCGGGGTCTATGCCATACCCAATGTCTTCCTCGAAGTGCGCGGCGCCTTTACCAACACCGTGCCCGTGGATGCCTATCGCGGCGCGGGCAAGCCGGAATCGAATTATATCATCGAAAGGTTGATCGAGGCCGCGGCCCAGCAGACCGGCATCGATGGGGTACAGCTGCGCCTGCTGAATGTTATCGACAGCTACCCCTATACCTCGTCGTTGGGGATCGAGATCGACACCGGCGACTTCAAGGGCAATCTTGAAGAGGCGGTCCGCCTGGCCGACCGCGCAGGCTTTGCAGCACGGCGCGCAGAGGCAGCGAAAAGCGGCAAGCTGCTGGGTCTGGGCATTGCCTGTTTCCTGGAGACCGCGCGCGGTGCGCCCTCGGAAGGCGCGGAGGTCAAATTCCTGGCCGATGGCACGGTGGAACTGCGCCTGGGCACGGAATCCAATGGCCAGGGCCACGAGACCGCGTATAGCCAGATCGCCGCCGACCGCTTCGGCCTGCCGCTAGACAGTTTTCGCTATATCCAGGCGGATACCGCGCTGGTCCGCGCCGGCAACGGCCACGGCGGGGCCCGCTCCATGCATATGGGCGGCAGCGCCCTGGTGGCGGCAATTGAGGCGGCCCTGGCCAAGGCCCGACCGATTGCGGCGCAGATGTTGCAGGCCGATGAAGCCGCGCTGGAATTCAGCATTGGTGAATTCAGCCTCGCCGGCTCTGGCCGTTCGGTCTCCCTCCTCGAAGTCGCCGCCGCCGCGCGCGATCCGAAAATGGCCGGCGAAAGCCTGGATAGTTACGAGCGGCGGGAAGATGCGCCGTTCACCCTGCCCAGCGGCAGCCATGTGGCCGAGGTCGAAATCGACCGGGACACCGGCGCCATGCGCCTGACCCGCTATCTGATGGTCGACGACTATGGCGCCATGATCAACCCGCGCTTGACCGAGGGCCAGGTTCACGGCGGTGTCACCCAGGGCATCGGCCAGGCCATGTGGGAGGAAGTCGCCTACGACCCGGATACGGCGCAGCTGCTCAGTGGTACCTTGATGGACTACACCGTACCGCGTGCCGCGCACCTGCCCTCGTTCGAGGTGCATTTCCGGCAGACGCCGACGCTGAATAATCCGCTGGGCGTCAAGGGCTCGGGCCAGGCCGGCTGCATTGGTGCGCCGCAGACCGTCATGGCGGCGGTGCTGGATGCCTTGAAGCCCCTGGGCATCACCGACATCGACATGCCCGCCACATCGGAACGCCTGTGGCGGGCGATCAAAGGCGCCGGACAATAGCGCTCAAGCGTCGTATGCCGCATCGAAAAACGCGACTTCCAATTCGACCGCGCGATTGAAGATATCTTGTACGACCTGCCGCTCGCCGTCCGCAAGCGTTGGGCCAATGCGGTCCATTTCCGCGGCCATCCACATAACGAAGGCCTCGAAGCCCGGATCGGTGTGCAGGTCGATCCATTCCTTGAGATAGAATCGCGCCGGTGCGTGATCGGCGACGGATTTGGCCCAGCTCAAATAGACCCACTCCACCGGCAACAACGCCGCCAGCACATTTGCGTAAGTGGCCTTGGCCCCGCCCAGCATGATCTCGCGGAAACCACGCACCACCGCATGGTCGAAAGGCTGGCGCCAATCCGCCTCCGCGACACCCATGGCGGCGAAGGAGCGCAGGAAATAATCATCCTCGTCACCAGTCAGAACGCCCAGGAAAGCGGCATATTGGCGTTTTTCAAGCATGCTGGGTGCCGTGGTAACGGCCTGGCCAACGTGGGCCACCAGGATATCGAGAAAGGCGTAATCGAGGATTAAATAGCGGGCATAATCCGTATCCGAGATCGTGTCATTGGCCAGCTCACCGACGAAGCGATGACAGGTCGCAGCGCGCCAATCAGCCGCGCAACCCGCGCGCAGTTGGCCGGAAAAAGTCTCGATCATGGTCATCTATCGCGATCCCCTTTCCAGCCAACTCACTACACAATTGCGGTCATAGTCAATCGGCACTATGATCGCCGTTCATTGCGGGGGGAGCCGCCACGGCGGCTGAGAGGTTCCTAAACCCAGGACGACCCCTTGAACCTGATCCGGATCGTACCGGCGGAGGGACGCGTCTTATGCCAGCCCAGACATTCAATAGAGACAACCCGCCAGCCATCGGGGTGGAACTGCGCGGCGGCGCCCTGGCGTTTGACGGGCGGGCGGTGTTCAAGGATCTGGATCTGGATATCCCGGCCGGGCAGACCACCTGCCTGCTGGGCGCATCGGGGGTCGGCAAATCGTCCCTGTTGCGGCTGATCGCCGGCATTTCGCCGGAGGCAACAGCGCGGCATCTGGGCGCCAGTGACGGCGGTCCGATCGCCGGGCGCATCGCCTATATGGATCAACGGGATCTGTTGCTGCCCTGGCTCAACGTGCTGGCCAATGTCACCTTGGGCGCCCGCCTGCGGGGCGAGGCGCCGGATTATCACAGAGCCGGGGACTTGCTGGCACGGGTCGGTCTGGCGGATGAGGCCAATGCATTGCCCAGCGCTCTTTCGGGCGGTATGCGCCAACGTGCCGCCCTGGCGCGGACCTTGATGGAGGACCGCGCCGTCGTCCTGATGGACGAGCCGTTCTCGGCGGTGGACGCCCTGACGCGGCTGCGCCTGCAGGATCTGGCGGCGGAATTGTTAATCGGGCGCACGACTTTGCTCGTCACCCACGACCCGCTGGAAGCCCTGCGTCTTGGCCATAGAATTCTGGTACTTCGCGGCGATCCGGCCCATATGAGCACACCGCTGGAACCGGCGGGCACGGTGCCCAGGCCGGCGGATGACCCCGCGCTGCATGGCCTGGCGGCCGGCATTCTGCGCGATCTGGCGGCGTGAGAGCCAGGGAGCGGATCATGGATATCGCCCGGCGCGCCCTTATCTCCCTTGCCATCCTACTGGCGGGTTGGCAGGGGCTGGTTTGGCTGACGGATGTTGAACCATTCATCCTGCCCGGACCTTGGCTTGTCCTGGCCAGCTTGGCCGGGCATTTGGAGCTGATCGGCAAGCATGCGGTGACCACATTATTGGAAATCATCCTCGGCCTGTTGTTTGGCAGCGTATTCGGCGTGCTCAGCGCCGTCAGCCTTAGTTGGTATCCCAATGTCCGGCGTTGGCTGCTGCCTCTGCTGGTGGTCACGCAGGCGATCCCGGTTTTTGCCCTGGCGCCGGTGCTGGTGCTGTGGCTGGGCTATGGCCTGGCCTCGAAAGTGATGATGGCCAGCCTGATCATCTTTTTTCCCGTCACCGCCGCTTTCCTTGACGGCCTGCGCCGGACCGAACCGGGTTGGCTGGATCTGGCCCAAACCATGACCGCCCGGTCCACCCCGAATGGCACCACGGCTTCACAACGCTGGGCTCTATTGCGCCATATCCGCATTCCCGCCGCCCTGCCCGCGCTTGCCTCCGGCCTGCGGGTCGCCGCCTCGGTGGCGCCAATTGGTGCGGTGGTGGGCGAATGGGTCGGCTCCTCCGCCGGTTTGGGATACCTGATGCTGCACGCCAACGGGCGCATGCAGATCGATCTGCTGTTCGCCGCCCTGTTCGTCCTCGCGGCAATGGCGGTGACGATTTATTTCACCCTTGATTGGTTATTGCGGCGCTTGCTGCCGTGGCAACCGGATTCTCTCGCTCATGACTAGGAGACCAAAGATCATGCGAAAAATCACCGCCCTGCTGGCGCTAAGCTATTGCCTGAGCGCCCTGCCCGCGCAGGCCGCAGACAAATTGACCGTATTGCTGGATTGGTTCGTCAATCCCGATCACGCCACCCTGATAATCGCCCAGGAAAAGGGCTTTTTCGCTCAGAGGAATTTGGAGGTGGAAATGATCGCCCCCGCCAATCCAAACGATCCGCCCAAGCTGGTCGCCGCCAAAAAGGCTGATCTGGCCATATCCTACCAGCCGCAACTGCATCGCCATGTCGACCAGGGCCTGCCGCTGCGCCGCATTGCCACCTTGGTTTCGACACCCCTGAGCAGCTTGGTTGTCCTGAAAGACGGCCCGATTAAGTCCATTGCTGATCTGAAGGGCAAAAAGATCGGTTTTTCGGTCGGCGGCTTCGAAGATGCCATCCTGGGCGCGATGTTGAAAAAGGCGGGCCTGAAACTGTCCGATGTGACCCTGATAAACGTCAATTTCTCGCTCTCGCCCTCGCTGATCTCGGGTCAGGTGGACGCGGTGATCGGCGCCTACCGTAATTTTGAGCTGAACCAGATGGATATCGTCAAGCACCCCGGGCGCGCCTTTTACGTCGAGGAAGAAGGCGTGCCCGCCTATGACGAACTGATCGTCGTGGCCCATGCCGAGCGCCTGGGCGATCGCCGCCTGAAACGATTCGTCGATGCCCTTGAGGCCGCGGCGCAATTTCTGGTCAATCACCCGAAAGAAGGCTGGGCCTTGTTCATCAAAAGTCACAAGGATCTGAACAACGAATTGAACAAGCGCGCCTTTCGCGACACCCTGCCGCGCTTTGCCCTGCGTCCCGCCGCCCTGGACCAGGGTCGCTATCGGCGCATGGCGCAATTCCTGAAGGATCAGGGTTTGATCAAAAGCGTCCTCGGCATCGACAACTATGCCGTCGAGTTGCAGTAGGGATAGCCCCAAACGACAGTAATCTCGCCATCGGCTCTGGTGTCATGCCCGGACTTGATCCGGGCATCCACTGGCCCCGCCCGTGATGACGCGTTCGCAGGCGACATGCATTGCAGGGTCAAGCCCGACAATGACAATGGCAGATGCTTGCTGTCGGCAGGCCGCTTTAGACGAAGATGATCTCCGCCACCAGCGGCCCTTTTGGGCCGTTGCCGATGCGGATTTGCAAGGCCTGGCCCGGCAACAGATCGTCAGAGCCAAAGCGGCGTAACGTCTCGATATGGATAAAGACATCGTCGGTGCCTTCGCCACGGGTGACAAAGCCATAGCCCTTGACGCGGTTGAACCATTTCACGGTGGCGTCGATGAAATCGCCTTCGCCTTCAACCAACGCCGGGCGCTCCTCGCCCACCGGGCGTACGGGCCGGGGCGGCGGCACCAGGGCGCCGCTGTCATCCGCCGATATGACGCGGCTTGCCTGCTGTCCCCGGTCGCGCCGGACAACCTCGCAGACCACGACGGTGCCTTCATAGATAATCTCTATTCCGGCATCGCGGAGGATCGATTTATGAATTAGAACATCGCCTGAATCATCGCCCGGGACAAAAAAGCCATAGCCCTTGACGGCATCGAACCATTTCACGGTGCCGTTCTTGACTTCGCCCGCCACATCGACCGGATCGCTCGTCGGATCGCTGACTGCATCACTCACCGGCTCACCGTCCGGACCGTCTGTGGCCAGATCCCCGCCATGACGCTCTACATTCAGATTTTCGACATTGGTAACGTCATTTTCAGCGTCTTTTACAACGTCTAAATTTTTTACATTTAAAGCCATTTTACTCGCTTCCCCTTGCGAGCACTCGCCCCATAACAAGCCGACTACTCACTTTGCAATTACGAGTTAACCTAACCTTAACATATTTCGACCTGCACAACAAACAAGTCCTTATCATTTGCAAACATAAAATTTTTTCAGAAATAGACGGTAAATCGACATGATTTTCGCCATAATTCCAATCTTAAGACCACGAAAACGCGCTTTCCGCTGGCCTTGTGGGGGTGGGGCATACTAACCTCTCGAAACTTCGAATCTGGTTCGGAACAGGATCACGGTGGCAGAGTTAGGTAACGACGGCGGCGCAGGCGAAGGTGGAGGCGGATCAGGCTACCGCCCGGTGATCCATGGCGTGGGGCTATGCCTTGCCCTGGCGCTATGCTGGCTGTTGTTGTCAGGCTATTTTCAAATTCTGCTGTTGAGCCTCGGCGCCGTCTCCATCCTGTTCTGCGTTTGGATTGCCATGCGCATGGACCTGATCGACCACGAAGGCGTGCCGTTGCATATCACCTGGGCCGTCCTGCGCTATCTGCCATGGCTGTTGTGGGAGATCGTTAAAGCGAATTTGGATGTGGCGAAGCGGGTCATCGACCCTTCCCTGCCCATTTCGCCTAGTCTGTTCAATGCGCCGGTCAGCCAGAAAACCGATCTGGGCCAGACGATTTATGCCAATTCCATTACCCTGACGCCGGGTACGGTATCGGTGGACCTGGACCCAGGCGTAATCCTGGTCCATGCCCTTCACGAAGGTGCGGCCGACGGCGTTTTGGAAGGCGAGATGGATAAACGGGTGACAAAGGTGGAGGGGTTGAACTGATGTTCGCGGTCACCGCCTTCGCCGTGCTAATCGCCCTGGGAATAGCCCTGGCCCGCGCCTTCATGGGCCCGACGGTGTTCGATCGTATTCTGGCGGTGAATTCAGTGGGCACCAAGACGGTCTTGCTGATCGCGGTATTGGGCTTTCTTACCGGCAGGCCGGATTTTCTCGATATCGCCATCGTTTACGCCCTGATCAATTTCATTGGTGTGGTGGCGGTTCTTAAATACGTCAAGTATGGCGACGTGGCGCATTCCGGCGAAGCTGGGGCCGGCGATGGCGGGGATCGCTGATCATGGCCGTAATTTTGGATATTTTGAGTTGGTTTTTGCTGATCGGCGGCTCGGCCTTTGTCATCATCGGCGCCTTCGGAATGTGGCGCCTGCCGGATTTTTACAGCCGCCTGCATCCCGCCGGCCTGACCGACACCATGGGCGCGGGTCTGATCCTGCTGGGCCTGCTGTTGCAGTCGGAGGCCTTCATGGTGGGCATAAAATTGCTCATGATCGCGGTGTTTTTGATGTTCACCTCCCCAACCTCGGGCCACGCCACCGCGCGCGCTGCCTTGGCGGCGGGCCTGCGGCCCTGGCAGGCGCCGGAAGAGGCCAAGAAACTGGCTGACGAAAATGACGGCGGCAATAAGGACGGGGCCGCATGATCATTACCCTGATCGATATCGCCCTGCTGACCTTCATGGGCGCCACGGCGCTGGCCATATTGCGCCTGCGCAGCCTGTTTGCCGTGGTCATGCTGTCGGGTATCTACAGCCTGTTGGCGGCTTCCATGTTCGTCGCCCTGGATGCGGTCGACGTGGCCTTTACCGAGGCCGCGGTGGGCGCCGGCATCTCCACCGTGCTGATGATCGCGGTCTTGGCCCTGACCGGCGAACGCGAACGCGCGCCCAGCCACACGATGTGGTTGCCCATGGCGGTGGTCGTTCTGACCGGCGCCGCCCTGATCTATGCCACCTTCGATATGCCGGCCTTTGGCGCTGCCAACGCGCCGGTCAACCTGCACGTCGCACCCCGTTATCTCAACGAAAGTTTCGCCGAAGTCGGCCTGCCCAACGTGGTCACATCGGTGCTGGCCAGCTACCGCGGCTATGACACCTTGGGCGAGGTAACGGTGATTTTCACCGCCGCCGTGGCGGTGATGCTGTTGATCGGCGGGCGCAAGGGCGATGATGCCGGCATCAAGAACGAGCCGGCCGATGATGCGGTTGACGATGCTGATTCCGATGGCAACGGGGATACGGCATGAGGCATCACCGCGTCCTGCGCATTATCTCCAAGCTGTTGATCCCGTTCATCATGCTGTTCGCCTTGTATGTGCAGTTCCACGGCGATTTCGGGCCGGGCGGCGGCTTTCAGGCCGGCGTGATCATGGCTTCAGCATTTATTCTGTACGGCCTGATTTTCGGTCTGGAGAACGCCCGCAAGGTGGCGCCGCCCGCTGTGGTTACCAAGCTGGTCGCCGCCGGCGTGCTGATCTATGCCGGCACTGGCTATATGGGACTGTTCAAGGGCGCCAACTTCCTTGACTACGGCGCCCTGAGCAAGGATCCCGTGGCGGGGCAGCATCTGGGCATCATGATTATTGAATTCGGTGTCGGCACCACTGTCGCGGCGGCGATGATCACGATCTTTTTCCTTTTCGCGGGACGGGATCGTTAGATGCTGCAAGTCATTCTGGATCATTACAATTACTGGATCGCCATCCTGTTGATGATGATCGGCCTGTACACGGTGGTGGCGCGCGGCAATCTGGTCAAGAAACTGGTGGGCCTGAATATCTTCCAGACCTCGGTGTTCCTGCTGTACATCACCATGGGCAAGGTCGCGGGCGGCACGGCGCCGATCCTGGACGACAGATTTACGGTTTATTCCAACCCGATCCCCCATGTGCTGATCCTGACCGCCATCGTGGTCGGCGTCGCCACCACCGCCCTGGGCCTGGCCCTGGTGGTGCGGATCAAGGAAAGTTACGGCACGATCGAGGAAGACGAGCTGAATTTGCTGGATGGTGAGATGTGAGTAACTTAATCCCGCATCTACCGGCCTTGCAGGTCGTCATCCCATTGTTCGCGGCACCTTTGTGCTTGTTGGCGGGCCGCACGGGGCTGGCCTGGATCATTGCCCTGGCGGCATCATCCGCCGCCACGGCGACAGCCATGGCCCTGGCCTATTTGACCTACCACAATGGCGTCATCAGCTATCAGATGGGCGGCTGGGCCCCGCCATGGGGTATCGAATATGTGGTCGATACCGCCAATGCCTTTATCCTGCTGCTGGTCTCGTCCATCGCCACCATGGTGCTGATCTACAGCCCGGCCAGCGTGGCCAAGGAAATCCGGCCCGGACGCGGCCATTTGTACTATTGCATGTACATCTTGTGCCTGACCGGGTTGCTGGGCATCGCAATCACCGGCGATGCCTTCAACGTCTTTGTCTTTCTGGAGATTTCGTCACTCTCCAGCTATGCCTTGATCGCCATGGGCGGGCAGCGCAAGGCGCTGACGGCGGCCTTTCAATATCTGGTCATGGGGACTATTGGCGCGACCTTCTTCCTGATCGGCGTCGGGCTGCTGTATATGATGACCGGCACCTTGAACATGGCGGATTTACAAACCCGCATACCCGGCATTCAGGACAGCCGCCCGGTGCTGGCGGCATTCGCCTTTATCACTGTTGGCCTGGCCTTGAAAGCGGCGCTGTTTCCCATGCATCTGTGGCTGCCCAATGCCTATGCCTATGCCCCGTCGGGCGTTTCAGCCTTCATGGCGGCAACCGCGACCAAGGTATCGCTGTATGTGCTGCTGCGTTTTACCTTTACCATTTTTGGCGCCAAGTACGCCTTCGGGAACCTGCCCCTGCATTGGGTTTTGTTGGTGCCGGCTGTGCTGGCGATGTTCGCCGGTTCGTTCAGCGCGATCTTTCAGCGCGATATCAAACGCATGCTGGCCTATTCCTCGGTGGCGCAGATCGGCTACATCACCCTGGCGATTTCGCTGGCTTCCTCCGCCGGCGTGACCGCCGCCCTGATCCACATCTTCAATCACGGCCTGATGAAGGCGGCGCTGTTCTGTGCCATGGGCTGCATCTTTTACCGCATCTCCTCCACCCGGATCGACGCCATGGCGGGGCTGGGCCGGCAGATGCCCTGGACCATGACCGCCATCGTCGCCGGCGGCTTGAGCCTGCTGGGCGTGCCCCTGACCGCCGGTTTTATCTCGAAATGGTATCTGGTGCAGGCGGCCTTGCAATCAAACCTGTGGTGGCTGGTCATTCTGATCGCGCTTAGTTCCATGCTGGCCCTGGTCTATGTTTGGCGCCTGGTGGAGGCGCTGTATTTCAAGGAACCCAGCCCCAACAACGCGGCCGTGACCGAGGCGCCGTTGTCCATGCTGTTGCCGACCCTGTTGTTGGCCGGGGCAAACATCTATTTCGGCATTGATACCCGCGTGCCCGTGGCCATGGCGGAACACGCCGCCGAATTGCTCATGCGGGGACAGATATGGTGACGGGGGGCAGTTTGATCATGCTGGCCATCGGCCTGCCGCTGTTCGCGGCGCTGTCGATCTGGTTCGTGGGTAAATCGCCGAACCAGCGTGAGACGATTACCTTGATCACCGCCGTGGCGTTGTTGTTGGTGGTGCTGGCGATCCTGCCCCTGGTCCTGGCCGGACTGCCCGTACGCCTGGATCTCGCCGCGCCCATTCCCGGCCTGAATATTGCCTTCGCGGTGGAGCCGTTGGGCATGATCTTCGCCTGCGTCGCATCGTTTTTGTGGATTGTCAGCTCGGTCTTTTCCATCGGCTACATGCGCGGCAACAATGAACCGCGCCAGACGCGGTTCTATGTCTGCTTCGCCATCGCTATCGCGGCCACCGTGGCGCTGGCGTTTGCCGAGAACCTGTTCACTCTGTTCATCTGTTATGAAGCCCTGACGCTGTCGACCTATCCGTTGGTGACCCATCACAAGAATGACGAGGCGCGGGCGGCGGGCCGTACTTATCTGGGCATTCTGCTGGGCAGTTCCGTGGTGCTGTTATTGCCCGCGATCATCGCCACCTGGGTGCTGACGGGCAGCGTCACCTTCACACCGGGCGGCATCATGGCCGGCAAGGTGGAACCGGTCATCGGCGGCATCTTGTTGCTGCTGTTCCTCTATGGTATCGGCAAGGCGGCATTGATGCCCATGCACCGCTGGCTACCGGCGGCCATGGTGGCGCCGACCCCGGTCAGCGCCCTGTTGCATGCGGTCGCCGTGGTCAAGGCCGGCGTCTTCACCGTGGTCAAGGTTTCCGTTTACATCTTTGGCATGGATTATCTGCGTGAACTGGCGATGGCGGACGTCGCGCTGTATCTGGCTGGCTTTACCATTTTGACTGCCTCCATCATCGCCCTGCGACAAGACAACCTGAAACGCCGGTTGGCCTATTCCACGGTAAGCCAGCTGAGTTATGTCATCCTGGCCGCTTTGATCCTGTCGCCGATCTCGACCATGGGCGCAGCCCTGCATATAGCGGTGCATGCGTTCGGTAAGATCACCTTGTTCATGGCGGCGGGCGCCATTTACACAGCCGCCCACAAGACCAAGGTTTCGGAACTGGACGGCATCGGCAAACGCATGCCCTGGACCATGGGCGCCTTCGCCATTGGCGCCTTGTCCATGATCGGCCTGCCGCCCGCCGCCGGCTTCCTATCAAAGTGGTACATGCTGCTAGGCGCTTTGGAGGTTGAACAATGGTTCGCGGTGGCGGTGATTATCGGCTCCACACTATTGAATGCGGCCTATTTCCTGCCCATCATTTACGCCGCGTTCCTAAAACCGGAAATTACCGATAGCCACGCGCATGTACATGGCGAAGCGCCCCTGCCCATCGTCCTGGCCCTGGTGACCACGGGCGCGGGCACCATTCTGTTGTTCCTGTTTCCCGGCCCGGCGCTGGAGCTGGCCAGACTTCTGGTCAACCAATAAGGAGGGGAGTAGCGATGGACGATAAACACTGGCTGGAACGCCCCGAGAATATCACCAAGCTGTGGCGCGGCGGCTGGGTACTGCTGGCCTTGTTGGTCCTGGCGGAGTTCACCTATCACCCGCACGCCTATTTCGTCATCGACGGCTGGTTCGCCTTTAACGCCCTGTTTGGTTTCCTATCGTGCGTGGCAATGGTGCTGGGCGCCAAACTGCTGGGCGTCTATCTGAAACGCGGGGAGGATTATTACGACCGTGATTGATACTGTCGCATTCCCCCCAGCTCTGATCCTGTTCGCGGGCGCCTTTTTGCTGCCGTTCCTAGGCGGCATCGCGCGCCAGGCCGTGGCATTGGCAGCGCCGCTGTTGACCCTGTGGGCGGTCTGGCTGGTGCCCGACGGCAATGTCATGACCCTTGGGTTCATGGAATACACCCTAACGCCTGTAGAGGGCGACCGCCTGAGCCGCCTGTTCGCGACGATCTTTACCATCATGGCCTTTACCGGCACGTTATTTAGCCTGGGTCAGGGCAGCAAGCTGGAACTGCCCAGCGCCTTTGTCTATGCCGGCGGTGCGGTGGGCGTGGCCTTTGCCGGCGACATGATCACCATGTTTGTTTTCTGGGAGATCATGGCCGTGGCCTCCACCGCCGTGATCTGGTCCGCCGGCACGGACGGCGCCTACAAGGCGTCCATGCGCTATATCACCATGCATCTGTTCGGCGGCGTGGTGTTGATGGCGGGCATTGTCGGGCTGGTGGCACAGACCGGCTCCATCGAATTCGGGCCCATGAAGACTGATAACGTGGCGACCTGGTTGATCCTGATCGGCTTCCTGGTCAACGCCGGGGCACCGCCGTTCTCCTCCTGGCTGCCCGATGCCTACCCGGAGGCGTCCTGGTCGGGCACGGTCTTCCTTTCCGCCTTTACCACCAAGACCGCTGTTTATGTGCTGTTGCGCGGCTTTCCCGGCACCGAGATTTTGATCCCCATTGGCAGCTACATGATTTTTTACGGCATCATCTATGCTTTGTTGGAAAACGACATGCGGCGGATTCTGTCCTACTCCATCATCAACCAGGTTGGCTTCATGGTGGTGGGCATCGGCATCGGCACGGAGCTGACCCTGAACGGCGCCGCGGCGCATGCTTTCACCCACATCATCTACAAGGCCTTGTTACTGATGTCGGCGGGCAGCGTCTTGCTGATGACCGGCGGTGTGCGCCGCTGTACCGATCTGGGCGGGCTGTTCAAATGTATGCCGTACACGGCCCTGATGGGCATTATCGGCGCCCTGGCGATTTCATCGTTCCCGTTCACCTCGGGCTTCATCTCCAAATCCATGATCGCCCAGGGAGCGGCGAACCAGCATATGTTCTGGGTCTGGATGGGCCTGGCGGCGGCCTCGGCGGGGGTCTTCCTGCATGCCGGCATCAAGTATCCCTGGTACGTCTTTTTCCAGAAAGACTCCGGCAAACGGCCATCGGAACCACCCCTGAGCATGAAGATCTCCATGGGCATTTTCGCCTTCCTATGCATCGGCCTAGGCGTCTATCCCGACCCGCTGTATGCGATCCTGCCCTATCCGGTGGATTACGTGCCCTATACCACCGGTCACGTGGTCACCATGCTGCAGCTGTTGCTGTTCTCTGGCCTCGCCTTCTTTGTCATGTTGCCCTACATGAAGCGAACGCTGACCATCACCCTGGATTTCGATTGGTTCTACCGGAAACTGTTCCGCCTGGCGGCCCGCGAAGTGGTGGACCGCACCTCCACGGCGCACACCGGCGCGTTCGAGGATGCGGACAAACGTTTAAGTCAGTTGATCGCGCGGATTTTCAAAACCCACGGGCCCCACGGCTTGCTGGCGCGGACCTGGCCAACGGGCAGCATGGTCCTTTGGGCCGCCGCCTTGTTGGCCCTATCATTAGTGTTTTACTATCAGTAGGCTTTCGTGTTGCCGGCAAACATCCGCAGCGTAAAAGCGTAATCATACGAAGGAAATATCCAGCATGGCAAAAATGGAAGCGGGCGTCGTCTACGGCGAAAAATATCAAGAGCTGCTGCAAAGCTGTAAGGACGGGGGTTACGCCCTGCCGGCGGTTAATGTGGTGGGCAGCAACTCCATCAACGCGGTGATGGAAGCCGCCGCCAAGAACGAGTCCGACATTATCGTCCAGCTGTCCAATGGCGGGGCGCAGTTCATGGCCGGCCAGGGCATGGCCGATGGTGACGCGGCCAAGGTGATAGGCGCCGTGGCGGCGGCAAATCATGTGCATCTGCTGGCGAAATATTACGGTGTCTGCGTGGTGCTGCACACGGATCATGCCAATCGGAAACTGTTACCCTGGATCGACGGTCTGGTGGCGGCGGGGGTCGAGTACTACGAGAAGCACGGTCGGCCGCTGTATTCCTCACACATGCTGGATCTGTCCGAGGAAGCGCTGGACGACAACCTGTCCACCTGCGCCGAATATTTAAAGAAGATCGTGCCACTGGAAATGAGCCTGGAGATCGAATTGGGCGTCACCGGGGGCGAGGAAGATGGCGTCGGCTCCGACGATGACATCACCGACAATGCCAAGCTGTACACCCAACCAGACGAAGTGCTGCAGGCCTATAACCTGCTCTCCCCCATCGGGCATTTCTCCATCGCGGCCTCGTTCGGCAACGTACATGGGGTTTACAAGCCGGGCAACGTGCAACTGCGCCCCGAGATCCTGAAAAGCAGCCAAGAACTCGTCGCCCGGACCCACGGCACATCGGCCAACCCCCTGGACCTGGTTTTCCACGGTGGCTCAGGCTCGGAAAAGGCGAAAATCGAGGAAGCCATCGGCTATGGCGTCATTAAGATGAACATCGATACCGATACGCAATTCGCCTTTGCCACCGCCGTCGGCGCCTATGTGGAGAAAACACCGCGCGCCTTCTCGTATCAGATCGATCCGGACGACGATAAGCCATACAAAAGCGTCTATGACCCGCGCAAATGGCTGCGCCAAGGCGAGCTCAGCATGGTTGAACGCCTGAACGAAGCCTGCGCCGACCTGCGTTCAGGCGGCAAGAGCCTGGCGAAATCGTAAGACGGTCCAGGCCGCGACGGCGGCCCGGCGCACAAGCGTGAGAGAAGAAGATCTATTCAGGTAGCAGCGAGATCACCGTGGTTTCGTTCAGGTCCTCGCCGTACCAGGCGCGGATCGCCGCCTCGCGGCGGCCCAGATAACGCGGCGCGCCATCTTCCGCTTGTACCATGGGCAGATCATGCCCCGGCACCAGGATATTGCCGGGACGCCGCAACCATAGGGCCCAGATCGCCTCGATCGAGGCTTGTGTGACGGCGGCGTCGTAGGTCATGTCGGCGGCGCGGGAGAGCAGCTCCGCCCGGTTCTTGCAGGCATCACCGGTGAAGATCATATCGCCGTCCCCGGTATCAAGCGTAAAGACCAGACAACCCGGCGTGTGACCCGGCGCCAGCTGCGCCGTGATACCGGGAAAAACCTCGTCGCCGTCGCCCACGGTGCGCATGGTAGGCCATTTCGCCAGTTCTTTGACATACAGCTCCGGCACCACGGTGGTGCCCCAAGGCTGTTCCAGGGACCAGTCCAGCTCCGCCTTGCCAATAACGATATTGGCATGGCCGAACATGGTCCAGTTGATGGAATGGTCATAGTGGGAATGGGTCAGCAGCACGTCCGTCACATCGCTGGGAGAGAGACTCCGTTCAGCCAAGTGCTCCTGCAACAGGTTGCGCTGTCCAAACGAGCCCACATCCACCAGGGCGATCCGCTTCCCATGGCGGATCAGCGCGATGGTCGAAAAGCCAAGCGAGCCGTGACAAACGGACTTGCCGGGAAAACCGTGCACGATGATATCAATTTCATAATCGCCGATACGGAACTGTTTGCCGTCGCCGCCGGTATCCATGCAAAACTCCCAATCCCATCCGCAAACATTTGCGGCGCCAAACCGCGCCCGTCTCTAGCATACATTCGCCAAGATGGTCACTCGATTGTCACCAGTGCAGGGTGGAATATGAGGAAAAGATGAGATCTAGAGAACGGCGGGACGCGCCGGTGTTGGTTCGACATCTATCCAGGACTGGCCGGTCGCCAGCACGCAAGAGCCGCCGTTCGGCGTGGTATAGATCATCGTCCAGCTACCGCTTTTAGAGGCCAGGATCTCAAGCAGATTGCCATTCGCGGCTAGGCCCAGGGAGATCCGGCGTTCGGCATAATCGCTGCCTAATTTGTTGAGAATTTTGCCCCGGTCATCACAGGGCGCCCGTTGTTCCGGTTGCATCTGCTGTGCGTGAGCGACGCCCGCTGTTGAAAGGCTGAGGACGGCAGCGGCTAAACCGGCGGCGGTATTGAAGTAGCGAAACATGACCCATCCCTTTCAGTGTGCGGCAGGAGCCTTCATGGCGTCCTGGATAACTGGGAGCGGGCCTTTCGCTTTGGGGGCAAAGCCATACTGGATTACATTCGCTGGTACAAATACTCTGATGCGATTACAAGATACTCTTGGCTAAAAAAACCCGCTCCCGTCAAATTGAACCTGGAATTACTCCGTCACTTCAGGTTCGATACGTATACGAAACACTCAAAAACATAACTATTACTTTTAACAATACTAAATACTCGCACTGAAACTATCCAAACACTATAGGATATGATTCAATAATAAATAATTAACATGGCCGGAAAAGTTATTAACTCGTAATTGTTGAAGATAAACATTAAGTAACTCTTGCACCAAATACAATTGTTACAAATTTGTAATTCTTTTGTATGCATCAAAGGCGCCTAATTAATGTTTGAACCGCAAAATAGTGGCGGAAATCCAGATTTTTTCGCCACAAACATAAAACGACCCTGATATTCGCAACATTGTACTATCAAATCGGTCGTCGCGTATTTGGTGTATCGGTCGGAATAATCCCGCCGACCGCAGCCCGCAGCGCCTTGCCCTGCATGAAAAAAAGGCGATACCGGACCCCGCCTCACTTGCTACACTGCTACGCTACACTGGGGCCGCTGGGTCCGATAGCACTGGGCAATAATGATAAACCGACCTGATTTGGGGAGATTTTGAGACATGGACGTACGGGCAGCCGTGGCGCACAAGGCAGGCGCACCGCTAAGCATCGAAACGGTACAACTGGACGGCCCCCGCGCGGGCGAATGCCTGGTAGAGATCAAGGCCAGCGGCGTCTGTCACACCGATGCCTTCACGCTATCGGGCGATGATCCCGAGGGTCTGTTTCCCGCCATTCTGGGCCATGAAGGCGCCGGCGTGGTGGTCGAGGTCGGCGCCGGCGTCACCTCGTTGGCACCGGGCGATCATGTGATCCCGCTTTATACGCCGGAATGCCGCCAGTGCGATTTCTGCACCTCCGGCAAGACCAATCTGTGCGGCGCCATCCGCGAAACCCAGGGCCAGGGCCTGATGCCAGACGGCACCTCGCGCTTCTCGCTGGGCGGCGAACAGGTCTTTCATTACATGGGCACCTCTACCTTTGCGCAATATTCGGTGGTACCCGAGATTGCCCTGGCCAAGATCCGCAAGGATGCCCCGTTCGACAAGGTCTGTTACATCGGCTGCGGCGTGACCACGGGCATCGGCGCGGTGATCAACACGGCCAAGGTGGAAGCCGGCGCCAATGTCGTCGTGTTCGGCCTGGGCGGCATTGGCCTGAACGTCTTGCAGGGCGCCCGCATGGTTGGCGCCAACATGATCATCGGCGTCGATACCAACCCCTCCAAGCGCGCCCTGGCGGAAAAATTCGGCATGACGCATTTTGTCAATCCCAACGACGTTGATGGCGATCTGGTCGCCCACCTGGTGGAATTGACCAAGGGCGGAGCCGACTATTCCTTCGAGTGCATCGGCAACGTAGAGATCATGCGCCAGGCCCTGGAATGCTGTCACAAGGGCTGGGGGGAAAGCATCATCATCGGCGTCGCCGGTTCGGGACAGGAGATCAACACCCGTCCGTTCCAGTTGGTCACCGGCCGGGTCTGGCGCGGTACCGCGTTCGGCGGCGCCAAGGGGCGCACGGATGTACCGCAAATAGTTGATTGGTACATGGACGGCAAAATCAATATCGATGACCTGATCACCCACACAATGCCCCTGGAGCAGATCAACGATGCCTTTGATTTGATGCATGCGGGCAAATCCATCCGCAGCGTGGTGACGTTCGAGTAGGGCGGAGTAAGATGCCGGCATGAAAATTGACAAGGCGCTATTCCATCCTGACTACAAACCGGAAGCCTTTTGGTGGGAAGCCGCCCGTCCCGGCACCGAACATTCGACGGATCTGCCGCCGGCAACCGAAATTTTCATTGTCGGCAGCGGTTATTCCGGCCTCTCGGCGGCATTGGAGCTGGCGCGTGCCGGCTGCTCGGTCACCGTTGTCGATGCCGTGGCCTTTGGCGGCGGCGCCTCCACCTTGAGCGGCGGCGGTGTCAGTGCCGGAATCAATCTGGGCAAGGGCATTTCCGGCACACCGGGACAGAATGCCCGCGGCGAGGATCACAAGGCATTGGTGACCTCCCTGCTGCGTGAAAGCATGGCGGCGTATGAATTCGTTGGCGAGTTGGTGGCGCGTGAAAATATCGAGTGCCATTTCGAACAGCGAGGACGTTTCGTCGGCGCCTATTCGAAAGCGCACTATCCTGATTTGGTCAAGAAGGCCGCTTTCCTGAATGATCTATTACAGATGGATGCCGCGGCGGTGCCGTTCGAGGAACAACGATCGGAGATTGGCAGCGATTTTTATTACGGCGGCCTGACCATCAACCGCGCCGGCAAGCTGCACCCCTCGCTGTTTCACAAGGGATTGTTGGATGCCTGCCACCGGGCCGGCGTTACCTTGTGCGCCAATGCGAAAGTGAACGCCATTGAAGGTTCGGTCGGCCAATTCAAGATTAAGACCGCCAGGGGAGAGTGCCGGGCGGAGCAGGTCATCATCGCCACCAATGGCTACACGGGTGCGTTGACGCCAAAACTGCGCAATCGGGTGGTGCCGATTTCGTCCCAGATCATCGTGACGGAGGAGCTGTCCGAGGATTTGGCGTTGGAGCTAATCCCCAACGGACGAACCATATCGGAAACCCCGCGCGTGACCTCCTATTACCGGCTGCTGCCCGGCGACCGCCGGGTCATGTACGGCGGCCGCGCCCGCTTTCAAGATGTCCCGCCTGACGTCAGCGCGACCCTGCTGCACCGCATGATGACGGATCGCTGGCCGCAACTGAAAGGCGTCCGCATCACCCATTCCTGGTCCGGCTTTGTCGCCATGACGACGGATGCACTGCCCCACATGGGACAAGAAGACGGGCTGCATTACTGCACCGGATGCAACGGCAGCGGCGTCGCCATGATGACCTATCTGGGCAAACAGGTGGCCCGGCGAATTCTGCAAAACGGCCAATCCGACAGCGCCTATGACGGTCTTGCCTTCCCCGACGTCCCGGTTCCGTTTTACAACGGCAAGCCGTGGTTTCTGCCTATTGTCGGGGAGTATTACCGCTATCTGGACAAGAAAGAACGCCGCGCGGCCGGCTAAGGATTGAGGGCTATTTTTTGGCTCGAATCTTGGCCAGGTTCTTGACGTTTTTCACGTTCTCGATATCCCGAACCACCTCTGTTGCCTTGCGCTTTTCCTTACCCGACAAGGCCCGGCCGAACAGAAACACATGGCCGTTGATGGAGCGATAGCGGAAGTTCGTGACATTGACCCCCGTGGCATCCAGCAACAGAGCGTTGATCTTGGTTTCAATCACCGTGTCATCGACGAAGTTCTCGACCGCGCCCTTATCCTTGTCCAAAGGCTTGATCACCAGTATTTCGTTGTAGACCTTTTTGACGCCCTCGATATTGCGGACCAGCTTACCGGCCCGGGTCTTGACCTTTGCGTCTTCAACGGCGCCGGTCAGCATCACATCCTGTTCGTAAACATCGGCCCCGATGGAGATGACGTCGCCGGTCATCTTGTCCAAAACCTCGCCCACGACGGTGGCCTTGAGTTTCAGGTCCGTGCCGATGTCATCGGCGCTGCGGTCTTCCACCGCCGCCTCCACCACGCCCTTGATCGCCGTGAGCGGGTTTAAACTGATGGCAGAAGCAGATCCGGCCGCCAGGGCCAAAAACAGCGGCAGGCCAAGCGCCGCCAGCAGCGGGCGCCTACATCTCTTCAAGAACATTCGCATCAGCCATCTCTCATTCAATCACAACCAAGGTAGCCGGCATATTAAAACACAAATGGCGAAACACAAACGGCGGCCCCGCCAGGCGAGGCCGCCGTCCATCGACAACAACGACATCAACGGATATTCACCGGTTCGGTTGCAAAAACCGGCGAGATGCTCCCCGGAACAACGTGAGGGTAAGTTGTCCCGGTTCAGTCGTTGGGCCAATACTAATTTCACTCTTTCGGAGTGAAGGTCTCGCTGTATTCCAAAGTTGTTTCATTGCAACAGCTTATATCCCATTGCCATTGCCATGGCCCCGCCATCACACAATCGGCAAATGTTAAGGACAAATTCATAGGTTTTACCAATCGTTAATATTTTCCCGTTAGTCTTTCCCTCACACGAGAAGATAAAAAAGTTAGGTTTAGCACCATGACTTATTTGCAAACGGATACAATTCATTCAGCCGATCAGCTTGATACGGAACAGTCGGGAACGCGATTGCCATACTATCTTGCCGTGCCGATTTGGGTGGGCCTTGCGGTCGTGGCCTGGGCGCCGCTCATCGTGCTGTTCCGCGCCGTCGTCTCCTAGCCAAATAAACCAGACACGACGAACACGGCTCTCCAGCACTAAGCTGGGTCCTAAATGGCAAACATCAAGGCCGTTGAAATAACAATTTCGTTATGGCCGACGTAGAGCCGTCTTCACTTTCAAAAACTCTAATTACTCGATGTTGAAGTTGATGTTGATGTCGAAGTTGAGCCGGAAGCCGACGACGACGTCGTCGATGCGGCATCCGTACTGCCGCCTGCCTCGGCCAGAAATCTAGTATCGCCCGTAGCGGCCGCCACCGCCGCCGCCGCCGCCATTGCCCCCATGAGCGCCCGAACTCCCTGACGCAGGCGCAAAGTTGTCACCCCGCCCGCTGTTTCCGCCGCCGCGCTGGATGCGCTTGAATGGGCCGATTGTCCTTCTCCCGTCAGGCGGCGCAGGCGGGATTTCTGCGCCGCCGCACGTTCGGCGGCCTGCCGCGCCTGTTGTTGTTGATATTCGGCAAGCCGGCGTTGCAAACTGCTAGGTGGAAGCGCCAATTTTTCGGAAGCAGCGGCCGCGGGCGCACCTGTGGCCGTTTGCGCCCTTGGCGCCACCGATGGGCACAGCATGAGTGCAAAGACGTAAATCCAGACATACCGCGACGCACAGATCATCATGCGACCTGTTCTAATACCAAATGATGCCGTTGCAAACCCACAGGCGCCCCCGCCGCCCCGAAGAGCGTTCCGATCAGCCAGGATCGCTATTGGATCAGACGATTAAGCCGAACGTTTGCGGTTGGCGTTTTTCGCTTTTGGCGGCTGGTAGGCCATGGCCGCGTGATAGTCGCAATAGGGCTGGCCGGCCTTGCTGTTAGCACCGCAAAAATGGAAATCCAGATCTCCCGGATCGCCGATCGGCCAACGGCAGGTCGAGGCGGTCAATGAAAAGATCGTCGCCCCTTCATCAATTGGGGGTTGTAACAACAGGACCTTTTCGGCCTGTTCTTTTTGCCGCTGCTGGCGCGTCACCGAGGATTTCGAAGGCTTTGAAAGGCCCAGCCGGTTGGCCTTGCCAATCACCGCATTTCGAGTGATATCCTCACCCAAACGTTCGGCAATTTGCCGGGCGGAGTGCCCGTCCTGCCAAAGTTTCGACAATAACGCGACGCGTTCATCAGTCCAGTCCACAGCCATGAAACACCCTCACAGTGTATTGATTGTTGTCGTTGTGGCGCGCCGAAGTGTAGCCATCCTTGACCGTCAAAACAATATATAATGTAGGAACATTATAGGAACACCACTATATCCTGTGGATAACCTTGTGGTTCATCTTGTGGAGATCTTGGGTACAAGATGCGGACTCAAAGCATTTGAGTGAGGAAATACAACACTCTATCAAGGTGCCAGAGACGTTTTCCCACCCCATGGAAACCGACATGACCGCCAAAGCGAGAAAATTCAGGAAAAAGGTACGAATTTCCCTCCCAGGGGTATTGAAGACAAGGTCCGATGGGCACGATGGGATCATCATGGGCATGCAACATCAGAGTTGGCAGCTTGATTTGCGCCAAAAACCCCCGCGCCTGACAACTCTCCCAATAGTCGTGTGCGTCCCGGTAGCCGTTGCGCGGCGCAACAAAATTATCGTCCAGTTCCACGAAGTTTCCCGCCGCCTTGATGGCGGCCCGTTCGGGCGGGCTGACAATGGCGCCGGGGGCCAGGCATTCGCGGCGGAAATCCCGCAATAATTTGCGGTTATAAAGGCGATTTCGCGGCCGCAGCATATTGGCCGAGGTCACCGCCAAATCGATCGGGGCTGAAACCGTTACCAGGGCCCGCACGGGTAAATCATGGCCATATTCGGCGGCGAATTTCAAGCTCATGTTGCCGGCCAAGGAAAACCCGACCACCACCACCCCTTGGGCCGCCGTAGCGGGTGGCAGGGCCATAATGGCATCACACAGATCCCGGGAGCGCCCGGCATGGGACTGCAGGCCGCAGCTTGGCCGCGAAGGACCAGCACCACGCAGGTTCAGCCGCAGGGTGGCATAGCCGTGGTTCAGGAAAAAACCTGCCGCCGCGATGATGTAGCTGCTGTCTTCACACCCCGCCAGACCGTGGATCAGAACCACCAGCGGTTTATTGGGATCGGAGCCGGCGTTATAGAGGGCCCACAATCGGTCGCCGCTGCCGTCCGCCATGGCCAGATACAGCCGCTCTCCCGCGATTTGTTTGGGCGCCGGCAGCAGGGAATTGCGCAGGGTTTGCAGATCGCCGCCCCACCAGGGCGGTCGCGGTCGGAATACGGCTGCTTCAGAAGCGGTCCGCACGAAACGGCGTCGGGTCGATATCGGCCGGGCGGTCCTGCAGCAGATCGGCAATGATGCGGCCCGTGACGGCGCCCAGGGATAGGCCCAGGTGGCCATGGCCGAAGGCGTAAAAGACCCGATCAAAGCGGGAGGAACGGCTGATCACCGGCAGGGAATCCGGCATCGAGGGGCGATGGCCCATCCAAGGTTCGGCCCCACTGTCCCCCAATTCGGGAAACAGCCGTTTGGCATGGGTCAACAGCGCCTCGGCGCGGGCATAGTTCGGCAAGGCTTCGACACCGCCGAACTCAACCGTACCGGCCAGGCGCAGGCCGTCATTCATGGGTGTGATGCCAAAGCCAAGGGAGCTGATCAGCATGGGCACCCGCACCTCCACATTCGGTTGCGGCAGCATCATGTGATAGCCCCGCTCTGTATCCAGCGGTAGGTTATTGCCCAGGGCCTTGGCCAGGGGTTTGGAAAATGCCCCCGCCGCGATCACCAGATCCTCGATCTCCACATTGCCATGATCAGTATGCACATAGGTCGGGCCATCGGCGCCAATGGCGAAACCACTGACCTTGGCGCGGATAAAGCGGCCGCCATCGGCCTCGATCCGCGCCGCCAGCAATTGCGACAGGGCTAGCGGCGATGCGGCATGGCCGGATTCAGTGGCCAAGGCACCGCCCGCCATGTCCGGTCCGATCGCGGGCAGCAATTGTCGGATTTCGTCCGGGCCCAACATTTCCAACGCCACGCCGCGGCGGCGCCGGATCTCGTTATCCGCCGCGGCGGCGGCAACATCGGCCGGATTGGGGTAAAGGTATAAACAGCCCTGACGGCGGATCGGCAGCTGATCGCCGGGCACGTCATCCAGCAACGCGCTGTAATGCTCCAGACCGGGCAAGGTGATGGAAGACAGGGCGCGGGAGATTTCCTCAACCCGCCGGGGCCTGCTATTCGCGATGAAACGCAGCAGCCAGGGCGCCAATTGCGGCAAATAGCTGGGCCGGATGGTCAATGGCCCCAAGGGATCCAGCAGCCAACCCGGCACCTTTTTCCAGACACCGGGCTTGCCTTCGGGCATCACGGCGGAGGTGGAGAATATGCCCGCATTGCCATACGAAGTGCCCATGCCGGGATCGACACGGTCGATCACCGTGACCGTACAACCTCGCCGCTGTAGGGTGCGGGCGCAACACAGGCCGACAATACCGGCACCGATGACCGTAACATCGCGCTGTGTTTTGTCCGCTTGATCGGTCATGCGCGCTACCTAGTTGGTTGAAGTGGACGAGGAGGTGGAGCTTGAGGTCGAGACGGAGGTCGCCGTGGTCGAAGTCGCGCTGCTGCCGCTATCGACCGAACCGTCACCCCGGACGCGCAATTTAAAGGTTACGGCATCTTGCGCCGCTGCCAGAGCCGCCGCCACGCCCGCCAGGCCAACCGCGCCCTTGACCACCTGGCCGGGCGGGCCGGCCCATTGTTCCGAGACCGCTTCTTGCAGGGCCTGAATGGACTCGATGGCGCCGCCAACACCGGTCTGGGCGGCATTTTGGCTCTGCCCGAAAGCGGGCGCCGACAGGGCCAGACAGGCGGCGATGACAACGGCTCGTATCATGTAAACAGCCGAAAGCGGTGATCGCCGTCACGTTCGATATCTTGCAGCAAATCCACCTCCCAGGTCAGATAGGCGCGCATACGGTCTTCCACGCCGCCTGGATGATCATAGGGCTTCAACCAGGTGTCGTCACGTTCATCGGCCATCCGGTCCAAGCCTTGCGCCATATCCTGGCCCGCCGCCTGCCAGGCCGCCGTGCCACCCGCCAGGACCGCCACCGGCATCCCTGTCAGCAGCGAGGCCTCGGGTGCGGCCAGGCGGGCCACGATGGCGTCGGGAGAGGTTATCACCAGCAGGCTTTTCTGCGCCAGCTTGGGCAGGCTGTCCGCCAGGCGGGCGCGGACGGCCCACCAGGCGCCGGGCACATGGCCTTTGTCATGCTCCCGGCTGGGTGCCAGGTCGATCACCAGCACATCATCCGCCGCGATCCGGGCCGCGAGATCTGCTGGCGAGATTACGTTCTCCGCCGCCGCGCCGATGCCCGCCGGGGCATAATTCGGTACCTCGGTGGTCATTTCGAAGCCTTCCAGACCACCATCCAGCACTGCCACGTCCCAGCCCATCTGCACCAGCCAGGATGCGGTCATGGTGGCGCGGACGCCGGTATCGTCGACCAGCACCACGCGGGCACCCAGTGTACCGACCCATTCATCGACACCCTGGACCAACTGTCCGCCCGGCGCATTGGCCACGCCAACCGGGTGTCCGGCGGCATATTCCGCCGGATCACGCACATCCAGGATATACAGGCTGCGTTGTTCCGCCTCTCCCTGCCATTGCGCCAGGGTGGCGCGGTCGATATGAGGGACTTCGAAACGGCTGCCGGCGGCCATCGCGCAGGCTTGGGCTTTGGCCAGGGCGGCGGCGGAGGGTCGGGGCGCCATGCGGCTCTGCCCCCGCTCCAACTCATAACCGGCCAGATGCCAGCCCATGGTGCCGTTTTCCAAAGCCATGACCTTGTTAGGAATGGCCGCGTTGATCAGCGATTGCGCGCCGATAATGCTGCGGGTCCGCCCGGCGCAGTTCACGACCACGGTGGTGTCCGGGTCCGGCGCCAGATCATGTACCCGGCAGGCCAGTTCCGCGCCCGGACAATCGATGCCATCGGGGATATTCATCACCTGGTATTCATCCATGGGCCGGCTGTCCAGGATCACCAGATCCTCGCCGCCATCGCGCATGGCCTGCAATGCCTCGGCCTTGATATGCGGGGTGCCGTAGTGATGCTCGACATATTCACCAAATGCCTTGCAGGGCACATGTACGCCCGAAAACAGCACATAACCCGCCGCTTCCCACGCCGCGATGCCGCCTTCGAGGCAGGCCACATCACGATAGCCCATATCGGCCAGCTTGGCCGCCGCGCGCTCGGCATAGCCGCCGCCGTCATCGACCAGGACGCAGCGGGTACCCAGGCGCGGCACCAAAGACCGGGCCAATAGCTCCAGGTTACTGAGCGGCATGGGCACGGTATAAAACAAATGCGATTGGGAATGAGCGCCTTCCTCGCGCACATCCAATAACGCCAGTTCGCCGCCGTCCGACAACATGGCCTTCACTTCAACGGCCGTCACATAATTCGTCATGATAAATACAGTCCCCATTTTCCATCTCATTCCGCGGCCTGGACGCTTTCTTTCCCATCCACGTTGCGCCCCCGCTCCACCACCGCCGAAACCAGGCTCAACAGCGGCGGGATAATCAACAATGTCAGTACCGCCGACAGCGATAGGCCTCCCAGCACCACCGAGCCCAGGCCCCGATATAATTCGGAGCCGGCACCCGGAAATACCACCAGCGGCAGCATACCGAAGACGGACGTCAAGGTAGACATAAAGATCGGCCTGATCCGGTTGCGCACCGCCTCGATTATCGCCGCATCCGCATGCAGGCCCTCGCTTCGCACCAGGAACAGGGTCTGGTGCACGATCAAAATAGCATTATTGACGACGATGCCGATCAAGATGACAAAACCCAGCATGGTCAGCATATCCAGGGGCTGGAAGCTAAACAGGTTCAACAATGCCAGGCCCAGCACACCGCCCGCCGTGGCCAGCGGCACCGAGAACAGAATGATCAGCGGATAAAGAAAGCTTTCGAACAACACCGCCATGACCAGGTAAACAATGACTACCGCCACCGCCAGATCCACCACCAGATGATCCCAGGCGGCAGTCAATTTGTCCGCCGTGCCCGATAGGCGCATCTTAACGGCGGGGGGCAGACCCTGGCCGGCCAGTTTATCGATGACCTTGTTTTGCAGAATATCCATTGCCGCTTCCAGCGGCAGATCAGGCCGGGGCCTGACTTCCAGTGTCACCGTGCGCACCCGCTCCACATGACGTATTTCCGTCGGCCCCGCCGTGACTTCAATCCTGGCCAACGCATCAGCCGATAATATGGTGCCCGAACGCGTGACCACGGGCAGATTGCCGATGCCCTGGGTTTCAGTGATCCTGCCTTCCGGCCCCACCAGCATCAGATCGATCCGCCGGCCATCGACGGTGATCTCCGCTACCCGCAGACCATCGTTCAGGGCATCCACGGTCTGGCCCAGCTCCAGGGCGCTGACGCCATTGTCCGCCAGCAATACCGGGTCCGGGATCACCCGGATCTCCGGCGCGCCCAGCTCCAGGCCCGGTTTCGGGCGCAGCTGGTTGCCCTGTTCCCTGGGTAGCGAGGCACCGATCAGGCGCGCGGCCTGCCGCGCCACGCCCAGCACCTCGTCAAGATCCGGGCCCGAAACATCAAGATTGATGCTGCGCCCGCCGCCAATACCGCGCCCGAACAACGACCGCTTGGAGATAAAGCCGTAGGTTCCCGGCTCCTTGAAGATGGGTGCGCGCAGCACCGGGATCAGTTCTCCGACGCGCTTGGGCTCCATCGACGAGGCGCCGATAAAGGTCGTGGCGCGGGCCGCGACAAAGAAAAAATTCTCGATCTTGGGCGGCTGTCCAGGCTCTGATTCTGGCCCGCTTTCCTTTGCCCATAGGGGCCGCACGGTTGTTTCCAACTCTTCCGCGATAGCCGTCGTGGTATCCAGATTATAACCGGGCGGCGGCAGGATCACACCAAAGATCAGGTTGCGGTTGCCGTCGGGCAGATAATCCAACTTGGGCAGAAAGGCCCAGGTGGCGATAGCACCGGCGCCGCACAGAACGGCTACCACGGTGATGGCGAGCGCGCGGCTTTTCACCACCCGATGGGTGAAGTGCATGACGCCGTTGGAAAAGGCCGCGGCAAAGTCATCCAGCAAAGGCAGGCGCACGGGGCTTTCCAGACTTTTCATGCCCTCGCGCAACAGCCGCCGTGACAGGGCGGGCACGACCGTGACCGAGACCACCAGGGACAGCAGCACCGAGACCGATATGGCGACCGCGATATCGCGGAATAACTGGCCGACTTCAAGCTTCATGACCAACAGCGGCAGGAACACCAGCACCGTGGTCAGGGCAGAGACCAGAATGGCGCCCCAAACCTGTTGCGCGCCCAGAAAGGCGGCGATCTTTGGCCGCGTGCCCTCTTGGCGGTGGCGGTAAATATTCTCCAACACGACAATCGCGGCATCCACCACCATGCCCACGGAAAAGGCGATGCCGGCCAACGAAATAACATTGAGCGAGCGGCCCAGGGCCGCCATGGCGACAAAGGCGCCCACCACCGAAACCGGAATGGCCAGCGAGATCACCAGCGTCGCCCGCGCCGAACGCAGGAACAACAACAGCACCACGGCGGCCAGCACGCCGCCCACGAGAATATTGTTTTGCACCAGACCGATGGCCGAATTGATATAGACCGTCTCGTCATAGACCTGCCGGATGGTCAGGCCGATGGCCGGCAGGGTGACATCTTTCAATTCGGCGATCGCGGCATGGATGCCGTTCATGACTTCGATAACATTGGCGCCGGTATCACGGATGGTATTGGCGGCCAAGGTGGGATTGCCCAGGCTGCGGATATGGGCGGTCGGCGATTTATAGGCAAATTTGACTTCGGCGATATCACCGACCGTAACCCGGCCGACGCGCCCCGTGGCACGGTCCCCTTCCGAGCGGACAAGCACGGCGGCAACCTGTTCCGGCGTGGTGAATTCACCTTCCGTGCGCACCACATAGCGGCGCTTGCCCTCGACAATATCACCCCCGGAAATAGAGGTATTAGCGGCCCGCAACGCCTGGATCACATGCGGCACCGTCAGGCGGTAGCGGGCTAGCTTTTCTGGCTCCACGACAACCCGCAATTCCCGCTCGCCGCCGCCATAAACCGTGACCCGCGAGACACCGGGCACCCGTTCCAGGCGGTCGCGCACCAGATCATCCACCGCATCGCCAAAAGTATGAACCTCCCGCTCGTTGCCCGGCAGGCGATCGATGATGAACCAGCCGATGGGATTATCATCCGAGCTGGAGGTGCCGATGGTCGGCTCGTTGGCTTCCTCCGGATAGCCGGTCACCCGGTCGAGGCGGTTCGCCACCAGCAACAGCGCCCGGTCCATGTTTTGGGTGACATTGAATTCCAGGCTGATGCGGGCCCGACCGTCCTCGGAGCGGGAGGTGATTTCCATGACCCCGGGCAGGCCCTTTAGGGCCTCTTCCTGGCGGTTAATGATCTCGCGCTCGATCTCCGCCGGGGCGGCGCCATGCCAGGTTGTCTGAATATTGAGGATTGGCCGGCGGACATCGGGGGTCAGCTGAATGGGAATGGTCTGCAGGGCTAACAGGCCAAACAGCAAGATCATCAGGACCGCCGCCACCACCGCGATGGGCCGGTCAATGGATATGCGGATAAGGTTCATTGCACGGCTTCCCGGTGCTTAAAAGCGCACGGGCTGGCCGGGGAACAGCCGCTCATTGCCGCGGATCACCACCACATCGCCGGCTTTAAGGCCGTTGCGCACCATGAAACGCCCGCCAACTGCGTCGCCAATGGCGATGTTGCGCGGCTGGGCCGCGCCGTTCTCGATGACAAAGACTATATCATTGCCCCGGCGCTTCAAAACCGCGTCCTTGTGCACCGAGATAACCTTTTGCCCGGCACTGATGGGGATCGCCACCGTGACGCTTTGATTACCGGCCAGATGTCCGCGCAGGGCGGCCATGTCGGCGGAAAAGCGCACCACCCTGGTTCTGGTCAGGGGATTTTCCTGCGGCACCACGGCGCGGACCTTGGCGGCAACGCTTTGCCCATTGATCCGGACCGTGACGCCCACGCCCGGCAATAAACCGGCGATGCGCTTGGCAGGCACTTCCGCCTCGACCTCCAGCGCATTGTCGTCGATCAAGGTAACAACCGCCTGGCCCACATTGACATAGGCGCCCACATCCGTGTGCCGTTGGGTCACGACACCGGGAAAGGGCGCGCGGACGGTGGTATAGGCGAGATTGATGCGGGCCAGCTCGGTATCGGCCCGAACCTCCTCCAAGCGCGCCGATGCCTCGGCGACCTGGCTGCGCAACATCACCACCTGTTGGCGCATGTCGTCGAACCTGGCTGCCCGATGCGCCGCTGATTTAGTCTCGCGCAGGCGTTCCAGGCGGCTCATTTCCTGGTTTTTCATCACCAGTTCCGCCTCCCGCGCCGCCAACATGGCCTTGTGCGAGGTCACTTCCGCCTGGCGACGTTTGTGCTGCCAATGCAGCCGGTCCTCCACCAGGACCGCCAGCACATCGCCTTTCTTCACCCTGTCGCCCACCGCCGCGCGCATTGTCGCGATCGGCCCGGCGACACGGGCCGCCACCACGCCCGAGCGGCGCGCCACCAATCGGCCAATCACCGGAATGGTTTGCGAGACACCTTCGGCCCGAACCTTGTCGATACCGACCAGCGCGGCATTCGCGGGGGGGGCGGCCTTTTTCGCCGGCGTTTTCTGAGCCAGCGCGACACCGCCGCCAACACTAAACAGCAGGGCAAAAGCCAAAACCACCGGGGCAACAACAAAGGGCCGGCAAATATTGATACGGTACGATAGATACATAAATTCAGCGATCACTTCCGCGAGGGGGCAGACCGCAAGGTGGCATCGTAAAGCGGCCTATTCAAGGCGTCTTATAGCACGCGCCATCACAATCATGAGTACGAAATAGGCGGCAGAGGAAGCCGGCGCCCGCCTATACCAACCTGCGGTGATATTATTGGATACGTTCGGCGGGGAAGTGCAAGGTCGCTTTGGTACCAGCCCCCGGCGTCGAATTCAGGGCCAGGCTACCGCCGTGCAATTCGGCAAAGGCCGTCGTGATCGCCAGGCCCAAGCCCAGGCCGCCGTGCTGGCGGCTGGAGCTGGCATTCAGTTGCGAAAACGTCAGCTGGGCCCGCTCCAACTCCACATCGTCCATGCCGACACCGTCGTCACGCACCGAAAGATCCAAACCGGAACCGGGCGTGTATTCGACGCTGATCTCGACCTCGCCGCCGGATTCCGTGAACTTGGTGGCGTTGGTCAGCAGGTTCAACAGCATTTGCTTGATTTTTGCTTGATCGCCGATCAATTCAGGTAGCTCGTCAGGCAGGTTTTCCATGACCACCAGACCCTTGGCCGCCGCCTGCTCGGCAACCATGGCAATGGTTCCATCAATACAGGCTACCAAATTCACTGGCCCTTCCGCCAATTTCAAATCGCCGGTTTCGATCTGCGACATATCCAGAATATCGTTGATGATCCGCAGCAACTCGTGGCCCGCCTGGTTGATAGCAGCGAGAAAACCCTGTTTGTCTTCCGCCGGCAATTTACCTCTATCTCCATCCGCCAGCAGATCGGAAAAGCCAATGATGGAATTCAGCGGCGTCCGCAATTCGTGAGAGACATTGGCGAGGAATTGAGTCTTGGCGCGGTTGGCGATTTCCGCCGTCTCCTTGGCCTGGCTCATCTCGGCCTCCGCCAATTTCCGGGCCGTAATATCCCTCACCGAGCCTGCAATACGATAGGCCCGGCCCGTGGAATCGCGCAAGGCCAGTGCCCTGTCGGCGATCCAGCGGAGTTCGCCGTTGGCATGGCGGATCCGGTAGTCCAGCTCGAAAATGCGGCTATCGCCCTCCAAATGCTCCTGCCAGCTCTGTTGATACCGGTTCAGATCGTCGGGATGGATCGTGGACACCCAATCTTCCCGTTGAAATACCGTGGGATCGCCCGAGGCGCCGATCATCGACAAAACCCGAGACGAGACAAAAAAGCGGTCGGTACGCAGGTCCATGTCCCACAAACCCTCGTTCGAGGCCAGGGAGACCAGGGCATAGCGCTCCTGGGCATCACGCAAATCCTGCTCTTTGGATTTCAGCTCGTTGACGTCGCTGACCAGGGTCAGCGTGCCGCCGCCCGCACAGGGACGGTCCATCATCTCGTATTCGCGGCCGTCGATTTTGCGCCGTTCGCCGATCTCGCCAATCCAAAAGTTCTGCTGGCGTTTTTCCTGCCAGGAAGATGCGGCCGAGGCGGGGATATAGGCCGCCTGTACCTCCGCCGCCAGAAGATCATCGAACCGCGCGCCTGCCACCAGGCGGTCATTCATGCGGGAAAAAATCTTGCGATAGCTCTGGTTACAGAGGACCAGGCGATCATCCTTGTCCCACAGGGCTATGCCTTCGGGCAGGCGTTCGACCATGGCATGCAGCAACAGGGTTCGCGGCGCCGCCTCGGCCACGTTCGCGGATCTTGTCATCCTCAACACCGCACGGCGCATGGTCAAAGCGGCGATCACGGAAATCGACAATCCGGTCGTCCCGAACACGAACAATACGACAGGCGACGCGAACTGACCCAGCATCTGTGGTGCCGTAACGGTTCCCAGCCCCGTCAGACCAGCGGTCAGCACGAAAACCAACAGGGCCAGAATGGATGCGATGGTCGCGGTGTGGTCAGGGGTGGCGGCGGCCAGATCCAGGCTCGGCACACGGCTGGCGGCAGTGCCGGCTTCGCCGCCATCATGCTCATGCCGTACGGCAATACTGCCCATATTGACCTGCCCTCATTACTCAACCGGCGCCCTGGGGCTGCATAACTTCCCCGACGGGCGCGGCTGCGCCTCTGGCAATTGCAATCATTGCCGAGCCATTAGTGACAAAATAAGGCAAACAAACTGCTAACAAATATTAACGGCGCCTTATAACCATTTGGAACTGTTAGATTTATGTTAGGCTTCATGAATGTGTGGACGCTATAGCCTGACCTCCCCCGAAGAAGCCATGCGGCAGCTGTTTGACCTGCCGACGGCAAGCACCGCAGCCTGGGTCACACCGCGCTTTAATATCGCGCCCAGCCAGACCGCGCCGGTGCTTCGACACACCGAAATTGGCGCGGGCCCGGAACCAACAACCATGATCTGGGGCCTGATCCCAAGCTGGAGCCAGGAACAGACTGGCGGTCAGATCAATGCGCGCAGCGAAACCGCGGCTGAAAAGCCTAGCTTTCGTGACGCCTACCGCCGTCGCCGCTGTCTGATACCGGCGGACGGTTTCTATGAATGGCAAAAAATCGATGGCGGCAAGCAACCCTATTGGATCAGCCGGACCGACGGCGCGACCTTTGTCTTTGCCGGCCTGTGGGAAAACTGGACGGGCGGCACCTCGGAAGCCAGTCCCCGCTTCACCATTCTGACCACCACCGCCTCGGAGGCTTTGCGCCCGATCCATCACCGTATGCCGGTGATCTTGGGGCGACAGGATTTCACCGCTTGGCTTGATCCCAACCAGACCCCACGGACGGAATTGTTCGCGCCGGAACAGGCGCCCCGCATGCAGGTCCGCCCGGTCTCGCATCGGGTCAACAGCCCGCGCAATGATGACGCCGCCTGTCTTGAAAGCGCCAGAATCAAACCGGCCCCGATCAAACCGGCACAAGGCAGTCTGTTTTAGGGCAATTCCGGTTAATCGATGCCGCCGCGCCGTTCGACAATTCCCAGCCAAACCGCCAGGCCGATGCCAAGGCTGCTGCAGACCGCCATCAGCCAATAGGTCCCGGCCCAGCCACCAAAACCGGCGAGCATGATAGCCATGGCCGGCGGACCGGTGAGGCTGCCGATGTTGGCGCCCTGTACAATGGCGCCGTTAATGGTGCCGACCATTGCCGGGCGGGGCGCATGAGCCGCCGTCCCCGCCAATAGCGCGGCGGGCAACAAACCGCCGAACAAGTTGAATGCAAACGCCAAGGGCAGCTTCCAGAACTCCGGCACCGACGGTGCGAAAATTCCCGCCGCGCACAGCAGCATCATCACGAAGGCCGCCACCACCAGCCACCAGCGGCGCAGACCGCGATGCAACAGCCAGCCCGCCAACAGGTTGCCCAGGGCATTGCCGGCAACGACAATCGCCGTCGCCACCCCGGCCCGGCCCGGCGCATAGCCCAAAACCTCGATCAGATATGTCGGCAGCCAGGACGCCACGGCGAAAAACTGTAGGGCATAAAGCGCGAAACAACTGCCCATCAGCACCGGACCGGGACGCAAGACCGCCTGCCCCAGGCTGCGCCATGGCATTGCGGTCTCGGCACTGGGCGCATCCGCCCAACGCTTTGGCCCGGTCACCCAGGCTACCGCCACTAGACACAGCAAAGCCAACGCCGCCGCGACGATCCAGACACCCTGCCAGCCGAACCGGTCCGCGATAGGTGGCGCGCCCAGGATCGCCAAGGCCATGCCGGTGGGCATGTAACTGCCCCACGCCGCCATGGCCAGGTTACGTTGCCTTGGCGTGACCGCCGCCACGATCAGACGCGGCACGGTCACCGCGCAGGACAAAAATGCCACGCTCTCAATCACCCGGCAGAGCAACAACCACGCCACCCCAGATGGATCGCTGGGCGCAAAGGCGGCTGCCAGGCCCGCCAGCGCCATGATGCCCAGGCCGACCAGTAAAACCCGCCGCGCGCCCAACTTGTCCGCCGTAGCCCCGCCCAGGATACCAAACAAGGCGCCGGTCAGATTGAATAACGAGACCAGCCAGCCGGCGGCCAGCAGCGACAGACCTAGTTCGGCCTGCAACAGGGTGATCAGGGGCGGTATCTTGCCAACCTGAACAGCGGCCACGATGCCCGCCGCGATGGCAATTGCAATAACACCCCAGCGGCTTTGCGCGGGCGTTTCGGTTTGACACAAGTTAGACGACCTTGCCGGGGTTCATGATGTTAGTGGGGTCCAGGGCGTCCTTGACGGTGCGCATCAGATCCACCTCGACGTCCGATTTATAGCGCTTGGCCTCGTCCCGGCGCAGGCGGCCCAGACCGTGTTCGGCGCTGATGGAGCCGTTCAACTCGTGGATCAAATCATGCACGATGCGGTTGATGTTGCTGTATTCGGCACCGAAATCCGCGCCTTCGTTACCAAGCGGCTGGACCGGATTGTAATGCATGTTGCCATCGCCTACGTGACCAAATGCGACACAGCGGACGCCGGGATAGGCGGCCTCCAGCAACTTATCCGCACGCTCCAGAAATTCGGCGATCCTCGAAATAGGCACCGAAACATCATGCTTGACCGACTGGCCTTCATGATTTTGTGCCTCGGGGATCGACTCGCGGATCTTCCACAAAGCCTCCCCCTGGGCGCGGTTGGCCGCCAGCACAGCGTCCAGCACCTCGCCCATCTCCAACCCATCGCCCAATAGCGCCTCGACCGCATCGCGCAGGCTGTCGGGCGCGCCCTGGCCGGAAATCTCCATCAGGACATACCACGGATAGGCCTCGGCGAAGGGATCGGTCATGCCGGGCACATGTTCCAGGACGAAATCAATAGGCCGGCGCTGGATCAACTCAAACGCCGTGACCTGTTCTCCAACCGCGTCCGTGGCCCGGCTCAACAAGGTCAGGGAGGCGCCGGGATCAGGCACGGCGACCAGGGCGGTTTGAATTTCCGTGGGCTTGGGAAACAGTTTCAGCACGGCCGCCGTGATCATGCCCAGGGTGCCCTCGGCGCCGATAAAAAGCTGTTTCAGATCATAGCCCGTATTATCCTTGCGCAGGCCGCGCAGGCCGTCCCAGATCCGCCCATCGGGCAGCACCACTTCCAGGCCCAAAACCAGATTGCGTGCATTGCCATAGCGCAGCACCTGGGTGCCACCGGCGTTGGTGGAAAGATTGCCGCCGATCTGACAGGAACCTTCCGCCGCCAATGATAGCGGAAACAGGCGGTCGGCGTCCGAGGCCGCTATCTGCAAATCCGCCAAGATGCAGCCGGCTTCCACGGTCATGGTGTTGTTCAGGACATCAATCTCACGCACCTTGTTCATGCGCGAGGTCGAGAGAATAATTTCCGTGCCCGTGGCATGAGGCTGGGAGCCGCCGGTCAAACCCGTATTGCCGCCCTGGGGCACAATCGGGGTGGCGCTGGCAGCGCAGATGGCAATTACGGCGGCGACCTCGTCCACATTGGCCGGCTTCACCACCATGGGTACCCAGCCGTGCCAATTGTCGCGCCAAGATTGGCAAAGCGGCGCGATTTCGTCCGGATCCAGGGTGTAGCCCTTGGGCCCAACCGCCGCCTTGATACGCTCCAGCACATCGGCGTCCACGGCATTGGGCCGCTCGCCTGATATTTCATTATTTGCTTGCATGCTATTGATGTAGCGCCTTTTCGATCAGGCAACAAGTTCACTGCTATCAAATTCAGCGGCGGGGCGCGGCGGCGCGGCGCAGCCGGTCGTTGATGGCCCGGCCCAAGCCGGTTTCGGGAATTGGCGCCACGGCGATGGCGCTCCCCGGTCCCTGATCAAGTTGCCGCAGCATGGCGAACAGGTTCGCGGCGGCCTCGATCAGGTCACCTTTGGCGCTCAAATTTTGGCTACCGGAATGATCGGGACCAAAACCCAGGAAGACCTCATCCGGACCCGGTTCCAGGGCATCCAGACGCAATCCTTTGTTAGGTGCGTAATGCGAGGCTAATTGCCCCGGCGCACTGGGTCTGTCGGCGGCATCCAACAGCAACTCCGCCATGACAATCTCGCCCACTACCGCCTGCAACTGTTCGAGGGAGATGCCGCCGGGCCGCAACAGCACTGGGGCGCCCGCGCGAAACCCGACGACCGTGCTTTCCAGGCCAATCTCGCAGGGCCCGCCATCCAGAATAAACGCCACCGCATCGCCAAGTTCCTGGTTCACGTGCGCCGCCGTGGTTGGACTGATCCGGCCCGAACGGTTCGCCGAAGGTGCGGCAACGGGACGGCCCACCGCCGCCAGCAAAGCATGCGCGTCCGGGTGGCTGGGCACCCGCAAGGCGACGCTGTCCAAACCAGCAGAGGCGATCAGGGCGATGGCGCAATCATCCGTGCGGGGCAATACAAGGGTCAGCGCACCAGGCCAGAACGCATCCGCCAGGGCACGGGCGGCGTCATTCCAATGGGCGAACGCGCCGACGGCATCCGTATTGGCCAAATGGGAAATTAGAGGATTAAATGCCGGCCGTTGTTTGGCCGCGAAAATCGCCGCCACCGCCCTGTCATTAGTAGCATCGGCGCCCAGGCCATAGACGGTTTCGGTTGGAAAGGCGACCAGTTCGCCCTGCCGCAACAGTTCCGCCGCCCGGGTCCGGTCTTCGGCCCTCTCAGCGCGGCCAATGGTCGCCATGGTTCCCGCTCACGGCTCCATATCCACCGTGGTCAGATGCCTCAATACCGCCTCGGCCGTCAACTTGCCGTCCTGGTTGACGCAACGGTACAAACCACCGTCAGGATCGCTATACAAAGTCAGCTCGGCATCCCAGAAAACCGGCCGCAAAAACCGTATTTCCAAATCCATTTCCCACGGCAAGGCGCGCCCGACAATGGCGCCGTGCAAGGCCGTCAACTGCATCAGGCCTTGGGCCAGGGGGGCGCGGTAGCCGCGCGAAGCGGCGAATTCCGGGACAAAATGGATCTGATTGCCGACCTCTTCCGCATAGCCCATGACCTTTTCCGGACTCAGATGCAGGCTGCCCACGGCCTGCATGCCGTCGCGGGGGTCGGGTCTCTTGGCACTGGAAGGGGCGCCCGACTTGGCCGCGGGCACTTCATCATAGGGCAGCAGATGTTCCGTCACCATGCGTAGGGGCACGGTTTGGTTGGCCCGGCGAAAGGCGATATGGCAATTCAAAATGCGGCCCCGGGGCCCCTCCCCATAGGCGCCGACCTCGGCCTCCACCGACAGAGCCTCGTCCAGGGCGATACGGCCGGTCTGAAACAGCCGTTGGCGGACCAGGACGCGGCCATCGTTGGGCAAGCCGGCCTTGGCAATGGCGCGGGAGACATCCTGGGCAAAGATCGAAACGTCGGCCACTTCCCGAAAGATCTCGCCGGCGATGTCGGTGGCGGCGTGGTAACGGTCTTGCCGGGCCCGGTCCACACGGGAGGAAAAAACTGGAAAGCGGGTTCCCGATGGGGCTGCGTCATAGGCGTTCAGGGTGCCTGAAAGCTGTTTTACCTGATCGTTCATTTGGGCTTTCGTTCATTGCCGGGGGACGTAAAAAATCTTCCCGTTGCCATTCCGGTGAGAGATAGCATATTACGCAACGAACAGGTGAATTTCCAACCATCGATTAGGTTTTGAGATCATGAGTGAATATCAGGCGCCCCTCAAGGACATCCGCTTCACCCTGAACCAGATTTGTGATCTGGAAGATATTCTGAGCCTGCCGAAATTCGCCGAGAATGACGGCGAGACCATTAATGCGGTGCTGGAAGAAGCCGGGCGGTTGGCCGCCGGCGTCCTCGCACCTTTAAACCGCCAGGGCGACACCCAAGGCGCGACATTGGCCAACGGCGTCGTCACCACGCCCGACGGTTTCGCCGAAGCTTACGCCGCCTACCGCGACGGGGGCTGGAACGGCATTCAATTCGATCCGAATTACGGCGGCATGGGCCTGCCACTGGTGATCGGCAATGCCTGTTCCGAACTATGGAACAGCGCCAACATGGGCTTTTCCCTCTGCCCCATGCTGACCCAGGGCGCGATTGATGCCATCGGGGCCCATGGCAGCGACGAATTGAAAGAGACCTATTTGGAAAAACTGGTGACCGGTCATTGGACCGGCACCATGAACCTGACCGAACCCCAGGCCGGCTCCGACGTCGGCGCGCTGCGCGCCAAGGCGGAACCAGCAGCGGATGGCAGCTGGCGCATCAAGGGCCAGAAGATCTTCATCACCTACGGCGAACATGACTACGCCGATAATATCATTCATTTGGTGCTGGCCCGGACCCCCGGCAGCCCCGAAGGCACGCGCGGCATCTCGCTGTTCGTGGTGCCGAAATTCCTCGTCAACCCAGACGGCAGCCTGGGCCAGCGCAACGATCTGCGCTGCATCAATCTGGAAGAAAAACTGGGCATACACGCCTCCCCCACCGCCGTCATGAGCTTTGGCGACAACGAGGGCGCTGTCGGCTACATGCTGGGCGAAGAGAACAAGGGCATGCGCTGTATGTTCACCATGATGAACACGGCGCGGCTGAGCGTTGGCATTGAAGGCCTGGCCATCGCCGAAGGGGCTTATCAGCACGCCGTCGCCTACGCCCTGGAACGGCGCCAGGGCCGCGCCATTGGTGCCACGGAGCCGGGCGCGTCCGCGATTGTCGAACATGCCGATGTGCGCCGCATGCTGATGACCATGAAAGCCCAGATCGATGCCATGCGAGCCCTTTGCTACGTCAATGGGCAGGCGCTGGATCTGGCCCGCAATGATGAAGACGAGGAACGGCGCGCCTGGTATGGCCAGTTGGCCGAGCTGTTGACGCCGTTGTCCAAGGCCTGGAGCACGGATCTGGGCTGCGAAGTGGCTTCGTTGGGAGTGCAGATCCACGGCGGCATGGGCTTTATCGAGGAAACCGGCGCGGCACAGTATTACCGCGATGCCCGCATCGCACCGATTTACGAAGGCACCAACGGCATCCAGGCGCTGGACTTGGTGATGCGCAAGCTGACCATGGCGGGCGGTGATGTTGTACGGCGCTATCTGGGCGAAATGCGCGGCCTGGACCAGGATTTGGCTCAGGGTGGCGCCGCTTTCGCCAAAATGCGCACCAATTTGACAAGCGCCCTGGACGGCCTGGAGGAGGCATCGCGTTGGCTATTGGAGAGCATGGCCTCGGACCCCAACGCCGTGGCCGCCGGCGCCACGCCCTATCTACGCATGTTCGGCATGACGGTTGGCGGCTATCTGCTCGCCAAAGGCGCCCTGGCCGCAGCTGCCCTGGCGGACCAACCGGGCGCGGACACGCCTTTCCTGGCTGGCCGAGTGGCCACGGCGCGCTTCTTTGGCGAGCAAATTCTGCCCCAGGCCCCAGCCCTGCTGGCGGCCATCACGGCCGGGGCCGAACCTTTGTACGCCATACCGCCGGAGCAGCTGGTAAATTAGTCCAGGATCGACATTAGTGTTCCGGTTCATCCGGCGGCGATAATCGATTCGATTGAAAAAGAGCACTGCCAAGGCAAAGTCAGAAGTGTATAAATCGTTATAATACAATAGGTTAAACGTCTTGCTTGTAGCGTCATGCTAGTTCTCTACAATATCTAGTAGAGAATTGGGTGGGCAAGTAACCGTGAATGTAATCTCTGAACGACTGGTCAAAGACAGCCCGCCTCGAAACGGTTCAAACGAGAGGGGCGAGATGCGGAACCTTCTTGCACGGGTGCAGGCCAATATTGGCCGGCAGCTGCTATTGAATGACTTGGTCGCCACGATCGAGACCGATTTCGAGGAATATGGCCGTGTCGTCGATGAGGCGCCCGCATGGCATGACAAGCGAGTCGCGCCGACCGATCCCGATCACAATACTCTGGGACCGAATAACGCCTTCTGGGTCGCCATCCGGGACGACGAGGGCGAGGTCGTATCGTGCTCGGCCGTACGCATCTGGCCAAAAACACGTTTGATTGACATGGTCAATGCGGGACGTTTCCTCTATGACGGCAGCAAGGAACAAGGCAAGGAAAGCTTGCATCTGTTCACGGAAGGGCTTGGCCATATCGATGGCAATATAGCTTATTGCGGCGGCGGTTGGGTCCACCCCAAGGTTCGGGGACTGGCTATATCAACCATGTCCATAATGTTGGCCCAGGCCAAGATGCTGCAGGATTTCGACGTGGATTATTGCTTCTCGATGGTTCGTCCGGACTTTATCGAGAAAGGCATGGCGCTACGCACCTACCGCTATTACCACATGGATTTCGGCGCGACCTTGTGGCGCGCGGGTACGGGCGAGCGGATCGATTTCTGGGTGCTGCACAACAGCCGGGCTGATCTGATGCGTGAAATGACCCTGTGGGTCAATACGCCTGGATAATGACCCTGTGGGTCAATACGCCTGGATAATGACCCTGTGGGTCAATACGCCCGGATAGTGTGCTCAGGGAACAAGTTGGCCGAGAGTTGAGTAGGATCTAGAGCGCATATGAAGAAAATGCGCTCAGACTCTTAAGTCGCGAGAGCGACTCCGATTAATTGAAAATTGCTCTAGTTGCGGCTGATCTCGGCTGATAGCGTGACCAACCGGTCAACGCCGCCGGATTTGTTGACGGTCGGAAAAATAACCCGGTCATAGGTGAGCTCAACAGCGTCGATTTTGCCTGAAATACGATGGGCCAGAGGTTCCCGCGCCGTGATCGCCTCGCCAAAGCAAGTGACAATTACCTTCAGCAAGTCCTGTTCAGGCATTTCACGCAGGCGCCGGGCCACGAAGTTACGGTCATCGTAGACATTGAAGTCATCGCCATAGAAAGCAAATACGTAGTTCAATGGATCATCGGCATCGGTGGCGACAACAGACGAGCGCCCGTTGAGAATTTCAGGCGCACCAACCAATGGCCCAAATCCCAGTTCTTCCCGCCGATAAAGCCCGCCGTGGCCACAAAGTTGGTACCAGCGTTGCAACGCTATCCCCAACATCGGGTCCTGGACTTTATCCAGCGCTATGTGTTCCACCCTCACCATAAGCGGCGTTACAGTAAGATACGAGAAACCTAACTGCAAGCATTTGATTCCTTTAATGATTCAAATTTCTGCTCGGTATTTGCATTGACGATTCTAGAAAATCAACGCCGAATTCCACCCACAGGCTTACCCACAAGGTTGCCCACAAGCTCGGCCCGGAGCTCACGTAGAGCTGACATAATGCCGATCGATAGCGGCAAAAATGGGGCTGTAAAATTCCTGGCAACGGCGAGATTGGGCAAGCTTACATTTGACGTTTACGTCAACGTTAAGTTAGCATGCAGCCAACATATTCCATATCATTGGTAACGAAGTAACGGGCGCGGCGGCCACATGGCCCCCACGCGACCCGTGTACGGAAAGGCAGTTCATGGTCGCCGAAAACGCAGTCCAGTATCCTTTTGAAGACGCCGCCGAGCCGGGCAAACCGCAAGAAGTCGCGCCCGGCATTTATTGGGTGCGGATGCCGTTGGAGCTGACCGGTCTGGACCATATCAATCTGTGGCTGCTGCGTGACGGAGACGGCTGGTGCATCGTCGACACCGGCATGAACACGGACCGCATTCATGATTTGTGGCAGGAAGTGTTCGACAATTTCCTGGACGGCAGGCCGGTGACACGGGTCTTTTGCACGCATTTTCATCCCGATCACATGGGCCAGGCGGGCTGGCTGACCCGGCATTGGAATTGCGAATTGTGGATGACCCATCGGGAATGGCTGCAGGGCCGGGTGGCGGAACTGGACCATTCTGACAAGATGCCCGAATGGCAATTGCAGTTTTTCCGCAACGTCGGCTGTTCACAAACGGCCTTGGCCGACATGGCCGAAAGCAGCTATGACTATTTTCGCAAAGCCGTGACGCCGCTGCCGCCGCAGGTGCATTCGGTCCGCGCGGGACAGGAGATCCGTATCGGCGGCGATGACTGGCAGGTCATCGTGGGCCGTGGCCATTCGCCCGAACATATGTGCCTGTTCAACCACAAGGCCCGCGTGCTGATTTCCGGCGATCAGATCCTGCCCAGGATCACGCCGCATATTGGCCTGCATGCCTCCGAGCCCGCCGCCAATCCGCTGCAATTGTATCTTGATACGCTGGCTAATTTTGATCATCTGCCCAACGATACCCTGGTACTGCCGGCCCATGGCCTGCCGTTTTACCGCCTGCACCCGCGCCTGGCGTTCTTGCGCCAGCACCATGCCGAACGCCTGGCCACCTTGGAAGAATTCTGCGTCGAGCCGACGCGGGTTCTCTCCACCCTGAAGGTGATGTTCCAGCGCGAGTTGAACCCGTTCGAGGCGCTGCTGGGGATGAGCGAGTCGTTGTCGCATCTACATTGCCTGATGGGTCAGGGGCGCGTCGTCCGCGAAACCAGCGACGACGGGGTCTGGCTGTTTCAAGCCAGCGACCGGCACGCGGATGCCGCCTGAACCGGCAGCGCCAAAAGTAGCCCTCGCCAAAGCAGCCCTTCTGGGCCTGGACTGGGGGACAACCTCTCTCAGGGGTTATCTCATGACAGCGGACGGCACCATATTGGCCGAGCGCGCGGCCGAGGCGGGTATTCTGAACATACAAAACGGTGCCTTCGCCGATGCCCTCGAGGACATGGCCGGCGATTGGCTGGCGGCTGATAGTGCCATGCCCATTGTCGCCTCCGGCATGATCGGATCGCGCCAGGGCTGGACCGAAGTGCCTTATCTGGAGTTGCCAACGGCGGCAGCGGATCTGACCCTGTATGCCCATGCTGGCTTTCAGCGCACCATCCATTTTGTCCCCGGCCTCGCGCTGCGGGATAAAGATGGCGTGCCCGATGTCATGCGCGGGGAAGAGACGCAGATTTTTGGTGCCAGCGCGGATGGTATGTATCTATTGCCTGGCAGCCACAGCAAATGGGCCCTGGTCGAAGCTGGGCGCATTACCTGGTTCGCCACCTTCATGACCGGCGAATTATTCGCCGCCCTAAAAGATCACACAATTCTGGGCCGGATGATGTCGGGGTCGGGGAACGACGACGCAGCTTTCGCCCGTGGCGCTAAATATGGCTTTGGCGGGAGCGGTACATTGCAGCGGCTGTTCAGTGCCCGTACCCTGGCATTGTTCGGCGAGCTGCCCGAAAGTGGCGTTGCCGCCTACCTTTCCGGCCTGTTGATAGGCACGGAGATTGCCGAGGCGCGCGCCTTGGTGCAAAATTCAGCTGATATGATCACCATCATCGGCAATCCGGATTTGGGCCAACATTATTTAGCCGCGTTATCCCATTGCGGCCTGCGTGGCTGTCAGGCAGCGGAAGGTGCCGCCGCGCGGGGCCAATGGCGCATCGCCAAAGCGGCGGGAATTTTGGCCTCATGACAAGCCTGGAAACATCCCTGGCGGAGCTGCCCCTGATCGCCATTTTGCGCGGTGTCCGGCCCGGCGAGGCGGTGGCCGTGGGCCAGGCCCTGTTCGATGCCGGTTTCCGCATCATCGAAGTGCCCCTGAATTCGCCCGACCCGTTGCAAAGCATCGCCAACCTGGCGGCGGCCTTTGGTGATCGGGCCTTGATCGGTGCCGGCACGGTGTTAAGCGCCGAAGCGGTAGACGAGGTTGCCGCCGCCAACGGCCGTCTGATCGTCATGCCGCATAGCGACGCTGCCGTGATTACCCAGGCCAAGGCGCAAAATTTGTTCTGTCTGCCCGGCGTCGCCACCCCGACCGAGGCCTTCGCCGCGCTTGCCGCCGGTGCAGATGGTTTGAAGATGTTCCCAGGCGAGAGCCTGCCGCCCGTGGTGGTCAAGGCCTGGCGCGCGGTGCTGCCGGCCGGGCTGGGACTGTTTCCCGTCGGCGGTATATCAGCCGACAAAATGGCGGACTACCGCGTGGCGGGTGCGACGGGCTTTGGCCTGGGATCGGCCCTCTACAAACCCGGCATGACGGCGGCGGACGTCGGACTAAACGCCCAAAGCTTTGTCGCCGCATGGCGGCGGATCGAGGCATGAACGCCACTTTAGAGACCGAACGTCTGATCCTGCGGCCCTTCGTGGCGGCTGATCTGACCGCGCTGACGCCCATATATGGCGATGCGGCGGTCATGGCGATCCGCAAGCTGGGCGTACAGACGCCCAAGCAGACCGATCTGGAACTGACCGCGATCATTGATCATTGGGCCCGCCATGGCTTTGGCCTGTGGGCGGTACTTGACCGCCAGGGCGGCACGCTGTTGGGGGAATGCGGCCTGCGTTACCGCGACCCTGCGCTGGCCGGAGATAGCGAGATCGAGATTTCCTACGGCCTGTCGAAGGGCGCCTGGGGCCGGGGATTGGCGACCGAAGCCAGTTTGGTGGCCATGGCGCATGGCTTTGATGTTATTGGTCTGACCGAGATCGTGGCAATCGCCAAGGCTTCCAACCGGGCCTCGCATCGGGTGATGGAGAAACTCGGCATGCACCTGGCGGAAACCTGGGAGCGTGACGGCCTTGGCAGGGTTAAGTACATTGTCGGGGCGAATGATTTTCAAAAGCTGGCCCAACAGTCGAATTAGTGAGGATATCAAGCCATGAAACTCTATGACCTGCCCCCCTCTCCCAATGCCCGCCGGGTGCGGATTTTTGTTGCCGAAAAAGGTTTGGAGATCCCCACTATCGCCGTCGATATGGCCAAGGGGGAAAACAAAGCAGCCGACTATCTGGCGAAAAATTCTCTGGGCAAGATGCCGGTGCTGGAACTGGATGACGGCACCTGCATCGCCGAGTCCGGTGCCATCTGCCGTTATCTCGAGGAAACCCATCCCGAACCGGCCCTGATGGGCCGTACCGCCGTGGAACGGGCCCAGGTGGAGATGTGGAACCGGCGCATGGAGCTGGAAATCCTGCTGCCGCTGATCCACGTCTTTGGCCATACCCACGAGATGTGGAAGGGCGTGCATACCCAGGTCGCTGAATGGGGCGAACTCTGCCGGGAGAACAGCCTGAACCGCCTAGCCTGGCTGGATGGCGAAATCGCGGGCCGGGACTACATCGTCAACGACAACTACAGCGTCGCCGACATCACCCTGCAATGCGCTCTGGTTCTGGGCAAGGCCGTGGGTGTGCGGGTGCCTGAAGAGCTGGACAACGTCAACGCCTGGTTTGCCCGTGTGGCCGCCCGCCCTACCGCGCGAGCATGAAATAGGCTATTATACAGCCTCTGAATAGGAGACATGCAATGTCAAAAACTCTGCTGAGCGGCTCTTTCGTGGCCTTGATCACGCCCATGAACCAGGATTTTTCGATTGATTATGGCGGCTTCCGCACGCTGATCGAATTTCAGCGGGAGAATGGTTCTTCCGGTGTGCTGATCATGGGCTCGTCGGGCGAGGTCTCCATGCTGACCATGGAGGAGCGCCACGCCATCGTCCGCACCACCATGAAGCAGAAGCAACCGGGCATGGAAATGTGGTACGGCTGCACTGGCTCGACCACGGAAACCACGATCGCCTATGTCCAACAGGCAGCGGCCGAGGGTGCGGACGGCGCGATGATCGCCGCGCCCGCGTATATATGTGCCGCGAACGAAGACATCGTGGAATACTTCCTGGAAGTCGCCGATGCCTCGCCCATTCCCCTGGGCGTCTACAACAACCCGCCGCGGGTGAAGACCGATCTATCGGCCGAAGAGGTGCTGCGTATCGCGGCGCATCCGAATGTGCAGCTATTGAAAGAATCTACCGGCCGCGTGGCCCAGGCGGCCCAGATCGCCCGCGCCAAGCCGGAGATGAGCCTGATGTGCTGCTGCTCCCCCAATCTTGGCCTGATCGTGCCGATCATGTCCTTGGGCGGCCATGGCGTCGCCAATATGACCGGCAATATCATCCCGCGCGAGATGGCGGTAATTTCCAAACCTTGGGAAAATTTCGACGACGCGCAGAATTTCCAGGCGGCCTATCTGCGTAATCTGCCCATGCTGCATTACGCCTATTCAGCCATCAACCCGGTACCCATGAAGTCCTTGATGGCCGCCATGGGCATGCCCGCCGGCCCCTTGCGCAAACCGCAAAAGCATCTGACCGGCGCGGCGCTGCAACGTGGCCTGGATGCTGTGGCCGAGCTGGATCTGGTCAAAGCCTACGGCTATTCGCCCGTTAGCACTTTAGGCAGTGCCTTGGCGGCGGCGGAATAGCGCCTAAAGCAGGTTTTCGGCAAGCCTCTCCAACTGCGTGGCCATCTCGGCTTCGGTTTCGACCCAGTCGAGGCGTACCACGACCCTGTCGGCGCCGGCATCAAACAGGGATCGGAAGGCATCCCGGTCAGGCACCTGGCCGTAAACCGAAATTGTGATGGCCTTGGGATCCCGCCCGGCGGCCTCGCACATGACTTCCAGCTGGCGCCGGCTGTCTTCCAGTATGGCTGGTGTGGTGCGGTTCGGCATCCAGCCATCGCCATGCTCCACGACCCGCTGCAGGACATTTTTCGCCATGCCGCCGATCATGATCGGCGGATAAGGTTTTTGCGCCGGCTTGGGATAGGAGCGCACGGCGGAAAAATCGAAAAATTCGCCGTGATGTTCCGCTTCTTCCTGGGTCCAAAGTTTTTTCATGACGTCAAGCGCTTCGCGGGTCTGGCTCCACCGGCGCGGAAAATCACCGCCCATGAGCTCGGTCTCCTCTTTCAGCCAGCCGGTGCCAACGCCAAACAGAAAACGTCCGCCGCTATAGAGGTCCAGGGTGGCGACCTCCTTGGCCAACAGCAGGGGGTTTCGCTCCGGCACCAAGGTTATTCCCGTCGCCAGCATAATTCGGGAGGTCACCGCCGAGGCCCGCGCCAGAGCGATAAAAGGCTCGGTGAAATGCGAATAGCTGATGGGGATCTCGCCGCCAGTCGAAGGAAACGGGCTATCCGAGTGCACGGGCACGGCTGGATGCTCGCCGTACCAGATCGAATCAAAGCCCAGATCCTCAGCCTTCTTTGCCACGAAGGCGGGGTCGATCGTATAGGCGGGCAAGGGAACCACGATACCAATATTCATCTCAAATCCATCCTTAAGGGCCGCTGGCATATCGCCGACAAGCCTATCGCGTTCAATTGAGCGTGGCCAGAAATCACAAAACATGAAAACATCGCACCCTTCGGACAGCAAACGCGGAGTGCAAGGCAATGGGATCGCGGTACCTTTTCGTCGTCAGCATGGATGTTGCCGCTGACAGGGAGGATTTCTTCAACGAGGTTTATGATACTGAGCACGTGCCCTATTTGACCGCTGTTCCAGGCGTCATATCGGCCACGCGTTCCGTCCAGCAACCACTGCGGATGATGCTGGCGGGTGAAGAGCGCGTGATGGACCCAGGTGACGAGCCGCGCTACAGCGTCAGTTATGAAATCGAAAGCGCGGAGGTTTTGCTGAGCCCGGAATGGGCCGAGGCGGGCGAACGCGGCCGCTGGCCGACCGAGGTCCGCCCTTTCACCACCAACCGCCGTCACATCCTGCGCAAGATTATCTAGAAACAGATTTGGAGGTCGCAATGGCCAAGGGCTTACTCATCGCCGCGTTTGATTTCTCGAATGCCCAGGCGGATGAATTTCATGACTGGTATGACCTGGAACACGTCCCCGAACGCCAGGCGATCCCAGGCTTTGGTGCCTGCGAACGTTGGATCAGCGAAGACGCGCCGAACGTCGCCATCGCCACCTATGATCTGGACGCGCTTGATGTCATGCATTCCGAGGCCTACCGCGCCATCGCCTATGACAATCTTTCCGTCTGGTCGAAACGCGTCACCACCATGTGTGACAGATTGCTGCGCTTTGAAGGCACGCAAATTAATCCAGGCGACGCCGAGGCGCCGGCGGGCGCGGGCGGGCTATTGCTCAACACCATGAACATCGCGCCGGAGGTGGAGGACGATTTCAACGCCTGGTACGATCAGGAGCATCTACCCGCCCTGGCCGCCGTGCCCGGCACCCTGGCGGCCCGGCGCTACCGCACTGGCCCAAATGAGTTAGGGGATGATGAAGGCAGCCACCGATATGTCGCGATCTATCACCTAACGTCGCCGGAAGTGACGTGGAGCGAAGCCTGGAAGACGGCAGCCAATACCCCCTGGACCGAACGGATGCGCCCGCATTTTCGCGATCACCTTCGTATTTTGACCCGAGCCTATGTGCGCGCGGAAACGGCGCCTTAAAGCCGCCCACATAGCAGGTCAAATTCATAATTTATCCGCCTTGCCTTGCCCGGCAAGCCTACATTGTCCGCCGAAAATCAGCAGACACCAATCGGTTGCCTGAAAATGAGTTAGGCGAAACAGCAAGGTTTCAATTGCAATGACGCTCGTTCCCTCGGTAGACTGGGGACAATAAAAAAGAACGACAGTGACGTACGCGTGTTGAGGTGATGGGTGCAGAGGGGGGGTAGAAATTATGATCCCAGCGGGATGCTACCGGCCGACCAGCCAAACTTTGACACACTTTTTGAGTGGCTCGCAAAGGGAGGCCTAAACTATGTCTAAATTCAAAATCAGCAATTCTTTCGGACAACAGACCAGACGTGAATTCCTCGCAACATCGTCGGCCGGCATGACGGCGGCGGCAGCGGCGGCGGCAACGGCTAGCATGCCAGGTTCGGCATTCGCGGCGAAGAAGAAGGGCGGCACACTGCGATTTTCCACCCGCTCGGATGCCCGTGGTCTGGATCCGCAACGCAACGTCATCTATTACGTCTCGCATCCTTTGGCGGCGACGTCGGGTGGCCTGCTTGATATCGACAAGAACATGGACATCGTCCCCGCCATTGGCGAGGAATGGACGATCTCCGATGACATGAAGACCTATACCTTCAAGATCCGCAAAGGCGTGACCTTCCATAACGGCGCCGACGTGGATGCGCCGGCGATCAAGTGGAACTATGACCGGGTCCGGGATCCGAAAACCAGCCATTCCTTCCACCGCAGCTTCTTTAAGCTGGTGAAAGAGATCACAGCGATTGACAAATATACCCTGCGGATTGATCTGGAGTTGCCAAGTGCCGTGTTCCTGGCCAGCGTGACTTACTATCCGGTCAATCTGATCGCGCCAAACAGCGTCGATCAGGTGGATACGCATCCAATCGGTTGCGGCCCCTTCAAGTTCGTTAGCTGGAAGCGTTTCGCGAAGACCGAAATGGTCCGGTTCGAGAATTTTTGGCAAACCGATGCCGCCGGCAATTCGCTACCTTATCTCGATGCGATCGAGGGTTATCCGAAAAAAGAGGACAAGGTCCGCTTGACCGCCCTGCGCACGGGCGAAGTCGATCTGATCGAGAATATGTCCTATGCGGACGCCGCCAACTTCAAGAAAACCCAGACAGCCAATTACAATACCTGGGATATTCCACAGGTTGGTTGCGGTTATCTTGCGGTGCAGTCCAAGACGGGCCCATTCGCCATGGACCACCCGAATGGCAAATTGATGCGGCAAGCCCTGTCCCATGCCATCGACAAGGAAGCCATTCACCAAGCTATCTTCAATGGCTTGAGTGAAAGCTTGAACGGCTTCTACGGTACGGCGAGCTCCTGGCATATGCCGGACATCAAGAACATCAAGGAATACGATCCCGAGAAGTCAAAGGCCATTCTGCGCAAACTGAATGCCATGAATACGCCCGTCGCGGTTGTCGCCCGGCAGGCATATTCATACATGCATCAGACTGGTGAGATCGTGTACTCCATGTTGGAGGAAGCGGGCTTCAAGGTTACCAACGAAGTGTTCGACAATCCGGTGCTGCGCAAGAAGTACAAAAAGTCCGACTACGGCGTCGATTCGACGGCGAACAGCTACCGCTTCGAGCCTGACCAATGGTATTCCGTCAACGTCCTGTCTTCCGGCCCCTCGACCAAGCTGAGGACCGGCTACAAGAACGAAGCGGCGGATAAGTTGATCGTCGCGGCGCGGGCCACCAAGGACAAGCAGGTCCGGATGGAGATGTATACGGACGTCGAAAGCATGGTCAATGAAGATGCCGCGATAATTTACACGCACGGCATTCCGTTGACGTCGGCGGCAACCAAGAAGTTGAAGGACTACCAGCCCGCATTTGCTGGTCCTTTCAACATTTCCAATGGTGGTGTGCGTACCGCCTACATGGAAGGTTAGCCGCGTAACTAACCGCGTACCTAGAAGAGGCGCCTTTGTTGTCCGGTGACGCTTTCATGATTGAGAGCGTCACCGGCGCGCCACACCGGAGCTTGTAGCATGCTCATTTATGCAATTAATCGCATAATTCAGATTATTCCCGTTATTTTTATTCTTTCGGTCCTGGTTTTTGGCTTTGTCCATGCCCTGCCCGGCGATGTCATCGATACCTTGACGGCAACGGACGGCGAGGAGGATCCGGAGGTCCGGGCCGCCTTGGAAGAGGAATTTGGCCTCAATAAGCCGATTTATGTGCAATATTTCATTTGGGTTGGCAACGCCCTGCAGGGGGATTTCGGCAAATCGCTAGTGACCCGGCGGCCGGTTAATATTGAATTGATCGAACGCATACCGGCGACCGTGTACCTGGCACTTGTCGGCATCGGGCTATCGATTATCATTGCCGTGCCACTGGGAACATTGGCGGCGGTCAGACGCAATACCCTGACGGATTATTCGGCGCAAATAGTCTCGCTGGCCGGCATATCGATCCCTGAATTCTGGTTCGCGATTTTATGTATTTTGCTATTCGCCTTGCAGCTAGGCTGGTTGCCATCGTCGGGCTATGCACCGTTGTTTAGCGAGCCCGGCAAGAGCATTTGGTATCTGATCCTACCGGCCCTTGCCGTTGGCTTTCGTCAAGCCGCCTTTACGACCCGGCTGACGCGCTCCAGCATGCTGGATGAAATTAGCAAGGATTATGTGGATACGGCGCGCTCCTTGGGCCTGTCCGAACGCAAGGTGATCTATAAATATACCCTGCGCAACGCCATGATCCCGACCATCACCATTTCCGGACTGCAACTGGCCAGCCTGCTGGGCGGCACGGTTGTCTTGGAAACAATCTTTTCCTGGCCGGGCATTGGCCTGGCTATCTATTCCGCCATCCAGCTACGGGATTTCCCGGTAATCCAGGCCGGCGTGCTGGTTTTGGGCATCATGGTGGTGATCATCAATCTATTGGTCGATTTATTGTACCGCGTGTTGAACCCACGCGTTGGCATGGGTTAGGGGAAGCGGCGATGTCTGATCAACAACTACAATCACGTCAACGGGTCGACACGATCAGCCCCGACGATACGCCCTTTGCCATCCGCATGCGGCGCATTCGGACCGTCTCCCGGAATGCCTTCGATGAACTTCTGAAGAGCCGGACCGCGACCATCGGTGCGATCATGATGATCGCCTTGATTTCGGTTTGTATCCTAACGCCCGTGCTGGCCACGCACCCACCGACCAAGCCCAACTACCGTATCCGGCTGCAACCCGCCAGCGCGGACCATTATTTCGGTACGGACAAGTTCGGCCGGGACATTTATTCCCGTGTTTTGTGGGGTGGGCAGCGCATTGTTCTGATCTCGATTGCCGCGGTTGTCTTGGGCTTGGCGCTGGGCATTCCGCTGGGTGTTTTTGCCGGATTTTTTGGCGGCCGTTTCGATTCCATCTCCATGCGGTTCGTCGACGGACTCATAGCCTTCCCGGGCTTATTATTATATCTGCTGATTATCACGGTGGCCCGGGAATGGAAACTTGAAGGCTTCTGGAACGACTTGATACTTGTCTTCGCGCTTGGCCTGAACACCATGCCGGAAATTGCCCGCCTGACCCGTGGCACATCAATGGTGGAGTCGAAAAAGGAATATGTGGAAGCCGCCCACGTGGTGGGCGAAAACAGCATGTATATCGCCCTGCGGGAAATTTTACCCAATATCGTTTCGCCGCTGATCGTCAATGCCACCGTGCGCCTGGGCTATATCATCCTGATTATTGCAGCTCTGTCGTTCCTTGGTCTTGGCACGCCGCCACCGACGCCGGATTGGGGCAGTGACCTCAACGTCGCGCGCGAACATATGGAAAGCCACCCGATGATCGCAGTGTATCCGGGCCTGGCGATCTGTTACTCCGTCCTCGCCTTTAACCTATTTGGCGACGGCCTGCGGGATATTCTCGATCCACGCATCCAGGAACGTTAGCTGGCTGCTACCGAGGAAGATCTCGAAACTATTATGGCCACGCCCTAACTTCGGGCGTGGCCATTTCATTTAGTGTTTGCGATGAGTTCAGGCTATCCGCCCCAGAACACCCGACCAGAACAACCTACAGGTGGTGGCAGGCGACTTGGTGATCCGTATCGACGGTTTCCAATTTCGGCTCGACCTCGCCGCAAATCGAAGTGGCGATCGGGCAACGGCCCTGTAGGCGGCAGCCGGGCGGCGGATCAATCGGCGTCGCGATCTCGCCTTTCAGGATTAGCCGGGGCGGCGGCTTTTTCGGATCCGCTTCCGGCACCGCCGCCAACAATGCCTTGGTGTAGGGGTGCTGGGGATCGTTAAAGATCGTCGTTACCGGACCGGTTTCAACAATCTTGCCCACATACATCACCGCGACCCGATCGCTGATGTGTCGAATAACAGCCAGATCATGGGCGATGAACAGATAGGTCAGGGAGAATTTCTCCTGTAACTCCCGCAACAGGTTCAGAATCTGCGCCTGGATCGAAACATCTAGGGCGGAGACCGGCTCATCGCCGATCAGCAGCTCGGGATTAACGGTCAGGCTGCGGGCAATGGCGATGCGTTGGCGCTGGCCACCGGAAAATTCGTGAGGATAGCGGTCAATATGTTCGGACCCCATGCCAACCAAATTCAACAGTTCCAGCACCCGTTCCCGCTTTTCGTACCAGGTCGTCGCCAGGTTATGCACCTCAAGCGGCCGGCTCAGGATATCCATGATCGTCTTGCGCGGATTAAGCGAGGCGTAAGGGTCCTGGAATACCAACTGCACATTCTTGCGGGTTTCGCGCATACGCTTGGGCGGAAATGCCAGCAGATCCTCACCATGCAGTTTGATCTCACCGTCGGTCGGTTCGATCAAACGCGTTATCAGCCGGCCCGTGGTCGACTTACCACAACCCGATTCACCAACCAGCCCCAATGTCTCGCCGGGACGAATATAGAAATCGATGCCATCGACCGCTTTTACCGTCTGGGTCTTGCCCGCGACCCGGCTGACGAAATCGCCATTCAGGGTGAAGTATTTGACAAGGTTCTTAACTTCCAACAGGTATTCACTCATGAGCTTCTCCGCCTCGGTACACGTCGTTTTGCCAGTACATCACTTGAAAATTGGCACTAAACGGTGGGTTGATCATGCAAGTGGCATGCGGCGAAATGGCCAGGCGACAGTTCCTTGAACTCAGGAATACGTTCTCTGCAAATATCCATGGCATGGGAGCAGCGCGGGTTGAATTTACAGCCCGGCGGCGGTTCCATCATATTGCACACAGTTCCGTCAATCGGCGTCAGGAATTTCGACTGTACGTCCAACCGTGGGATGGAGCGTAACAACCCTACTGTATAAGGGTGTTGGGGATTGGCGAAGATCTCTTCCTTGGTGCCGACTTCCACAATATGGGAGGCATACATCACGCCAATTTTGTCACAGGCATGGGCGACCACGCCCAGGTTATGGGTGATAAAGAGAAGCGACATGTCAAAGCGTTCGATCATGGAGGTGATCAGCTCCAGGATAACCGCCTGAATGGTCACATCCAGCGCCGTGGTCGGCTCGTCCGCGATCAGGAACGTGGGATCGCAACTCAACGCCATGGCCAACATAACGCGCTGGCGCATGCCGCCGGAGAATTCATGGACATAATTGTCGACCCGGTCGTTGGGCGAAGGTATGCCGACCAGCTGCAACATTTCGATGGTGCGCTCCCGCGCCTCTTGCTTGGACATGCCCATGTTGGTGCGCAGGGCATCACCGATCTGGCTGCCTACCGTGAACACGGGGTTCAAGGCATTCATGGGTTCCTGAAAGACCATGGCAATATTCTGGCCACGAATTTCACGGATTTCCTTGTCCGGCATCTGATAAAGATCGCGGCCCTGGAAACGTACGGTGCCGGTGGCGATTTCACCCGGCGGCGAGGGGATCAGACGCATGATGGCCCGCGCGGTCACGGATTTGCCCGAACCACTCTCACCCACCAGGCCAAAGGTCTCGCCCTTGCCTATTTCAAATGAAATTTGATCAATCGCACGCAGCACGCCACGCTTCAAATTGAATTGCACACTCAGATTATCGATCTCAAGAACGGGCTGTGTCATAGCTACGCCCTTCCCCCCCGGGTACTAGTCATTACGCTGCCAAAGGTTCCCAGCTACGGCCTTTGCTGTCAATGGCATAAGCCGCCACAACGCGAAATCCGCAAAAATAGTTCCAGCTTTTTCACAATAACTTGCTGTGAGTTAGAGCTTTCGGGTATATACCGTCGCAGCTCGGGAACAAAACGGATCAAATGTCCGAACCAGACGAAATACCAAGTCCAAAACAAAGCCGGCGCAGCTTTTTAAAAGCCGGCGGCGCGGCGCTGGGGGCCGCCAGCACGGTTGGCTTACCAAGCCTGACCGTAGCCAAGGATATAGCAAAAGGCGGGGGCAAGAGAGGCGGCATACTACGCTTTGCCACCCGCTCGGATGCCCGCGGCGTCGACCCTCACAAGAACACAATCTACAACGTCTCTCAGCCCCTGGCGGCGACCTCTCAAGGCTTGCTGGATATTGCCCCGGACCTCGCACCCGCGCCCGGCATCGCCAGTGAATGGAATATTTCGGACGATTTGCAGACCTATACTTTCCGGCTCCGTCCCGGCGTTAGCTTTCACAACGGCGCCGACGTTGACGCGGCGGCGGTGAAGTGGAACTTCGAGCGGATCATGGATCCGAAAATCGGCCACCCATTCGCCCGTTCCAGCCTGGAGAATATCAAGGAAATCGTGGCCGTTGATAAATACACCCTGCGCTGCAAATTGAAGCGGCCCAGCGCGGTCTTCCTTGCCAACGTAACGTACTATCCCTGCAACCTGATCGCCCCCGACAGCGTCGGTCAGGCCGGCAGTCATCCCATCGGCTGCGGTCCGTTCAAGTTCAAGTCATGGAAATCCTGGGACCGCACCGAAATGGTACGTTTCGAAAACTATTTCGAAACCGATGCCGACGGCACCGCCCTGCCCTACCTGGACGGCATCGTCGGCCTGCCAAAGAAACAGGACCGCGCCCGCCTGGTTGCCTTGCAGAATGGCGACGTGGATTTGATCGACCATCTCGGCTATGCGGATGCCGGCCAATTTCGCCGCAAATTCGGTGGACAATTTCAAACCTGGAATGTTCCCCAGGTGGGGACAGCGTGGATCGGCTTTAATCTAAAAACCGGTCCGTTTTCCTATCAAAATCCCGAGGGGCACGCCCTGCGAACGGCCGCCGCCCACGCCATTGATCACGAGGCGCTCCATCAATCAGTGTTTTATGGCCTGGGTACTTCGGCAAACGGATTTTATGGCCCCGACAGTCCCTGGCATATGCCTAATGTAAAGCCGGGGCCTGAATATAATCCGGACAAGGCGCGTTTTCTGCTACGCCGCCATAACCTGGCGAATACGCCGATCATCCTGGTCTCGCGGCAGGATTTCGCCTACATGCATCAGGCCGGCGAATTGATCCAGGCCATGTGGGCCGAGGTCGGCTTTAATGTGGTGCACGAAATCCATCCGAACAGTGTGTTACGCGAAAAATACCGCCTGGGTAGCAGCCAGGCCGGCGTCTACGACGCCGATTCCACTGCTTCAAGCTACCGTGCCGATCCCGATGGCTGGTTCAACCGCTCGCTGCTGTCCACCTCGCCCTCGACACAGCTTCGCCTTGGCTATAACAGCAAACAGGCGGATACCTTGATCAGAGAGGCCCGCATCACCCGGGACAGGCAAAAGCGCATGCACCTCTATACGGAAGTGGAAAATATCATCAATGAAGAGCTGCCCCTGATCTATACCCACACAGTACCGCTGCTACAGGGCGGCGTACCGAATTTAGCCGGCTATGAACCCGCCTTCGCGGGCCCGTTCTCCACCGTGCAATCAGGTATCCGCACCACGCATTTCGTCTAAAGCAGACGGAAACGAGTACCGCAAATCATCACCATATCGCCGTCCACGGCCAAGCCCCTCGCCGTTGCGGCGGCCAGAATGGCAGCGCGGTCGGCAACTTCCAGATCCAGGCCGCCCAGGCCCTCGCCCCGGTCATCCGCAGCCTCGACAAAGCGCAGCGTGGCATTATCCAAAACAATCTCGGGCACGCCGCTGTTTCCGGTGGTAACGGGTACGGCAAGGATCTTGCTCCAACGGGCCGCCAAGGCGCCAGGATCGTGGCTTTGCAATTCCGCCGCGACCATGGCCGTGGTTCGGTCGGTACGGACCGCATCCTTCCAGCTGCCGCCCGCAGGGTGCCAGGGGCCATCGGCGGACTGATCGCCGTCCATCTGATCGTTTTCCAGCATACAGCCGCCGGTATCGTGGGGGTGCAATTGGATGCCGGTGAAGTCGTTGTAATTCAAGGCATTGGCGACGCGCACGCCCAGTTCGCCGACACGGGTCCGGCGTTCCTCCACATTGTCGCATTGCAGAATGACCATGTAGCCGCCATCGCCGCCCCGGCGTTTCAGATAGCGGCCGCCGGCGGTATTTTCTTTCAAGTCCAAAGGCGCGACGACTTCGAGAAAATTGGTGCCCAAGGGCAATAGAGCATTTTCCAGACCATAAACGCCTACCGCGGGATCGTGAAAGCAGGTCGCCAAACCCAAAACATCGCTCAACGCATCCACCGCCGGTGCCAGTTCCTCGGCTACCAGACAAATCTGCCGTAGTCGCAACATCGTATCGTCCTCCTATCAATCGAGATTTAAGCCCAGTCGCCGCAGCATGGTTATTCTGGTTCTTTTAGTCGTTGCAGAAGCTGGGCGGCGGCAACATTGACCCCCAATTCACCCCGTTGCACCTGGGTACAAAGATCATCCACATTGACACCGCTATCCTCGCGGATCAATCGCCGAACCCGCTGGGCCGCGGCATCGGCCAACAGACGGCGCACCCGGCGCAAGGCGCGGGCGGCCCGCTCTTCCGGCCCGACAGCTCCCCCGCTTAAGGTGCCGGCACGCGTCTCCACCGCATCAGCCAGGGCAATAACCCCCTCGCCATTGGTCGCCGTGGTGGAGAGCACCGGAACCTCCGCCATGCCCGCCTCGCGCAGAGACAGCATGCCCTTTAGTTGGCTGACCGTGCGTTCGGCCAAAGGCAAATCTGCCTTATTGACCACAAGAATATCGGCGATTTCCAGGATGCCCGCCTTGATCGCCTGGACATCGTCGCCCAGACCGGGAGCGCAAATCACCACGCGGATATCAGCGATTTCGGCGATTTCCACTTCCGACTGACCGGCACCGACGGTTTCCACTATCACGACATCGCGGCCGGCGGCATCCATTACATCGATGACCCGCGCCGCCATCGGCGACAACCCGCCCAAATGGCCCCGCGCAGCCAAAGAGCGGACAAAGACGCCGGGATCGCGTGTGTGCTCACTCATCCGGATCCTATCACCCAGAATGGCACCGCCCGTCAGCGGGCTGGACGGATCAACCGCGACCACCCCGACGCTGCGTTCGCGGCGACGCAATTCAACGATTAGGGCATTGACCAGGGTCGATTTGCCCGCTCCCGGCGGCCCGGTAAAGCCGACCACCAGGGCACGGCCCAAATGGGGTTGGATACCCGCCAGCAATTCCGCGGCTTGAGGTGTATCGTTTTCCACCGCTGTGATTGATTTCGCCAGCGCGATGGTTTGCCCGGCGAGCAGGCGTTGCAGCAAACCATCCGGCGGGCTAACGGTGTCCGCCATGCTCAGGCCGCCGCCCGGGCCTCTTCGGCCAGGCGGGCGATCTCGTCAACGATCTGTTCCCTGGTGCTGCCCGGATGAAAAATGGCGGCAACGCCGGCGCTCCGCAAATCCTGGACATCCTGATCCGGCACGATACCGCCGACCACCACCTGGACATGCCCCAGGCCGTTATCGCGCAGGGCCGACATCAGGTCGGGCAACAGCAAATGATCGGTGGCCAGGGAAGAAATGCCAATGACGTCCACATCCTCCTGGGTCGCCAGGGCGACGACGTCGGCGGTTTCCTGCCAAGGGCCGGTGTACACCACCTCCATGCCCGCATCGCGCAGATAGGCGGCAACGATACGGCTGCCCCGGTCGTGGCCGTCAAAACCGATCTTGGTAACAAGGACACGGGCCGGCGCGGTCATGACGCTAAGCCTACGGCGCGGGCCGGGATAAAGGAATTTTTACGACTGTTATACATGACAAAATTTCTAAGCAGCATGCTGGAACAAGTCAACAGAGCCAGGGCGCGGCAAACTGATGCAGCGTTACGGAAACAACCTCCAAGAAACCGAATTACCGGCAAAGGCTCTGATAGGCTCTGGTGGGCGCCGGTGCGCACTGGCGGGCTTAGACGATCTGTTTCCAATAGCTATCCTTGCTGGCGATCAGGCCATCGCGCACGGTGTAGATATCGACGCCGCGCACATCATAGGCGCTGCCATCGGCGATATAGGTCCCCGTCGCCCGAAATGTGCCGATAATGCGGCCTGGGGCATGGTGTACCTCGGTCTCTGAAAATCTTACATCGCGGACCACCTCGGCGCGGGCCGCCAGGGCCTGGCGTACTTCCTCGGCGCCACGGACGATCTGTCCATCTGGCGCATCCGGCCCCGTTGCCTGGACCCAGACGAAATCCTCCGTGACGCAGGCCAGAATGCCGTCGACGTCCGCCCGGTTGAAGGCTTTGCCGAAACGGCGCAGCAGATCCATCGCCTCGTCTTCCGATTGACTCATGGATTGGCTCATCATTCGTCTCCTATTTACTGTTTCGGCCACAGGCCGCGCTCCGTGAAAACTTTCTTCAGCAGGGCCGTTTCATCGCTCATAATACCATCAACGCCCAGATCCAACAGCCGCCGCATCTCCGCTTCTTCATTGATGGTCCAGACATGCACCTGCAACCCCAGACCGTGCGCGGTATCGACGAACCGCCGGTCAACCACCGGCAGGCCATAGTGGCGCAACGGCACCTGGGCCGCCAACGCCTGGAAGCTCCCGACAGGCAGCCCCAAGCTGCCCAAACGCAGGCGCAAGACTTCGCCCGGCGCCATGGAGGTGCATAGTTCAGCCCCCAGGGCCACTCGCAAGGCGCTCAGGCGGCGGCCGGAAAAACTGCCCACACAGACCCGCGCCAGCAAGCCCGGCCCGGCCAGCGCGGCAATCAAGGGCGCCACGGCGGCATCGGCCTTGGGATCGATATTGAGCCGCAAATCTGGCCAGGCCGCCAGCAGCTCGTCAAAGCGGGGGATCGGCTCGCTACCATGCACCTTTGCCTTGGCGACATCGGCCCAATCCAGGTCCGCGATGCGGCCCCGCCGGTCGGTTACCCGGTCCAGTCGGTCATCGTGAAAGGCCACCAGGACGCCGTCGCGAGTGGCATGAACATCGGTTTCAACGTAGCCATAGCCCATTGCCACGGCATCCTGGAACGCCGCCATGGTGTTCTCGGGGTGCGAAGCGGCACTGCCCCGGTGGGCAATGGCGACCGGTTGCGCCGCATCCATGTAGGGATGCCGGTTCACGGGCGCGGCTCGAACAAATTCATGCGACGGTCCTTTGGTTTTCAGGCCAATATAGCCGCCAAAATTCGGCTCGCAAACAGTGCCATGGACGCCGGCATGGTTTTGCTGGCATGGTGCCGACAAACCACCACGGCATACGAGAAAAACGGAGAGCACGGTGAGCTACGAAACAATCGAATTTGAAATGCGCGGCAGCGTCGCCTGGATAACCCTGAACCGACCCAAATCCTTCAATGCCCTGAACCTGGCCATGGCCAAGGAATTGTGCGACTTGAGCATCCGTTTGGGTGAGGACAAGAATGTGCGCGCCGTGGTTATGACGGGCAATGGCGAGGCGGCCTATTGTGCCGGCGGGGATGTTCCCAGTTTTGCCGACGACCTGGAAAACCTACCCGTGCTGCTAAAGGAAATGACCACTTATCTGCATATGGCGATCTCGCGCTTCGCCTGGATGCGGGCACCGATGATCGCCGCCGTCAATGGCGTTGCCGCCGGCGCCGGACTTAGCATGGTTGCCTGCACCGATTTGGCCATCGCCGTGGAAGGGGCCTCCTTCACCTCCGCCTATACCAAGATCGGTTTGTCGCCGGACGGCAGTTCCACCTACTACCTGCCCCGTATCATCGGCACCCGCCGGGCGGCGGAACTGTATATGACCAACCGGGTTTTGAACGCGCAAGAAGCGCTGGATTGGGGCCTGATCAACAAAATCGTCCCGGCGGCTGATCTGCTATCGGAAGCGGAAAAACTCGCCAACCAGCTGGCCGACAGCGCCACGGAAGCCATGGGGGCGGTCAAGGAAATGCTGTTAACATCCACCACCGACAGCCTGGAATCCCAGATGGAGCGGGAGACCCGCAACATTGCCCGCCTGGGCGGTACCGCCGATGGCCGTGAGGGCATTGATGCCTTCCTCAACAAGCGCAAACCGGCTTTCACAGGCAGCTGAATACGAAAAGGCAGCGAACCATGATCTCGACCGATCCCCGATACGAGCGCAAATTCGCCACCGTCAACGGCAAGCGCATGGCCTATGTGGACGAAGGTGAAGGCGACCCCATCGTCTTTCAGCACGGCAACCCCACCTCGTCCTATCTGTGGCGCAACATCATGCCACACTGCGCCGGCCTGGGTCGTTTGATCGCCTGTGACCTGATCGGCATGGGCGATAGCGAGAAACTGGATAACCCAGGGCCCGACCGCTACACCTACACCGAACAGCGCGACTATCTCTATGCCTTGTGGGAACAAATCGGCGTCAGCGACAAGGTGATCTTCGTGATCCATGACTGGGGTTCGGCCCTGGGCTTTAATTGGGCCAACCAGAACCGGGACAAGGTGCAGGGCATCGCCTATATGGAAGCAGTGGTCAAAGAGTTGAAGTGGGGGGATTTTCCCGACCTTGGCCGCAGTGTCTTTCAGGGCTTTCGCTCGGAGCATGGCGAGAACATGATTCTGGACAAGAATATGTTCGTCGAACGCGTCCTGCCCGGCGCCGTCATCCGCGACATGACGGAAGACGAAATGGCCCACTACCGCAAGCCCTATCTGCAACCGGGCGAAGACCGCCGGCCCACGCTGACCTGGCCGCGCATGATCCCGATCGAGGGCGAACCGGCGGAGGTCTGCCAGATCGCCGCGGACTACGGCGCCTGGCTGTCGCAATGCGATGTACCAAAATTGTTTATCAACGCCGATCCAGGTTCTATCCTGATCGGCTCACAGCGTGAATTCTGCCGCGGCTGGCCTAATCAGACCGAGGTTACGGTCAAGGGCAACCATTTCGTGCAGGAGGACAGCCCCGACGAAATCGGCCAGGCGGTTGCGGCGTTCGTCAAAGGTATTCGCGGCTAGGAAAGTATTGGAGGGCAAAATGCCGATCATCAAGATAGACGAAGTTGAGAAACAGCCGTTTCCCGGTGGCGCGACCTATCAAACCATCGTCGGTGACGACAAAGGCTCCACCCCGATCCGCCTCGGCCTGCAGGTTTCGGAGCCAGGCTATTCCACCGGCACCCATTCCCATCCCTATTTGGAAGTCATCACCGTGGTCGAAGGCACGGGCGAGGCCTGGGTTGAAGGTACGGCGGGGGTGGCGGCCATCGAGGCGGGCATGACCCTAGTGCTGCCAGCCGGCGTCAAACATGGCTTTCGCGCCACGGGCACGGGACCATTGAAGACTTACGGCGTGCATGCCTCATCCGACCGTCTGGTGGATTTTTATCCCGAAGACGACGCCTAAGCCGTCTACCGGGCCGCGCGCGCCTCGGCCAGCAGGCACAAGATTTCGAACATCATGGTGGCGCCGACCAGGGCGGTGTTGCCGGTGGGATCAAAGGGCGGTGAAACCTCCACCACGTCGCCGCCCACCAGATCCAGGCCCGACAGGCCGCGCAGCATCAATTGCGCTTCCAGGGTGGAAAAGCCGCCGACCTCCGGCGTGCCCGTGCCCGGCGCATAGACCGGGTCCAAACCGTCGACATCAAAGCTGACATAGGCCGGGCCCGTGCCGATCACCCGTTGCGCCTCGGCAATCACACCGGCCACGCCGAGTTCGTAAAACTCCTCGATATAGATCACCCGCATGCCTTGCTCATGGCTAAAGGCCCACTGATCCAGCTCGTTCACCGAACCTCGGATGCCGATCTGAATACAGCGTTTGGGATCAAGCAGGCCTTCTTCCACGGCCCGTCTGAAGGGCACGCCATGATGCAGTTTAGAGCCCAGATAATCATCGCCGGTATCACAATGGGCATCAAAGTGGATCAAGCCCAGGGGCCGCTCGTGCGCGATGGCGCGCAGGATCGGCAGGGTTATGGCATGATCGCCGCCCGCCGACAGCGGCGTTATGCCCTGTGCGTGAACTTGCGCAAAAAAGGCGGCGATTTCGTCCAGGGCGCCTTTCAGCTCAAACGGTTTTTCGATCCAGGCATCGCCCAGATCAGCCACCGTACATAGGTCATGGGGCGCGATCCCCGTCGCTTGATTGATCTTGCGGATAAAGCTGGATTGATTGCGGATTTCGCGCGGGCCATGGCGGGCGCCGGGCCGGTTTGTCACGCCGCCATCGAACGGCACCCCGATCAAGCCGATCTCGACCCCATCCCAGCCGCCTTGATCAAGGCTCCGATACGGCATTCGCATGAAGCTGGCCAGGCCCGTATAACGGGGCCGGACCATCGGGTCCGTTCTTGCGGGATCATCATTGGACGCCACGGCGAAAGGGTCCTAGCGCGCCAGCAGCACCGGCAGTGACGAGCCGGCAATGATATCCCGTGTCGCGCCGCCAAAGATCATCTGGCGTAAACGGCTGTTGGTGAAGGCGCCCTTTAGCAGCACATCCCCCCCCGCCTTGACCGCCTCGTCCACCATGGCCTCGCCAATACTGCGCCGCCCGGGCGCCGCCGTCATGGTCGTGGTTTCGACGCCGTTGCGGGTCAGATGCCGGGCCACGTCCTCGGCCGATGGACCCGGCACAAAGCCGCCCTCGATAGTCAGCACGGTGACCCGTTCGGCATCGCGCACGAACGGCATTGCAACAGCCAGCGTCCGCGCCGTTTCAGTGGCGCCATTCCAGGCGATGACCACATGTTTGCCCACATTTTCCGGCGCCGTCGACGGGGTCAGAAGTATCGGCCGCCCGCTTTCAAACAGGCCAGCTTCCAAGGTCGCCTTCCAGTCCACCGAGGTGCCGGATTCGCTGCGCCCCATGACGATCAGATTGAACAGGCGGCCATAGTCACCGACAATCTCGCTTTCCACGCCCTCGCCCTCGCGCCAGCTGCAAGAGGCGCTATCGGAAGCGGTGCCGATGTCGCGATATGGTATCTCCGCGGCCTTAATCACCCGATCAAAACGTTGATGGGCAGAGGCGGCGAATTGCTTTGATTCATCCGTCAACCGCGCCAAGGATTCAGACGGAAAAACAACCCCCTCACCAGCAATAATCTGCGGTGTGCGCCAGGCATGCAGACCTTCCACATGGCTGCCGTAACGTTGTGCGACTAACAGGGCCGTTCTTAAAGCGGCCTCTGCCCGGTCATCGTCACAGAAGGGAACCAGGATAGTACGCATGCGAGCCTCCCCAATTGTTATTTTTTAAAACTACGACTCATCTTATGTCCATACTGCCAAGAATAACCATGCATTGGAACCGGCAAAGTTTCATTTGCAACTATGACCAGCACTATTTCATCGCGGCGGCCTCCGCCGCCAAATTGGCAATCACCTGCCATTGTTTTTCCGCAACCGCCTCTCTTGGCGCGATCCAGCTGCCACCAACACAACGAACATTGCCCAGGGACAGATAGTCACCGGCATTGTGCCGGCCGATCCCGCCCGTGGGACAGAAGACAAGGCTGGCGAAGGGTCCGGCAAGGGCTTGCAATGTCGCTGGCCCGCCCATGGCCTCGGCGGGAAAAAATTTCAGACACGTCAAACCGGCGCGCTGGGCCGCCATGGCCTCGGACGCGGTGGCGATACCGGGCAGGAACGCCATCTTGGACAGACCGGCGGCCGCCGCCACAAGATCCGGTGCGAAACCAGGAGAGACCGCGAACCGCGCCCCCGCCCCGCGCGCCCTGGCCAGATCGTCAGGGCTGGTCACGGTACCAACGCCGGGCACCGCGTCTGGCACGGCACCCGCGATGGCTTCAATCGCGGCCAGGGCAGCCGCACTGCGCAAGGTGATCTCCAAAGCGGGCAAGCCGCCACGGACCAGGGCCTGAGCCAGAGGCACCGCATCCTCCACCCGTTCAATGGTCAGCACGGGGATAACCGGCGCCAGCCCCATCACTTGCTCAATCGTCATCTCCGCCATCAATCTTCGCTGCCTTCCATTGCTTGCGATTTGCGCCGACACTATAGTCCCGTCGGCATGACAAACGAGATGAAAATCGCCGCGATCGGCGAATGTATGATCGAATTGAGCACCCGCCCCGACGGTGGCCTGACGCTGGCCTATGGCGGCGATACCCTGAACACGGCGGTCTATCTGGCACGGTTGTCCCGCGCCGATAATTTCAGCGTCGATTATCTGACCGCACTGGGCGATGATCCTTATTCCGACGAGATGCTGGCGTTCTGGCAACGGGAAGGCATTGGCACCGACAAAGTTGTCCGCCTGCCGGGCCGTCTGCCGGGTCTTTATACCATCCGCACGGATCAGCAGGGCGAGCGCAGCTTTCATTACTGGCGCTCTGCCGCCGCCGCCCGCGAGATGATGGCGGGCGAGAACGGCAAACATCTGGCCAAGGCACTGTGTGATTACGATCTGATCTATCTATCGGGCATCACCCTATCGATCCTCAATGTCGCGGACCGGGCCAAACTGCTCGGCGCCCTGGACGATGCGGCGTCGGAGGGCGCGCGCATTGCCTTTGATTGCAATTACCGGCCCAGGGGTTGGCCCGACGAACGCGCCGCGCGGCGCGCCATGGATGAGATGTACCGGCGCAGCCATGTCGCTCTGCCCAGCCTGGATGACGAATGTGCCCTGCATGGTGCGATGGATTTGGCCGGGGCGGCCCAGCGCATCGCGGATTTGGGGGTCGGAGAAATATGCCTCAAGGACGGTGGGGCCGGGTGCCTGCAACACCTCGGCAACGAGGCTCGGATGATCCCGGCACAACAGGATATTGTTGCCGTCGACACCACCGCCGCCGGCGACAGCTTCAACGCCGCGTATCTCTATCACCGGCTGCGCGGCGACAGGGCGGAGGTGGCGGCCCAGGCCGGCCATCGACTGGCGGCAAAAGTGATCCAGCATAAAGGGGCAGTGATCCCCGCCGATGCCATGGGGGAGGAAGCATGAAACAACAAGCATTGAGAGCTCGGGGAGCACGGGGAGAAAATGCGTCATGAGTGATGCCCTTGAAGGTACCGCCGGCCGGCGCCGGATCTATCTGATGCGCCATGGCGAGGTGCGCTATTTCGATGCGGACGGCAAGGCGGTACATCCGAAGTTCGTTGATCTGACCGAGCGCGGCCAGGCACAGGCGGCTGCCATGGGGGCGTTGCTGGCCGATATACCTTTTGACCGGTCCCTTTGCACCGGTCTGCCCCGCACCATGCAAACGGCGCAAGGTGTCTTGGCGGGCCGTGACCTGGTGTTGGAGGATATTCCCGCCCTGAAGGAAATCCGCTCCGGCCCCATGGGTGACAAAACGCAAGCGCAGATTGATGCGGAGTTTGTTTTCGGCATGGATGGGGCGCACGAGCCAGGCGCTCGTTTTGCTGGTGGCGATGTCTTTCAGGAATTCTACGACCGTGTTACCGGCGCCTTGGAGGCCTTGTTGCTGGAACCGGGTTGGCGCAATCTGTTGCTGGTCGCCCATGACGGCACTAATCGAATGTTGCTGGGGTGGGCCAGTTATGGCGGCCTGGCCTCGGTCCGCGCTTTTGAGCAGGATCCCGGTTGCTTGAATGTGATCGACGCGGATGTCAGCAATGGTGAAATACTGCGCCGGGTGCTCAAATTGTCAAATCTGACGCCGATAAATCATTCAAAGCTGGGCAACAATCTGACCAGCATGGAGCAAGTCTTTGATTATCGCCGGCAGATGCTGGCCAGCATCGGCAGGCCCTAGGGGAAAGTAACCAATCATGCGCTTCATCCATATGACGGATCTGCACATTACGGCCAAGGATCAACCGTTATACGGCCTATCGCCGCATGCCCGGCTGCACGCGGCGATCAGCTGCATCAACCGTGATTTCGATGACGTGGCATTTGTGGCGTTAACCGGTGATCTGGCCAACCGAGGGACGGAAGCCGAATACGAGGCCCTACGTGAAATTCTGGGTGAATTGGAAATGCCCCATTACCTGTTGATGGGCAATCACGATCGCCGCGCTGCCTTTCGGCAGGTCTTTGCCGATGTGCCGGTCGATAGCAATGGCTTCGTGCAATATGCCTTCACGGTGGAGGATAATCATTTCATCGTCATGGACACCTTGGACGAGGGCAAGGTGACCGGACTATTGTGTCAGCAACGTCTGGATTGGCTGGCCGGAGAACTGGAGAATCATGCTGCCGAGAGCAGCTATCTATTCCTGCATCACCCGCCCTTGCGTATCGAAGGCGGCAAGGCATTGGCAAAAATGATCGCCGGCAGGGTCAAGCATATATTTTTTGGCCATGTACATCGGCCCATGCATGGCAGTTGGCAGGGCATTCCCATATCCAGCCAACATTCCACGGTGCATCAGTTCGTCTATAAATTCGGCGACCCAGTTACCCAGGGCGTGCACGAGCCACCGACTTTCGCCGCCGTCAACATGGTCGGCGGCAACGTAATGATCATTCCCCACGCCTACCTCGACGACAGCCCCCGCTTCAATATGCGTAGCAAGGACGCCGCCCGCGCCGCCTCTCCGGAAGAGCTGCCGCCCTTGCCGTAACCTATCCGTCAGCGCGTTGCTATCAGAAATTCGCGTTGGCCACGCGCGTCGATGGGAAGCAAACCGTCGCCATGGTTCCCTCGCCCAACGCGCTGTTCAGGCGCAGGCTGCCGCCATGGCTTTCGGCCAAACGTTTGGTAATGGCGAGACCCAGGCCGGTGCCTTCCTCGGAGCTGGTGAGAGCGCTATCCAGGCGGATAAACGGCTCTTGCACCCGCACGATATCCTCCGCGCTCATGCCATCGCCAGCATCACCCACGTTGATCGACACATCACCATCTTCACCGATCTCAACAGCCAGCGTAACGAGACTGTCAGGACGGGTAAACTTGACCGCATTGCTCAGCAGATTCAAAATCATTTGCCGTGTTTGCCGCTCATCCGCGACCAACCGCAAGCCAGGTTCATTCGAGCTAAGCTCCAATTGCACGCCCTTGGCCTTGGCCCGGTTGTTCAGCAGGCGGATGCAGTCCTCTGCCACCATACCCACGTCGAAGATCCGCTCGTCGCGCCCAAGCTGGCCGGCCTCAATGCGGGAAAAGTCCAGAATATCCGAGATCAACGCCAGCAGATGCGCACCGCTTTGATGGATATCGTTGGCATAGTCCAAATAGCGCGCATCGCCCAGAGGACCAAAAAGTTGTTGCTGCATAATCTCGGAGAAGCCGATGATCGCATTCAGAGGCGTGCGCAGCTCGTGTGAGAAATGCGCCAGGAATTCAGACTTGGCCCGGTTGGCGTGTTCCGCCTCCTCCTTGGCGACGACGACCGCGGCCTCCGCCTCCTTGCGTTGCGATATATCCACAATCGAAATCTGCACCGCCGGGCGGCCTTGCCAAATCACGGGCTGTACCAATTGATCAATCCAGATGCCATGGCCGTCGCAATGTCTTGCTTGCAGGTCATAGTACGCCGGCACATCTTCGCCGCGCAAACGGGCCGCACGGCGCCCATTCACCAAGTCCTGATATTCCGGCATGACAAACTCATCGATTGATTGGCCGATAGTGTCCTCCGGCAAGTAACCGAGTATGCGGGCAAAAGCGCCATTCACGAACGCGATCTTATCATCTTGAAGAATACCAATACCTTGCAGCGACCCCTCGGTCAGATTGCGGTAACGCTCTTCACTCTCCCGTAATGCCTCTTCCGCCTTCCGGCGTTCGGTGATCTCCAGTATGACCAATACGGTTTCACCACCTGGAAGGCGCTGTTCATGCTGCAAAAAGCTGCGCCCGCCCAGGCGCTCGGTTTCCGTGGGACCCGACGGGTTGGCATGTTCGGCCAGACGCCATTCTAGCCAGGCCTCCTTATCGAGGTCGGTAAACGTCACCGCACCGGAATCCGCCAGGGCCCGCAAAATGGTTTCGAAAGTTGCGCCGGGCACCAGTAGATCTGCGCAGGGCTCAACCAGTTCGCGGTAGAAATCGTTGCAAACGACCAGCCGGTCATCGGCATCGTAAAGCGCAATGGCGCTATCCAGACCCTGAACCGCCGCACTCAGCAATTTCTCCGCCGCCAGGGCCTTTTCCCGGCGCGCAACTTCGTCGGTGACATCGCGCGATGTACCGCGATAGCCCGCAAAGGCGCCGCCGCCATCGAAGATTGGATAACCGGTGGTTCGGATTACCAGCTTGTTGCCGTCACGGTCCCCGGCGGCATATTCGAAATCGCGAAACGGCCGCCGGTTCAGCAAATCATTGCGATGCGCCCGCCAATGAGGATCATTGTCGGGATCCGCGGCCACCACCTCCCAGCGGGTGGAGCCCAAACGGCCGGAGAAATTGTACTTAATGTCAGGCAGTTTTCCCAGCGGGCTCTCAATAAAGCGCAGATCCGCGTCCTGGTCCCAAAACCATTCACCCGAGGCATCGCCATATTGCTTCAATTTGTCTTTCGTCTCCTCCAGCTCCGAAATGGATTGCTGCAGGCTGTCATATTGATCCAGTAAAAATCCCAGCAACATGGTCAGCGTCGTAAAGCCTGCTCCTAGCGGCAGCATCACTTTCCAGAAAACATCCGAGGTAAGCCGAAAATCCGGCACTGCAAATGCCCAAAGAATATTGACGGCACAAAGAGCAAGGCCCAAAAATAGACAAAAGAGCAGAATGTTTTGACTAGTGCGCTTGGGCCTCAACCGCAGGGCAAGAATGCCAAGCAAGGCGGCTGTAATGATCATGCCGGTTCCTGCCACGGCACCGGAACCGCCCAGGTAGAGACGGTATGCGCCCGTCAAGCTGGCGGCCACTATGGCCGCCACCCAGCCGCCGAAAGGCGCGGCCAATGCCACGATGACCGTGCGGCCATCAATATATACGCCCGGGCCCAAATGAACCGGCATTTGCATGCCCAGCAGCGCAATTGCGCCGAACCAAACCCCGATGGCCGCGGAGGCCGCCGGTGACCGTTCCGCCGGCAACCATCGCCGCAAAGCCGCGTACACAAATGTCAGACAGATGAGGAGCGCCAGATTGACGACTAAATCCGCTCCAAAACTATCCAAATTCGACATACGCCATTCCATCCCTAAACCGGTGGGCACCAGATTTACACGCGTCACGAGAGATGGTTTTAACGCTAATGTATTGCCTATAGGTTAAGCAGCTACGACGAAAGTTGCCATAACCAAGCGGCCATAAAAAGCAGACGGCGCACTCAAAACGGTTGGATTCTAATCAACCTCCAACATCACCTTGATCTGCAGGTTTGGCTGCTTCAGATCCTCGAAGGCGGTCGGGAAGGCAGTCAGATCAACTTTGTCGCTGACCATTGGCGCTGTATCGATACGGCCCTCGGCCAACAGATGCACCACCGTCGCGAAATCTTCCTCGCGATAAACGTAGGCGAAGCTGATATCCAGCTCTTTGACCAGCGCCTTGGTGGGGAACAGATGATCCCCCGCCATGCATAGTCCCACGATCACGATCTGGGCATTGGGGGCGGCATAGTCGATGACCAGTTGCAGGCTGCCGGGTACACCGACACAATCGAACACCACGCGCGGCGGACCACCGGCGGCGGCGGCGGCTTGTTCGGGAACATCCCCAACAGAGGCATCGATAATCGCCGTGGCGCCCAATGCCATTGATCGTTGCGCCCGCGCCGGAACCAGGTCCGAGACGACGATGTGCTGGGCACCAAAAAACCGGCACCACATGGCTACGGTCAAACCAACCGGGCCGGCCCCGACGATCAGCACCCGGTCGCCGGGTTTCAGATTTGCACGCCGGACCGCGTTGAAGCCCACCGCAAGGGGCTCCACCAGGGCGCCTTCGCGGAAGCTGACTTGATCCGGCAGGCGAATTGTCTCCCGCGCGCCAACCCGGCAATATTCGGCATAGGCGCCGGGCAGATCAGCGGTAGCGCGGCTGATCACATTAGGGCAGCGATAACCCAGGCCCGCTTGGCAGGCCGGGCATTCGCCGCAGCTAATCCAGGGCAATGCGGTGACCCGGTCGCCAGGATGCCAATGCTGCTTGGCCTCCCGCCCAACTTCCATGACTTCGCCGGCGAATTCATGGCCCATCACACAGCCCGGATGCATCATCCGCCAACCCACATTCGGATCCTTGTTCTCGGACATATGCAGATCGGTGCCGCAAATACCGCAGGCGCCGACTTTCAGAATCAGATCCGTCAAACCAGGTTCCGGATCAGGAATATCCTCGATCGCCAGGGGGCTGCCGATTTCCTGGATTACCGCCGCTTTCATCTCGTCGCCCTTTCCATGATGGTATCTCCCGTGGAGTGACCTAAAGCGGATCAATCATTGGCTGATCGCCCGCCTCATTAACGTTGTTGTCATTGTCGCTATCGCCGCTGGCCGAAACATCGGGCGTGGCATAGTGCAGGAAGCTATCCGGCAAGGCACCGCCCCAATAAACACCTGTACCGCGTTCCTCTTCGTTCCAGACAATCGGCTGAAAATCCGGTGCGAAGACCAGATAGCCGCCTGAATAAACCTCGACCCGATTACCACCGGGTTCGTAGGAATACAGGTAAAAGGCCTGGGAATTGTTGTGCTTGGCCGGGCCGGTTTCAATGAAAATACCGTTCTCGCTCAAGATATCAGCCGCCCGCAGCACATCCTCGCGGTTGTCCAGCCAAAATGAAACATGGTGCAGGCGGCCTTGCGCGCCCTTGGCATCCACCACATAGGCCAGCTCGTGATGTACCGCCGTCGTGCTCATCCAGGAACCGACCTCGAATTCACCATTCTGGTACACCACCTGTTCGCGCAGCCGCAGGCCCAACAGCCCTGCCGCGAATTCCCGGTTCGGCCCGACCTCCCTGGTCAGCATTGCCAAGTGATCGAACCGCCGCACACCAGCGCCGCGGCCGGAATAACGCATCGGCAGGTTTTTCAGCGCCGAACGCTTGTCCGCCGGCGCCTCGTAGCGGTCCTCTTCGTAATAGACCTCCATAAGATGGCCGTCGGGATCGCGAAATCGATAGCAGCGGCCATGGCCGAAATCACCATTGGACCAGCCAATGCCAAGGCCGGTTGCCTCGATCGCCACCGCCCGGCGCTGCAAGGCGGCTTCACTAACGGCGCGCCAGGCGACATGGCCGATGCCCGGTGCCGGCGCCTCGGTCAATTTGAAGGACGTCGCCGCGTAATCACCATAGCCTCTGAGGTAAACCGACTGGCCCTCCGCGTGCGCCACTTCCAGGCCCAGAAGGTCGGTGAAATACCAAAGGCTTTCCACGGGTTTCGGCGTCAGCAACTCAACATGGCCAATATGGGCGATATCTTGTAGCGGCTCGGCATTTTCAATCATGTTCCGTTCCCGAATTTTATCCCCGTACCACGTCAAAAATCTCACGGCACAACACGCCATCACTAATAGCGCGAATTTTCTCACGCTGTCCCACCTGGCGTTCGGCCAGGCCCGCCTCCCCAAACAGTTCAAGAAGCGCATCCACCTGACCTGCTTCCGCATCAATCAAACGGCTGTAGGTCGCGGCAAAATTGTCGGTTACCTCCCTGCGCTGGTCAATGACCCATCCGCTTTGCGCCAGCAGCGCGGGGTAGTCTTGCTCCGCTTCAACGAACGGCGGACCGCTATCGACAGCGCGTTGATAATCCGTTTCGTCGAGGCCTGGAGAAATGGAAATCACCGAGAACACCATGCGCGCGCCTTGGCGAAGAACCCCATGACAAGCCTGCAAGACCTCTAATTTATCGGGCAGGCAGCACAGCACATCCGAATGGCTGATGGCATCGAAACTGCCGTCGGGAAAAGGCAGAGCGGCGCCACTGGCGACCGCGAAATAACAGCTTTCGCGCAAACCATCGTCGGCGGCGCGGCGGGCCGCAAGGTTTAGACCATCGAAGGGCAGATCCGTCAGCATCACAGCACAGCCCGTGGTCTGCGCCCAATAGAGTGCCGGCCAGCCGGAGCCCGAACCCAGATCCAACAAACGCACGCCCGAACCCAGACCAAGTTGGGCCGCGTTCTCATCCGCCTCTTCCCTGGTCGTCCAACTGGTGCCGCCATAGTCGCAGCCGCAGACGCTGCGTTCCACCAACTTCATGACCGGCAGCTGGGAACGTTGATAGATCTCCGCGAAACGTTCCGTCTGGGCTCGTTCTTTCGGGCTTGGGCTCATACGGCGATATTAGCGCGTGACCATTTTCAAGGCATCCTCGGCGAATTTTTTCGCGCCCTTGCCATCACCCTGCTTCAACTTGGCCATGTCGAACGGAATTTTGGTGCCCTTCTGGCAGGCCGGACGCTCGGCCAGACGGTCCATCCAGGCCTGCAAATTCGGTAAACCATCAACATCGACACCGGACCATTTATGGGTCCGCACCCAGCACCAATTGGCGATATCGGCGATGGAATAGTCGCCCGCCAGATAATCCCTATCCGCCAAGCCGCGCTCCAAGACCTCGAACAGGCGGCGAGTTTCCTTTTGATAGCGGTCGATGGCCGGTTGGATTTTTTCCGGAAAATAGCGATAGAACACATTGGCCTGACCCATCATGGGGCCGATGCCGCCCATCTGGAACATCAGCCATTGCATGACAACACTGCGGCCCTTGACATCGCCGGGCATCAGACGGCCGGTCTTTTCCGCCAGATAGACCATGATGGCGCCGGTCTCGAAGACCACGAAATCATCCGCCTCCCGATCCACGATGACGGGAATGCGGCCGTTCGGGTTCATGGCCAGAAAGCTCTCGGTCTTTTGATCGCCCTCGCTCAACTTGATCTCATGCACCTCGTAGGGCAGTTCCAGTTCTTCCAAAGTGACCGAGGCCTTCCAGCCATTTGGTGTCGAGGCGGTATAAAGATCGATCATCTCAAGCTTCCTCAATGCGATAAAAGCGGGTCGCGGTGTCATGAAACAGCGCCGCCTTGTCCGAGGCGCCAAAATCAACCGTCACCCGTTTGAAGGCATTCCACAGAGTAGTGTAGGCGCACGAGGCCTTGTCCACGGGAAAATTGCTCTCGAACATGCAACGTTCCGGCCCAAAGGCTTCGATGCAATGCATCAGATAGGGTTTCCAGTCCTCGGCCAGAACCTGCGATGACGGCGGTGTCGCCAGCTTGTGGTGGCCGAAACCGGTCAGCTTCATGGCCAGGCCGCCCAACTTCACGTGCACGTTCGGGCACTTGGCCAGGGCCGTGATATTCTTGGACCACTCCGCGAATATTTCATCGCGCCGGCCCTTGTAGGGCCCAATACCCAGCGGCGCGCCCACATGGTCCATGACGATGGGGGTTTCGGGAAAGGCATTCGCCAGATCCATCAACTCCGGCATTTGCGGATGATAGAACCAGGCATCGAAGCTCATATTCAACGGCGCCAATTGGGCGAAACCTTGGCGAAAGGTTTCGTCATACAACAGACCAGGATTGGGGCTGGTATGCTCGGCGCCAAGGATGCCATCATCGGGGTCATTGGCCGTGGAATGGCGGATGCCGCGAAAGCGTCCGCCGCCCGCCTCAATATGCGCGGCTAGAACGTCGCCGACCCTTTCGCCCAGGCGCAGATCGGCGAAACCGACAATAGCGGCGGCGACCTGGGTCTTGCCGTAGATACCCGAGGCCGCCATGGCAGCCATGCCGCGCACGAATTCGGTCTCTCCCACCGGCGCCATATTGGCATCGACTTTTGAGCGGTAGAAGGCTTCGCATTCCAGGAAAACCGTGCTGACGATGTTGTGGCCGCCGCTCATATCGGCGAAGAATTCATCCAGCAGGTAGCGGTAGACGAATGTCTCCCGCTGATCCCACAGATGATGGTGCGGATCGCAGATCGGCAGACCGGGCTCCAGAGCCTCCTCCGTCATGCGGCCCAGCCAGTCATCAAGCTCGGTCATTACTTACCCTCATATAGATCCCGTCCCGCCACCAGGGCACGGATCTTGCCATCGGCGACATTGCGCGGCAGCATCCAGAAACCGCAATCGGGATGGATGTATTTCACCCGGTCCGCCCCCAACAATGCCTCGGCCTTTTCGATCTGGGTTGCGATGGCATCGGCGCTTTCAATATCGGTGCGCTTGATATCGACCACGCCCATGCCCATGCCGATTTCCGGCCGCAATTCCTTGAACGCGGCAAGTTCCTCGACCGGGCGATGGGCATTTTCCATCACGATGTGATCTACGTGCAGGGCGTTGAGATAGCCCAACAGCTTGTCCCAACTACCCTTTTGGATGGATTGGCCACCGTAGTTGCCAAAGCACAAATGCACGGCACCGATACCTGGGCTGGGAATGGCATCCAGCACCTTGTTGATCGCGGCGGCGGCCCATTCCCATTCGTCCGGGTGGCCGGGCAGATTGGCCTCGTCCAACTGCACGACGTCGGCGTGGCAATGGCGCACCTGTTCGGCCAGGGCATCGGCGATGGCGTCCGCCACTTTCGCCACATCGCCGTAATGCTGATCCACCACGGTCTTGGCCAGCATATGCGGTCCGGTCAGGGTGAATTTCAGCGGCTTGTCGGTCAGGGCCTTGGCCGCCTCGCAGGCGCCGGGTAGATCCAGGCTGCCGCCATTGATAGGTCCATCAACCACCGCCGGAGGGCGGCGGCGAAAGCCCATGCCTTCCTGGCTACGATAATCCAACAGTTCACTGAAATTGATCTCGGTCCGGATGCCGCCCATGGGCCGGACGAAATACTCGATCATACCGTTGGTTTCAGGATGATTGACATCGAAACGGTACATCTCGCCATCGCAGACCACATCAATGCCTGCCTGTTCCTGGGTGTGCAGCACCACACGGGTGGCGTCGGTCAGGGCTTGTTCGGACGGTGCGGCGGCAAGCCAGGCCGGCACGGGGTAAGAGCCAACAACAGTTGTCTTAATCTTGGAAGTCATGATTATCCTTATGTTCGGTCAACTAAATGGGACCATAGGCCCTGCCCGCCTTTGCGCGCCAGGGAACGGCCTAGTTCCTCGGCCCAAAAATTCTCCGAACCAAATTCGGACCGCCAGGACCACAGGCGGCGGGTTGTGAAATGCAGTGGGTGTTCATAGGTGTGGCCCATGGCGCCATGGGTCTGATGGGCGATGGAGGCAACGATCGTGGCGGCTTCCGAAGCTCTGATCTTGGCCGTGGCCATCTCGAATCCCGCCTTGCTGCCCTTGCGGTCGGCGGCACGGGAGGCGTTCTCCACCGCCGCGCCCGCCGCCGCCACCTCGCCCGCCATGCGGGCCAGTTCCTGCTGTACCGCCTGAAATTTGCCAATTGGGGTACCGAACTGGCTGCGTTCGTTGGCATATTGCACCGACAACTCCAAGGCCCGCTCCAACGCACCGGCGATCTGGCTGGCCCGGGCCATGGCGGCAAAGGCGAACAAGCGGTCGGGGTCGATGCTTTCAGACAGCGGTGCCGCGGCAACCGCCTGGCCGTCAAAGCGCAAACTGTCACGCGGTTCCGCCGCGATGTTCGCATCCTCCAACGTTACCGACCAGGCTGCCGCCGGGACAAGGGCAATATGTGCCACCCCGTCGCAAAGGCCCGCCACGGCGATATGTTCAACACTGCGTCCCCATGGTACGCGCGTGGCGTCACCGCCAACGCGATAGCCGCCGCCATCCTTGGTGATGGTCAGCGCCTCGTCCGTGCGCACGGGCGCGATGGATACGGCCCCCGTGGGCATCTCCAGCCCGGCACTGGAGAGCAGCCACCCGGCCAGAATGCTTTCCAGCAAAGGCAGCGGCGCCTGATACTTGCCTGCCGCGCGGATTACCACCTCGGCCTCGTCCCAGCCGCCGCCGACACCGCCCTGGTCCTCGGGCACCAGCACCAAGGGCAGGCCATTTTCCTCGATCGCCTGCCACAGTTCGGCCTGGGAGGCACCTTCCTCCGCACGTTCCAGGCTGTCCTTGCTGACCTGGTCGGCCAGCAAGCGGTTCACCTGGTCGCCCAGGATGGTCCGAAGTTCGCTATCGCCACTCATCGCGCTACTCATCCCGCTACTCATCTCAGGCCCAATCCCCGGGCCAGAATGCCCCGTACAATTTCACGCGTACCGCCACGCACCGCATAGGCGGAGGCCGATAGGGTGGTATAGGCCATGGTCTGCTCGAAATCATCGCCGTGGTGGGGGCTCGGCTCCCGCTCAAAGGTTTGATGGGCAATAAACGGCACCGATTGTTCAAACAGGGTACCGACCTCCTTGACCACGGCACCATCAAGGGCCGGATCCTCACCGGCCTGCAGCTTCGCGGCGACCGAAATGGACATGTTCCGCAAGGTCGCCAGATGTGCCACCAACCGGCCCACGGCCCTGGCACCAGCGGGCGTGGTATCCTTGGAGACCTCCTTCAGCAATTCCCGCAGCATCTGATATGAGGACAAATAACGCTCCGGGCCGGAGCGCTCAAAGGCCAGTTCCGCCATCACCTGGGCCCAGCCTTCATTCTCGGTGCCGATCAGGTTGGCATCCGGGACAAAGGCGTCCTCAAAGACGCATTCGTTGAAATGCTGCTCACCCGCCAAATTCTTGATCGGGCGGATGGTAATTCCGTCAGTATTTTTTAGGTCGATCAAAATTTGCGACATGCCGTCGTGCTTGCGCTCGGCGTCGGGATTGGTGCGGACCAGGGCGATCATGTAATCGTGCAGATGCGCGCCCGAGGTCCAGACCTTGGTGCCGTTGACCAGCCAGCCGCCGTCCGTGCGGTTCGCCCGGGTGCGGATCGAGGCCAGATCCGAGCCCGAATCCGGCTCGCTCATGCCAATGCAGAAGAAAATCTCGCCCTTGGCGATGCGCGGGATAATGCGCTGCTTCATCTCCTCGGTGCCGAATTTCAAAATCAACGGCCCGCTTTGCCGATCCGTCATCCAATGGCCGCCCACCGGGGCGCCGGCGGCCAGGACCTCTTCCAACATCACATAGCGTTCGAAGGCGGATTTGCCGTGGCCGCCGTATTGCTTGGGAAATATCATGCCCAGGAAGCCGGCCTGGCCCATTTTTCGGCTAAAATCCATATCAATGCCAAGCCAGGAGCGGGACCGCATGGCGGCTGGATAATCGGCCAGGTTTTCCGCCAGAAAGGCCCGGACCTCCGCCCGTACCGCCGCTGTTTCGGGTGGCAGTTCGGTCGGCTCAAATCGGAAGGAATGCATGTTTGCTCACAATTCGGATTACTGTACATGATTAACGTAGCAGCCGGGGCGATGGCGTTAAAGGGCCGCCGCGATTATTTAGAGGACGATCAATGAGCGAGTTTGAACATGTAAGGTTGCGTACGGAAAACCGGGTCGGCTGGCTGGAATATGACCGCCCGCCCATCAATGCGTTTAATTGGCGAATGGTGGACGAGGTTCACCGGGGCGTACAGCAGTATCTGGCCGACGCCGGCATCCGGGTCATCGTTCTGGCCAGTGCCTTGCAGCGCTTTTTCAGTGCCGGCGCCGAAATCGCCGAGTTCGAGGATATCGGCGAAGCCGGCATGCGGGACTGGACCGAGATGGTGCACGGTTTGGCACGAACCCTGCGCCATTCCGATAAACCGTTGCTGGCGGCGATCAACGGCACCGCCGTCGGCGGCGGCCTGGAAATGACCCTGCATTGCGATCTGCGGTTTGCCGCCACCGATGCCCGTTTGGGGCAACCGGAGATCAACATCAATTTCATCCCGCCCATCGGCGCCACCCAGGCCCTGGCCCGCCTGATCGGCCGGCCTCAGGCGATCCGCCTGCTCTACGACGGCGGCTTGATCACGGCCGAGGATGCCTATGAACTTGGCCTGGTCGACAGTCTGGTCACACCCGACGAGCTGCGGGCGGAGGTTCAGGCCTATGGCGAAAGCCTCGCCGCCAAGCCAAGGGAGGCATTGGCGGCGATCCGGCAAAGCATTACCCTGGGCGGCGGCATGAATTTCGATGACGGCCTCGCCCTCGAAGCAGAGCATGTGGTCCGCTTGGCGGGCACGGACGATTTTCGCGAGGGAGTGCGCGCCTTCCTGGAGAAACGCGCGCCGAAATGGCAAGATTAGAAGGATATTTTTGACTATGAGCGAACAACATAAATCCATCGCGCAATGTCTGCGGGATGGCGAATTCGTCCTGGCGCCGGGGATCTTCGATCTGATCTCGGCCCGTATGGCGGACAGCATGGGCTTTAAGGCCATCTACATGACCGGCTATGGCATCGCCGCCTCGCACCTGGGCCAACCGGACGCGGGCTATGCCACCTATACCGACATGGTGGGCCGCGCCTCACAAGTCGTCTCGCGCACCACGACGCCCTTGATCGCGGATGCGGACACCGGCTTTGGCGGCCCCCTGAATGTGCAACATACCATTCGCGGATACGAGCGGGCCGGCGTCCAGGCCATCCAGATCGAGGATCAGGAATTCCCCAAGAAATGCGGCCACACACTGGGCCGCCGGGTCATCCCGATCGAGGACATGGTGACCAAGCTCAAGGTCGCGGCGGAGGCGCGGGAAAGTGATGATTTCCTGATCATCGCCCGCACCGACAGCCGCACGACTTTGGGCCTGGACGAAGCCCTGCGCCGGGGCGAGGCTTATGCGAAAGCGGGCGCCGACATAATCTTTATCGAAAGTCCCGAAACCCTGGACGAAATGAAAACCGTCTGCGCTAATTTCGACAAGCCATGTTTCGCCAACATGGTCGAAGGCGGACGCACGCCGTTGCTTTCGGCGGAGGAACTTGAAGATCTCGGCTTTGCCATCGCGATTTTCCCAGGCACGGGCTTTCTGGCCACTGCCCAGGTCCTGCATAACGTCTATGGCGCCCTGAAAGCCGACGGCATATCGAGCAAGGTCAGCGATCAGCTGTATCCGTTCGAGGATATGAACAAGCTGATGGGCTTTGAAGCGGTCTGGGAGTTTGACAAGAAGTACGGCGATTGACCGATACCCGTGGTTCAATGCTAGCCTAGGGGCAATTATTTATGGGCCGATCGCCCAAAAAGAAAATTTGGAGGAAACGATCATGATGACAGGTGATGAATACCGCGCGTCCTTGGACGACGGCCGGGCAACGTATTTCGAGGGTGAGCGGGTCGATGATATCCCCGGCCATCCCATTTTGGGCGTGGCGGCGACAGTGGTCGCGGATTGCTATGACCGCTTCTATTCTCCCGAGGCGGATGCCCGCAGCCCGCTGATGGGAGTTCCCAAATCTTCGCAGGAATTGAAGGACCGCATCCCGCTGCTGCACAGCGCCGATATGCTGGCGCACGTCACCTACAGCTCTATCATGACATTGATTACCGCGGGCGGCCGCATGCCCGATATGCCTGTTTATAACGAACGCATTACGGCCTATGTGGCCGAGATGCAGGCAAGCGACCGGCGCATCACTCAATGCATCACCGATGCCAAGGGCGACCGTGGGTTGCCGCCTGGTAAACAGCCGGATCCCGATTCCTATTGCCGGGTGGTGGAACGGCGCGCCGACGGCGTGGTTTTGCGCGGTGCCAAACTGCATATCACCGGCGCCTCGCTGGGCCATGAACTACTGACCATCCCCACCAAGGCCATGAAACCGGGCGAGGATGATTACGCCATCGCCTGCTGCGTCGCCGTCAATTCGCCGGGCGTGAAGATCGTCAATACCTCGTATGCGCCGCGGCATGCGGACACCCGTGATTTTCCCATATCGGCGACCGATCACTGCCCCGAAGGCTTTGTCATCTTCGATGATGTCTTCGTGCCCAACGAGCGCATCTTCCTGGACGGCGAGATCAAGTATGCCGCCACCTTTGCGCATTCCCTGGGCCTGTGGGAGCGCCTGGGCAGCCTTTCGCACATGGCGGATCAAGCGGATATTCTGGTCGGTCTGGCACAATTGATCGCAGAGGCCAATGGCCTGGAACGGGTCGCCCATGTCCGGGAAAAAATCTCGGATATGATCATTCATGCCACTCTGATCCGGGCTTCATTGGAAGCCGCCGTGTTCAATTGCGATTTCGGCCCCGACGGCGCCGCCTTCCCGAACGAGCTGTATATCAACGCCGGTAAATACCATGGCGCCGCAAACTACAACCAGATCGTGCGGCATCTGCATGATGTCTCCGGCGGCTCCATCGTGACCGCGCCTTCCATTGCCGATCTGGAGAACAACGAAGTCGGCGCCCTGGTGCGCAAATACATGGCGGGCGGCAACGGGGCCTCGGGCGAATACCGCATGAAGCTGTTCCATGCCATCCGCGATCTGACCGCCGATTCCTATGGCGGCTGGCGCTTTGTCACCAACTTGCAGGCGGGCGGCGGTCTGTATGCCCAGCGCATCGTGACCCGGCGCCATTACGACCTGGAAGGTGCCAAGCGCGAGGCCTTGCACTCCGCCCATATCGAAGTGGAGGCCGCCGCCGAATAGGAGACGTCAGCATGGTTGAAATCGCCATTACCGGTACCGGCATCGTCTCTTCCCTGGGCACGGACAGCGCCCTGTTCCACAAACGGATGCTGGCAGGCGAAACCTCGATCAAGGCCTCCCCCTGGGCGGCGGAGGTCGAGGGGCGGGATGCCTGGCAGGCCGTGGTGGAGGATTTCAATCCATCTGACTGGATGGACCGGCGCATTGAGGAAGGCACCGATCTGTTTGCGCAATTCACCCTGGCCGCCGCCGAACAGGCGGTGCGTCAGGCCGGCCTGGGCGAGCTAGACCCCCTGCGCACGGCGGTGGTCAATGGTACCTCCATTGGCGGTGTGCGGGCGGTGATGAAGGCGCAATACGCCCTGGATACGGACGGTCCCGACGCGGTGCCGCGCAAAACCCAGATCCAGATCTGGCCCAACATGGCGGCGGCACAGATCGCCATGCGCTATGGCCTGCATGGCCCTTCGTTGACCGTGACCACGGCCTGCGCCTCGTCTCTGGATGCCATCGGCACGGCGGCCCGCATTATCGAGCGCGGCGAGGCGGACGTGGCCATCACGGGCGGAACCGAGGGCGGAATTAGTTTGGCCGGCGGCGGGCGGGACGGCGATTTCGTGCCGGTGCTGTTCTACACTGGCAATGTCTACGGCATGGAGGCACCGTCGCCCAACCCAAACCAGGCCATGCTGCCCTTCGATGTTAAACGCAGCGGCATCGTGGTCGGCGAAGGCGCCGGCATGGTGGTACTGGAACGCGCCGAGCATGCCCGCGCCCGTGGCGCCAATATCCTTGGCTATCTGCGCGGCTATGGCTCGTTGGCGGACGGCTTCCACCCATCCTCGCCCGAACCCACCGGCATTTGGGAGGCCCGCGCCATGGAGCTGGCGCTGGGCGATGCGGACATGGCGCCGGGTGATGTGGATGCCCTAATCGCGCATGCCACCGGCACGCCCAAGGGTGATACGGCAGAGATCAATGCCATCAACAAGGTGCATGCCGGGCGCGGCCTGCCGGTCGCCTCGATCAAGGGGCATATCGGCCATTCCGGTGCGTCATCGGGTGCCATGGCCATGATCAGCGGCCTGTATGGCATGGCGGAAGACCGCTTTACCTACATCGCCAACACGGACGAACCGGATCCGGAAGCGGATTTCGAGATCGTCCATGGCGGGCCCAAGCAGATGAAATACAACGCCCTGCAGGTCAATTCATTCGGTTTCGGCGGCCAGAATGCCTCGGTCGTTCTGACCAAGAACTAGGAGGCGTCAGATGCGCCTTTCCATCGCCGAAAACTTCGCCGTCCGCGCCCTGTCCCACCCTGGCCGCATCGCCATCGAGGTTCTGGACGGCGGCCCAACCCTGACCTATGGCCAGGCCTGGTGCCGCGTCGCCGCCTTGGCCGAAGCACTGGCCGGGACGGACGCAGGCCGCCATGGCCGCATGGTTGCCCTGTTGTTGCCCAACGAGGCGGACGCCGCCCTGGTCTATCTGGCCTGTCAGGTGGCCGGCGTGGCGGCGGTGCCGATCTCAACCCGCCTGGCGGAACCCGAGATCCGCTTCGTGGTCGAAGATTCGGACGCCAAGCTGATCCTAACGGGTGGTACTTTCGCCGAAACGGCGGACCGTCTGGGGATCGCGGTTGTCAGGGTCGAGGATATTGCAACACCCAAAGAGGTACCGCGGCCGGTACTGGGCGAGGCGGGGCGCGGTGCGGAAGCCTGCGTGGTCGGCTATACTTCCGGCACCACAGGGTTTCCCAAGGGCGCGCTGTATTCCAACGATCATTATTTGACGGCGATCATGCGCTGGGGCTGGGAGTTCGGCATCACGGCGGATCAGGTGATGCTGGTGCCGGGGCCGCTGTTTCATCTCTCCTACGCCGGGCTGTCCATGGCGGCGCTATGTATCGGCGCCCGTATCCGCATCATGCCCGAATTTCGCGCCGATCTGGCCCTATCCGAGCTAAGCCAGCATTGCACACACGCCTTTCTCGTTCCGTCCATGACAACAATGGTCGAGGAAGAATGGCGCCGCCAGGGCCAACCGCCCATTGATGCCTTCCGCCTGATGATTTCCTCCGGCGCGCCGGGGCCGCTGTCCATGACCAAAACCGCCATGCAGATGTTCCACAACGCCAAGATCACCGAGGCCTATGGCTGGACCGAGGGCGGCTGGGTGACATTCGAGGTAAAACAAGCCGATACCTTGCTGGCGCACTCGGTCGGCTGGCCCACCTTCGGCAACGAGGTCGCGGTCTTCAACGAGGCGGGGGAGCCCTGCGCCGTGGGAGAGGCCGGTGAAGTGGGCGTCAAAAGCCTGACGCACTTCGATGGCTATTTGGGCCGCCCCGACGCCACGGAAGAAATCTGGCACCGGGGCTATGTGATGTCCGGCGACATCGGCATCTGGCAGACGGATGGCCGGCTGTGCATCGTGGATCGTAAGAAGGACATGATCATCTCCGGCGGCGAAAACATCTATACAGCCGAGGTTGAGCGCATCGTGCACGAGCACCCCGCCGTGCTGGAAGCCGCCGTGGTCGGCTTGCCCGACCAACGCTGGGGCGAACTGGTCACGGCCCTGGTCGTGCCGAGAGAGGGCGCCAGCATTGACGGCGCCGAGCTGGAAGCCTTCTGCCGGGAACGCCTGGCCGGCTTCAAGGTCCCGCGCCGGGTCGAAGTGGTCAGCGAACTGCCCCGCAACCCCATGGGTAAGGTGCAGAAGTTCAAGATTATCGAGGAATTGGGCGAAAAAGAGTAGGCGGTGACCGCAATCGCGTCCGGCGCTATCCGCCTGCGTAGCGGCAGATTTCTTGGATTAGATGATCCATCGTCGCCTTGACCGCAGGAAAACCATCGGTCCGCTTAAATGTCTCGATGTCGATGAACATACGTTTGTTGATTTCAACGAAGATACTCTCGATACCCGTCGCCGGATCGCTGTGCCGCCGCGTCAGATAACCGCCGTAGTAGGGAAAATTGACACTGACCGAATGGCCAAGGCCTTCGAGTGTTTTCGTAACGAAGCGCAGAAATTCCGGCGTGCAGGTCGTCCCGTGAACGTCACCAAGATTGAAGTCGGCACGCGCTTTGCCCGGATCGGCGTGGGTCGGCGCACCAACCGCGGACATGCAATGGCACGAAACCTGAAAGGCGCGGCCATGTGCCGCTTTCATCCGTTTGAGAATATGCGCCAGTTCCACATGATAGGGTTCATGGTAGTTGTCGAGCCGCGCCTGAACCTCTTCGACGCTCAATTTCCGCTCCTGCATTTCCTCGCCGTAGCGTGACAGGCGCTTGATCAGGCCAAGGCCGCGTTCGGTAAAATCGCTTTTCTCAATGACGCCCGGCCACTTGCCTTCAATCTGACGTTCGTCGATATCCGCTGCGCTGCGATTGGTGTCGATATAGGTATTGGGAAAGCAAGCGTAGAGCATGGTCGCACCGATTTCCGGGGCCTTGGCGCAAAGTTCCTCAACATACATTGAGACATTGTCGTGCAGAACGGAAAACGATATCGGCGAGCGAAAATCATGCGGATAGTCGCGCCCGCTGCGAGACACATCAACGAGTACCGGGACCGAAGCGGCCACCGGGTCGTGGCGAAGAAAAACACCCGGACAAACATCCATCGAACCTGGCATGACCTCACCTCTTGCAATTCTACGCTCTGCTATTGCTGCCGGACTTTGCCTAGGTAATCGGCAACATCACATGTTCCTGGTAGGCCGGGCGCTGGGTCAGGCGTTCGTACCAGGCGCGCAGGTTCGGATAGTCGGGATGCTCCACATCCAGGCCATACCAGCGATAGGTCATGGCGCCCACGGGTACGTCGGCAATACTGAATTGCCCACCGGCCATGAAATCGCGTCCTTGCAAATGGTCATTCAGGATGCCGATCAGCTTGGCCGTTTCCAATGACGCAGCCTGAATGGCGGCCATGTCCCTATCTGCCTCCGCCGTACGGATCAGACCCCAGAATACCGGCGTAATGGCTGGTTGCATAAAACCAATCTGCCAATCCAGCCATTTATCCATGTCGCCGCGGGCCTGGGCATCGCCGGTATACAAATCACTATCATGCTTTTGGGCCAGGTAGCGGATGATGGAATGGCTTTCCCACAGGATATAGCCGTCATCATCCAGCACCGGCACCCGGCCCATGGGGTTCATGGCCAGGTACCAATCCTGATCATTCTGGCCAAAGGCGCCGCCCACATCCAGGCGCTCAGACGCCAGGCCCAGTTCGCCGATCACCCACATGACCTTTTGCACGTTGACCGAATTATTACGGCCATAAACCTTCAACATAACGCCCCTCCCACTTCATTCATCAGTTCAGGCGCCACTATGAGGTGTTGGGCATACCCGGATCAAGTATCGGTAAAGGCCGGCTCGCGTTTTTCCAGAAAAGCGTTGATCGCCTCCTTGTGGTCATCCGCCGAAAACGTCAGCCATTCATAGGCCAACGACGTATCCATGATCGAATGGGCCAGTTGCTTCAGACCGATGTTGGCGGAGACCTTGGTCCAACGGATCGCCGCCGTGGCGCCGTTGGCCAAACGGTGCGCAAAGGCCTGCGCCTCGGCCAGGGTGTCCTCGGGCGCTGTCACATGATTGATCAGGCCGATACGCTCCGCCTCCTCCGCGCCCAGGGGATCGCCGGTCATGAGGAATTCCTTGGCTTTGGCATAGCCAATCAATTGCGGCCAGATCACGCAGCCGCCGTCACCCGCGACCACGCCGACCTTGACATGGGGATCGGCGATCCTGGCCGCCGACGACATGAAGATGGTGTCGCACATCAGGGCGATGTTGGCGCCCAGGCCCATGGCATGGCCGTTGACGGCGGCGATGATAGGTTTCTCCAGATCAAGCAGGGAATAGATGATCCGCTTGGCATCGACCAAGCGCAGCATGGGTTCGTCCGAGCCATCGGCGATACGCTTCATCATGGCCAGATCGCCGCCGGCGGAGAACGCCCGCCCAGCCCCGGTCAGAACGATGACGTCCGTTTCGTCATCCAGCTGAACATCATAAAAAATCGTGCCCAGCTCGTCATGCATGGCCTTGTTGACCGCATTCAGGGTGTCGGGTTTGTTCATGGTCAGGGTTAGAACACGGCCCTGTCGGCTGGCCGCAAAACAGGTATATTCATCGTAGTTCATTGATATTTCCTCCATTCAGCAGAATTGCCCAATGGTTACATTCCGCCCCATGGCTGGCAATGTCCGCGATGGGTAAAATAGGCTAGCTAGATTTGATGGGCACAACGACGTTTCGGGCTTGGCGGCTATCGTTCTATTTCGGCGCCGTCTTCGCGGTGGTCGGCATCATGGCGCCATTCTGGCCGGTGTTCCTGAAGGCACGCGGCCTGACGGCGACGGAAATCGGCCTGCTGCTTTCCGCCGGACTGTGGTTGCGGGTGCTGGCCAATCCGCTGATCGCGCAAATGGCGGACCGCCGAGGCGAGCGGCGGCGGCCTCTGCTGATCCTGACCTTTGTCGCCATGTTGGCATTTTCCTGTTTTCTGTATGCGGAAGGGTTCTGGGGCTTGTTGGCTGTCAATCTGATCGCCTCGGTGGCCTTTTCCTCGATCATGCCCCTGGGTGAAACCGTGGTTCTGGGCGCGGTCTACCGCCTGGGCCTGGATTATGGCCGGTTGCGGATCTGGGGCTCGATCACGTTCATAGTCACGTCTTTCGCGGGCGGTCCCATGCTTGCGGTCTTCGGCTCCTGGTCGGTGCTGTGGGCCATTTTGGGCCTGCTGCTTATTGTATTGTTGGCTTGCGCACTGCTGCCCACGGAAATCGAAAAGCAGACACCGGCGCCAGAACGCACCTCCGGCACCATGCTACAGCTGTTGCGCCAACCGGTGTTCCTACTGTTCCTGTTGGCGGGCGGCTTGAGCAGTGCCTCCCATGCGGTGCTGTATGGCTTTGCCACCCTGCATTGGCGCAGTGTCGGCTTCTCCGACACCCTGATCGGTGCCCTGTGGGCCGAGGGCGTGGTGGCGGAAATCATTCTGTTCTGGCTGGGTAACCGCCTGCTTTCCCGCTTCGGCGCGGCCAACTTGCTGGCCCTGGGTGCCGCTGCCGGTATCGTGCGCTGGAGCGCCATGGGCCTGTCGGATTCCCTTGGACTGGCCTTGCTGACCCAAGGCTTACACGCCTTCACCTTTGGCGCCGCGCATCTGGGCGCCATGCACTTCATCGCCCGCGCCGCGCCCGAGGAGATGTCGGCCACGGCGCAAAGTCTGCATGGTGCGGTGGGCGCGGGGATCGCCGTCGGCATCGTCATGGCGGGGGCCGGCTGGTTGTATCAGACCTTTGCCAACGGCGCCTTTTTCTTCATGGCGGGGATTGCCTTCGCCTCGCTGCTGGCGGCGCTGCTTTTGGCCAGGGTCTGGGACGGTGAGCGCATGAACTTGTCAGACGGCCCAAAAACACGCGATAAATAGAGCATGGCAAAACGCATATTCATTACCGGCATGTGGCACGAAACCAACACCTTCGCCCACGGACGGACGGGATTGGACGATTTCCAGGCCTATCAGTATGGCGAGGGCGACGAGATGTTTGCGCTGTTTGCCGATACCAATACGGAAGTCGGCGGTGCCATGACCGCCGCCATGGAGCTGGACTTGAATCTGATACCGGGCCTGTTCGCCGGCGCCGTGCCGTCGGGACTGGTCACGGCGGAAGCCTTCCAGGCCCTGGTCGCGCGCACCTTGGAACTATTGGAGGGCGCCGGTGAAATCGACGGCGTTCTGGTACATTTGCATGGCGCCTGCGTGGCGGAAGGCACAACGGAGACGGATGCGCGGTTCCTTGCCGCAATACGTTCAAAGCTGCCCCCCGGTACGCCCATGGTGGCGACGTTCGATCTGCATGCCAACCTATCCGAAGGCCTGATCGCACAGGCAGACGCCCTGGTCGGCTATGACACCTATCCCCATAACGACATGGGCGCGCGGGGGGCGGAAGCGGCCCAGATCCTGCATCGGATGTTGTGGAGCACCCGGCGCCCGGCAAAGATCCTGCGCAAGCTGCCCTTTGCCCCGCCGCCCCAGGTTCAGGGCACGGGCTCGGAACCGGCGGCCGGGATCATGGCGAAAATGCTCGATATGGAAACTTGGGGCGGCATCTGGTCAGCTTCAATCGCCTGGGGCTTTCCGTATGCGGATGTGGCGCACCTAGGCGTAGGCGTCCTGGTACAGGGCGATGATCATGGCCATGCCACGCGGATCGCCGATGATCTTGCCATGACCATATGGCGCCAGCGCGGCGATTTCGATGCCGGTCTGGTCAAGGTGGAAGACGCGGTACGCAGCGCCATGGCCGCGCCCGAGGGGCCAATCATTCTGGTCGATGTGGCCGACAACGCGGGCGGCGGCGCGCCTGGCGACGGCACCACTATTCTGGCCGAATTGATCGACCAATCCGCCCGCAAGGCGGTTATCGTACTGTGCGACGGCGCGGCGGTGCGGGCGGCCAAGGCGCTGGGCGTCGGTGCGGTGTTCAGCGGCAATGTCGGCGGCAAATCCGATGACCTGCATGGCCCGCCCATGCCCCTGGTCGGCGAAATCATCTTTCAGGAAGCGGTCCGCTATCAGCGCCGGGGCGACTATATGACCGGGCAGTGGATCGATTTGGGCGAGGTCGCGGTGATCCAGGCCGACGGTGTTAGCGTGATGTTGACCGAGGCCAAGGCCATGCCCTTCGATGCCGATCATCTAGCGGCGGCCGGCATCGCCGCCGAGATGCAGCAGATCATCGTGGTCAAATCCGCCATCGCCTGGCAGGCGCATTTTCAGACTTTCGCGAAGGGCGAGATCTACGTGGACACACCCGGCGTCTGCGCATCCAACCTGAAACGCTTCGAATATACGAAACTGGACCGGGCCATCTATCCCATCGACGACGACGGTATCTGGCCCGCTAAATAGAGCACTTTCGGACTATTCCTTAACTTCCGAACCGGGCGGCAGCAGCTTAAACGTTGCCTGGGCGGTGGCGATGGGATCGCCGCCGGCATTGTTGATCCTGGCCTCCAGAAATGCCGTGCGCTTGCCGCCGCCCGTGGTTTGCGCGCTGAGGAAAAGTTCCTCGTCACCGGCGGCGCCAACAAAATTTATGGCCAAGCTTAAGGTGATGGAAAATTGCCGCTTTTTAGGATCGGGGTGCGAGCCCGCCGCGATCGCCATGATGGCATCCATCAGGCCGGCAATGATGCCGCCATGGAGCATACCCTTCAAATTCAGGTGATCCGGCCCGGCCCTGAATGTGGCGGTGGCGGCACCGACGCCGCGTTCAATATTCCGTACCCGTAGGCTAGGTGGTTGATTATACGCTACAGCTTCAATAGGCATGGGGGACAAATTCACCGACTTTCCTGGTACAAGGAGCATGGGACATGCAGTTCGAAACTATTCTACAGGAAAACAACGGACCCATCGCGACCATTATCATGAACAGGCCCGATGCCCTGAACGCCCTGAATATCCAGGTCTTTAAGGACTTGACCGCTTGCCTGCTCGCCATCGCCAAAAACCGGGAAATCCGCGTCGTCGTTATCAAGGGCGCGGGCGAACGGGCCTTTGTCGCCGGCGCCGATATCAAGGAGATGGCGGACATTAAGGGCGCCATGAGCAGCGAGCGTTCCTATCTGGGCATGCATGTCTATGACCTGCTGCGCCACATACCGCAGCCCGTTATCGCCTCGATCAACGGCTATGCCCTGGGCGGTGGAATGTTGCTGGCCATGGCCTGCGATATCCGCGTGGCGGCCGAAGGCGCGACCTTTGGCTATCCGGAAATCAAACTGGGTATCTTTCCCGGCACCGGGGGCACCATCTTGTTAGACCGCCTGATCGGTTCGGCCAATGCCCGCGCGATCTGTCTGACCGGCGAATTGTTCGATGCCCCTCGGGCCTATCAACTGGGCCTGGTGACCCATCTGGTGGCCAAGGACGCCCTGGTGGCCGAAACCGCCCGGTTGGCCGAGTTGATGGCCGGTTACAGTCCCGTAGCCTTGCACGAAACCAAATGCGCCCTGAATGCATCCCTGGAAATGGCGTTCGAAGCCGCCCGCGAGGCAGAGGTCGCGGCGCACGCGCGCTGTTTCGCCTCCAACGACAGGTTCGAGGGGATGAATGCTTTTATCGAGAAACGCTCACCCGACTTTCGCGGCGACTAAATCCAAAAGTTCGCCCTGTTCACCGGTCGGGCCGCTGGCCGAGGTCAATTCCTTGCGGGCATCGTCACGGCTACCTAACAGGCGGTCGGCGGGCAGCAGCATGGTCACGGTGGTGCCTTTGCCCAGGACGGAGGTGATCGCCAATGTGCCGCCATGCAGCTCGCACAGATGCCGCGCCAGAGGCAGACCAAGGCCCGTGCCCTCGAAACGCCGGGTGAACGATCCATCCAGCTGTGCGAAGGGCGTCAGGGCAAAGGGAATATCCTCGTCCTTCATGCCAATGCCCGTGTCCGTGACAGATAGCTCGATCCATTCCGCACCGCTGTCGTCATCCCGGCTGCGCCCCGAGCCAATGGTGACCTGGCCGCCCTCGGGCGTGAACTTAATGGCGTTGGATAGAAGGTTGAGAACGATTTGCTTCAAGGCCCGTTGATCGGCCCGTACCAAATCGATCAAGGGATCGATTTCCGCGACAACCCTGACCTGGCCCTGGTGGGCGCGTTCCTGGGTCAAACGCGAGGTGGCCGCAACCATATCGGAGAGCAGGAACTGTTCTTCCGCCAGCTCGAAATGCCCCGCTTCGACCTTGGCCAGGTCGAGCAGATCATTGATGATGGATAACAGATGCTGGCCGCTTTCATTGATATCCCGTGAATATTCTACATAGCGGGGCGAATTCAGCGGCCCGAACAATTCCCCCATGAGGATTTCGGAAAAGCCAATGATGGCGTTCAACGGCGTGCGCAATTCGTGCGATGTATTGGCCAGGAATTCCGACTTCGCGCGGTTGGCCAGTTCCGCCTGTTCCTTAGCCACGCGCAGGGCCTGCTCTGACTGCTGTTGTGCGGTTACGTCCTGGCAAAGCACCAGGAAACCGCCGCCCGGCATGGCGTGGGAACGGAAGTTCAAAATCGTTCCATTGGGACGGAAACGTTGATAATTATTCGGCACCGCGCCGAACGCCATCTTCACATGCGCCTCGACCAGCTCATCGACATTCCCTTCGCCCAGTTCTCCGTTCCGGGCAAGCAGATAAATCACGTCGCTAAGTTTGCGGCAGTTGGCAACCTCATCTGGGTCCAGCGCCTGCAGTTCCAATAGCTTTTCGTTCAGGGCAACGATATCTCCTTCGTCATCCACGAACGCAATACCAAAATCGAGATTGCCGAAAATCGCTTCCAGTTCCGACGAACGCCGGCGCAAATCTTCCTGATCTCGCCGGGCTTCCGTTACGTCGGTGATGGTGATGGTCACGCCGCCATCCGGCATCCTGGTGCGGCGCACATCCAGGACCTGCCCCCCTCGGCCCGCCATCTCAAGCTGTGGAGGATCGCACGACATGACGGCCTTGACCCGTTCCGTCACGGTATCGGCGCTCACCTGTCCATAGAGGCCACAATCCGCAAAATACTGGCATAACCCTTCCGCCGACAGGCCGACTTTGGCAATTTCCGATGTGACCCCAGCCAAACCAAAATACCGCTCATTCCAGGTCAACAAAGAGCCATCGGGAGCAAGCACCAAAACCCCCTGGTCGATGCTTTCCAGGGATGTATTCAATAACTGGGATTTCTCGTCCAAGGCCCAGCTTTGCTGTTTTTGTGCGGTGATATCGGCGCAACTCAACAAGCGTCCACCACTTTCCATGGCGCGCTCGGTGAAATGCAGGCTGCGGCCATCGGTCAGGCTGACTTCCCATTCGATGTGCCGCGGCAGAGCCCGCGCGGCGACATCCGCCAGGAAATCAGACACCTGGCCGGCGGCATCGACAAAAATGCCTTCCTCAGCCAGAGCTCGGAAAAATTCAAGCCGGCTGATGCTTTGGTGATTAAGCGCATGCACCATGGGCAGCAGTTGCAACAATTCGCCGTTGATCTGCCGCAAGCGGTCGCCGGCATCAAAAAGGGCAACCGCGATCGGTAATGCATCCACGAAATCAGTATCATGGTCGATGATCTGCGTTTGCACCTCAGCCTGCTGGGCGCGGCGGTCGGTCGTTTTGCAAGCAAGCACCAGGGCAATGGCACCCGCAATGCCACAAAATGCAAAGAAAATTCCCAGCCCCGTCATCAATTCCCCTCGGTACCCGATACTTGCCTGAACCGAGTTACTCCGATCACGACAAGGTCCTGACCGCTTCACCGGCACATTAGCCGCAAGTATTTGGAAACAGTCGAATTTACCAGTAAACCGTTGGAGTTAAGGTTTGGTTAACGTTATGCTTACCAAGCGCTCCTTGCTATCAATTCAATAATCCAAAACGATTAAATGTAACCGATGCTGCGGCATGATCATCCTGGTAGCCTTGCGCAGTTGCTGATGGAAATCAGCCGCTGCCGCTTATGTGCGGAACATCTGCCCCTGGGGCCCCGTCCCGTGCTCCGCGCCAATCCGGCGGCGCGGTTATTGATCGTTGGTCAGGCACCCGGCACCAAGGTCCATGCCAGCGGCATTCCCTGGGATGATCCCAGCGGCGATCGGTTGCGCGAGTGGCTGGCCATCGAGCCGGAGATTTTTTATGACCAGAACAAGGTCGCCATCATGCCCATGGGTTTTTGTTATCCCGGCCGCCTGCCCAAGGGCGGGGACCGCCCGCCCCGGCCCGAATGCGCGGCCACCTGGCATTCCGCGCTGTTGGCTCGCCTGCCCGCCATTGCATTGACCGTGCTGGCGGGAAGCTATGCCCAAACCGCATTTTTGGGACCAACCAGGCAGCGCAATCTGACGGAAACCGTGCGCGCCTGGCGCAACCATGCGCCGGACTACATGCCCCTGCCGCATCCATCCTGGCGCACCAAGGGCTGGCAGCGGCGAAATCCCTGGTTTGATGATGACGTCCTACCCGAACTGCGCCGTCGGGTGAAAGAGCTGATTTAGAGCAATTCCTATCCATTGCGAATCGCCCAAAAGTCCAGGGCGCTTCTAAGTGATTGGAAAAAATTGCTCTATTCTTAAGTATTGGAGCATTTCCTATTCGGAAATGCTCTAGTCGAGACAGAAGCCGTGACGCCGTAGATAGGCCGCCAAATCGTCCCGTTCCCGCACTGAAGTTTGCCGGGTCTTATCCTCGGACCAGCCATAAAACTCCGGCGTGCCGTACGCCGCCGTCATGCGGTATTTCTCGGTCGGAATATGATAAATCCCATCGCGCCGGCGATCATAGGCATCGATTTGCGCTGGCAGTTGGCTATCATCATACTGATCCGTATGGACGACCATTTCGGGCGGCAGGCGGGTCGAGGTAAAGCCGGAGTGAGAGGGATGGCCCAGACACATGCCGGCGACGGGAAAGACGTAATCGGGCAAATTGGTGATTTCGGCGATGCGGTCAATATGATTCCGGACAACGGAAATCGGGCAACAGCCCAAACCAGCGGCCTCGGCGGCGGTGATGAAATTCTGCATGACCAGGGCGGTATCAACGGCGGCGTTGAGAAAGGCATCCAGATGATCGTTGGCGAATTCATGCCCACGAAGCTGCCCCAATCTGCGAATTCGCCGGGAATCTCCGCAAAACAACAGGAATACCGGACAGGTTCCGATCCAGGCCATTTCAGGCATCAAATCGGCGATGGCCCGGCGCTTGTCCGGATCCTGAATACGGATAATGGCGATTTGCTGCAAATCGGACTTGCCCGGTGCCGACAGGGCGCAGGCGTACAAAAGGTTCAAGGTCTCTTCCGGCACCGGATCGTCAAGAAAGCGGCGATGGGTACGGTGCGACAGCAGGGTCGTCAATGTGCTGTGGCCCGGGCCGTCTTCGATCTCCCCCGCGCCTACGTCCATGCCAAATCGCTGTGCCGCCAGATCCGCCAGTTTGCCCATGATGCCGTCTCCTCCATGATTCCGTTGCCCGCCCAGCATAGGACATTTGCCGCATTTGTGTGCTGTCTTGTGCTACTGGGCGCCTGTGCCCCACGGGTACAGGAATTTCAGCCCGGCCTTATGGCGGCCAAGATCAAGACCGACAGCTTCGTGACCGAGGATGGCAAGCCATTGCCGCTGAAAAGCTGGCCGGCCAAAGGTGAAGCCAGGGCGGTGCTGGTGGCCCTGCACGGCTTCAACATGTACAGCCGCTATTTCGACGATCCGGCACGATGGTGGGCTGGACGCGGCATTACCACCTATGCCTATGACCAGCGCGGTTTCGGCGCCGCGCCGGAGGCCCGGATCTGGGGCGGGGCGGAGGCAATGGCGGCTGACGCACGGGCGTTCCTGGCCCTGTTGGGCCCGCGCCATGCCGGCCTGCCGATCTATCTGTTGGGCGACAGCATGGGCGCCGCCGTGGCCGTGCTGGCCATGACCAGCGCGGCGGCACCGGAACCGGCGCCAAAAGTAGCCGGTATCATTCTGGTAGCGCCGGGCCTGTGGGGCGGCAGTTCCATGCACCCCATACTGCGTTTCGGGCTTTGGCTGTCTGCCCACACCATGCCCTGGAATACCGCGACCGGCCGCGGCCTGAAACGCCAGGCCTCGGACAATATCCCGATGTTGCGCGCCCTGGGCCGCGATCCCCTGGTGATCCGCCATACCCGCATCGATGCCGTTTATGGCGTGACGCAATTGATGGGCCAGGCCTACGACGCCGCACCGGGCCTGAAACCGCCGGCCTTGGTGTTATATGGGGAAAAGGATGAAATCGTCCCCGCCGCGCCCGTGCGCAAAACCATAAAGCGCCTGCCAAGGGCGCCGGATTTCAGCCTTTATCCCGACGGTTGGCACATGCTGTTGCGTGACCTGCAGGCCAAGGTCGTCTGGAACGATATCGCGGCCTGGATCCAGGATCCGACGGCACCGCTGCCTTCGGGCGCACAAGCTCGGTAAGTGCTTGTTAACGTTGATGGGTTATCACAATTCCATAGATTTGCGAAAAGTGAGAGATCTCGACCATGACCCATTTTCTGGTAACAGACGACAATACAGATGGCCACCAACTGGAAGACGTTCTGGCAATGGTGCGCAGCGATCTAGTCAAGCGTGCCGCCCTGATAGCCGATGATGATCGGCAGGAGGCCCGCCAGGTCCTGGCCAATGACATCAAGATCATGGCCATGTTGAGCGAGGGTGTCGCACTGGCCGAGGAAAGCACCGCCTTGCTCAATCGGGCCTTTGGTCCCAGCCGCTCGGGTCAACCACGTATCGGCGGCGGCGAATAGCCAACAGATATTGGCGCGGAGCGCCAGCCATCGTAGACTGCCTCCAGGCATTGGAATTGTTTTGGAGCGCGCGGTTGGAAAATGGCTGATTTTATCGAACAGTTACGGGACATTGTTGGCGACAAAGGCTTGGTCCTGCATGAGGATTTGCAGAACCGTGCCGCCGGCTACCGCCATCCGGACAAAACACTTGAAGCCAGGGTTCTGGTACGTCCCGCTAGCACCGACGAAGTTTCCAAGGTTCTGAAGCTGTGCAACGACGCCGGCCAGGCCGTGGTCAGCCATGGCGGTCTGACGGGGCTGGTTGACGGCAATATCGCCGGCGCCGACGAACTCATCCTCTCCATGGAGCGCATGCGCGAGATCGAGGAGATCGATCCTGCTTCGTCCTCCATGACCGTGCAGGCCGGCGTGACCCTGCAAACCGTACAGGAAGCGGCGGAAGACGCCGGCTTTTTCTTCCCCCTGGATCTGGGCGGCCGCGGCAGCGCCACTCTGGGTGGGAATATCTCCACCAACGCAGGCGGCAACCGCGTGGTGCGTTACGGCATGGCGCGGGACATGGTGTTGGGCCTGGAAGCGGTGCAGGCGGATGGTACGGTTTTGAGTCCCTTGGGCAAAATCGTCAAGGACAATGCCGGCTATAACCTGAAGCACCTCTTTATCGGCAGCGAGGGCACCCTGGGCGTCGTCACCCGCATAGTGCTGCGCCTCCGCCCCATGCCGGCCAGCCAGCAGACGGCGTTTCTGGCCGTGGATGAATTCGGCAAGCTGCCGAAATTATTGAATTTCTGCAACAGCCGCTCGGGCGGCACAACCTCGGCTTTCGAGGTGATGTGGCGGAATTATTTTGAGCTGGTGACCTCGAGGCCGGGCGCGGCACAACCCCTGCCCAATGATTATCCGTATTATGTTTTGACGGAAATGATGGGCGGCGACCCGGCGGGTGATCCGGAACGCTTTGAAACCATTTTGGGCGAAGCACTGGAAGAAGGCCTGATGGTCGATGCGGTGATCGCCAAATCAGAGGCCGAGCGCCAGGCCATGTGGTTCCTGCGCGACGATGTACAAAGCCTGCGCACCTGGGGTCCGACCGTGGGCTTTGATGTCGGGCTACCCATTGCCTCCATGCCGTCTTACCTGGAAGAGATCGACGCGCCCATCGTGGCGGAATTCCCGGACCGCAAACGGGCGGTATTCGGCCACTTGGGCGACGGCAATCTGCACATTACCTATGCGGTGGGGGAAAACGGCGCCAATGTGAAAAAACTGATCGACGATTCGGTCTATCTGCCCCTGGCCAGCCGAGGCGGCTCGGTATCCGCCGAGCATGGCATCGGCCTGTCGAAGAAAGCCTATCTGGAAGTCTCGCGCAGCCCGGCCGAAATCGGCCTGATGAAACAGCTGAAGGCGATGATGGACCCCAACAATATTCTCAATCCAGGTAAAATATTTTCGTGAGCCGCTACTCCTTAGCCAGCCTTGTCCGGCACGGGCTGACCGGTCACCGGGACTGGCAGCCCGCCTGGCGCGATCCGGAGCCAAAGGCGTCCTACGACGCCGTTATCGTCGGCGGCGGCGGGCATGGCCTGGCCAGCGCCTATTATCTGGCCAAGAATCATGGCCTGAACAATATCGCGGTGCTGGAAAAGGGTTGGCTGGGCGGCGGCAATACGGGCCGCAATACCACCATCGTCCGCTCCAACTACATGTTGGACGGCAATGCGAAATTCTACGAACACGGCATGAAGTTGTGGGAAGGTTTGAGCCGGGATCTAAATTTCAACGTCATGTTTTCCCAGCGCGGCGTGTTGAACTTGGCGCATTCCAAGGGCCAGTTGGAGACCTTTCGGCGGCGCGGCAATGCCATGCGCCTGAACGGTATCGATGCCGAGCTGTTGAACCGCGACCAGGCCGCCGCCTTCGTGCCGGGCATGGATGTCTCGCGCAATGTCCGCTTTCCCGTGGAAGGTGGCCTGTTGCAGCGGCGCGGCGGCACCGCGCGTCATGATGCCGTGGCCTGGGGTTATGCCCGCGGCGCCGACCAGCGCGGCGTCGATATCATTCAGAATTGCGAAGTCACCGGTATTCGCCGGGATCAGCATGGCGTTACGGGCCTGGAGACCAACCGGGGCTTTATTGGCGCCAAAAAAATCGGCCTGGCCGTTGCCGGCCATTCGACGCAGCTGGCTGCCATGGCCGGGGTGCGCCTGCCGATAGAATCTCACGTTTTGCAAGCCGTGGTTAGCGAACCCGTGAAACCGGTGCTGGACACGGTCGTCACCTTTGGCGCGGCGCATCTGTATGTCAGCCAATCCGACAAGGGTGAGCTGGTCATGGGCGGCGATATCGACGGCTACAATTCGTTCGCCCAACGCGGCAACCTGCCGGTGATCGAACATTTTGCGGCCTGCCTGGTGGCGCTGTTTCCGCAATACAGCCGTTTGCGCATTCTGCGTAATTGGGGCGGCATCATGGATATGACCATGGACGGCAGCCCGATCATCGGCACCACGCCGGTGCCGGGCTTGTTCTTGAACGGCGGCTGGTGCTACGGCGGCTTCAAGGCGACGCCGGCATCGGGCTGGGTTTTTGCCCACACCATTGCGACGGGGCAGCCGCATGCCCTGAACGCGGAACTTAGTCTGGACCGTTTTCATACCGGCAGAGTGCTGGATGAAAAAGGTGCCGGGCCCTATCCATGGCAGCACTGAGGGGAATAATGTCATGCTGTTGATCCCCTGCCCCCATTGCGGCCTGCGCGATCAGACCGAATTCAGCTATTGCGGCGATGCCACCGTGACCCGCCCCGCCACGCCTGAGGATGCGGACGATGCCGCCTGGATCGAATATCTGTACATGCGTGATAATCCTAAGGGCCCGCATGACGAGTTGTGGCAACATGTTCATGGCTGCCGCCAACTGCTCCGGGTAGGCCGGGATGTGACAAACCATGAGATCAAGGCGGAGGATCCGTCATGAGCCTGCGCCTGCCCACCGGTGGCCGGATTGATCGGAACCGAACACTCACCTTCCGCTTCGATGGCCGCACATATCATGGCTATCACGGCGATACCCTGGCCTCGGCCCTGCTGGCGAACGGCGTAAAGGTGGTGGGACGCAGTTTCAAATATCACCGCCCCCGGGGCATCTTCGGCGCGGGCAGCGAAGACCCCTCCGCCCTGGTCCGCCTGGGCGATGGCGCGCGGGCCGAACCCAATACCCGCGCCACCCAGGTTGAGCTATACGATGGTTTGGTGGCCTACAGCCAAAACAACTGGCCGTCGTTGAAATGGGATATCTCGGCCGCATTGGGCTTGCTTTCGCGCTTCCTGCCCGCCGGCTTCTACTACAAGACCTTCAAATGGCCCGGCAAATTCTGGCCCTACTATGAACATATCATCCGCCACATGGCGGGCATGGGAGAGGCGCCGACGGACCGCGATCCGGACCGCTACGAAAAGCGGCACGCCCATTGTGATGTCCTGGTGATTGGCGGTGGAGCCACAGGATTGTCCGCGGCAAAGGACGCGGCAGCCGAAGGCAACGATGTCTGGTTGGTCGATGAGGGCATTCCGGAGGCACCGGCCAACGTCACCGTCATGGCGCGCACCACCGCCTTCGGCAAATATGATGACGGCCTATATGGTTTGCTGCAGCAAAGCAGCAGTGATCAGGCGGCGAACGCGCCACGGCAGATCCTCTGGCTGTTGCGGGCCAAACGGGTAGTTCTGGCCAGTGGCGCCATCGAACGACCATTGGTTTTTGCCAACAACGACCGCCCCGGTATCATGCTGACTTCCGCCGCGCTGCGTTACCTCGACAGCTTTGCGGTGCGGGCCGGCCGGCGCGCCGTTATCGTCACCAACAACGACAGCGCCTATGAAGCCGCCCGCAAGCTGATCGACGGCGGTATCGAAGTCGCCGCGATCATTGATCAACGGCATATGGCGGAACGGCACGAGATCGCGGGCTGCGAAGTCCTGAACAACCATGCCGTCATCGACACCGCTGGCAGAGGCGGCCTGAGGCACGTCACCATCGCGCCGTTGGACGTCAACGGCGACGCGGTTCCGCAGGCGGAGCGGCGGATCGACTGCGATCTGTTATGCCTCTCGGGCGGTTTTACGCCCAGCGTGCATCTCTATTCCCAAGCGGGGGGCAAGCTGGCATTCCGCGACGATATCCAAAGCCTGGTACCAGATACGGATGTTCCTGGCCTGGAGGTGGTGGGCGCGGCCAATGGCGATGACATCGCCCAGGCCAGCGCCGCCATCGCACTCAGCCACGCACCGGGCAAGCAGTTCATCGATCTGCAAAACGACGTCACGGCCGCGGATGTGGCCCTGGCCGCGCGCGAGGGCTATCGCTCGGTCGAGCACCTGAAACGTTACACGACCCTGGGCATGGGCACCGATCAAGGCAAGACCGCAAACCTGAACGGCATCGCGGTCCTGGGCAGGGCCTTGGATAAACCGATGGCCGATGTGGGTGTCACCACCTATCGCCCGCCCTATACGCCGGTGACCATTGGCGCCTTCGCGGGACGTGATGTGGGTGCCTTTTTGGCCCCAACCCGGCGCACCCCCATGCAGGAATGGCATGAAGACAACGGCGCCGTGTTCGTGCCCGCCGGTATGTGGCGGCGGCCGCATTATTATCCCAGTCCCGGCGAAAGTCCCTCCGACGCCGTCAGCCGCGAGGCCAGAATGGTGCGCCAAGGGGTCGGCATCGTCGATGTTTCCACCCTGGGCCGCATCGATTTGCATGGTCCTGACACCGCCGAGTTTCTGAACCGGGTCTATATCAACGGCTTCAAGACCCTGGCCATTGGCATGTGCCGCTATGGCGTGATGCTGCGCGATGACGGCATGATTTTCGATGACGGCACCGTCGCCCGCATGGATGAAGAGCACTACATCATGACCACGACCACCGCCAACGCGGGTCCGGTCATGGCGCATCTGGAGCATTATCTGCAAGTAGTCTGGCCGGAACTCGACGTCCATCTAACCTCCATCACCGATCAATGGGCCGTCACGGCGGTGGCCGGGCCGCGCGCCCGGCAATTGCTGGAAAATCTCGACAGCGATATGGAATTCGCCAATCAGGCCTTGCCGTTCATGGGCTGGCGGGCCGGTCAGATCGGCGGCATCCCGGCACAGGTTTACCGCATCAGCTTTTCCGGTGAACTGGCCTATGAAGTCGCGGTGCCGGCGGGCCATGGCCAGGCCTGCTGGGAGATGCTGTTGGCTGCGGGTAAGGCGCTGGATGTCATCCCCTACGGCACTGAGGCATTGACCACCTTGCGCGTCGAGAAAGGCCATTTCGTCATGGGCCCGGAAGCCGACGGCCGCGCCAGCGCCGATGACATCGGGCTAAGCGGCATGCTGTCAAAGCGGAAGGATTTCATCGGCCGGCGCTCTCTCCGCCTGCCCGCACTGGCGCCCGAAGGCCGTCTGAACCTGGTGGGTCTGCTGCCCGTGGACGGCAAGACCGCCATTCCCCCCGGTGCGTTGATATTGGACAGGGCGACGGCGGCGCCCGAGGCTGAGAAGGCCGGCCATGTGGCCACCGCCGTGTTCTCGCCCAACCTGGACCAACCCATCGCCACGGCCATGGTGATCAATGGCCGTGGGCGCCTGGGCGCACAATTATGGGCCCATTCACCATTGGACAACCGCATCGTACCGGTCGAAGTGGTGCACCCGGTATTCATCGATCCAAAGGGGGAGCGTCTTCGTGCCTGATACCTCGCAACGCCGCTCCGCCCTGGCTGGCACCGCTGCCGGTGATCTGATCCAGGAACGCGCCGATCTATGGATCAAACGGGTCTATGGCGATGTGGCTGAAATTGAACCGCCCAGACAGCCGAACCGTGCCACGGCCAATAACGGCGTCCATGCCCTATGGGTCGCGCCGGGCGAATGGTTATTGGTGGGTGAGGGCGAAGAGATTCAGATCGAGGCGGCATCAAGCGATCTCAGCCATGGCCGCACGGTCTTTCGCATCCCCGCCAATGCGGCGCGGCAGATCCTGGCCAAGGGCTGCCCGCTGGACCTGCGCGAAACAGAATTCCGGCCCGGCCATTGCGCCCAAAGCGTGCTGGCCGCCGTTACAATTCTGGTGCACTACCTCGACGACGGCGAATACATGGATATCCATGTGGCGCGCAGCTATGGCCGCTTCATTCATGATTGGCTAAAGGACGCCGCGCTTACTCTTCCGGAATAGCGAAATGGTGCATCTCCGGCATGCCGGTATGCTGGGGGATGCCGTCGCCGCTGCTATCGGCGGCATAGTCCGCCATGTCATCGGTGAAGATCCGCATTTTCAAATGCAGCCCGGTGGGTTGATCCAGACTGCCGGCGGTAATGGTGATGGTCTCGGCGCCATCCCGCTGGAAAAACATGGTTGAGCCGCAATTGCCGCAAAAGCCGCGCGCCACATGTTCCGAACTGCGGTACCAGTTCAGCGCCTGTTGAGCATCCGAGATCGTCACATCAGCCAGCCGCGCGCCGGTGGCATGCCAGAGGCTACCGGTTATGCGCCGGCAGCTTTCACAATGGCATTCGACGACCGGGCGCACGGGTCCGGCAATTTCGTACCGGACCCGCCCGCAGTGACATTTGCCGGTGAGCATTGTTCGCCCCTTATTCGGCGGCGACGTCGCCACCCAACAGAGTGCCCACGTACCAGCCCTTGGTCTTCAGATTATTGAAGAACACGCCCTCGAAGGTATCCGCGACCGAGCCGATCACGGCATCGTTTTGCAGCAATGCCTCCGACCAGGCCTTGACCAGGGGGAAGTCCCTCAGCAGACCGGTTTGGACAAACTGATCCACCAGCGCGAAGCGTTGCAGAAACGGTGCATAGGCGGCATCCACCAGGCATAACTCTGGTCCGTTGAAGTACGGCCCGTCGTTGTCCCGCTCGCTCGCGATGGCGTCTTCCAGCTTCTGCAGGAACTTCGGCGCGCCGGCCAGCTTTTCATCCAATTCCTCGCGGGATTTGGTGTAGTAGATGTTGATGCCCTTGGAGAAATCCGGCACGAAATCCGTCCAGGCCCGGTTGCGGGCGCGCTTGAAGGGATCTTCGGGATGAACCCTAGGCGCGACGACGTCATCGAGATATTCCGCGATGGCATTGGATTCGAACAATGGCTCTTCGTCCACCGCCAGCACGGGCACCTTGCCGTGGGGTGAGATTTTCAGGAACCAATCCGGTTTGTCACTTAGATCAATGTGGGTGAGGTCGAATTCGACATTTTTCGCACGCAAAAGAATCACGGCGCGCTGTACCCACGGTCAAGTGATCGAGCTGATCAAATGATATTTATTGGCCATATCAGGCATCTCCCCAAATGTTAGCTGCTGCGTTGATCCAACAATAAGACCATAAACAAGGCCAGTCAAAGTATCGGCGCAACCTTCTAGGAGGCATTGTAACCATGCTTGCGCGGCTGTAGCATCAACAAGTTGCGTTAAACACTTTGGGGAGTGATTTAGTCAGCATGGCAGCAACACCGAACCAAACGAGCAGTGACCAGACAGCGCCGGCGGGACAGCGCCGTCAGGTGACCGTGTTGTTCGCCGACATGGCGGGCTATACGGCGGTGGCGGAGGCTTTGGGTGACAATAAGCGCCTATCACGCTTTTTATTCGAAACCGGCTACGCCCATATCTTTGCTTGCCAGGCCGAGATAGGACGGCAGTTGTTGGATCGCTCGAAGGCCTTGGCCAAAGCCGATGGCGACGAACTCGCCGTCGCCTATGCCGACTTGGGCTTCATGTGGCACCGTATGTTTTGGGGGCAACCGGGCGAGGCGCGCGACAGCGCACAAAGGGAAACGGGCAAGCGGGTCGTCGAGGTCGCTCGCCGTCACAGCGACATTTGGCTGGCGTCGAAAGCACAACTTGCCAACGGCCTGGACTATTCGGCATGGGGACGCCCAGGTGAGAGCCGGGCCGCGTTGATGGAGCTCATGGCCATGAGCCGGGAGACCAATGACCCGCGGCCGCGCAGCATGGCGCTGTGGGCGCTGGCGGTAACGGACGTCTTTTCCGACAATTACGATGGAGCGATTGAGAAGGCGGATGATGCCTTGCGCATCTGCCTCAGCCCCATCGACCGGATGGCCGCCGAGGGTTACAGAATGGTCGCCCGAACGCTTAGTGGCCAGGAAGATGAAGTCTCGGCGCTAGGCGGCCATGTCATCCGCAAGATGGAGGCAAAATCCCTCGCCATGGTGCTACCGCCAGTTAAGATGACGGTGGGCGTTGGCAACATCATGCAGGGCAACATGGCAAAAGGTGTTGCCATGGTGAACGCGGCGCAGGCTGAGGCCGAGAACTGGGGCATGACCTTCGCCACCGCCTTGGGCAATAAATTTCTAGGCGAAATCTATCTGCAATTCGTCCTTTCGGACGAGAAGCCGTCCCTATCCGTCATGTTGGCGAATTTGCCCTTCCTAGTACGCACTCTGCCCTTCGCGAAGAAAAAGGCGCGGCGGCATCTGCAGGACGCCCTGGAAGGCTTCCAAGGCCTCAATTCGCCCGCCGATATCGCCGGTGCTCAGTATAATCTGGGCTTGTTGGACAAGGCGGCCAAACGAAATGACCGGGCCCGCACCAGCTTGTTAGAGGCCCGCGGCATCGCCCAATCAGTCGATGCTACAAATATCATTAGCAATGCCGATGCCGCTCTGGCCGAACTGGGCGCGGCCTGACCTTTCGATATTTAGGGTTTCGGGCAGTACATGTCGTAAAGAACCTGAATGATCCGGCCAACGCCAGGGTTGGCGATGGAATAGAACACTGAATGGCCGTCACGGCGGCCGCTGACCAGGCCATCGCGCCGTAACAGGCTTAACTGCTGCGAGATCGTGGTTTGGCGCAGGGCCAGAACATCGGACAAATTGCCGACCGAGCGCTCGCCATCGATCAACTGACACAGGATCATCAGGCGTGTCTCATTCGACAGCGCCTTCATCAGATGCGTCGCATTACCCGCGGCGCCTTTCATCTCGCTTAAATCGATATCCATTTCCAATCCTTCCCGGCGCTGCTGACCGCGCCGCGCCGATGCAGCGCAATCTTGCAATTATTTTGCCGCAACGGGCTTGTCAAAGATACATATAGTATCTACATACAAATGTATCAATGTTCAAATATTAAAATATTAGATGTGAACCTTAGGAGACAGCCATGAATATCGACCGCCTTGTTATCACCATCGCCGGCAGCTTCATCGTCGCCAGCCTGGCCCTGGGCCATTTCTTTCATCCCGCCTTTCTGTTGTTCACGCTGTTTGTCGGACTTAACCTGTTCCAGGCGGGTTTCACCGGCTTTTGCCCTCTGGCCAAGATCCTCGCCAAGTTTGGCCAAAGGACCGGCCACGCCTTCAACTAATTTGGAGCCTTATGATGAAAACCACCATGCTGTATTTCCTGGCCGCCATATGGGTGGTTTTTGCTGCGCCGGCGTGGGCCGAGATCGTGGTACAGCCGGTCATGGTGGATGATTTGAAGGCAGTTTTCGGCCAGGTCACCTCCACTGACCAGACCCAGGCCCGTACCCGTATTGCCGGTACGTTGCGGAACCTTTCCGTGGATGAAGGCAGCCTGGTCGAGAAAGGCCAGGTCCTGGCAGTGGTCGTTGATAAGAAACTACGGCTTCAGGCCGTCGCCCTTGCGGCGCGACTGAATTCCCTCAACGCGCGCAAGACACTGGCGCGAACCACTCTGAAACGGTCCGAAGAGCTGCGCAAGAAAGGCGCGGTATCCCAGGCCCGCATCGACGAAGTTCGGACTAATCTGGATGTCTTGCGCCAGGAAGTTGCCGCTTTGACGGCGGAACAGAATCTGATCAGCCAGCGGGCCCGGGAAGGCGCGGTGCTGGCGCCAAGCGCCGGCCGGGTTCTGCGCGTCAGCAAGACCGAGGGCAGCGTCGTCGCCCCTGGCGAGGACATCGCCCTAATCGCCGCCAACCGCTATGTCCTGCGCCTGCGCCTGCCGGAACGCCATGCCAAGTTCCTGGCCGTGGATGACCCGGTACAGGTTGGCGCTCGGGGAATGACCAACGCGCCCGATGGCAAACGTACCGGGCGCATACGGCAGATTTATCCGGAAATCCAAGATGGCCGCGTGGTCGCCGACGTCGATGTGCCTGGTCTGGGCGATTTCTTCGTCGGCGAACGGGTCCGGGTCTGGCTTTCCACCGGCAAGCGCGAGACCTATTTGGTACCCAGGGACTATGTCTCCGTCCGCATGGGCGTCGCCATCGTCCATCTGGTTAATGCGGTCGAGGTCACGGTACAGCGCGGGTTAAACCGCGGTCAGATGGTCGAAATCCTTTCCGGGTTGCGCCCTGGTGACCGCCTGGTGCGGCCATGAAGCCCGTGGCACTTGGCATATCAGGCCATATCACCAGGGCCTTTATTGCCTCGCCCCTGACGCCATTATTATTGCTGGCCTCATTGGCCATAGGCGCGTTGGCGCTATATATGCTGCCGCGCGAGGAAGAGCCGCAGATCAGCGTGCCGATGGTGGATATCATGGTCCGCGCGGACGGCTTGAAAGCAGAAGATGTACTCGAACTGGTGACGGAGCCTTTGGAGGATATCGTCAAGAGCATCGATGGCGTCGAACATGTTTATTCCCAGTCATTTGATGACCGGGTCGTCCTGGCGGTACGTTTCAAGGTCGGGCACGATGCGGATGCGGCGATTGTCCGCGTGCATAGCGAAATCCGAGGCAATATGAACCGCATCCCCCTGGGCATTCCCGAACCGTTGATCGTGGGCCGTGGCATTGAGGATGTCGCCGTACTGGTGGTGACCCTGGCCGCCAAGCCTGGTAATCCGGCGCGGCTGGACGACATCGCACTTTACAGTCTGGCGGAGGAAATCCAGCACGAATTGACCCGGCAGACAGATGTCGGCCTGAGCTATATCGTCGGCGGCCGTCCGGCACAGATCCGCATCGAACCCGATCCCGAGCGTCTGGCGATGGAAGGCATTACCTTGAACCAGTTGGTGGAAAAGCTGGAAAACGCCAACCGCGCCTTCCTCAGTGGCAGCGTCCGCCAAGCAGGCGGCATCAGGCCGGTGATCGCGGGCGAGACCCTGCGCGGTGGCGCCGATGTGGAAGGGCTGTTGCTAACCTCCAATAACGGACGGCCGGTCTATCTAAAGGACGTGGCCAATGTGGTCATTGATGGACGCCAGGACGAACACCGGGTTTGGCATCTGGCACCGAAGGCCCAAGGCCGGCTGCAGCAGGAACTGGCGGTCAGCCTGGCCATCGGCAAGCGGCCCGGCGCCAACGCGGTAGACATTACCGACGCCAGCATCGAACGGTTGCGCCGTATTGCCGAGCGTAAACTGCCCAGCGGCGTGGATCTGATCATCACCAGGAATTACGGCGACACCGCCCGGGACAAGGCCGACGAGCTGTTGCTACATCTGCTATCAGCGACGGTGTCCATTGTCGTCTTGCTGAGCCTGTTCCTGGGTTGGCGCGAAGGCATGGTCGTGATGTTCGTGGTGCCGACCACCATATTGCTGACCTTCCTGGCGGCCTGGATGCTGGGTTACACCATTAATAGGGTCAGCATGTTCGCGCTGATTTTTGCGATCGGCATCCTGGTCGACGACGCCATCGTGGTCGTCGAAAATATTGTTCGTCATTGGCGCGCAGGCGGTGAGGACAGCGCCGTCACCGTCGCCATTCATGCGGTGGCGGAAGTGGGTAATCCAACGATCATCGCGACCTTCACCATCATCACGGCACTGTTACCGATGATGTTCGTCTCGGGCTTGATGGGTCCATATATGAGCCCCATTCCCGCCATTGCCTCGTCCGCCATGTTCCTCAGCCTGTTGCTGGCCTTGACCATTACGCCATGGCTGATGATGAAATTCCGCATGGGTCTGACCAACAAGACCGAGCCCGGGCAGGAGGCGCACGGCGGTATGCTGGGCCGGCTGTTCCTAATGCTCGCCCGCCCGCTACTCAAAGGCAGGCGGCGTTCGGCTCTGTTTCTGAGCTTCGTGGGCCTGGCGACCCTGGCCTCCCTAATGCTGTTTTATTCCCAGGATGTCGTGGTCAAGCTGCTTCCCTTCGACGACAAGAGCGAGTTGCAAGTGGTCGTCGACCTACAAGAGGGCGCGGCGCTGGAGGATACGGAGCGCGTGCTGCGCGCCGCCGCCGACGCCATCGCCACGCTGCCCGAACTGTTGCACATGCAGGCCTATGCGGGCACCGCCGCGCCTTTCAATTTCAATGGCCTGGTACGCCACAGTTATTTGCGCACCACGCCCAACCTAGGCGAACTACAACTCAACCTGCAGTCCAAGGATGATCGCGGACGGGCCAGCCACGCCATTGCCCTGGACGTGCGCCAGCGCCTGGCAGAGCTGGAAACGCCGGCGGGAACGAATATCAAGGTCATTGAAGTACCGCCGGGGCCACCCGTTCTGGCAACTCTGCTGGCGGAAATCTACGGCCCGGATGCCGAGACCCGGCGTGCCGTCGCCACGCAGCTACGCGGCATATTTGAAGGCATCGATTTCATCGTTGACGTGGACGACAGCTTTGGCGTGCCGGGAAAACGTCTGCGCCTGGCCATCGACCGAGAAAGCCTTGAATTCCACCGGGTTGAGGAGGCGGAGCTTTATGACACCATCGCCACCCTGCTTCGGGGCCAAAGCTTGGGCTATTCCCATCGGGGCGCGGGCGCCGAACCCATTGAAATTGCCATCGGTTTACCAAAATCGGCGCGTTATCTCAGCGAACGGCTGCTGACCACTCCGGTACCCGCCATTGACGGCAAACTGGTCGAATTGGGCGAATTGGTCCAGGTCAGTTGGGATACCGCCTCCTTCCCCATATTTCGCCGTGACGGTAATCATGCGGAGATGGTCACGGCGGAACTGGCGGGCCGTTTCGAGGCACCGATCTATGGCATGCTGGCGGTACAGGAGGTGATCGACCGCCATGACTGGGGCCAACTGCCAAAGCCGAAAATCGCCTTGCACGGCCAGCCTGACGATGACGCAACACCGGTATTGCTGTGGGATGGGGAATGGGAGATTACCTATGTCACTTTCCGCGACATGGGCGCCGCCTTCATGGCGGCCATGGTGGGGATCTATCTTTTGGTGGTGATCCAGTTTGGCGGCTTCAAACTGCCCCTATTGGTGCTGGTGCCCATACCGTTGACGCTGGTTGGCATCGTCGGTGGGCATTGGTTGCTATCGGCGCCCTTCACGGCCACATCGATGATCGGCTTCATCGCCCTGGCCGGTATTATCGTGCGTAATTCGATCCTACTGATCGACTTCATTCGTCAGCGTCAGCAACAGGGCGCGCCGTTAAGAGAGGCCCTACTGGCCGCCGGCGCCATTCGCTTCAAGCCGATTTTTCTGACCGCGGTGACCGCCATGATCGGCGCCGCCTTTATCCTGACCGACCCCATATTCCAGGGCTTGGCCATATCCTTGCTGTTCGGGCTGTTATCCTCGACCGTGCTGACGGTTCTGGTTATTCCGGCAATCTATGTGATCATGCGGGACGACGGCATGGCAGCGTAACGAAAGGGGGAGAGAGCTAGCCGCCCCCTCCCCCTCGTTACGACAGACTATTTTTCGTGCGACAGCACGATCGTCCCGGCGGTTGAGAGCATACCGCCCATGCCATTGACCAGGGACATGGAGGCACCCGGCACCTGACGGTCGCCGCATTCGCCGCGCTGCTGGCGCACCGCCTCGATGATCGGGAAGATGCCGTACATGCCCGAATGGGTGTATGACAATCCGCCGCCGTTGGTGTTGATGGGCAGGCTGCCGCCCGGCGTCGATTTACCGTCCTCGAAAAAGCCGACGCCCTCGCCCGGCTTACAGAAGCCGAGGGACTCCAGCATGATCGGCGGGCCGGAGGTAAAGGCATCATAGAGCATGATGTGATCGAAATCGCTGTGGCTCACACTAGCCATCTCAAACGCCTTGTTGCCGGAAATCGTCGTGGCCCGGCTCATGGGCAGGTCGCGCATGTTGGTGACCAGGGTATGCTCGGCACCTTCGCCGGCGCCGCGCACATAGACCGGCTTTTTGGCGCAATCCTTGGCGCGATCGGCCCGCGTTAGGACGACGGCGCCACCCGCGTCGGTGACCAGGCAGATGTTCAACAGATTGAAGGGATAGAACATAGGCCGGGAGTCCAACACATCCTGCACCGTGATCGGATCCTGGAACTTGGCCTTGGGGTTAAGGCCGGCCCAGGCCCGGGTGGAGACGGCGACATCGGCCCAGTTCTCCAACGTGGTGCCGTATTCGTGCATATGGCGGGTGGTGATCATGCCGAAATAGGTCGGCGCGCCGCCAAAGCCATAGGGCATTTCGAACTGCCCGACGAGAGAGGTATCGCGGCTGCGGGTCACGCCGGTGCCCGAGCGGCCGCTTTCACCGTGGGAGACCACGGCAACATCGCACAGCCCGTGATACAAGGCGACGAGGGCATGGCCGACCATGATAATGAACGAGCAGCCGCCCACCGTGGTGCCGTCCACATAGCGCGGGGTGATGCCCAGGGACTCGCCCAACAGCACCGGCGAATGCTGGCCGGCGGTAAAGATGCCGTCGATGTCCGAGATCTTCAGACCCGCGTCCGCGATGGCATTGTGGATTGATTGCAAATGCAGGCTTAATTGACTGACGTTCGGCAGGGAGCCGATCTCGTCGGATTCATCAACGCCGACAATGGCGACCTGATTGGATAATTCTTTCATTTCACGCTTCCATAAAAATCTGTTGAGGTGTCTCGTCCGCGCCGGCTCAACTGGCCGGCTGAAACAGAGAAATGGTGACCTCGTCGGTTTGTTTTTCGAAAACCACTTCGACCGGCATATCGCACTTGATGACTGCTGGATCGGGTTCGATATTGATCAGGTTCGACATGATGCGCGGACCTTCCTCAAGCTCGACCATGGCCAGAATATATGGCGGCTCGATCTTGAAGTTCGGGTTCAGCGAGCGGTAGGCGATCTCGAACGAATACAGCTTGCCCTTGCCACTGGCTTGGATCCAGCCGACGTTGCGGGAGTGGCAATGAGGGCAGATGATGCGCGGAAAAAAGTGCGCCTTGCCGCAGTCATTGCACTGGGGGAGCATCAGCTTTCCCTCCCGCAGGCCATCCCAATAGGGCATGGCTTCGGGGGTCATGGGGGTTGGTAACGGCCGTTGCAGTTCCAAGGGTCGTCCTTTCACATTGTCTGGTTGAAGATCACCGCGGACGCGGCGAAGTGATATTTGCTGGCTAATGTTAACCCAGCTGAGCGAATGAGTCTCGTTTCGTACGGAATGGAAAAATCCTGTAGTGCCGAAAACCGAAATCCAATTTTGTCCGGTCTTTTTGCTGTCCGTCAAAGTCGGGTTGGCTCAACCTGACCCCATGACTCCGAATTCATCCAACGCCGCCGTTTCCGGGGCCGGTACTATCCAGAAGTTCGGCGTCGCGGCGCGCTCGTAATCCTCCAGGATCAACTGATAGGCCGGCCATGGTGCGATCTCGGTGTTCAGGTCGTCGATTACCGCCTGGCGGGCCTCCGGCGTGCTCTGGAGATAGTCAAACTCCTCCTGCTCGCTCAGGCGTTCATTGACGTCATAGACATGCCTTTGCGGCGGATCGGCGGGATAGTTCGGCAGATCTTCATAGTAGTTCTGCGTCACGTCGTATTTCAGCGCCTTGGCCACCGCATCCATCTGCGTCTTGCGTTGCTCATGAGAGGCGGCGGCATCCCAGGCCAGGGCGTTGGCGGCCTCGCCTTTCATACGTTGGCGTTCAACCTTGTCGGCCACGTGGTAGTCGTTGGCGATGCGGCGGTTGCTGCCGTACTGGCCGGCGGCATGGACGATCGAGCCGGGGCCCGTCATTGGCTCGTCCTGCATGTCGAAATGGTCGAACATCTCAGGGGCGCGGGTTTTCTTGCGCCGCCGCCTGATGGGATCTCTGTAGTCCTCGTAAAGGTCACCCCGGCGGATGGCATCGAATTTGTTGTTGGCCTGGGACAGGTAGTCGGGGGAGAAGGGACTGTCTTCCCAGTCCGGTCCCCAGTCAAGGTCATTATCGGATTTTCTGTCATTGAAATAGTCGATCATCGGTGGTTCTCCGTTTCGATCGGTTATGTTTGAGTTGGGATAGGTGGTGGTGGAATGCAGACGTGCCCCGAGACGCGGGGCAGAGCCCAGAAACCAAAAGGGGCCCAGTGCGAAGCCATGCGGCTACGCGCGCGGACCCTGTTGCAGGCTTGCACGTTGATTTTCAGATTTGGATTCCAGGCACAAAAAAGGGCGCCAAGTTCAGCCGCTCAATCAGAGCCTAGCGGAACAAAGGGGCGCCTAAGTCACCGAAAAAAAACAGATTTCAGACCTGCCAATTTCGGTGTGTAAACAATACACTATGTAAGTTTAAATTGCAAGAAAAAGTCCTGTTGTGTGTCTCAGTTGGAACGATTATGCCGGGATCACCGGTTTGTCACCAATTATCCCCGCCCCTTCCAGGGCCGCGATCTCGTCCGCCGTCAGCCCCAGAACCCTGCCCAGGACTTCCCCGTTATGCTCCCCCAACAACGGCGACGGCCGGCGCAACGGGCCGCGTTCACCGTTGAAACGCCACGGCGTTTGCGGCTGCGGTTTCACGCCGACCACTTCGCGGTCCATGTCCCGCCAAAAGCCTCGGGCCTGATAGGCCGGGTCCTGCGACAATTCGCTGGGCCGCCGGGCCACGCCGGCGGCAACGCCGGCATCCTGCAACGCCTGCATGGCGGCATCGCCAGCCAGCGTCTTGGCCCAGACGGCAATGGCCGCCTCGATCTCGTCTTCTTGGTCCCGCCGCCCCTCGGCACTGCTCAGCGCCGGATCGGCACCAAGATCCGCCCGTCCGATGACCTGGCACAAGCCCGGCCATTGCTCGTCCCCGGTCACCGCCACCACCAGCCAGTTATCAGGTTCGGCACAGGCGAAAACACCATGCGGCGTGAAAACCGGATGACGGTTGCCGGTGCGCGGGGGCGGCGCGCCGTTCAATCCTTGGGCAATGGTGCCATGCACGCCTTGTTGCAACACGCCTTCCACTTGCGAGAGATCAATGCGCTGGCCCTGGCCCGTGCGCTTACGGTGGAACAGGCCGACCAAAAGTGCCGCCGCCGCATTCATGCCGCCACAGGCATCGCCATAGGCGACATGGGTCATCATCGGCGGGTCGTCCGGCCCCCCCGTCAAATGGGGCAAACCCGCGCCATGTTCGACGGTGGAGCCATAACCGCGATAGCCCGACCACGGCCCCTCGGCGCCAAAGGCCGGCAGGGACAGCATGATGATCTCCGGATTGACGGCCCGCAGCTCTTCGTACGACAGGCCGAGCTTGTCCATCACCCCGGTGGCCTGGTTCTCGATCACCGCATCGGCGCGTTCCACCAGGCGCAGGGCCAAGTCCCGGCCGTCGGCCTGGGTCAAATCGATGGCAACACCCAGTTTGTTGCGGTTGATCATGTTAAAGGACGGAATTTTTTCGTGCTCGCGGGCCGCCAGGGTTTCGGACGAATGATCATAGCCGCGCCACCAATCAGGGTGGGAGCAGGCCTCAATCTTGATCACCTCGGCGCCCATGTCGGCCATATGCCGGCTGGCCAATGGCCCGGCCCAGCCCATGGTCAGATCGACAATACGGACGTCGCGCAGGGGAAGATTTTCGTTCATGATCCGATCCTCCCCAACCCGACAGTTCCGCTGACTGCCAGCTCCGCGATCTGGTCCGCGTCCAGGCCAAGCCGGCCTGCCAGAATTTCCCGGCTGTGCTGGCCCAGCCTGGGCGCGCTGCCCCCCTTGGCCAGGGGCGTCGCCGCCAGCTTCCAGGGGATCGTCGCGGCGGTAAAGCGGCCCAGATCGGGATGTTGATATTCGGCCAGAACCTCGCGGGCCTGAAAATGATCCAAATCCGCCAAATCCGCCATGGTCGGCACCAGGGCAAAGGGCACACGGCGGGCCTGGGCCTCGTGAAACCATTCCAGCGCCGTACGCTTGCGGAACAGGGGTATGAGAAGCGGGTCCAGTTCATCCGCCCGGTCGTTCCGCAGCCGCGAGGTGATGAAACGCGGATCGTCGAACAACTCCGGCGCACCGATCAACTCGCAACAGGCATGCCATTGCGCCGGCGTCAGGGCGGTAACGCCGATCCAGCCATCGGCTGCCGGATAGATCGATTGCGGATAGGTCGGGGTAAATATGTTGACGCCCTTGCGCACCGAAGCCGCGCCGTCATAGGCAAAGCGTACACCAGCGGATTCCGTATAGGTGGTTTGCGCCTCCAGGATCGATTGCTCGATCAAGACGCCCTCATCCCCCGACAGGCCGCCGACCAAGGCCCCCATGGTGGCGATAAAGGCGGTCAGACCGCCGGTGATCTGCGCGAAATAGCCGCCTGGAATGACCGGCGGGCCGTCCTTTTGTCCGATGGGATAGATAAATCCGGCCAGGGCCTGGGCGATAGCGTCGCTGCCCTGCCAATCCCGCCGGGGGCCGTCGCCGCCGAACCAGCTGAGCGCCAGCATGGTCATTTTCGGTGCCTGGGCGTGCAGCGCGTCATAGCCCAGGCCAACCGCATCCGCCTTGCCGGGGCCCATGCCATCGAGCACCAGATCGGCCTCCAGCGCCAGCCGCCGCGCCAAGGCCACGCCGTCGAGATTATTCAAATCAATGGCAACGGAGGATTTTCCCGTGCTCAGAAAAGCATGCAGGCCGCTGGCTTCCGGCGCGGCGACGCCTTCGGCAAAAGGCGGCAGCCGGCGCACCGCATCACCGGTGACAGGCTGCTCCAGCTTGATCACCTCGGCCCCGCAGGCCGCCAACAAGGCACCGCAATAACCCAGCGCGACACCTTCGCCAAACTCAACAACTTTCAGGCCTTCAAGGGCACTCATACAGCTTCATCCTCCAACGACAGGCCAACAGCTTGGCCCATCATTGGAACATGTTGCAACCCCGCGCGGCCAATCGCCTGGGTCGCGGTATCATTAGCGGAAGAATGGTGGGCGCACGTGGATTCGAACCACGGACCTCTGCGATGTGAACACAGCGCTCTAACCAACTGAGCTATGCGCCCCAACCAAAATGCCAGGGTACGGTGATAATTTCGAACCGGGCGGCTTGGATGTAATCCCCTCGGCTTGCCCTGTCAAGCGAGGCTGGAGAGCGCGGGCAGCAATTGATCAAAATGATCGATCAGGGCATCGGCAGCCAATTCCTGTACCGGCACCGTCGTGTAGCCGAAGGTGACCAGAACCACCGGAATCCCGGCGTTGCGGGCGGCGTTCAGGTCGTTGGCGCTGTCGCCGATCATCACCGCCCGCTCCGCCGGCACGCCAATGGCCTCCAAGGTGCCGAGGATATGGCCGGCGTCTGGTTTGCGCACGGCCAGGCTGTCACCGCCCAGGACGGCGCCGAAGTGGTGATCAATGGCCAGCTTCTCAAACAGGCGGTTGGACATGGCCACGGGCTTGTTGGTGCAGACCGCCAGCTTCAGCCCCGCCGCGGCCATTGTCTCCAGCGCCGTCAAGGCGCCGGGGAAGACAAAGCTTTCGTCCGCCACATGGTCCCAATAATAGTCCAATAGCACATGGAACCACTTTTCGATCTCGGCATCGCTTGGTTCCTCGCCGGTGGCTTCAAGGCCCAGACGCAGCATGGTACGGGCGCCGTCGCCGATCATGTGACGGACCTGATCCAGTTGCACGCCCTCCCGGCCCGCCTGGCCCAGGGTATGGTTGAGGGCGGAGCAAAGATCGGGCGCGGTCTCGATCAAGGTGCCGTCGAGATCGAACAGAACGGCGTCAAAACGGTTACGGTAAGGCATGAAATCTAAATCCAAATCCACATAATCAAGGGAACCGATACGGCGACGATCAGCACTTCCAAAGGCAGGCCGACCCGCCAGTAATCGGAAAACCGATAGCCGCCCGGACCCAATACCAGAGTGTTGCACTGATGGCCAATGGGGGTGAGGAAAGCACAGGATGCCCCAATCGCCACCGCCATCAGAAAACCATCGGGGCTGACATCCATGCCCCTGGCAATACCGACCGAGATCGGCGCCATGACCACCGCCGTAGCGGCGTTGTTCATGACATCGGACAAGGTCATGGTCAGGATCAGCACGAAAGCCAGCACCGCCCAGACGGGCAATGATCCGGCCAGGCCGACCAGGCCATTAGCCAGCAAGGCGGCGGTGCCCGTGCTCTCCAGTGCGCCGCCCACGGGGATCATGCCGCCCAACAGCACGATCACCGGCCAATCGATGGCCTCGTACATCTCGCGCAACGTCAGGAAATCGAACAATACCATGGCCACCGCCGCTGCCGTCAGCGCCACCGCCGCCGGCAACAGCCCGAAACCGCTGGCCGCAAGGGCCGCGGCAAATATGCCCAGGCCCGCCAACACGCGCGGTTCCTGGCCCAGGCGCAGACCCCGGCGCATCAGCGGCAGGCAGCCCAGCCTTGCAAGCGTATCGGGCATGGCGCCGCTGTCGCCTTGCAATAACAAGACATCGCCGGCCCGCATCACCACCCGGTCCAGGCGCGTGCGTACCCGCTGTCCCTGCCGGGCAATGGCGAGCAGGTTCAGGCCGTGGCGGTTACGCAGATTGGCGGTGCGCGCGCTGCGCCCGGTCAGATTGGACCGCGCGGTGATCACCGCCTCGATCAAGGCGACCTCGTCCGAGGCCAGATGTTCCGACGACAGTTCCTCGTCGCCCACCAGCTCCAGGCCGGCGGCCTCGATAAAGCCTTTCAGATCCGTCGGGTCGGCGCGCAATACCAGAACATCGCCGATTTGCAGCTTGGTCCGCCGGCTGGGAGCGGGCCGGCGTTCCTCGCCCCGGATCAGGGCCGTGACCAGAACATCAAGATCATCCAATTCCGGCAACGAGGCGATGGAGGCGCCGACCAGGGCCGAGCCCTCGTTCAGGCGCGCCTCGGTCATGTAGTCGCGGATCTGAAAAATCTCGTCCGCGCGGCCCTCGCCCTGGCGGCTGCGCGGGATCAGACGCCAGCCGAACAGGATCAAATAGGCCACGCCCAGCAGTGCGATGATGCCGCCCACGGGGCTGAAATCGAACATCCTGAACGGTGCATCAAAGGCATCGGCCCGGTATTGCGCGATAATGACGTTCGGCGGCGTGCCGATCATGGTGCTCAGGCCGCCCAGAATGGCGCCGAAACTTAGCGGCATCAGCATGGCGGCGGGGGAGCGGTTCTGCTTGGCGGCGGATTCCAGCGCCACTGGCATCAGGATCGCCAGGGCGCCGACGTTGTTCATGAAGGCGGAGCAGAAACCACAGGTCACCGTCAGCGCCGCCAGGTGCAGTTGCGGCCGATCGATCAGGGGCGACAGCCAGCCGGCGATCACATCCACCACGCCAGCGTTGCGCAGACCCCGGCTGACGATCAACACCGCCACCACGGTAATCACCGCCGGGTGGCCAAAACCGGCAAAAATCCGCTCCCCCGGCAGCAAACCAAGGATCGCCGTGCCCAACAAAGCCAGCAACGCGACCAGGTCATAGCGCGGCCGGCCCCAGATAAACAGGACAACGGCGCCAAGCAGAATGGCGGTAATGCCCATTTGTGCGTAACTCATTCCGACTGCCGCCCTTTATTCGCCGATTTGGTGATGCTGAACACTGCGTTGAAAGACACTGTAAAGGAAATTGAATTGGTCCGCTTATTCCGTTGTGGCAATCTAGCGTCCTGGGTTAGAAGAAGAAATCTCTAACGGAACAAAGACTTGCAGAAATGAGTAAAGACTCGATCGCAGCCGTTGTGCTGGCCGCCGGCCAGGGCACCCGCATGAAATCGAAACTGCCGAAGGTTCTCCACCCCCTCGCGGGGCGTTCCATGCTGGAACAATTGCTGGCCACCATTGATGCCCTAGGCCCTGAACAGCGCCTCGAAAAGCGTATTGTCGTCGCCTCGCCCGAAAATCGCGATGCCATTGACGCCGCGATACCCGGTCTGGATTTAGCCATTCAAGATCCGCCACTGGGCACCGGCCATGCCATGATGGCGGCACAGGGCCAGCTATCGGGATTTTCCGGCGATGCGCTGATGCTGTTCGCGGACTCGCCCCTGGTCTCGGTCGAAACCTTGCAGGCCATGCTGGCGGCCCGGCGGGGGAAGGATAACCCGGCCGTCGTGGTCATGGGCTTTCGCCCACAGGATACAGCGGAATACGGCCGCCTGATCGTCGATGACCACGGCAACCTGCAACGCATCGTGGAACACCGCGACGCCAGCGCGGCGGAACGCCAGACCGATTTATGCAATTCCGGCTTCATGGCCATCGATGGCGCGGTATTGGCGCAGCTGCTGGACGCGCTTGGCAACGACAATGCCAAGGGCGAATACTACCTGACCGATATTGTCGAGATCGCCAACCAACAGGGCCGCCGCTGCGCCGTGGTCGAAGCCAGCGAGATCGAGGCCCATGGCATCAATTCCCGTGATCAACTGGCACAGGCCGAAGCGGTGGTGCAAAACCGCCTTCGCCACGCAGCGATGGCGGCGGGCGTCACGCTGCTGGATCCCGACAGTGTCTATTTTTCCCATGACAGCGTGATCGGCCAGGATGTCACCATACAGCCGCATGTCTATTTCGGCCCCGGCGTCACCGTCGCCGACAATGTCACCATCAATGCCTTCAGCCACCTTGAAGGCTGCACCATCGCAGCCGGCGCCTCCATCGGGCCCTTCGCGCGGCTGCGCCCGGAAGCCATGATCGGCGCGGATGCGCGGATCGGCAATTTCGTCGAGGTCAAGAAGGCCAGCATCGAGGACGGCGCCAAGGTCAATCATCTGGCCTACATCGGCGATGCCCGGGTTGGCGCGGGCGCCAATATCGGGGCCGGCACCATCACCTGCAATTACGACGGTTTCCTGAAATCCTTCACCGACATCGGCAAAGGTGCCTTTATCGGTTCCAACACCGCATTGGTGGCCCCGGTCAAGGTGGGCGACGGCGCCATCGTCGGGGCCGGCAGCACGGTCAGCCACGATGTCAGCGCCGATGCGCTCGCCGTGGAGCGTTCAGAACAAAAGGAACGAGCCGGTTGGGCCACTTCGTTCCGGGAACGCAAGGCGGCGGAAAAAGCCGCCCAGAAAAAACGATAAGTAGAAGAAATAGATAAGAGCAAATAGAGGATCGCTGAATATGTGCGGCATCATTGGCATCATCGGCAGGATGGGCGAGGGCAACGTCGCCGCACGCGTGGCGGAGGGCCTGAAACGGCTGGAATACCGGGGCTATGACAGCGCCGGCATCGCCACCCTGGTGAATGGCCATATCGACCGCCGCCGGGCCGAGGGCAAGCTGATCAACCTGACCAACCGCCTGGCCGAGGAACCGTTGGCGGGCGACGTCGGCATTGGCCATACCCGCTGGGCCACCCATGGCATTCCCAACGAGGTCAATGCCCATCCCCATGCCACCTCCAACGTTGCCCTGGTGCACAACGGCATCATCGAGAATTTCAAGGAATTGAAGGCGGAGTTGCAGGACCGTGGTGCCAATTTCGCCTCCGAGACCGATACGGAGGTCGTCGTGCACATGATCTCACAGTATTTGAACGACGGCCTGACGCCGGTGGAAGCGGCGCGCACCACGTTGCAGCGGCTGGAAGGCGCCTTTGCTCTGGCAGTGATCTTCTCGGGCGAGCATGACCTGATGGTTGGTGCCCGGCGCGGCAGTCCGTTGGTGGTGGGTTATGGCGAGGACGAGATGTTTCTGGGCTCGGACGCCATCGCGCTGGCGCCATGGACCAACCAAATCTGTTACCTGGACGAGGGCGATTGGGTCGTGGTGCGCCGGGACGGGGCCGAGATCCACGATGCCGCCGGTTCGGTCGTGCAGCGCGAAATCAAGCAGACCGCCGCCTCCCTGGGCGATATCTCCAAAGGCAACTACCGCCATTACATGCTGAAGGAAATCTATGAACAGCCCACGGTCATTGGCGACACCATTCATTCCTTCTTCAACCCCGAGGAGCGCACGATCAAGCTGCCGGATCTGCCGTTCAATTTCGCCGACATTCCCAAGCTGACCATCCTGGCCTGCGGCACGGCCTCCTACGCGGGCATGGTGGCGAAATACTGGTTCGAAGGCATGGCCCGCATCCCGGTTGAGATCGACGTCGCCTCGGAATTCCGCTACCGCGATGCGCCCTTGCCCAAGGGCGGCGTAGCTATCTTCCTCTCCCAATCCGGCGAGACCATGGACACTCTCGAGGCCCTGAGATTGTGCAAACAGCAAGGCCAGCACATTCTCTCAATCATCAACGTGCCCGACAGCTCCATCGCGCGGGAGAGCGATGTGGTGCTGCAAACCCTGGCGGGACCGGAAATCGGCGTCGCCTCGACCAAGGCTTTCACCACACAGCTGGTCGTCCTGGCCTGCCTGGCCATCACGGCGGCCAAACAGCGGGGCGAGTTGGATGCTCAAACGGAAGCAATTCTTGGCCAGGCCATCACCGAGGTGCCTTCACGGGCGGTCGAGGTGCTGCATCACGACGACCATATCCGCGAGCTGGCCCAGGATATGTTCAAGGCCCGCGATGCCCTGTACCTGGGCCGGGGCACCGGCTATCCCATCGCCATGGAAGGGGCGCTGAAACTCAAGGAGATTTCCTACATCCACGCCGAAGGCTATCCCGCCGGCGAGATGAAGCACGGCCCCATCGCCCTGATTGACGAACAGGTGCCCGTGATCGTCGTGGCGCCAAAGGATCAGTGGTTCGAAAAAGTCGCCTCCAACATGCAGGAAGTGGCGGCCCGCGGCGGCAAGGTGGTACTGATTTCCGACCATGAAGGCATCGACCACGTGGGCGAGATGGCCTGGGCCTCGATCAAACTGCCCAGCGTGCATCCGTTCGTGGCGCCGATCCTCTATTCCATCCCCGTGCAGCTATTGGCCTATCACATCGCCGTTCTTAAAGGCACCGACGTGGATCAGCCACGTAATCTGGCGAAGTCAGTGACCGTGGAGTAGCCCAACGAACACAGCTAATAGATATATTTTTCCAGACATATTCTATAAATACGTGGACATATCCGCATAAATTGTTACCATTGAGACATCTGATGGCTGTCTAAATCGGAGCAACCGAGATGTGGGCCCTCGCAAGAATAGTGTTGATTTCAGCCGCTCTGGCGCTCGGCACTGCAAAGACGGCATGGTCTGATTTCGAAACCGGCAAAAAGGCCTACGAAGCGAAAGACTATGCAACTGCGCTGCGGGACCTGCTTCCCGTGGCTGAACAAGGTGATGCCCGCGCCCACAGCATTCTGGGTGAAATGTATGAGCGTGGACATGGCACCATCAAGGACTACAAAAAGGCGCTCACATTTCACCGCTTTGCAGCGGAGAGAGGCATCGGCAAATCGCAAGAAATGCTTGGGATTATGTACTTGGGTGGACTCGGCCTTGCCAAGGAAAAAGTGAAAGGCTTGGAATGGGTACGGCGTGCCGCAAATCAAGGCTATCTATCCGCGCAAAATACGCTTGCTGCTCTTTACTCGCATGGATTGGGCGTCGCCAAGGATAAGAAGGAAGCGGCGAGATGGTACCGCAAAGCTGCCGAGCAAGGGTTCATGGATTCGCAATATAATCTCGCCCTCATGTACATCAATGGCGATGGGATTGATGCCAACGTATTCAGGGCCGCAAAATGGTATGCTAAGGCTGCAGCACAGGGACACGTTCATTCGCAATACAATCTTGGTCTCTTATACGAACACGGCGAGGGCGTGGAACGGAATGATGATAGGGCCGTGGAATTTTTCCGCAGCGCCGCCGCCCAGGGATCCGAACCCGCGGCCAAACGGTTGCAAGCGCTGCTAGCACGGATCGGATCGAAAGATCACAAAGCAATCGAAGAACCGATCAATCGACTGGATGATGTAGCCGTAATAATCGGTAACGCCAACTACCAGAAATTCGGTAAGGATATTCCCAACGTAGTGCCAGCTCACGCTGATGCGGATGCCTTCAAGAAATGGCTGGTCAAGGACAAAGGGCTCCGTGAGGGCAACATCATCTTCCTCAAGGACGCCACCTCGGCCCAGATCGAAAGCATGTTTGGCAACGAACGTTCCCACAAGGGGCAGCTGTTCAATTGGGTCAAGGCCAATATTTCCAACATCTATGTCTACTATGCCGGCCACGGGGCGCCCGCTTCCGACGGAAGCAGTGCATACTTGGTGCCTGCCGATGCCACCGCCTCGTCTATTGAGTTGACCGGATATCCGCTGGCGACGCTGTATGAGAACCTGAAGAAGATACCCGCCAAATCCATCACTCTGGTTCTGGAATCCTGCTTTTCTGGTGCCAGCCAGGGCGGCTATGTGATCAGCCGCACCTCGGGCATTCTGGTGACGCCGAAGATCCCCCGCGCGCCCAGGAACATCACCGTCATCTCCGCCGGCAAGGCGGATCAGGTGGCTTCCTGGGAGCAGGATGATTCCCACAGCCTATTCACCAAATACTTCCTGCTCGGCATGGAAGGCGCGGCGGACAAGGCACCCCATGGCAACGGCGATGGCAAGGTAGCCTATGGCGAACTGAGCAAATACCTCGATGGCACCATGACCTACTATGCCCGCCGCTACTATGGCCGGGACCAGAATGCGCAAATCGTGACGACCCTCGAATAGGCGCCACCAAATGGATTCGCGAGATAAGTGATGAGAACATTCATTTATGTAGTGCTGATTTCCACAACCCTGGCAACCGGCCTGGCTCCGGCGGCAAGGGCCGATTTCGAAACGGGCCGGGAAGCCTACTTCACCAAAGACTATGCAAAAGCTTTGGAAGAACTGGCTCCCTTGGCCGAACAGGGGCACGCAGGCGCCCAGAGCTATTTGGCCTCGATGTATCAAATGGGGTTGGCTGTCCCTAAGGATTTGGAGAAAGCATTCCTTCTGTATTCATCAGCAGCACAAAAGGGCGATGTACTGGCACAAAGCCGTCTTGGTCGGCTTTTTCTGGGAGACCAAGGCGTTGCAAGGGATTATGCGGTAGCGATGGAATGGTTGCGCAAGGCAGCGGATCGCAACCATGCTGCCTCGCAGCATCATATCGCCGTGATGTATGACAGGGGCTGGGGCGTTGCCAAGGATCGACAGGAAGCATTGAAATGGACCCAAAAAGCCGCCATTGGGGGACACTTCCCCGCACAATATAATCTCGGTCTCGCATATATGCGGGGTGACGGCATCGCGGCAGACATGCGGATGGCCGCGAAGTGGTTTAGCGAGGCCGCCACGCAAGGCCACGACTGGTCACAATTCAATATTGGCTACTTGTATGCAACTGGCGACGGCGTAGAGCAAGACGAAACAAAGGCCCTGGAATGGCTTGGCAAAGCCGCCGCGCAAGGACATAAAGACGCTGCGGTCAGGCTCGAGGATTTGCGCAATAGACGTCGGTGGAGGGCTCGCAAGGCAAAGGTAAAGAACATTGCTCGACCCGACGATTTTGCCGTCGTCATCGGCAATGGTAATTACAAAAAGTACGGCAAGGATATTCCCAATGTTGTGCCAGCTCACGCTGATGCGGATGCCTTCGAGGCCTGGTTGATCAAGTCCAGGGGACTCCGCAAAGGCAACATCATTTTCCTAAAGGACGCCACCTCGGCCCAGATCGAAAGCGTGTTCGGCAACGAACGCTCCCACAAGGGGCAATTGTTCAATTGGACCAAGCCCAATATTTCAAATATCTATGTCTACTATGCCGGACACGGGGCGCCTGCATCCGATGGAAGCAGCGCCTTTCTGGTACCCATTGATGCCTCCGCGTCATCCATCGAATTAACCGGCTATCCGCTGACCACGCTTTACGAAAATCTGAAAAAGATCCCGGCGAAATCCATCACCTTGGTGCTGGAATCCTGTTTCTCGGGCGCCAGCCAGGGCGGCTATGTGATCAACCGCACCTCGGGCATTCTGGTAACGCCAAAGCTTCCCCGCGCGCCCAGGAACATCACCATCATCTCCGCCGGCAAGGCGGATCAGGTGGCGTCCTGGGATCAGGATGATTCACACAGCCTGTTCACCAAGTACTTCCTCCTCGGCATGGGCGGTGAAGCCGACAAATCACCCCACGGCAACGGCGACGGCAAGGTGGCCTATGCCGAGCTGGCCAAATATCTCGATGGCACCATGACCTACTATGCCCGCCGCTACTATGGCCGGGATCAGAACGCGCAGATCGTGACGACAGCTCAATAGATGGCGCCCACTTGCCCCAGCTCGGCGTTTCGCCGTATGTAGACCGGCGCGGCAATCCTTCCTCGAGACATCCTTCCTCAAGACATCCTTCCTCAAGATAGGGCTATCCACATTATGTACCCAGGTGTACCAGAAGGCTTCGAACCCTTTCCCATGGATCAGGGCTTTACCAATCATATCGGCCCGCTGTATTGGCGAATTGACAAGGGCGTCGGCGTCATGGGTTTCGTGGTTCTGGAAATTCACCTGAACCCGGCCGATATCTGCCACGGCGGCATGATGATGACCCTGATGGACATGGCCGTGGGCATGAATGTGCAATTGGCCGCCAAGACCGAGGTCTTCTCGCCAACGATCCAGATGAGTTATGATTTTCTACAGCCTGCTTACGAAGGACAATGGCTGGTCAGCGAGATTGACTTTCGCCACACCACCCGGCGCCTGGGATTCGCCTCCGGCTTGATGATCGGCCCCGATGGCCCGGTCCTGCGTTGCAACGGCATCGCGAAATTGCCGAGCGCCAATGATCCTAGATTTGCCCGCTCCGAAGGTGCGGCGGCATTTGTGAAATCCACGGATGAGATTGCGGATAAATAGCCGTGACGCGATAGACGCGGGCGGCCAATTTTCGGTTCCTTTTTGCCCCTGAACAAATATCATCCTAGCCATGCATAAAGATAACGGAACCATCATTATCGCCGGCGCCGGTCTTGGTGGCCTGACCCTGGCGTTATGCCTGGCCCGGGCCGGCTTCACGGTCACCGTGCTGGAACAGGCGCGGACATTGGGCGAGGTCGGCGCGGGCGTGCAGATCAGCGCCAATGGCGCCCGGGTGCTGTATCATCTCGGCCTGGCCGATGCGCTCAGGGCGGTGGCGTTTACCCCCGAACGGGGCGAGTTGCGCCATTGGCAAAGCGGCGAAACCTTGAGCTCCCGCCCGTTGGGCAAGGAGAGCGAGGAGACATTCGGCTTCCCTTATTTTCACCTCCACCGGGCCGATTTTCACCAGGTCCTGGCCGACGCCGTGACAACCACCGTGGCTGTCGGGGCGCCGGGCGCCATCCACCTGGGCGCCAAGGTCGCCGGCTTCGATCAATCGGACGGCGGCGTAACCGTTAGCACGCAGGATGGCCGAACCTTTCAGGGCGATATTCTGGTTGGCTGCGATGGCATCCACTCCACCGTTCGTGGGCAGCTGTTTGGGCCGGATGCGCCGCGCTTCACGGGCTGCGTCGCCTGGCGCGCCACGCTGCCCGTCGCGGCACTACCGACCGGCCATGTGCGCCCGGTGGCATCGAACTGGATCGGCCTGGGCGGCCACTTCGTGCACTATTATGTGCGCCGGGGGGAGTTGGTGAATTGCGTCGGCGTCATGGAACAGGATGAATGGCAGGCCGAATCCTGGTCAAACGAAGGCGCCAAGGCGGAATTTCTAAAAGATTTCGCGGACTGGCACGAAGATCTGAAAATTCTGATCCGCAATGCGGAAACCTGCTTTCGCTGGGGTTTGTTCGATCGCGATCCCATGCCGGACTGGGGGGCGGGCCGGGTCACTCTGCTGGGCGATGCCTGCCATGCCATGCTGCCCTTCATGGCCCAGGGCGCGGTCATGGCCATCGAGGACGCCTATACCCTGGCGCAATGCCTGACGGTGAACGGAGCCAACCATGCAGCGGCCCTTCAGCGCTATGAAGATCTGCGCCGGCAGCGCACGGCAACGGTGCAACAGATGTCCCGCGACAACATTCAATTCTTTCACCACGCCGATATTCCCAATCTGACCGAGCGCATGGGCAAACACCGCGCGGCGCATCTATGGCTCTACGGCTTCGACGTTACCGATCAGGATTTCGCCACCTAACCCGACGTGTAGATGCGCAGATATTCAGCAATGGCGACGCGGTCAACGGGCAAGTCCAATTGGTCGACCTGATCGAAATTCAGCCACAAAAGCGCCTCGGCCTCATGGTTTTCGATCTCGCCGGACCATTCGCGGACTGCGTGGTAATGCAGTTTGCGAAACTCTTCCGAACGATGCAGCAGAGTGCAGACGTAATCGACCCGGCCCGCCGTCACGGCCAATTCTTCATGCAACTCCCGATGCATCGCCTCGAGCGGGCTTTCGCCAGGCTCCAGATGCCCGCCGGGAATGGCAACGGCACCGGGGTCCAGCGGCTTGTCCAGCCGGCGTCTCTCGACCAGGAAGCGATCACCATCGACCAGAATAAAACCCGCGCATTCCAGTATTTCCATGTTGCTTCAGGTCCTAGCGCAGTTCCGGGCTAGCCGACCGAAACCGTCCGTCCGCCATCAATAACCAGGCTGGTGCCGGTCACGTAGCCGCTGGCATCAGAGCCCAGATACAGCACCGCGTAGCCAATTTCCCTGGGATCGCCCAGACGGCCCACGGGAGTCTGGGCGATCGCCTGCTGTTTCTGTTCCGGCGTGAAGGCATCCGCCAGGGAGGTATCGAACAGGCCCGGCAGAATGGTGTTGACGCGAACGCCGCGTTCGCCGAATTCCAGCGCAAACGAACGGGTCATGCCGTCCAGCGATGCCTTAAAGGTGGAATACAGCCCCAACATGACGGTGGCATGGCGGGCGGCGGTGGACGAGATATTGATGATGCTGCCGCCGCCGTTTTCAGCCATCAATTTCACCGCCCCGACCGACATCTGCCAATAGCCGCCGATATTAACGTCTAACGCCTTGCGCAACAGGCCAGGTTCAGTATCAAGAATGGTATACCAGGGGCTAAGCACGGCGTTGTTGACCAGGATATCCAGGCGGCCGTGTTTCTGGCGCAGATGCGCGAACATGGCATCAATGTCATCGTCATGGCCGATATTGCAGGCCTTGCCCTCGGCAGACAGGCCAAGCTCGCGAAACTCGGCGGCAACGGCATCGCAGGCATCCTGCTTACGGGAGGAAATCACCACATGGGCGCCGTGTTCGGCCAAAACCTGCGCCGTGGCCCGGCCCAGGCCCATGGACGAGCCGGTCACCAGGGCAACACGGCCCGTTAGATCGAAAATCTCAGGCGGCATGGCCTAAAGCTCCTCATACAAACTCAAACTCGAAATCAGGGATGCGGTCCCCAGGGCGCTTCGTTCAACAACTGCACGTTCTGTGTGCTGACCAGAGGCCGGATCTTGCCGGCAAAGTTCATGAAGTCATCGTCAGCGAAAAGCCGGGCCCAAAAATCACGCCGGTCCGCATCGTCATCAAATTTCCACAAATGGATAAGCTGATGCAGACCGCCGGTATCGGAGGTGAAATAACCAACCAGCTTGGCATCGAAGCCGCCGGCCTCGATCGCCGGCCAGCCGAATTCCTTGTAGACCTTCACCGCCTCGCCCATCTGGCCCACATATACCTGATAGGTGCGCATTTCATATAGTGCCATTGCAAATCTCCTCTACTTGGTGACCAAAGGTGCATATTGATCCAGCAGACGCAGAACCTCGTCGCGCGGCGCCGACGGCAGGCCCAAAATAGCCCGGGTCACACCTGCCTCGGCATATTTGGCCAGCTCGTCCGCATCGCCCGGCGCGCCAAAGACGCTGACCGAAATCTCGGCGGCATCGCGCCCGGCAGCATCGGCGAATTTTTTCAGGCGCGCCATATTTTCGGCCGCATCGAAGCCATGGCGGGCGCGGGGTAGCCAGCCATCGCAATAATCCACCACCCTGGCCAGGGTATAGTCCGTCTCGCCGCCCATGATCACCGGCGGGTGCGGTGTCTGCACCGGTTTTGGATGGGCCCACGAGGCATCGAAATTGACGAACTCGCCATGATAGGCGGCGTCCTCTTCGGTCCACAGCGCCTTCATGGCCAAAACCTGATCCTTGATCTGGGCAAAGCGGGTTTTGTATTCGACGCCGTGGTCGTTCATTTCCTCCACATTCCAACCACCGCCGATGCCAAAAATAAAGCGGCCGTTGGACATCATATCCAAGCTGGCCACGTTCTTGGCGGTGACAATGGCTTCGCGCTGCGCCAACAGGCAAATGCCGGTGCCCAGTTTCAGGTTCTTGGTCACCGCACCGGCATAGGCCAGGGCCACGAAGGGGTCGTGGGTATGCCAGTAATCGCTGGGCAGATCGGCGCCGCCCGGCCAAGGTGAAAGGCGCGACGCCGGAATGTGCGTATGTTCGGGCAGGAACAGGGATTCAAAGCCGCGCTCCTCCATGGCCACGGCCAGTTCGTCCATGCGGATGGTGTAGTCCGTCGCGAAAATCAAGGCGCCAACATGCATGGCGTGCCCTCCTGTTTGTGCTGAATTGAGGCGCCATTAGAGCCAACGGACCGGGCTCTGTCCAGCTACATGATAAATCCACGGAAACCCTAGGCAGGGCTGACGCAACATCGTAAGTTGCGCTCCAATAAATTCAGCCCACACAACCGTATCAAGAGGACGGAACGAACCATGCGCATCGCAACCATTAATCACAACGGCACCCCCACCCTGGCAGTGCGGCGGGGCGACAATTATGTTGATCTGTCCAAGGCGGCGCCGGAACTGCCGCAAGACATGATCGGCCTGCTGACGGCGGGCGCCCTGGATCAGGCCGACAAAGCAGCCCAGGCGGCCGGCGACGATGCCCTGATCCCCGCCGCCGGGGTAACCTACCTACCGCCCGTGCCCAATCCGCCGAAGATCCCCTGCTGCGGCCTGAACTACCGCGACCACGCCATCGAAACCAATATGCCAATCCCCGATTACCCCATTATCTTCATGCGTTCCGCTACCTCGCTGGCGGCCCATAACACGCCCATGATCCTGCCCAAGGCAGCCTCGGACTATGATTACGAGGCGGAGCTGGCGGTGGTGATCGGCAAGGCCGGGCGGCATATTGCTGAGGCCAACGCCCTGGATCACGTGGCCGGCTATTCCTGTTTCAACGACGGCTCCATCCGCAGCTATCAATTCAAGGCACCGCAATGGACCCTGGGCAAGAATTTCGATGCCTCGGGCGGCTTTGGCCCCGAATTGGTAACGCCTGACGAGCTGCCCAACGGCGTCGGCGACCTGCAGATCCAATGCCGTCTGAATGGCAAGACCCTGCAAAATTCGACGACCAAGCAGCATATCTTTGATGTCCCCCGGGTGATCGAAGTGCTTTCGGAAGTGATGACCTTGGAAGTCGGCGACGTCATTATCATGGGCACCCCGCCCGGTGTTGGTTCCGCGCGGACGCCGAACATCTGGATGAAGGACGGCGACGTCTGTGAAATCGAGATCGAGGGCATTGGCGTCCTCTCCAATCCCATCGTTGCTGAATAACCAACAGGTTTAACCACCATCCATGGCTATTCTGGAGCCGCTACCACGCCCCCTGCCGGGGCTGAAGGAATGCCTTGCGGGCGTTGACCGGCACAATCTGGTCAACGCCCTGGTGGCCTGGCTGTTTGCCATCTCGGGCCCGGTAGTGATCATCCTGGCCGTCGGCCGCCAGGGCGGCCTGGCCCCTGGGGATCTCAGTTCCTGGGTCTTCGCCGCCTTTGGTTTCGGCGGCCTGCTGACCATGTCCTATTCCTATCTGTTCCGCCAACCGATCGCCATTATGTGGACCATCCCCGGCGCGGTGCTGGTCGGCGGCGCGCTGCCGCATTTAACCTTTGCCGAGGTGATCGGCGCCTATCTGGTCTGCGGCGTGCTGCTGGCATTCCTGGGCGTCACCGGCCTGGTGCGCAAGATCATGGCGGCGATCCCCATGCCTATTGTCATGGCCATGGTGGCGGGTGTCTTTCTGCCCTTTGGCCTGAACATCATCAAGGCCTTTGACGAGGCCACGGTGATGGCCATTGTCATGGTCGCGGCCTTTGCCATTCCCACCGCCCTGCCCCGCCTGGGCCGGGTGCTGCCACCGGTGCTCTGCGCCCTGGCCGCCGGCACCGCCGCGATTATCTTTTCCGGCCAAATGACAGGTGTCGAGATCCCGTCCCTGGCCATCGCCGAGCCGATTTTATATACGCCCGTGTTCACGCTGCGGGCCTTGGGCGAATTGGTCGTACCCCTGGCGGTCACTGTGATCGCGGCGCAGAACGCCCAAGGTTTTGTCATCCTGCGCCAGGCCGGCTTCGAGCCGCCGGAAAACAGCCTGACCGTGACCTGCGGCCTGGGCAGCCTGGTTTTCGGTATTTTCGGCTCGGTGCCAACCTGCGTTACCGGCCCGGCGAATGCCATCCTAAATACCTCGGGCGCCAAAGAGCGGCGCTATATGGCGGGTGTTCTGTTCGGTCTGTTCGCCATTGCCTTCGGGCTGTTTTCACCCTTCACCACCGGTCTGGGCCTGGTCCTGCCGGCGGTCTTCATCAACATGCTGGGCGGCCTGGCCATGCTGGGCGTGTTGCAGGGCGCCTTCACCACGGCCTTTGGCGGACCGCATGCATTGGGCGCCCTGGTCAGCTTTCTAGTTACCCTGTCAGGCGTTGCGATCCTGAATGTGGGCGCGCCGTTCTGGGGCCTGGTCTTCGGTTATGCGGTCACCATGCTGTTGCGAAGGCGGGGCCTCGCGTCTTAGCGCGTATCGCGGCTAATTTCCGATCCGCAGATTGCTCAATTCGGCGCCAATGGCGCGGAACGCGCTCTCTAGTTCGTCCCCGGATGGGGAGTTGAAGTACTTGTTGCTGTCCGTCGCGCAGTTGCGCATGAGGTTTTGAATTGTGTTCGAATCGACTTGGAAAGTAATTGTGTAGACCAGCACGCCCGTGGCCTTGATGTTGGTGCAGACCTCGGACAAACGGCTGTCCAGTTCATCCTCGGCCGCCGAACGGCTGGTGGTGCCCAGATTGCCGTCGGACAAGTATCCATAGCCGGAATAGGCGCCGCTGCTTGATGATATGTAATTCTCGCCATCGGTCATGATCACGATCGCCTTGTTGGTTTCTTCATCGTCATAGGCCGCGCCATTGGTGTAGGGCGCACTCGGCGAGAGCACGCGCCAGCCCCAAACGGCGCCCAGATTAACGTGGGTGACACCGTTTGCGATCATCTCGTCGATCTTGTCCAGAATATCCTGTTTGACATTCGTCAGGGGCAGAAGCTCCACCGGACATTGTTTATTTGGCCCATAGTATGCATTGTTCGAAAGGTCGTCGCGCAATCGGCTCCAGCGGTTTCGATAGTAGTGATCAGGGTACAAATAGCGCTCCCACTTGCCGCCCCCCGCGTTCGGGTCAAGCTGGCTGTCATCGGTGGTATCATAGGGGTAGGCGCGCGCCTCCACACAGCCGCGCCAATCATCGGGATCATAGTTCCCATCGGCCGGATTAACCGTCGTATAGGTATCCCGGAACGTCGTATCGACACCCAAATTGACGCTGCCGGTAAAGGGCACGATGCCGACCTTCAACAGCTCCGGTTCGGTCTCGTCACCAAACAGAATATCGATGAAGGTCTCCGAGGCGTCCTTGAGAGACGTAAGCTTGGAACCCGACATGGAGCCCGTGTTGTCCAGCACCAGGACTACATCCAGGCCCGAGGTCTCGCGGATAATCGTTGTCGTCGCCGACACCGTTATGCTGTTGATTTGCGCAATGCGCATCAAGGTCGTGTCGATCTCGGCGGTTGCCGTAAGGGTAAGTTCACTATCCTGTATCGTTAGAACCGGTGTCGCGGTAACGCCGATTTCATCAACCGGGTAATTGGCGTTAAAATAGGAAAGCATCAAGGTATTGAGTTCAGCATCGCTCAGCCCGGTGGCCGAGCCCACGGCCAGGCCGGCGGCATCCAAGGCGAAACCCAGACGTTGTTTTACAATGTAGGCGCGGGAGATATCGACGGCGGCGCCGCCGGCGGCCACGATCGGGATCAAGGCCAGCGCGAATAAAATCGCGACGACACCCCGACGGTCTTCGGCAAAACCCGCCAACAATGCAGCCAGCCATCGCCAATGCGCGGTCAGCCGCCCGGTCTGGAACTGTCTCATCTGCCTCGTCATCACATCACTCTATTACCTTTGATCAAGAACGTGCCGGGGCCTCATATACAGCTACCCGTCATGCAATGGGTCATGGTCCCGCGACCTTGGTTGTCCGCCGTGGTTTCAGGTAGGATTTATCTTCGAGCGTAATATCGCCAAGGATAAAATCGTCATACAGAGGACTGTAGCTGTAGATGATATGGGTGACGATGACGCTGCCACTATCCTCGACGATCAATCCTTGAGGCAATTCGTAGTCGCCGCTATCCGCCGCACCGTTGCGCGCTTCGCTCCAATCAACCTCGGTGGCATCGGTGTCCGGGTTCAACCACACAGACGTGACGCGAATGTAGGCATCGGTTGGAAACGGCTCCAAGATTGCTTCCATGGCCGTGAACAGGTCTGAAACCTTATCAGCGTCCATCACCGTTTCCTGCGCCACCAGATCGGCGCCAACATGGGTCGCCCTGGTAACCTTGCGGTCAATCAGCATGGCGGTACCAAATTCCGAAATCCCCATCAACAACACCACGCCAACCGGTGCCACCAAGGCGAACTCCATCGCCGCGATACCGCGGCGGCAACGGGCGAACGCTCTCAGCAGGGCGTTCAATTTATCGGCCCGTCATAAGGCTCGGTACGGAACACCGCCGCGGAATGCAGCAATTTCGAACTGCCGCCGCCATCACCAAGGTAGGCTGTCAGGAACGGCGTTAAGATTTTCCATTTGTAGGCCACCCGCACCAGCACCGTATCGCCGGCGCCGCCGGGATCGAAGGTGTTGCTTTCCGCTTCGCCATCGTCGTTGAAATAGCTGGGATAAGTGATGTCGCTGAAAGAATCGAACTTGCGCACATCAATGATCAGATTATTGCAGTCGATAAACGTTGTGCCGCCGCACAAAATCTGTGTGAATTCGCCGATCGGATCAGCGGTGTTTTGGATATTGCCAGTTCGGATCTGACGCGAAGCCGCCGTTACCTGCCCCTCGATCGTGCTGGCCGCAACGTGCAACAGCGAAACCTCGATGATGCCAAAACTGATCAGCAGGAACACCGGCATGATCAACGCCGTTTCAATGGCCGTGACACCGCTATGCCAGCGTCCCTCGGTCGCCTTGCGCCAGCGCTCGGCCGGGCCCATCTTTCCAGCGTTGTGATGTGCGGCGTTACGATGAGAAGTCACGAAATGATCCTCTCTCTTCGGCTTGCCCTCAATCCAGTCATGCTGCCTTGCTTCTCCACTCCGAATATATCGGGCATATTGGCAACGATACTCATGGCAGGGGCTTTAGACCTCGTACGGTCAATCCCGTCATTGCGGCATGACAGATAGATGCAGGCCCTCGCCTCTATTCACAAGTGATACGCGTCACCATAGCAATACTTCACAGACAATTTCAAAAACGGCATCTTCTATCGACCAAGACTTGAGTTTGACCCAATGGCAATCCAATTTCTCACAACAATCCGCTAGAAATTCATCTTCCTCAGCATCCGTCCAGACAGCGAAAAAGCAACATAAAAGGTATTAACGGCCGACAAAACGGCCATCGCGCTTTTCCTTGAAGGACAGCATGCCCTCAGCGAAATCCTCGGTGGCGCGCAGCCGGGTTACGGTGGCGGGCAATGCAGCCGCCGCCGCCGGGATGCCCTCCAACATGGCGGTCCGGGCGGAGGCCATGGTCGCCTGCACCGCCAAGGGAGCTTGAGCGGCAATACGTTCGGCGATTGCCATGGCCTTGGCGAACTGTTTGCCCGGCGCCACCACCTCCTGCACGAAGCCCATGCGGTAGGCGGTTTCCGCATCGAACTCTTCGCCGGTCAGCAGATAGCGCATGGCATTGCCCCAGCCAGCCCGTTCGACCATCTGAAAGGTGCCGCCGGCAAAGGGCAGCACGCCCCTGGCGACTTCGATCTGGCCAAAGCGGGTATCGGAGGCGGCCACGACAATGTCCGCGGCCAGCATCAATTCCACCCCGATGGTGAAGCAGACGCCTTGAACCGCGACGACCAATGGCTTGGTCCGACGGATCGCACCCATGTTGCACGGATTGACCACCCCGTCGGGAAATATATTGAAATCCAGATCGACCAGATTGAGGTCGGCACCGGCGGCAAAGTGCTTGCCTTCGCCATAAAGCAGCGCGCAGCGGGCGCCGTCGTCGTCCTCGTAGGCCTGATAGGCCGCCGCCAGTTCGTCAAACATTTTGGGGCTGAAGCCGTTGAATTTCTCCGGCCGGTCGATGCCCATGACAAAAACATTGCCCTCCTTGCGGCTGACGATGCGGCCTGGCGCGCCTCCCCCCCTGCCCCCACCGCTTGCTGTTTCATTTTCGGTGTTCATCGCATCCTCCACTGTTATCGCGGATCTATTTTATGCGCCCGAGCGGATCATCGAAGCGTTCCAGCATGACGTCTTCGAACGAGGTGTCCTCGGCCGCGATCCAGCTGCCGGGGCGCACCCGGTAGGCCTCCGCCTGCCAGGGCGCGGCAGGTTCCTTGCCCGATACCGCCAAGGCCTTGGCACCTTCCAACAAAGTGCGGCGGAAGCGCACCACGGCGGCATCCGTCGCCGTTAAAACTTCCCGGCTGCGGTCAACAATGCGGCCCTGGCTCTCCTGGATCATCAGGTCCTGCTCCGCCAGGCCCTTAACGCCGGTATAGCTGACGTTGCGCTGAGCCTCCCGGTCGATCATGTAATCATTGGTGCGGTTGCGCACCGGTACATAGTCGGCCCCGGTGGTAGCGATGATGCCGTGGCCTTGTTCCAGCTTGGCGCGTTCCTCGCCCTCGATGGCCCGCTCCGGGTTCCAGCCGTAACAATACATCCAGCAGCTTTGATCCGTGATCGGCACCATGGTAAAGCCGAAATAGGTCTCGCCGGGGAACGTGGAAGGCCCGGTGCCGTGGGACGGCAAGGTAAACTGGGTGATACGCCAATAGTTCTCGCCCGCATCGCCGGCCCGCATGCCGCCGATCACAAAGCCCAGGTCATGTTCCAAAATGGAAAAATGCGGCATGGGGTCATTGCGGATCCAGCGCAGACGGCGGGCATCGGCGGGGGCGTCCGGGTTCTCGTTCGAGGCGACAGAGGGCGCGGGCATATGCAGAAATGAAAAGTGCGAGGTATCCAGATCTCCCTCCATGATCTGGGCCCAGTTGCAATCCACATACTGCTTGGTGACATAGCGGTGCCCAGCCTCGACCTGGGTGAATTCCAGCTGTGGCGGCTCCGGCAATTTACCATCGGGCAGAAATTCGGCGCTGGGACCCAGATAGGCCCAGACCATATCGCCCTGCTCCCGCGTCGGATAGGACTTGATCGCGACCGTATCGTGATGACGGGCGCCGGGGGGGATGTTCGGCAGATCCATCGCCTTGCCGGTGACATCGAACTTCCAGCCATGATAGACGCAGCGCAGACCGCATTCTTCGTTGCGGCCAAAGAACATTTCGGCGCCCCGATGCGGACAACGGCCATCAAGCAGGCCAATCCGCCCCTCGGTATCGCGAAAGGCGACCAACTGCTCGCCCATGATATTGACTCGCAGCGGCGCGCCATCAGGTTCGGGCAGTTCCTCAACCAAGGCCACGGGCTGCCAAAAACGGCGGAAATACTGCCCCATGGGCGTATCCGCTCCGGTTCGGGTTAAAAGCTCGTTGTCCTCGATCGAAAGCATCGAATGCGCACTCCATTTCTCAGAGGCGCAATGTTTGATGATAAGGGCAAGACTGTCAACGGCATCAGGTCACGATATCAAACAGCAACGTCAGACGAGGCCAAAATGCAGGAATGCCAACAACAGCGCCAACCCGGTCAACGCCTGACAGATTGAGGCCCCGGCCAAACGCCGGATCGCGGCCCCATCACCCTGCTGTTCCAGGGCATCGCCGCGCACGATCCAGTAATAGCTGTCGTTGGGCAGAATGGCCACGAAACTGCCCAGGCAGATGGCGTAAACGGCGGCGATGGGCGAAATCTCCATATGCTCCACAATGGGCAGAACCAAGGGCGCCACCGCGACGAAGGTCGCCATGGACGAGCCTTGCAACAGCTTCATCATGGCCGCGATGGCGAACAGGCCGATCAGGGCGGCGGCATGGCCGGTCGTACCGCTCAGCAGACCATCGATGGGGAACACCGTCGTGGCCATGGCGCCCATGGCGCTGGCGGCCCCCACCACGATCAACAGACCGGCGGTCCGCCGCATGGCACTCTCGACGCCCCCGCGGCGATGTTCCGTTGGCGTATCAAAATAGGACCAGACAGCAGCGGACAGCAACGCCCCCTTGGGCTGGGTCAGAAAATCAAGCACCGGCCAGGCGGCAAGATCCAGCGTCCAGCCCACGATCAGCAGGACCGCAAGCACACCAAAGGGGGCAAAGGCGCGCCATTCGCCCGTCTCGGCAGGCCCTTCATGTTCACCGGGCGCGGCTAGGCCGGTTGCCGGAAACAGGCGCAGCCAAACCTCGCCGGCCAGCCAAACGGGCAGCAACAGCATCAGTCCCACTAGTACCAACCCCGGATCATCAACGCCCAACGCCGCGCCAACGATCAATGGCCCGGCAGGCACCAACAGCATGAAACCGGCATAGGCCGCCATGGCCATGGACAGGCGGTGCTTGCCCGCGATCGGCGCCAGGGCGGCATAGGCGGTGACATGGCAGATCATGCCGGCGGCGGAGAATGGCGAGATCAATCGAACCCAGCCGCCGACGGTCGGCAGGGGACGCAGGGTCATATTGGCCGCGATCATGAAAGATGGCAGCAAGATCAAAGCAAAATCGCCCAAGGCCCGGCCAAACCCGGCCCGAAACGTCAGCAATACCTGATCGGCGCCGAGGCCCCCGCCAAGCCCCAGGGCGACGGTAAGCAGGATCAGTATAATCGGCAGCGGCAGATCCAAACGCGGCAACGCCGCCTTCGTCAAACCGGATTTCGCCAAACTCATCGTGATAACTCCCAGAATCGTGCGGGCATTCAATTTGTTGACTTGCAAGGTAGTCGGGCGCAGCGCCACTTGGAAATGAAAACATGCTTGCACGCTTATGCAAAAAACTCATAATGAATTGATGGACGATTTGCCGCCGCTGAATTCCCTGCGGGTCTTCGAGGCCTGCGCGCGCATCGGAAATTTTACCCGCGCGGCGGAAGAGCTTGGCCTGACGCAAAGCGCGGTCAGCCGGCAAATCCAACTGCTCGAAGGCCGCCTTAATCTGCAATTGTTCCGGCGCAAGGGGCGGCGCATCCAACTGACCCAGGAGGGCCAGAGCTATGCCCAGGTGGTGCGCCGGGCGCTGGAACTGATTTCGAAGGAAACCCGGCGCCTCTGCCGCAAACCGAGACGGGACACCCTGGTGGTCAGCACCGTGCCGTCGTTCGCGGTAAAATGGCTGGCGCCGCGTCTGCAACGCTTTCAACAGGCCAACGAGGGCCTGGATTTGCGTATCCTGACATCCTACGAGCATACGGATTTCGAGCGTGACGGCATTGACGCCGCGGTCCGCTATGGCGCCGGCGATTGGCCGGACATGCATGTGGAACAACTGGCGCAGGAAGAGGTTTTTCCGGTCTGCGGACCGCAATTCCTTAAACAGGAAGAACTGCGGCAACCGGCGGATCTGCTGCGGGCGCCGCTGCTGCATGGCGAGGTTACGGAAGGCTGGGATGACTGGTTCGACCTGGCCGGCGTGGCGATCACGGTGGCACCCGAGGGGCCGCGTTTCAAGGACTCCTGCGCCCTGATCCAGGCCGCCATCGACGGCCAGGGCGTGACCTTGGCGCAAAGCAGTCTGGTCGCGGCCGATCTGCGCGAGGGCCGTTTGACCCGGCCTTTTCCCATGGCAATCCACTCGCGCCACGGATTTTACCTGGTCTGCCCGCCCAAGGCATTGCAAAAAGCCAAGGTCGCGGCCTTCCGTGACTGGCTTGGCGCGGAAATGGAACTATCTTATTAGGCTCACAAGGGAACTGAAACAAACATGACGGTGATACAAATCGATGGCCCGCGCCAAGAGCCCGCCACGGGTGATAGGCCGGAACAATTGGTTATCCTGGTGCATGGTTATGGCGCCGACGGCAACGACCTGATCGGTCTGGCGCCGTATTTCGCCCGGGTCCTGCCCAATGCCGCCTTTGTCGCTCCGAACGGACCGGAACAGTGCGGGATGTCGGCCTTTGGCTATCAATGGTTCCCTATCAACCAGTTCGATCCCGCCTCCCGCCTGGCGGGTGTCCAGTCAGCCGCGCCCGTTCTGGATCAGTTCATTGACAAGGAACTGGAGCGCCATGGTCTGGAGGAGGATAAATTGCTGCTGATCGGCTTCAGCCAGGGCACCATGATGAGCTTGCACGTGGCCCTGCGCCGGCCCCGTCAGGTTGCCGGCATCCTGGGCTATTCCGGTATTCTTGCCGGACTGGAGCTATTGCCGGATGAAGCCATATCGAAACCACCGATCCAGCTGATCCATGGCGATATGGACGAGATGCTGCCGGTGGCCAACCTGCACGAAGCGGTTAGCGCCCTGGGCGCGGCGGGCTTCGATGTCGCCGGCCACGTCAGCCCCGGCGCCGGCCACACCATCGCCCAGGATGGCCTGGAGCTGGGCATGGATTTCGCGGCGCGGGTACTTTGAGGGGTTAGTCCTTCTTCCCATCGGCATAGCCCTGCATGGCCGCCTCCATGCGGCCGGAAGCAGCGATCAGGGCGTTGCCCAGTTTGCCCATCTCCAAGGCATCGATCAGGGGCATGTTGCGGGCGGCGCGCTGGGCTTCCTTGGTCATGCGCACCGCGTCCGGGTCCAGGGCGACCAGGCCACCGACGAACTGGTTGGCGACCTGGCTCAAGGCCTCCGCCCCTTCCACCACTCGGTTGATCAGGCCCACTTCATAGAGCCGCCGGGCCGGGATCAGGTCACCGAACAGCAGGAATTCCAGAGCCAACCGGGGCCCGATAAGGCTGCTTAACACCGGCGTGTTGATGGCGGCGGGAAAATTCCGCCGCATTTCCAAGGCGCCAAAGTGCGCACCATCCTCGGCCAGGACAAAATCACAGATCATCGCCAGGGTGAAACCGCCCGCCACCGCATAACCTTCGACAACAGCAACGCTTGGCTTGCTCAACCGGTGCAGCAGACGAATGACCTTGGTCCAGCTTTCGTCCGCCGCCAGGGCAGCGCCCAGGTCACGTTCGGGCGCCATGGAAAGATCCCGCCCGGCGCAGAAATTTCCGCCCGCCCCGCGAATGACCAGACAGCGGGTAGCGGCATCGGCCTCTGCCTCCTCAATGGCCTGGATCAAGCCTTGGATCACGCCCGCGTCCAGGGCATTGCGCTGTTTCGGGCGGTTCAGGATCAGGGTGGTGACGCCGTCCTGCTTGCCGATTTGAACCATTTGCTTCCTCCTCAAGGTTTTTCTGTCCAGGCGCGGTGAAGCATGGAATGATTGGTCCTCTCGAGCAATGATTCTGTGCGACTTTATTTATGACAAACAAACGGCTTTATCTGATCCGCCATGGCCACACGGTATGGAACGGCCCGCCTCTGCGTTTCCAGGGGCAGATGGACAGCTCTCTCTCGGAAACCGGCCGCAATGATGCCATCGCCTTGGGCAAGCGCATGCCCTATCAGCCCGACCGCATTATCTCGTCGCCCGCCTTGCGCTGCCGGCAGACGGTGGATTGCCTGTTCGGGCGGCGCCCTGATGAAATCGAGCCCCGATGTATCGAAATCGGTCTGGGCTGGTGTGAAGGTCTGCTGGCTACCGAGGCGGCGGAAATAGACGCGCACGCCGTGCGCACCTGGCAGGAAGCGCCGTGGGAGGGCTCGCCATGGGGCGGGGAAAGCCTGGAAGTCCTGCAAAAGCGGGTGGTCGCGGGCGTCACGGATATTGTCGCCGGGATCAAGGCGGACGAACGGGTGTTTTTGGCTGTACACGGCGGCGTGCTTCGGACCTTGATCTGTTACGTCAACGACCTGCCGCTGTCGGAATACAGCAATATCGAGATGCCCAATTTGACCTTGATGGAACTGGCCGCCGAGGCGGTGATGCGTGGCGGCAGCAATATCCGCCCCATCACGCCCGAAGAGATGATTTAGAACGTTAGGAGAGAGCCCATGGCCCTTGGCTATTTGATTGCCCAGATCGACGTGCACGACCCGGAAACCTATGCCAAGTACACGGCGCAAACACCCGGCATTGCCGCCAGCTACGGCGGCAAATTCATCGTCCGCGCCGGACAGTTGGAAACCCTGGAGGGCGCGGCGGCGGGGCCACGGGTAGTGGTGATAGAATTTCCCAGCTACGCCCGCGCCCTGGAATTTTATAACTCGGACGAATACCAGGCCATCGTCGGCATTCGGCAAAAAGCTTCCACGGGCAGCGCCTTCGTGGTCGAGGGCGCCGACTAGTAGAAAGACTTCCGCATGAAAGCCATTCGCATCCATGAATTTGGCGAGGCCGACGTTCTGAAATACGAGGACGTGCCGGACCCCGCAGCAGGTCCCGGTCAGGTCCTGGTCAAGGTCGAGGCCATTGGTATCAACCCGGTGGAAACTTATATCCGCTCCGGCATTCATCTGATCAGGCCGGAACTGCCGTTTATCCTGGGCAGCGATGCCGCCGGCACGGTTCTGGCGGTGGGCGATGGTGTTAGCAAATTCAAATCCGGCGACCGGGTCTATGCCGCCGGCGCCGTGGGCGCGGATGCCTGGGGCGGCTGTTACGCCGAACAGCTGCTGCGCCGGGCGGAGCATCTGATGCCCCTGCCCGATAACGTCAGCTTCGCCCAGGGCGCGGCCCTTGGCGTGCCTTACGGCACCGCCTATTGGGCCCTGATGCACCGGGGCCGGGCTAAGGCGGGCGAAACCGTGTTGATCCATGGCGCCAGCGGCGCCGTCGGCACCGCCGCCCTGCAGATCGCCGCCGCCAATGGCATCACCACCATCGGCACGGCGGGCAGTGAACGGGGCCTAGAATTAGTCCGCGCCCATGGTGCCGCGCATGTTTTCGATCATACCAAGGACGGCTATCTGGATGCGGTGGCTGGTCTGACTAGCGGCGGTGGACCGGAGATCATCCTGGAAATGCTGGCGAATGTTAATCTGGCCAAGGACATGGAGGTGGTCGCCAAGTTCGGCCGCATTGTCATCATCGGCAACCGCGGCCCAGTTGAAATCAACGCCCGGGAAGCCATGATGAAAGAGCTGGATATCATCGGCATCGCCCTGCCGAACACCACGGCGGAGGAGGTCGCGGACATTCATCTTGCCTTGGGCAGGGGCCTGGCGGATGGCTCTCTACAGCCAGTGATCGGCAAGGAACTGCCCCTGTCCGAGGCGGCGGAGGCGCATCACGCGGTGCTGCGGCCCGGCGCTTACGGCAAGATTGTTCTGATACCCTGAAAATGACGAACCCCTCCGGCGACCCGGTCCCAGCCATCTCCGAAGCCGATGCCACGGGCGAGGTCGCCGCGTTGTATGCCGATATCCGCGCCACCCTTGGGGTGCCGGTGGTCAACCTGATCTGGCGGCATCTGGCGATGTTCCCCGGCGCTCTGCCCTGGGCCTGGGAAGCTCTGAAACCATTGTATGCTGATGACACCATTGCCGCCCAGGCGGCGGCATTGCGTGCGGAGTTGCAGGTGCCTGCCCTGGCGGGGTTAAGCGGGCCAACGCTAGCCGCCGCCGGCCTTTCCCCCGATGATTTGAGCCGCATCACCATGATCCTGCGCAGCTATGAACGCAGCAACGCCATGAACATGGTCGCCCTTTGCGCCCTGTCGGCCCGCCTGAAAGGCCAAGCGCCAACGGCGGGCGAAGCGGCGGCGGCGTTACGGGCGGAGGCTGCCATAGGCGGCGAGATGCCGCCGCTGTTGACATTGGACGCCATGGCAGCGCCGGTTCGTAGCCTGGTGGAAGATCTGAACCGTATTGGCGGGCGCGACGAGATCCTGGCCAGCATGTACCGCCACCTGGCCAATTGGCCGGTCTATCTTGCGCTGGTTCACGCCTTGATCGCGCCGTACGCCGCCGAGGACCGGTTGGAACCGGTGATCTTAAATGTGATCGAAAACGGCCATCAGCGCGCGGCAGGGATATCCGGCGGCCTGGCCACGCCGGCGGCCATGCCCGGCGATGCGGCGCAAGCGGAGATGGCCGCCGCCCTGGCACGATTTACCGACGGCCCCATCGGCAAGATGATCGCCATCGTCCCCCTGATCCGCCAAGCCATGCCGGCCTAGCACCCTTCCAAACAAGAACGCCTAGCTGCTACACTCTTCAGAGCTGGCGAGATGAAACAGATGGGCGGACAGCGCCCAGGGAGTGATCGATATGCGGACGTCTTCGCGATTGAGGCAATTGATGGAGCAGGGCGTCGTGCTGGCGCCCGGAGTTTACAACGCATTGTTCGCGAAAGCGGTCGAGCATACCGGCTTTGATGCCGTCTATATCACCGGCTTTGGCACGGCGGCGCGGTACGGCTATCCGGACGTGGGGCTGATTACCCAGACCGAGATGGTGCAGAACCTGAAACATATTTGCCGCGCCACGACCATTCCCGTGATTGCCGATGCTGATACCGGATACGGCAACATCATCAATGTTCGCCGCACGGTGCGGGAATACGAGCGCGCCGGCGTCGCGGGCTTCCATCTCGAAGACCAGGTCTTCCCAAAAAAATGCGGCTTCATGGAGGGCAAGGCAGTCATTCCATTGGAGGAACATGCCCAAAAGATCCGTGCCGCCCTGGATGCCCGCCGCGATCCCGAGACCGTTATCATCGCCCGCACCGATGCCCTGGCCCCGAATGGCTGGGAGGATGCCCTGGCGCGCGCGCGGGCCTATCGCGAAGCCGGCGCCGACGCGGTGTTCGTCGATGGCATCCGCACGCTCGAGGAACTGGAGATCTACAGCCGCGAACTGGCGCAAAAGGGCATCCCCTGTCTCTATAACGGCGGTCTGGTCACGGCGGAAGTGGCGCAGCACATGGGCTTCAAGATCCAGATCCTGGCCGGCCTGGCCCTGGGTGCGGTGTTCAAGAGCGCCACTGCGGCGATGCAAGAGCTGAACGCCAGCGGTTCGGCCCGGCAGACCATGGCGCAGTTCAATCCGCCGGGCGAGGTTAAGAGCGTCAACGATATTCTTGGCGTGCCCGAGGTCTACGAGTTGGAACAACGCTACGACCTGGCGGGCGAAGAGGAGAAAATACAATGAGCAGTTCCAATAGCAGTCCCAATAGCACTCCTAATAGTAGTCCGGGCGCGAAATTGAGAGAAGCCATGGCCGGCGGCATGGTCCTGGCCCCCTTCGTCTATGACGGCTTCACCGCCCTGATCGCCGAAGGGCAAGGTGCCCAGGCGGTTTATATGACGGGGCACGGCACCTCCGCCCAGATCGGGCTGCCCGACGTGGGCCTGACCAGCATGGCCGAGATGGTCTCCAATCTGGGCTATATCGCCGATGCGGTGGATGTTCCGGTAATCGCGGACGCCGATACCGGCTATGGCAATGCCATCAACGCCCAGCGCGCGGTGCGGGAATACGAGACGGCGGGGGCTGCGGCGCTGCATTTGGAGGATCAGGTCTTTCCGAAACGCTGCGGCTTTTTCGAAGGCAAGCAATGCGTGCCCATGGCCGAGCATGTACAGAAAATCCGCGCCGCCATTGATGCCCGCAGCGATCCCGATCTGGTGATCATCGCTCGCACGGATGCCGTGGCACCGAATGGCTGGGAGGATGCGATCCGCCGCGCCGAGGCCTACCGCGAGGCCGGCGCCGACGTGGTCTTTGTCGATGGCGTCAAGACGGCGGAGGATATGGACATCTATACCCGCCGCCTGGTGGAGCAGGGCCTGCCCTGCCTCTACAACGGCAATCTGTTGCCTGGTCCGGAAATCGCCGAGCGCGGCTTTAAGATCATGATCACCGGCGGCGGCCACGCGCTGTCCTATGCCGCCGTCTGCCAAGCGCTGGTGAATCTCAAGGATGGCGGTGGCGGCGAAGGCCGTGACCTGGACCAGTTCAACACCATAACAAACCTGCTGGGCCTGCCGGAGATCTACGAGTTGGAGCAGCGCTACGCCATAGACTGAACGCAGGGGAAGAGGAGATCGCCATGGGTATGACAATCGCCGAAAAGATTCTTGCCGCCCATGCGGGCGTCGAGACCGCCAAGCCGGGACAGTACCTGTGGTGCAAGGTGGACGCCACATCAGGTCACCGGCTGGCTGATCTGGAAGCCTTGGGAGTGGACAAGGTCTGGGACCCGGAAAAAGTGTTTCATGTGGATGACCACCAGGCCCCGCCCCCGACCATTGCCGCGGCCAACAAGGTCAAGGAGATGCGCCGTCTGATCAAGAAATACGAGATCAAGAATTATTTCGAATACGGGCGCGGCGGCATCCTGCATCAGGTCTTTGCCGAGCATGGCATGTACGCGCCGGGCGATCTGGTGGCGCAATGCGACTCGCACTCGACCTCCGGCGGGGTTTTCAATGCCTGCGTCACCAACGCCAACCTTGATGCGGTGCATGTTCTGGCCTTTGGCGAGCTGTGGTTCCGAGTGCCCGAGTCCGTCCGTGTGGTGTTGAACGGTACCCTGCCCGCCTGGTGCGTCGGCAAGGACGTTATCCTCAAGGTGGCGAGCGAACTTGGCACCGATTACGGTCTCTACAAATCGGTGGAGTATGTCGGACCGGTGGCCAGCCAGATGAGCCTGGCGCAACGTTGGACGGTCTCCAACATGGGCGTCGAGGTCGGCGCGAAGTTCGCCATCTTCGAGGGCGACGAGAAGACCGATGCCTTCCTTTCCGGCCGGGTCAACCGCCCCTATGAACATGTCACGGCTGATCCGGACGCCAGCTACGAGGCCGAGTATGAATTCAACCTGAGCGACCTGACCCCCATGGTGGCCCGGCCCGGCGACCCGGGCAACGGCGTCCCCGTCGAAGGCGTTCGGGCTGAACGGGTGAAGGTTGATCAGGCATTCCTGGGTTCCTGCACCAATGCGCGGCTGGAGGATCTGGAAGTCGCGGCCCGAATTCTAGATGGCAAACAGGTGCATCCGGATGTACGCATGCTGGTCAGCCCATCGTCGCAGGAGGTCTTTGGCGAGGCACTGAAAGCGGGATATCTGGAAACCCTGCTCAAGGCCGGCGCGCTGGTCGAGCATTCCACCTGCGGGCCTTGTTATGGCGGGCATCTGGGTGTGCTGGGCGATGGCGAGACCTGCATATCGAGCAGTAACCGCAATTTCCAGGGCCGCATGGGCAGCCCCCTGGCCAATGTCTGGCTGGCCAGCCCGGCCACGGTGGCGGCATCGGCCATCGCGGGCGAGATCGTCGACCCACGGGAATATATCTGATGCGGACGAAAGGAAGAAGATGATGGAAACGGTAAGGACCGGCCGCGTCTGGAAATTCGGCGATCATATCAGTACCGACTTCATGATGCCGGGGCACCGGGTGCTGGCGAACCCGGATCTGACGGTCGAGGAAGCGGCGAAATTCTGTATGGAGGCGAACCGGCCCGGCTGGGCAGAGGACGAGGTACAGCCGGGCGACATACTTGTTGCCGGCATCAATTTCGGCTGCGGCTCCTCGCGCAACGGCTCGCAGTCGTTGAAGGCGCTGAATATCGCGGTGGTCCTGGCCGAGTCCGTCTCCCGCATCCATCTGCGCAACGCGGTCAATAGCGGGCTGCCCACACTGGTCGCGCCGGGCATTAATGATTTTGTCGAGGAAGGCCAGCGCCTGGAAGTCAACATCGTCACCGGCGAAGTAAAGAATCTCGATACCGGCGCCACCTTGCAGGCGGAAGCCTGGGAGGAAGGCACGCCCCCCTATGAGATTTTGATGGCCGGCGGCCTGGATGCCTTCATGAAGACAAAGCTAAAGGAACGCGGCCGGATTTCGGCCTAAACCCGCCTCAAGTAGCGCGAAGCGCGGTAGGCAACAAAAGGGAGCTACGAATGACAGCGGCGGAAAACAAGGAACTGGTGCGTCACATCATGGAAGACGGCTTTAACAAGCAGGATATGGCGGTGGTTTATGCCACCTTCCATGACGACTATGCTCGCCATGGTCACGGCGTCGCGTCCATGGGTTCGTTGGCCGAACATGTGGAGGACCTGAAGGCGCGGCATGCGGCTTTTGATGATGCGCGTTTTAACATCCAGAAGATCCTCGGTGACGGCGACACGGTCGCGGTCTATTACATCTTTACCGGCGTCCATAGCGGCGAATTCAACGGCATGCCCGCGACCGGCAAGAAAGTCAGCCGTCCAGCGGCGGCGTTCTTCACCGTGCGTGACGGCAAGGTTGCCGAAGGCACAATCTTCGCCGATGGCGGCGGCTTCATGGCACAGCTACAGAGCGACTGAGCGCTTATGTGCCCTCGACAATAAGGACCTGATTGGTCGTGGTACAGGATTCGCGCAATGCCTTCCACGGCTGATATTCCGGGTCCGCCTGAAACGCATCGAGGGCTTCGCGGGACGGCCATTTGAACATTACGATGCGGTCCGGGAGCCAATCGCCCACCGGCACCTCGATCTTGCCATCCCGGGCAAGGTATTCGCCGCCGTGCTTGGCAATGATGGCAGGGACCGCTTTCTTGTATTCTTCATATTTTTCGGCGTCATGGACCTTGTTGTCCAATATCAGATAAATCGCCATTGCTAACCTCCAGGTGCAAAGGTAGGTACGAACAAGCCGCAACGGCTCATTCGAGAATTTCGCCGTCGAAGCTCTCTCTGGTTATGCCTTCGGTCTCGGGGTTGAAACCGAGTTCGATCTGCACGCCGTTGGGGTCGTGAAAGAAAACCTGGATGACGGCGCCGCCGCCGGCCAGGCGTTTGCGGTATTCGATGCCATGTTTTTCCAGCACCGCAAGCTGTTCGCCCAGGCCCGCGCCCCACATGGCGAAATGATCCAGTCCCTTGCCCATGCCGTCGGGATTGGTCCGAGGCGGGCTACCGGGTTCAAGCGGTGAGATATGGATGATCGGCATCTCGCCCGCGTACATCCAATAGCCCGGGTTCGGAAACGGCGGGCGGAAACCATTCTCGAGGCCCAACACCTCGGCGTAGAAGTCGCGGGTATCCTCCAAAGAGGCCGTGCGGATGTTGATGTGGTTCAAATGGTATCCCGACATGATGCTCTCCCCTCTAGTGACGCCATCGAATTGCCGCTTGATCACCAATAGTCCCACAAATTGACGCGAAGACAAACGAGTATGACAAAACTCACTTTTAGCAGCGACGTCCGGTCCGTTTTGAATCCACATCGATTCCTTGTTCATGGGCAGCCACATTCTGCCCCATGCCGGATGGTCCTCAGCGAAGGCTGGCAGCCGTCGTTGCCATTGAGGCCTCAGCGCAACAGGGACGCCCGAGTGGCGAAACATCGCAAGAATGTGCAATTGGTCGAGGTAATTGAATTCTTATGCTACAATTCGCATCTGATCCGGTCGTGGCAAGAGTGTTAATGATGTAGCATCAATGAGTTTGCGGAATTAATTGCACATACATTCGGGGAGGGGGCGATGCTTCATTCGAGACAGATCAACAGCGGTATCTATAAAGCCTTTATGCCCATTTTAGTTTTGACTCTTGGTCTCCTATCCGGGTGCACGACCCCCAAATTGGAAACCGAAGCTTACGTGGACGGCTACAAAGACTTCAACGCCGTCGTGCGGATTTTGTTGAATGACTACGAAGCCGCCCTGTTGGCCGTCAAGGGTGCGCCAGCGGCGAAAAGTGCGGCTGGATGGCCACCCGTTGCCTTGCAACTAAAAGCCGCCGCCGCCGTCGGCACGGCCGCTGACGTGAAAAAATTCCGCGATGCGGCGCAGGGCCTTGAGGCTTATAACGAACTGCTTTTGAAGCTGGCGCGTGGTGAAGACATCACCAAGCTTGACCGCTTAACCTCGACCATTCAGCCCCTGATCACGTCGTTGGTGAGCCGTGCCGTCCCGGTGCCCTTCGCAAGCGCCATTTTCGATCAGTTGCGCGCGGCGAAGAGCTATGCGGATTTTAATCGGGCGCTGCGCTATGCGGCGGAGCCGACCCGACTAGCCGACAGCAATAACCCGAAATCCGGGCTGGTGCTTTGCGCTAGTGGCGACAACGGGTGTATTGCACTCATCCCGACCGTGATCGAAACGCTGGCCAGTGCCGCGCGGGAATTCGATCGTGCACAAGCGGTTCTCATCGACAAAATGTTGAATGACACCTCAAAGGCGCAGCGCAAGTCCTTTGGTGAGGCGATTAGGATGTTGACAAATTCAAGCCGGCCGACCAGCCCGACTGGCGGCAAGGCATGGGACCTCTTGCGCCAGGAAACCACGGCTGTCGCGGTCTTGTTCCTAGGCAGATCGACGGCCGCGACCACCATCGCCCCCTTTGGCACCGGCGGTGGCGCGCATATTGATGTAGCCAAAGCCAACCTATTGGTCAGTTTGCTGGCTGTAGTTCGGGATCGGGCCCAGGAACGGGTCGACAAATTTTATGACTATCGCGCGGGCCTGCAAAGCTATGTCAAACTTGCCGGCGCCACTCTTGTGCATTTACAGCGGGTTCGCGCCGCGCTTAATCGTCCCCCCGACGTTCTGGGCGCGGTCCGTGGCGTTTTGCCGAACGGCCTGAAGTTAAGCGAAGAGTCGAATGCGGTGTTCAAAGTTTTACTGTCAAGCCGCTAGAGAAATTCCAATCTCGTATGTGTCGCGAAGCTATTTTAAATGAATGGAAAAATTTCTCTATTCCACAGTTCTGGAGCATTTTCCGTTTGGAAATATTCTAGCGGCCAGTTGTCCATTTGATCATCAGGCCAATCTCGTGGCCTGGAATTGTCCAACGAAAAGGAGAAAGCCATGGCGCTGACGGATGCGAAAACTCGAGAACTCTATCAAGAGGCCATGTCATTGGCGCGTGGCGTCATGTTCTCTCCCCTGGCGACGGATGACGAAGCCGCGGTTGCGGGGGAAACCATGGATGCCTTGCTGGCCGCCGAAGTGGAGCGGATCGAGGCGTCATTCGCTAAAAAAGCGGCGACATTGAGAATGCTGACAAACCGGCTGAACGGGTTAAGCGCGGCACTGCAAACCGGTTTGCTGGAAACCGAGGAAGCAAGGCTGAGGGAAATCGCGGCCCAACTCCGCGACGGATTGATCACCATAGGCGAAGACGTTCGCACGTCCTTGTTGGCCCCGCCTGCCCCGGCACCTGCGGCGGCGGTGGATCAGCGCCTGCCGCCAGGCGAGCTGCGGATGGGCGATCTCGGTCTGGATTTGATCCGTCATTTCGAAGGTTTCGAAAGCGAGGCCTATCAGGATTCCGTTGGCGTTTGGACCATCGGTTACGGCCATACGAGCAACGTGCGAAGCGGTATGGTCGTCACTGACGGAGAGGCGGCACAACTATTGCGCGGCGATGTGCGGGACTCAGCGGTCGCGGTGCAACGGCGTGTTGAAGTCCCTATGCTGCAACAGGAATTCGACGCCCTGGTGTCCTGGACATTCAATTTGGGCCAAGGCAACCTCAAGGCGTCCACGCTGCTCAAGGAATTGAATGCCGGCGAACATGGCAAGGTGCCCAATGAAATGCGGCGCTGGACGCGGGCCGGCGGCGAGATCTTGGACGGCCTTGTCCGCCGGCGCAATTCGGAAGCCAATTTGTGGGCCACGGGCGAGTTGAAATTTGATGCCTGATCACGGTTGAACGGCGCCTGACGGTACGCCTTGAGGCGGTTTCATTGAAACCGACCTGAAGAATATTGCCGCTCAGGGTTACAAGCGCCCAGTTAACATTTTCTGACAATGCGCTTGAAGCCAGCGCTAAAGCGGACACGCCGGATTGACGGCCGGCCTCAAGCCGGCCGCCGATGCGGTGGCGCCGCGGCCTTCACCCCTTGGGCACGAACGGATGGGTGCTGGTCAGGCCGCCGTCCACGGCAATAGATTGGCCGTTGACATAGCTGGCTTCGTCCGAGGCCAGGAACAGCGCCATGTTGGCGATTTCCTCGGGCACGCCGTTGCGGCGGGTTGGGTTGAGCTGGCCGATCTTGCCTTCGGTGCCGCGGGTGCGCGCCCTGTCGAACGTGGGCTTGGTCATGCCGGTTTCGATCAAGCCGGGACAGATCGCATTGATGCGCACGCCGGAGGCGAAGAATTCGTTGCACATGGTCTGCACCAGGCTGACCACGCCGGCTTTCGAGGCGGCATACGGCGGCCCGCCCGCATTGGCACGCAGCGCCGCCACCGAAGCCGTGCAGACGATCGAGCCCTTGCCCGCCGCCGCCATGATCGGGGCGCCGTGCTTGATACACAGAAACGGCCCGATCAGGTTGACCCGCAGGATGTCCTGCCACATTTCCACCGTCTGCTCCGCCACCGGCACCCGGCCGCCCGAGACACCGGCGTTGGCATAGATCACATCCAATCCGCCATAGCTTTCAACACAGGTGTTGATGAAACCGCTGACCGCGTCCTCGTCACCGACATCGGCGCTGACCGCCATTGCCGTGCCGCCCGCATCGTTGATCATGGCGATGGTTTCGGCCAAGCCCTCCTCGGCCCGGTCCACCGCCACCACCGAGGCACCTTCGCGGGCGAAGATCCGCGCACTGGCCCGCCCAATACCACTGGCCGCACCCGTCACGATGGCCCGTTTCCCCGCAAGTCTACCCATGATGTTGTCCTTCCTAAATCAGCATGTTTCGTGTTTTGGATGTGATCGGTTTGAAATCAACGTTGGCGCTCAGATTAGCAGCCGACGACAGTGGCGCCCAGGGCTGTTGAACTAACCACTCAGCCAGCCGTATCCACGCCGGTGCTCTCGGGATCAAAGCCGACGGCAAGCATTATTCCGTTGGCCCTCGAAATTTGATCCTTGCTTAGAACTTTTTCCCATTCATTGGTCTCGCCGCTGCGGTAGTGCAGGGTACCCTTTTTGGGCTCAACCTCGATATGTTCCCAGTCGAACAGCTCAAACGGAATGTCATAGAAGGCCAAAAGAGCTTCGAAATAGGCCCGGTTATCCTGACGGAATGCCTCATAACTGGTCAGCAGAATACGGCCGGAAAAGTCACCCTCCGAAACGATCCTCCGCCAGTCCGCGACCCAGCGCGCTTCCTGCTCAAAATTGTGTTCAAGAAAATAGTCGGCCTGGTCCGAGAAGCTCAACTGGCAATAATCCGCCGGCAGCCGCGTAACAAATGCGGCCGCCTCGTACGAGGTATCGGAAAACATATCGGCGAAATGATGGATGCCGGAGATCATGGACTGCCGGGGATCGCGGGTATGCACCACAATGCGATCAACACCAGCGCGGTCCAGGTTGTTCAAAATGTCCGATCTGGCAGGCAGGTGTTCCTGGCAGACCGCACCGCCCATGGCAAATTGGTCCAGCCAACTGGGAATGATCCGGTCGCCGCGCAAAACCGCCTGAGTGATATAGCAGCGCGGCAAATTCAAGCCTTCCGACAGGCGGGTCGCGATATACATGCTGGCCGATTTGAACAAGGTATTCAACAACACAGCCGGCAGGCCCCGGTCCAGCGCGGCCTGTTGGTGTTCGAGAAATTTTTCGTCAAGATAGATTGCCAGGCCCGGATTTTGGCGGACCGCGTCATCCAAAAATGCATCGGCCTCGTCCATACGTCCAAGCGCGTGCAGAGCCGAGCTCATGGCATGATAGGGAAGCGTATCGGAATGATTTGGCGACAGTCTGAAATATTCCTGCAAATTGTCTACCACGGACGCGAAATCGCGGATCTTAAAATTTAGATTGGCCAGATCATTATATAGACCTGGATTGTTTGGGTCTTTTTCGATCAATTTTGTTAAATGATCCCCCGCACGGGACCAACGCCGCAAATTGTGATCAATAATTACCCGCAACGTGAGAATATCTTCATGCTCCGCGACGTCCCGAGCCATCTGATCCAACAGATCAGATACCCGTTTCTGAGGTTCCGGATCGTGATCCAACTCGAAATTTTTCAGCAGGGTTTTTAGATCTCGAATCAAAATTTCCATATTCTCAGCTTAGGCATTCCTCTTTTTTGCGCAAGTTACGGGTTGGGTAGGGATAAGTCGTGAATGCTGGCTTGTCTCGTCAGCCTATCCCGTTATAAAGCCCCGACATGGCTCCACCCATTCTCATTCTGCGCGACATTGACCTTAGTTTCGGCGGCACGCCCCTGTTGGAGGGCGCGTTCCTGTCCGTCTCGCCGGGCGAGCGGCCCTGTCTGGTGGGGCGCAACGGCTCGGGCAAATCAACATTGCTAAAAATCGCCGCCGGCCTGATCGAGGCAGACGGCGGCGAACGCTTTGTCCAGCCCGGCACCACCCTGCGCTATCTGCCGCAGGAACCGGATCTGTCGGACTACGCCGATGTGCTTTCGTATGTCGAAGCGGGCCTGGCACCGGGCGACGATCCGCACCGCGCCGCCTATCTGTTGCATCAGCTCGGCCTGCAAGGCGATGAAGATCCGGCTCATATATCAGGCGGCGAAACCCGGCGCGCGGCATTGGCCCGCGTACTGGCGCCCGAGCCCGATATCCTGATGCTGGATGAACCAACCAACCATCTCGACCTGCCCGCCATCGAATGGCTGGAAGCGGAACTTAACAGCCTGCGTTCGGCCATTATCATGGTCAGCCATGACCGCCGCTTCCTCTCCAACCTATCCCGTGCCACGGTCTGGCTGAACCTGGGCGAGACCCGGCAAATGAATAGCGGCTTCGCGGATTTCGAGGCTTGGCGCGACGACGTCCTACAGCAGCAAGAGGACGAGCAGCATAAACTGGACCGCAAGATCGTCCGCGAGGAGCATTGGCTGACCTATGGCGTCACGGCCCGGCGCAAGCGCAACCAGCGCCGCCTGCGCGACCTGCACACCCTGCGCCAGGCCCGGCGCGAGCGGCCCCGCCAGGCCGGCGATGTCAAGATGAGCGTCACCGAAAGCGGCCTGTCGGGCAAGCTGGTGGCGGAAGCCAAGGGCATTTCGAAATCATACGACGGCACGGCGATCATCACGGACTTTTCCACCCGCATCCAGCGCGGCGACCGGGTCGGCATCGTCGGGCCCAATGGCGCCGGCAAGACCACCTTGTTGAACATGTTGACCGGCGCCCTGGAACCCGACAGCGGCAATATCCGTCTGGGCGCCAACTTGGCTATCGCCTCGCTGGATCAACGGCGCGAGAGCCTGGACCCCAATTCGACCCTGTCCGAGGCCCTGACGGGGGGCAGCGGCGATAGGGTCAGCGTGGCAGGGCAGAACAAACACGTCATCAGCTATATGAAGGATTTTCTGTTTCAACCCGAACAGATTGGCACGGTGGTCTCTGCCCTGTCGGGCGGCGAACGGGGCCGGTTGATGCTGGCTAGGGCGCTGGCAAGACCATCCAATCTGCTGATCCTTGACGAGCCGACCAACGATCTGGATCTGGAAACTTTGGATTTGTTGCAGGAGATGCTGGCGGATTATCCCGGTACGGTACTGTTGGTCAGCCATGACCGCGACTTCCTGGACCGGGTCGTGACCTCCGTCATCGCGCACGAGACGGATGGGCGGTGGCTGGAATATGCCGGCGGCTACAGCGACATGGAGGCGCAACGGCGCGCGGGTGGCGGGGCGGCAACCGCAATCGCGGCGACAAAGTCGAAAACAGAGGCCGGACCGACCGCCAAAGCCAAGACGAACAACAGCCGTAAACTGTCGTTCAAGGACAAACACGCCTTGGAAACCCTGCCCGCCCACATGGAGGCGTTGGAAGCGGAGATTGGCAGGATCGAACAAAGCCTGGCCGATCCCGCCTTTTATGGCCGCGACCCCACCGGCTTCGATGCCGCCTCCGCCCGTCTGAGGCAAGCCAATGACGAGAAAGCGGCGGCCGAGGAACAATGGCTGACATTGGAATTGCTGCGCGAGGAATTGGAAAGCGGCCACGACTAAGGTTAGAATACCCTAGCGATAAAATAAGGCCGTGCGGCCATACAACGGGGACGAACATGAAACTGCTATATTTTGATGATTACCGCCTTGGCATTCTAAAGGGCGAAGACGTCGTCGTGGATGTGACGGACGAGCTGGCGGACATCCCGACCGTCGATCACCGGGCCCTGATGAATGGCCTGATCGCGCGCTTCGATGATTACCGCGAACGCCTGGAAGCCGCCGTGGCGCGGCAGGACGGCCAGCCGCTGTCATCGGTTAACCTGCGCGCGCCAATTCCCTTGCCGCGCAATATCGACTGCATGGCGGTCAACTATATGGAAGACGGCACCCGGGACGAGCCCGCCGCCATCAATGGCTTCCACAAATCACCCTCCGCCATCATCGGGCCTGGCGACACCATGGTTTTGGGCGATATCCCGGCCACCGTGTTCGAGGGCGAGGCGGAGCTGGCGGTGATTATCGGCAAACGGGCCAGTCATGTGCCGGCGGCCGAGGCCATGGACTATATCTTTGGCTACACCAATTTCATCGACGGCTCGGCCCGCGGTGTTGGCCCCGCCAACAATGTCTTCTTTCAGGTCAAGTCACGGGACACCTTTGCCCCCATCGGGCCCTATATCGTGACGGCGGATGAAATCGACGATCCGCAAAACCTCCAGGTCCGCCTGAGCAACAACGGCACCGTCATGCAGGATTTCAATACCTCCGACATGGCGCACCAGATCGCCCGCTGCATCGAATGGACCTCGTCAATCCACGCGCTGGAACCTGGCGACATTCTGGCCACGGGCACCAACCACCGCGGCCTGAACGCATTCATGGATGGTGACAAGGTAGAGTTGGAGATCGAGGGGATCGGTTGCCTGGCGATCAATATCCGCGACGATCTCAAACGCACCTGGGCCCGGGATACCCGTCTGCAGCATGCGGAAAAAGGCCTGGAAGGCGCCCATACGCCGCAATTGACGGGCAAGTATGCCAAATAGCGGCGGCCGGCATGGCTAACAGCGACAGGTACAGATACTGGGAAGCGGTACTTAAATGAACAAAACCACCGTCATTCGGAATGCGTCCTGGGTTGTCGCCTGGAATGAAGCCGGCGATGGGCATCATTATCTAAGGGACGTGGATGTCGCCTTTAGCGGCAACGAGATCAGCCATGTCGGGGCCGACTATGGGGGGCCGGCGGACACCGAGATTTCCGGCCGCGACCTGATGGTGATGCCAGGTCTGGTCAATATTCATAGCCATCCCACGTCCGAGCCCTTGCGCAAGGGCATCACGGATGAAACCCTCAGCCCGAATTTCTATCATTCCTCGCTGTATGAATTCCTGACCATCTTCAACAACGACGCGGAGGGCACGCCGCCCTGTCACAAGGTCGCCATGGCGGAATTGCTGCAAAGTGGCTGCACCACGATTGTCGATTATTCCATCGCTTTCGATGGCTGGCTGGACCTGTTGGCCGAGGCCGGCATCCGGGCCTGCGTCGCACCCTCGTTCCGGGATGCGCCGTGGTATACCAAGGACGGCCATCTGCTGGAATACGATTGGAGCGACACCGAACGGGGGCCGGAGGGCTTCGAGGCGGCGAAGCGCATTATCGATCTTGCCAACCAGCATCCCTCGGGCCGTCTGACGGGCATGCTGGCGCCGGCCCAGATCGATACGGTCAGCGCGGAATTGCTGCGCCAGGCCCATGACTATGCCGAGGAACGAAATCTGCCGCTGCAAATCCACGCGGCGCAATCGGTCAACGAGCACATCGAAATGGTCCGCCGCAACGGTTGCACGCCGATCCAGTGGATGGACCAGATCGGCGTTCTGAGCGACCGTACGATCATTGGCCATGGCATCTTCCTGGATCATCACCCCTGGCTGCATTGGCCGACGCGGCGGGACATCGGCCTGTTGGCCGAACGCGGCGCCACCGTGGCCCATTGCCCCACGGTTTTCATGCGCCGGGGCATCGCGCTGAATACCTTTGGCGGTTACCTTAGGGCCGGCATCAATATGGGCATCGGCACGGATACCTATCCCCACAACCTGTTGGACGAAATGCGCAATGCGGCGACCGTGGCCCGCGCCGTCGCCGGCACGGTCGAGGACCTGACCACCGCCGATATCTTTGAAGCCGTCACCATCGGCGGCGCCAAGGCCCTGCGCCGGGACGATATCGGCAGATTAAAGCCGGGCGCCAAGGCCGACATGGTCCTGGTGGATCTGAAGCACCAGGCCATGCGGCCCATGCGCGAGCCGTTGCGCAGCCTGATGTACGTGGCCGCCGAACGAGCCGTCAGAGATGTCTACGTCGATGGCCAACTGGTGGTCCAAAACGGCAAATGCCTGACCATTGATCTGGATGCGGAGTTGGAAGCCTTGGAAGCCGCCCAAAAACGCTCCATGGAGCGGGTGCCATCCATCGACTATGCGGGCCGCAGTGCCGATGAAATGGCCCCCATGGTGTATGGCATCGGATGATCCGCTAGATCTGCGATTCGGCCGAATTTCACGAACTGCAAAGCCTGAGCCAATATTTCGTGCCGACCGACAGGCGTTCTGTCCCCTGGATCTTGCCGCACAGGCCAACGGATCGCTTGCGTTGGTCATAACTTTGGCCATACTGACCACTTGGCAACAACAATCGAAAGGAGGTGATCCAATGTCTAAAGAATTGAGAGCCGTAACGATCGGCCTGGGGATGCGTTCTGGACAGCTGGGAAACCTCGCTCTGTCTTGAGCAGACACCTCACGTAAGTGATCGGGACCAATCGTACGGCCCAGTTCACGGAAAGGCGGTCTTCGGACCGCCTTTCTTTTTGCCTAAACCTTGGAACGCGCCTGTGGATGCGCCTTGCGGTAGACATCCAGCAGATGATCCGCATCCACTTCCGTATAGCGTTGGGTCGTGGACAGGCTGGCATGGCCCAGCAATTCCTGGATCGTACGCAGATCGCCGCCACCCGACAGCAAATGCGTCGCGAAGGAATGGCGCAACGCATGCGGCGTGGCCGTGGCGGGAAGGTTCAAGGCAAGCCGCAGTTTCTGCATCTGGACACGGACAATGCGCTGGTTCAGACGCTTGCCCCTGACGCCAAGAAACAACGGGCCATCGTCGGGTAATTCATAGGGACAAAGGTCGAGGTAGTCTCGCACCGCCCTGGCGACCACGGGCAAAACCGGTACCAAACGTTCCTTGCCGCCCTTGCCCTTGACCATCAACGCCTCGCTCAGGGGCGCCTGCCCGCGGTTCAAATCCAATGCCTCGGCCACGCGCAGTCCACAGCCATACAGCAGGGTCAAGACGGCAACATCGCGGGCTTGCACCCAGGGCTCCTCGGAAAGAATAGATACATCTTCCACCGCCGTGACCGCCTCGTTGACCGCCAGAGGCTTGGGCACGCCATGGGGTTGTTTCGGTGTACCCAGGCCGTGGATGGCGGCATTGGCGAAAAAACCCTGGCGTTCGCAAAATCGAAAAAAGCTGCGTACGGACGACAACGCTCTGGCCAATGAAGCCGGGCCCAGGCCGTCGTTGCGGCGCTTGGCCAGGTAGGCGCGGAAATCAAGGGTCCGCAGCGCGGCCAGATCCTCGAACCCAGGAGCCTGTCCCGTATGCCGGGCGATGAAATCGAGAAAACCGCTCAAATCCCGGTCATAGCCCACCAGGGTATGTTCGGAATAGCGCCGCTCGGAACGCAACCATTCGTACCAGCGCCGATGGGCATCGGATACATCCGCGCCCCATCGTGGGGCTATTTCGGCAGATCCAGCCATGTCCTAAACAGCCGTTCCAGAAAGCGGCTGAGGAATTGCAGTAATTCCGTACCCTGGCCAGCATGGAATTTGTCGCCGTCCCGGCTGCCCAGCGCCAATAATCCCGGCGGCGCGCCGGGAGATGGACACAGGCGGATCAATGCCTGGCTGCGTACCAGGCCGGCACTGGGGCCGAAAACCAGATGATCGCCGCCTGCCACCGCCTCCAACCGCGCCGGGGCACCGGGGCCCAGCAAAGCATCGACCCGGCCCTCGGGAATGACATAGACGCCGCTGACTGGCGCGTGAATGGGAGGCGCCCTGGTGGGGCCGTCACCGGCGGCTTCCACACACAACGTCACCGTATCAACGCCCAACAGCTCGATCAGGTCGCGGGTCACGATATGGATCAGATGCTCGAAATTACGCGCGCCCAACAGGGCCAGGGCGGCGGCATGCACCTGTTTCTGCGCCGCCAAATTGGCCCGGCCATTGGCCAGCAGCTCATCCTGGGCCTCTTGCAGACGGCCGACCTCGTCGCCGAGGCGCCGCGCCACGATCTGCCCCATGTCGAGAATATTCCTGCCGTTATGCTTCGCAGCCGGCTGCAAGAGGGGCAGCAGGTCCGGATTCTCGGTCAGAAAATTAGGGTTTTCCAACAGATAGTCGCGCACCGCATCGGCGTCGAGGGCGCTGCTGGGCGCCGAGCCGCTTAGATTGGGCGATGTGCGCTTGCCGCTCATTTCTATCCCTTGCGGTCCAAAATACTTTGTCCGGTCTTCTGCCAATCCGCCAGGAAGGCCTCCAGCCCCTTATCGGTCAGGGTGTGTTTCGCCAGCTGCTGGATCACATTGGGCGGAATGGTGCAGACGTCGGCGCCCAGGCGGGCGGCGTGCAGCACATGCATGGGCGAGCGGATGGAGGCGACGAGCACTTCTGTTTGGATCGAATCGTAGTTGCCATAGATCTCCAGGATCTCGGCGATCAGCTGCATGCCGTCATGGCCGATATCGTCCAGCCGGCCCACGAACGGCGAGACAAATGTCGCCCCCGCCTTGGCCGCCAGTAATGCCTGATTGGCGGAAAAGCATAGCGTAACGTTAACCTGCGTGCCGTCGCCGCTCAACGCCTTGCAGGCTTTCAGGCCATCCCATGTCAGGGGTACCTTGACCGCGACATTATCGGCGATCTTGGCCAGGGTCCGGCCCTCGGCCACCATTGCCTCGGCCTCCGTCGCGGTAACTTCGGCACTGACCGGGCCGTCAACCAATTCGCAGATTTCCGCCACCACTTCAAAAAAGTCACGGCCCGTCTTGGCCACCAGGGATGGGTTGGTCGTCACGCCATCTAACAATCCGGTAGCCGCCAAATCACGAATTTCAGCCACGTCGGCGGTATCAACAAAAAATTTCATGGCCTGCCAGTTCCCATCATAATCCCCATCAAGTCAGCAATATTTTCCGTCCCCATTATCGCCGCTTGTCGTGGGCGGCGGGGACAGGCTAAGTCTACCCGATGGCAGCCTCCCATACCAGCGAAGCCGAACCGCAATTCGACCAGACGGCACCGATCCGCCGGGTGCATGTGCTGCTGCCCCTGCCCTTGGCCAGCGCCTATGATTATGCCGTTCCACCGCAAAGCGAAACGGGCGAGATGATCGAGGTTGGCGATTTCGTCGCCGTGCCCCTGGGCCGGCGCACGGTAATCGGCGTGGTCTGGGGTGAGGGCTCCGCCGATCCGGACAATGCGGTGGCCGACAGCCGCCTCCGCCCCATCGCACAACGCCTGCCCGTCCCGGCCATGGCCGAGGTGACCCGCCGCTTTGTCGAATGGCTGGCGGATTATACCTGCGCCGCGCCGGGCGCCGTGTTGCGCATGACCATGTCCGTACCGGCGGCGTTGGAGCCGCCGCGCCCGCGCCTGGCCTATACCCTGGCGGGCCCGGCACCCGCACGCATGACCGGGGCGCGGCAACGGGTGCTGGCGGTTCTGGCCGATGGCACCAACATGGCCCTGCCGGCGGCGACCATCGCTGAACTTGCCGCCGTGTCCACCGCCGTGGTCCGTGGCCTCGTCAAACACGGTACCTTGCACGAGGTACAACTGCCCGCCGAGCTGCCGGTGCCCGAGCCCGATTGGCAAAAAACCGGCGAGACCTTGAGCGACGATCAATTGGCGGCGGCGTCGGCCCTGAAAGTGAAAGTCGAGAGCGGCGGTTATTCCACCACATTGTTGGACGGCGTCACTGGCGCCGGCAAGACCGAAGTGTATCTGGAAGCCGTCGCCGCCGCCCTGGCCCAAGGCCGGCAGGTGCTGGTCCTGGTGCCGGAAATTGGCCTGACGGCGCAGTGGCTGGAGCGGTTCGAGCGGCGATTCGGCACGGCGCCCTTGGCCTGGCATTCCGATTTAGGTGCCGCGCGCCGGCGCCTGACCTGGCGCGCCGTGGCGCAGGGCCGGGCCCGTGTCGTCGTTGGCGCCCGGTCGGCGTTGTTCCTGCCCTATACGGACCTGGGCCTGATCGTGGTCGATGAAGAGCATGATGCCGCCTTCAAACAGGAGGACGGCGTGATCTATCACGCCCGCGACATGGCGGTGCTACGGGCCTCGTTGGGCGAAATCCCTATCGTGTTGGTTTCGGCGACACCTAGTTTGGAAAGCCGGGTCAACGTGGAGACGGGGCGCTATGACAGCCTGCACCTGCCCAACCGCATCGGCACCGCTGAGTTGCCGCAAATCGAGGCGGTGGACATGCGTGGCGAGGCGCCGCCCGGATCGCAGTGGCTGTCCGAAACCCTGATCACGGCCATGAAGGAAACTTTAGAGGCGGGCGAGCAGGTTCTATTGTTCCTGAACCGGCGCGGCTATGCGCCCCTGACCCTGTGCCGGACCTGCGGCCATCGCCTGCAATGCCCCCATTGCACCGCCTGGCTGGTGGAGCACCGCTTTCATGGCCGCCTGCAATGCCACCATTGCGGCTTCAACCTGCGCCAACCCGAGGCTTGCCCGGAATGCGAGGCGGAAGGCACCTTGGTAGCCTGCGGCCCCGGCGTGGAGCGCCTGGGCGAGGAAGTGGATGCTTTGTTTCCCGACGTGCCCCGCATGTTGATCGCCTCGGACACCGTGCGCGGGCCGGAGGCGGCGGCGGAGGCCATCCGGCAGATTGCCGAGGGCGAGGTCTCGCTCATCATCGGCACGCAAATCGTCGCCAAGGGGCACCATTTTCCCATGCTTACGTTAGTGGGCGTGATTGATGCGGACCTGGGCCTGCAAGGGGGCGATCTGCGCGCCGCCGAGCGCACCTATCAGATGCTGCACCAGGTCGCGGGCCGGGCGGGCCGGGCGCAACGCCCAGGTAGAGCCCTGTTGCAGACCTATATGCCGGAGCATCCCGTAATGCAGGCCTTGATCTCGGGTGAGCGCGACAGCTTCATGGCGCAGGAGAGGCGCGCCCGCGAGTTCCAGGGCCTGCCGCCGTTCGGGCGCCTGGTGGCGCTGATTATCTCCGGCCAGAACGAGGCCCAGGTGATCGACATCGCCCGCGAGCTGGGCCGCGCCGCGCCCCGGCAACAGGATGTGGAAGTTCTGGGGCCGGCGCCCGCGCCGCTCAGCCTGTTGCGCGGCCGTTTCCGCCAACGCCTGTTAATGAAATGCCAACGCGGCACCAATGCCTCGGCCCTGGCCCGAACCTGGGTCGACCGCGTCAACGTCCCCCAACAAGTGCGCGTGGCGATCGATGTGGACCCGTATAGTTTCTTGTAGGGTTTAGGATTGAACCGTGCCTATTCGGTTAATGCATACACCCACTACATATAGGGTTGCCGCACACATTTCTTAAGGCAGCTATGTGCCGATTGCGGTCATTCGGCTCCGTATATGATGCACATGGATTCCTTCGAAGCCCGCCGCTACACTCTACGCCATGGCAGAGGGAACCAAACGTAGACTTGCCGCGATAGTATCAGCCGACGTGGTCGGCTACTCGCGCCTTATGGGCGTGGACGAAGTCAGCACACTGGCGGCCCTGCGCGCTCATAGGGCGGAGATGATCGACGACAAGATCGCCGAATACAGGGGCCGTATTGTCAAAACCATGGGTGACGGCCTGTTGCTGGAATTCCCATCCGTCGTCGATGCCACCCAATGCATGGTAGAAATTCAGTCAGGCATGGCTGAACGCAACCAAAGCATCGATGAAGACCGGCGCATTACCTTCCGCATCGGCGTCAACCTCGGCGACATTATCATTGACGGCGACGATATCCTGGGCGACGGCGTCAACATTGCTGCGCGGTTGCAGGAGATTGCCGAGCCAGGCGGGATTGCGATTTCCAACCGGGTTCATGAGGATATACGCGACAGGCTCGAAGCATCTTTCGAAGATTTTGGCGAACAGGCACTAAAGAACATCGCCCGTCCGCTTCAGGTGTGGCGCTGGTCCCTGGTCGCCTCCAACAACCGAGTGTCGACAGCGTCCGGTGAAGGCGAGGCCTTGTCGGTCCCCAACAAACCGTCGATTGCAGTGCTGCCGTTCGACAATATGTCGAGAGATCCTGAAGAGGAGTTTTTCGCTGACGGGATGGCGGAAGATATCATCACCGCGCTGTCGCGCCATCGCTCGCTCTTCGTCATCGCCCGCAATTCGACCTTCGCATATAAGGGTCAGTCGCCCGACTTGCGCAAGGTAGCGGCTGAACTGGGCGTGCGCTATGTGCTGGAAGGGAGCGTCCGCAAGGGCGGCAACCGGGTTCGCATCACCGCTCAGTTGATCGAGGGGGAGAGTGGGAACCACATATGGGCCGAACGTTATGACCGGACGCTCGATGATATCTTCGCCGTGCAAGACGAGATGACCCAGGCGATCACCGCCCGCATCGGCCCTGAGATTGATCAGGCCGAGCGTGACCGCGCTCGCACTTTGCCCCCAGAAAATCTCGACGCCTGGGAAAACTATCAGCGCGGCCTCTGGCATCTCTACCGCTTCAATGCCGCAGACAATGCGGTGGCCCAACGCCTCTTTCGCAGGGCAACCGAGTTGTCGAACACATTCGCGCCAGCGCATGCCGGTTTGACCCATGCCCTCTATTACGCCTACATGCACGGCCATACCGGCGACCGGCAAGCTACTCTGGATGAAGCCTATACGACGGGCCGGGCAGCGGTGGCAGCGGACGAGCGTGACGCCGACACCCACTTCGCCCTTGGCCGCATTCAATATCTCCGGCAGGAAACTGCCGCTTCGCTGAAGGAGCTGGAAACGGCGATTAACCAAAATCCGAGCTTCGCCCACGCTTACCTTGGCTTTGGCACGGCGCTTCTTTACGACAGCCAATGCGAGCGATGCATCGAGGCATGCGATGAGGCTGCCCGGCTTAGCCCACATGACCCGCTTATGTGGACGATCCTTGCCGTGAAGGCTTACGGGTTGATCGTGTTGGGACGAAATCCGGAAGCGGTCGAGGCGGCGCGCGAAGCCGTCCGCCAGCCTACGGCGCCTTGGACGGCATACTTTGCCCTGGCGGTCGCATCGGGCCTGGCGGGAAATGGAGAGGAAGCCGCAGCCGCACTGGCCGACATGCTCCGCTTGAATCGGGATTTCAGCACCGACGACATTCGGCAGGTGCTCCCATTCAGAGAATCCGCTCACGCGGATCGTTTTATTGAGGGGCTTCGCTTGGCCGGCCTTGAAGACTGACTTGCCGAGACGGATCGCTACTTATCGCCACTACCTGCCGAATTGACCGCTCGGAACGCAAATGCAAGCATTACGAAGAACCGCAGCCTCGCACGCTCGGGGTCAATAGCAGACTCTCGGGCGGTGCCGGCATGGCGCATCGTTTACTCTAAATGTAGTAGGTATCGGTCCTAACCGGATGGGGACGACTGCACTATCGGTAAAATAATCGCCTGGGCCACAAGCATCCGGTCCTGGTTGGGATCGTAGGTGCAGGATGGGGAGCCATGGAGGATGTAGCCTTCCGCCAGGGCGTCGGAGACCCGGACACAGAAGGCGTGGTCGTCGGTGCCGGTTAGCAGGCGGTAGGCTGGCTTTTCATTTTCGGACATGGAAATTCCCTAATCAGCAATCTAATCCGCGAATGGATCCTTGACCAAAATTGTGTCTTCGCGCTCGGGCGAGGTCGACAACAACGCCACCGGGGCGCCGATCAATTCTTCGATGCGGACAATGTATTTGATCGCCGTGGCGGGTAGTTCCGCCATGCTGCGGGCGCCTTGGGTGCTTTCTGACCAGCCTTCGAAAACTTCGTAGACCGGCTCGATACGGGCCTGGCGGCTCATCTCGGCCGGCAGGTAATCCACTTCCATGCCATCGATACGGTAGCGGGTGCAGACCTTGATCTCCGCCATGCCGTCCAGCACGTCCAATTTAGTCAGGGCGATGCCGGTGACGCCGCCAACCCTGAGGGCCTGGCGTACCATCACCGCATCGAACCAGCCGCAACGGCGCGAACGCCCGGTTACGGTGCCGAATTCCTTGCCGCGCTCGCCCAGGCCCCGGCCCACATCATCCAACAGCTCGGTCGGGAACGGCCCCTCGCCTACCCGGGTGGTATAGGCCTTGGTGATGCCCAGCACATAGTCGATGGCGTCAACACCAATACCCGCGCCCGCGCCCACCTGGCTGGCCAGGGTGTTGGACGAGGTGACGTATGGATAGGTGCCGTGGTCAATATCCAGCATGGCGGCCTGGGCGCCCTCGAACAGAATACGGCTGCCGGCGCGCCGCGCCTCGTCCAAATCACGCCAGACGTTGGAGGCATAGGGCAGAATTTTCGGTGCGACCTCGCGCAGTTTCTCGATCAAGTCGGTGGCGTCCACTTCGGCGTGGCCCAGACCCCGGCGCAGGGCATTATGGTGCAGCAACAAATTATCGATCTTGTCTGGCAAGGTATCCAGCTCGGTCAGATCACAAACCCGGATGGCCCGGCGGCCAATCTTGTCTTCATAGGCCGGGCCAATGCCTCGGCGCGTGGTGCCGATACGGCGGCCTGTATTGGCATCCTCGCGGATCGCATCCAACTCGCTATGAAGGGGCAATATCAGCGACGCGTTCATGGCCAGACGCAAAGAGCTGGGGGTGATTTCCACGCCCTGTTCCTGCAAGCGCTGCATTTCCGTCAGCAGCGCCCAAGGGTCGACCACGACACCGTTGCCGATGATCGACAACTTGCCCTTGCGCACGATGCCCGAGGGCAGCAGGCTCAATTTGTAGACTTCGCCGTCGATAACCAGGGTATGGCCCGCGTTATGGCCACCCTGAAAGCGCACCACGACCGAGGCGCGTTCCGACAGCCAATCGACAATCTTGCCCTTGCCCTCGTCGCCCCACTGGGCACCCACTACCGCTACATTTGCCATTGTTTTACCGATCCAAACTAGAAGCTGGAAAAATCAGGACAGCGCGGCGGGTTCACCGTCACGCAGAATATGCCCGCACGCCAGACGCCGGGCCTCGTCTTCGGGCTGGGCTGTACCATCAAGGCCTTGCACCGTGGTCCAGCCCATCGCCCGCAACTGCCGGGCCCGGGCGCCATCGCTGCCGAAAGGCAGATACAGGCGCCGTGCCGCTTCGCGTCCGGGAATGGCCCGCATCAAACTATCAAGATACAGAGTGAAACCGGTCGCGCTTTCACCGCTGGCCAGAGGATAACGTCCGCCCCGGCCCAATTCGCCGCGCACGCCTTCGGCAAACAGGCTGAAACTCATGCCGGTCTGATATTCGAAGCCACGGCTCTCACCCGGATCAATGGTCAGGGTCAGGCCGCCGTTATGCTTGTTCAACCAGGCCACCAGATCGGCCAGATGGTCACAGAGCGCACGGGCCGGGGCCGGCAGCGCCAGTCCGGCCAGACATTCAAGGGCACTATCCGCCGGGCCGGCGGCGCGCATGAGATCGCCCAGCTGTTGCCGCACGTGCGGCACCAAGGTCTCTATGGCGGCGCCATCCCTGGCATCCAAGGCCTGCCGGGCCGCCTCGGCCTCCGAGCCCTCCAGGCCAAGCGACTGGGTCAACAACGGCACCAGCGAAGGCGCGGTTAGATCCACGGAAAGGCCTTGCACACCCAGGGCCTGCAATGCTTCCGCCGCCAGCAAAACCACCTCGGCATCACCGGCCACGCCGTCGGCGCCGATCAATTCCACGCCGGCCTGGGCATATTGCCGTTCCGGCCGCAGCTGGCTGCCGCGCACGCGCAGAACCTGACCCGCATAGCACAGACGCAACGGCCGGGGCGCTTGGCGCAACCGGGTGGCGGCGATCCGTGCGACTTGCGTTGTCATATCGGCCCGCAAACCCATCATGCGCTGGGAAATCGGATCCATCAGGCGGAACATATGCCGCGCGACAGAGGCACCGGGACCCGCCAACAAGCTCTCCTCGAACTCGATCAGGGGCGGCTTCACCCGCTCGTAACCCTGCGCCTCGAACTGGGCCACCAGACGCTCGATAGACAGCGCCTCGTGCCCGGCAAAGGGGGGCAGATCGTCGTGCAAACCTTCGGGCAGCAATGCCAGTTCAGCGTAATCGGTCATGATCGCAATGTTATTTGTCAATATTTCTCGTCGGGCGCCTAGAAATTGAGAGCTTGAGCCTGCCCTACATGGGGCAAGGCACGGACCGCCGTCAAGACCGCTTCGTCAATGGGTTGATCCGTGCCGATCAAGGCAATGGCGTCGCCGCCTTCCTCGGACCGGCCCAGATGGAAGGTCGCGACATTGACACCGCCCTCGCCCAGCACCGTACCCAGGGCGCCGATCAGGCCCGGCTTATCCTCGTTGGTGAGGTAGAGCATGTGCTTGACCAACTCAGCCTCCAGCTTGATGCCCTTGACCTGGACAATGCGGGGACGGTTATCAGCGAACAATGTTCCCGCCACATCGCGGTCCTGCGCTTCCGTGGTGACCGAGACACGGATCAGGGTCTGATAGTCGCCGGTGCCCTCGTCGCGGGTCTCGCGCACCTCAATGCCGCGGTCCTTGGCGACGACAGGGGCGTTGATCATGTTGACGTTGCCAATCAACGGCCGCAACAAACCTTCAAGCACAATGGCCGTCAGAGGCCGGGTGTTCAGGCCGGCGACATGGCCCTGGTATTCAATATGCACGGACTTCAGCGCATGCTGGGTCAACTGACCGGCAAAGCTGCCCAACTCCCGCGCCAGGTTGAAATAGGGCCGCAAACGCGGTGCTTCCTCGGCCGAGACGGAAGCCATGTTGAGGGCATTGGAAATGGCTCCGGTCAACAGATAGTCGGACATCTGCTCGGCCACCTGAACAGCCACGTTGACCTGCGCCTCGTCGGTCGAGGCGCCCAGATGAGGCGTCGCGACCACGGCATCGCAACCGAACAGGACGTTTTCCTTGGCCGGCTCGGACGAGAACACATCGACCGCCGCGCCGGCCACATGGCCGCTATCAATGGCGGCGCGCAGATCTTCCTCAACCAGCAAACCGCCACGGGCACAATTGACGATACGAACGCCGGTCTTCATCTTGGCGATGTTTTCGGCATTGATGATGCCGCGCGTGGCATCGTTCAAGGGCGTGTGCAGGGTAATGAAATCCGCCCGCGCCAGCAGTTCATCCAAATCGACGCGTTCGACCCCCAGATCAACGGCGCGTTCCTCGGTCAGATAGGGATCGTAGGCCACGACGCGCATTTTCAACCCGATGGCGCGGTCGCAGACAATAGCGCCGATGTTGCCACAGCCGATCACGCCCAACACCTTGCCGTAAAGCTCCACCCCCATGAAGCGGTTCTTCTCCCACTTGCCGGCATGGGTTGACCGGTCGGCGGCGGGAATTTGCCGGGCCAGGGCCATCATCATGGCGATGGCATGTTCGGCGGTGGTGATCGAATTACCGAACGGTGTGTTCATGACACAGACGCCCTGGGCGGTCGCGGCCTCCTGATCGATGTTATCGACACCGATGCCGGCCCGGCCGATGACCTTTAGCTGGCCCTTGGCCGCGTCCAATATTGCCGGCGTCACGGTGGTGGAGGAGCGGATCGCCAGACCATCGTACTGACCGATAATCTCGGCCAGCGCTTCCGGTGTCAGACCGGGCTTTTCGTCCACTTCCACGCCGCGGTCGCGAAATACTTCCGCTGCGCGCGGGCTCATCTTGTCGGAAATCAGTACCTTGACCATGATTAGAGGGTATCCCTAGCGCTGTTCAGTACCGGCAATTAGTTAGCCGGAGAAAAATTGGCTTTCACTTCGCCATAGGCCCAATCCAGCCATGGCGTCAGGTCTTCCAGATCGGTCCGTTCCACCGTCGCACCGCACCAGATGCGCAAGCCCGTCGGGGCATCGCGGTGACCGCCGATATCAAGGGCCGCGCCCTCGGCCTCCAACAACGCCACCAGCTGCTTGGCGACCGCATTGCCGTCCGCCTGCGAAAGGGCGGTGAACCACGCGTCAACGATGGACAGGCAAACAGAGGTGGTGGAGCGGTTGGTTTCGTCCCTGGCGACATAATCGACCCAATTGGTCTTGGCCACCCAATCGGACAACACGGCCGCATTGCCATTAACCCGTTCGATCAGGCCTTGCAGGCCGCCGACTGATTTGGCCCAATTGAGCGTATCCAGGTAATCCTCGACGCACAGCATGGACGGTGTGTTGATGGTTTCGCCCTTGAAAGGCCCCTCCGTCAGCTTGCCGCCCTTGGTCAGGCGAAAGATTTTCGGCAGCGGCCAGGCCGGCGTATGGCTTTCCAAACGCGCCACGGCGCGGGGGCCCAGGATCAACATGCCGTGGGCCGCCTCGCCGCCCAGGACTTTCTGCCAGCTGAAGGTCACCACATCCAGCTTCCGCCACGGCAGCTCCATGGCGAAGGCGGCGGAGGTGGCATCGCAAATGGTCAAACCGGCGCGGTCATCGGGGATCCAATCACCATGGGGCAGACGCACACCCGAGGTGGTGCCGTTCCAGCAGAACACCACGTCGCGCTCGAAATTGACCTGGGCCAGATCCGGCAACAGGCCATAATCGGCATCCAGCAGACGGGCGTCATCCAATTTCAGCTGCTTATTGATATCCGTTGCCCAGCCGGCACCAAAGCTTTCCCATGCCATCACATCGACGCCGCGCGCGCCCAGCAGCGACCACAGGGCCATTTCCACCGCCCCCGTATCGGATGCGGGCACGATAGCGATGCGGTAATCGTCGGGCACGCCCAGGACTTCCCGGGTCTCTTCGATCGCCTTTAACAGCCGCGCCTTGCCCTCGGCCGAGCGGTGCGAACGGCCCAGAGAGGCATTTGCCAAGGCTGCAGGGCTCCAACCGGGCCGCTTGGCACAGGGTCCGGAGGAGAAGTTGGGCATGGCAGGCTTACGGTTTGGCTGCATGGCGCCAGATCCTTACAAAATTGCCGCATTATTGGCTTGCTGAGTTCGTCGTGTTTTTTGGGTTACCGTGATAGGCGGGGGCGGAGTTTACGTGCGCGCCCGCCCCTGTCAACCGTGTTTTGCCGCACTGCAACATAACGTCGCATAAGACTTGGTGTTTGACTTAATTGGGACTGTTGGTTTCAGATGCCTACAACTGCAACCAAACCTGGAAATTCATGATGATTCCGTGCCAGCGCCACTTGTTTGATATCCCCGACGACATCGCCTATTTCAATTGTGCCTATATGTCCCCTCTGATGAAAAAAGTCGTCGCCGAAGGACACAAATCGGTAGCGCTGAAAGGGCAACCGTGGCAGATCAGCCCGCCGGATTTTTTCTCGACGCCGGAGCGGGCCCGCGCACTATTCGCCCAACTTATCAATGCCCAAGCCGACGATATCGCGATCATCCCGTCCTGCAGTTACGGCACCGCGACGGCGGCGAATAATCTGCCCATAAACAAGGGCCAGGAAATACTTGTACTGCAGGATCAATTCCCCTCCCACGTTTATCCTTGGCGCGAACTGGCGGCGGACAAAGATGCTGAGATCATCACCATTCCCCGTGGCGGCAACGATGGCTGGACGCCGCGTATTCTCGCCGCCATCACCGCCAACACCGCAATCGTTGCCCTGCCTCATTGTCATTGGACCGACGGCAGCCTGGTCGACCTCGTTGCCGTGGGCCGGCGTTGCCGCGAGGTGGGCGCCGCGCTGGCAATTGACATGACCCAGTCCATCGCCGCCCTGCCGTTCGATGTGGCCGAAATCCAACCGGATTTCGCCGTCGCCGCCGGATACAAATGGATGATGGGGCCCTATAGCCTAGGCTTTATGTATGTGGCGCCGCAACACCAAGACGGTCGGCCCCTTGAACACAACTGGATCGCCCGCAAGGACAGCGAGAATTTCGCCGGTCTTGTCGATTACAAGTCCGAGTATCAGCCCGGCGCGCGCCGCTTTGACATGGGCGAAGGGGCCAATTTCATCCCCATGCCCATGGCTGTCGCGGCGCTGGAGCAATTACTGGAATGGGGTGTCGCGGAAATCCAGCAAAGCCTTTCGGTGATGACCGCCAGCATTGCCGAGCGCGCCGCGCCCCTGGGCCTCAGCGCCTCGGACCCGAGCATGCGGGCCGGGCATTTCCTGGGCCTGGGCTTTCCCGGCGAGGTTCCCGCCAGCCTGCCCGAACGCCTGAGCCAGGACGGCGTCTATGTTTCCGTCCGCGGCCAATCCATGCGGGTGACGCCGCATCTCTATAACAACGAGGCGGATATTGACCGCCTCATCAAAGTTTTAAGCACTGCATTGTAAAATCGCCGCAGAGCAATTGTTCTTTTGAAGAAACAATGTTGTGCAACTGCGCTGGATTGTCTTCGATGGATCGACAACATAGGTTCCACGCAACGACACAATATTAAACAGGAGTCATAATCTATGGCGGAAGCAGTTATCGCCCAGCCGTTCCCCTATATGGAGACGTTGGAAGCGGACAAGGATTACTACTGGTGCACCTGCGGCAAGAGCGCCAAACAGCCGTTTTGCGATGGTGCCCACAAAGCGGCGGGCGAATTCACGCCACTGAAATTCCAGGTCGATGAGGCCAAGAATTACGCTTTATGCGGCTGCCGACGCAACGACGGCAAGCCGTTCTGCAACGGCGCGCACAAGAACCTGTAAACGGATTTCTATTTCGGCTTACGGACATTGAGAAAAAACGGCCCCGGCGATCGCACGCCGGGGCCGTTTTCGCTAATATTGTATCCTCGTATTAGGGTCGATCAATCATCCCGGGCCAGGCGGGTCTCGACGATCTTGACGAAGGCGGATGCCCCAAGAGCCAAGGCAGCGTCATCGAAGTCATAGCTTGGGTTATGCACCTGCACGGCGCCCTCGTAGCCATTGCCGATGTTGAAATATGCCCCCGGCACCTTTTGCAGCATCCAGGAAAAATCCTCCGACGCCATGATCAGAGGGCCGTTGCGATCCATATTCTCTTCCCCAACCATTTCCGAAATAACATCGGAAACAAAGTTGGCCTCGCTGGGCGTATTCACCGTCGGTGCAAATAGATAGCGGAAATCGAAATCAGCCTTGGCGCCCAAGCTGGCGGCCACGCCCTCGATCGTACGGCGCATATTGTTCTCCACCGTGGCCATGGCTTTTTCAGAAAAACTGCGCACCGTGCCCGCCAGATGCGCCGTCTGCGGAATGACGTTATAGGCATCGCCTGCATGCATCTGGGTAATTGAAAGCACAGCGGTCTCGTTGGAAGAAAGATTTCGCGACACGATGGTCTGCAGCGCGGTGATGATTTGCGCGGCCACGACCACCGGGTCGACGCCGCTCTCGGGACGGGCGCCATGGGCGCCGACGCCCTCGATATTGATGTCAAAAAAGCCGCCGCCCGCCATCATCGGTCCGGGCCGCACCGCGAATTTTCCCACTTCAAGATTCTTGCGGTTGTGCATGCCAAAAATCACGTCGCAGGGAAATTGTTCGAACAAGCCGTCCTCGATCATCGCCCTGGCCCCGCCGATGCCTTCCTCGGCCGGTTGAAAGATGAAATGCACCTGGCCGTCGAATTCCATGGTCTCGGCCAGATAGCGCGCGGCGCCCAGCAACATGGTGGTGTGACCATCGTGGCCGCAGGCATGCATCTTACCGTCGTGGGTGGAGCGGTGTTCGAAGGTATTGACTTCCTGCATGGGCAGCGCGTCCATGTCCGCCCGCAGACCGACCGAGCGTGTGGAATTGCCCACGCGCAAGGTACCGACAACGCCGGTCTTGCCCAGGCCTCGGTGTACTTCACAGCCATAACCGGCCAGCTTTTCCGCCACCAGATCCGACGTTCGGGTTTCTTCAAAACCCAGTTCCGGATGGGCATGAATATCACGCCGGATCGCCGTCAGTTCATCCTGCCACGCGGCGATCTCTTCAATACTGCCAATTTGTTTATTCATTTTACGATCGAACCCCAATTGAGACGTTTGAGATCCGAGCATAGATGATTGCCGTAGCCGCGTCGAATGGAGCGCGGGCTATTACGGCTTCAGCTTGAAACTGACGGTCAGCCACAGCTTGGAGATATCCACGCCAAAAGTATCGGCGTCGTAATCGGCGTACTGCAGGGCGAAGGTTACTTTCCCCATGTCCGTGACGGTGCCCATATCGGAGGTAAAGGATTTGGCCACGCCGAGGTTCCACTCACGGCCGTAATCCGTGCTGCCGTCGTCATCGCTGAATTCGTGATAGGCGCCGAACAGCTTGATGCCGCCAACCCCGCCGATCGTTGGCAGGGCGGTCTTGGCCTTGCCATACAGATCCCGTATCCCGCCCGTTGGCGTGGTCAGGAATTGATCGGTCACGCCGTTGAATTTGTGCAGGGTCGCCAGCGGCGTCCGAAACGACTGGGCGCCGTTACCATCCAACTGTTCCACCCCGGCGCTAAGCCGCCAAGAGCCATAACCCAGGCCGGGTTCCACATTGTAGTAGGAAAGATTGTAATCGGCGGCGTTGTTGCCGTGATCTTCCTGATAGGCATAGGCGCCCGCGAAGAAGGCGGTAACATCATCGTTCAGCTTTTGCTTAGCGTTGACCAGCACGCCATAGCTGGCCGAGGAGTTGGCAGCCTGGGCGGCCCGGTCATAATCCAGGAACAGCGCGAACGGCGTCACCGTGACCGGCTTGAAGCCGCTATATCGCGCCCGCAGGCCATGGCCCTTTAAACCCAGGCGCCCGGCGGCCGAGTCCCGGCCAAAGATGCGGTGCGCCTTGTTGATGAACAAATATTCCAGCTGGCTGTCCGGCAATGCCTTGGTGCTCAGACGCGCGGCATCATAGGTCTGCTCGTTCTGGCGGAAGCCTACATTGCCGATAAAGCGGGCGTTGTCCCAGATCACCCGCTGGCGGCCAAGCTTGAAACTACTCTTGGGGATCACCCCGTCGGCCACCAGAAAAAGCTGGTTTACCGCCAGGTCATCAGGGTCGGCGACCACCGGATAGTTGGTCTTGCCATTGATGGAATCGTTGAACCGCTGCCCGCCGAGATGTTCGATCCACTCAACATCAAAGGCGCCGCCAATACCCATCACGCGGCCGGTCTCGTATCCGGCGCGAACGCGGACGGTCTGCGCGGCGGCATCCTTGGCGCGGCCGCTTTGCTCCACCTGCTCCATGCGATAGCGCACATCCAGGACCGGTTTGCCGCCCTCGATCAAGGCTTTCAGATCATCCGCCTGTGCGGTGGAAACCCAGGCCAGCGAGAGGGCCGCGACCGCCGGCAATGAAAAAGCGGCGACGAAGCGGCGCGCGTTGTTACATTTCGTAAACATTACAAACCCCTAATCAAGAATCTCAACCGCAACGTAACCAACGGCTAATTCTCATGCCTTGACCAAACTCAAGAAACGGCAACACCGGCCTGAGCCGGCATGACAGTTACTGCAATTCGGGCAAGCTCAACGGTGAGATATTCAAGCTTGTACGTCCGGCATAGTCCCTGTCAGGAACCCCCGCTTCCATGCGTGCCTGGGCGCCGGCCAGACGGGCCGCCGCGCCGGCGCGATCCAAGGTGATAACCTCGTGGTCGCGGACCACCTGGCGGCCATCAATATAGACATCCTTGACCGCCCGTTCGGCAGCGGAATGGATCAGGCTGACCAGGGGGTCGCGCACCGGTATCATGACCGGATTGGTCAGATCCAAGACGACCAGATCCGCCTTGGCGCCTACGGCCAGCCTGCCGATATCGTCACGCATCAGAGCCTCGGCACCCCCGACCGTGCCCGCATGAAAGACATCCGAGGTCGAGGCGGCATGGGCATCCCGACTGGCGACCCGGGCCAGAATGGCGGCGTAACGCATATCCTCGAGCATATTGTGGGGCAGGGTATCAGTGCCGATGCCAAGCACCACGCCGGCCTCTTTATAGCGGCCGAAATGTTCCAGCACCGGGCCGTAGCGCATGAACGGTGTCGGACAATGCGCGATCGCGGTATGACTGTCGCCAAGCAGCTTCAGGTCGGTCTTGGTATGCCAGCGAATCCAGGAATTATCATCCAGAAAAATAGCGTGAGCGATGATCGTGCCCCGGCCCAGCAGGCCTTTCTCGGCCATGAATTGGATCGGCGTGATGCCATGGCGCTGCACCATGATGTTGAACTCCATCACCGCCTGGGCGGCATGGATGGTCCAGGGGATGCCGCGCTCCTTGGCGGCGGCATGGCTTTCCACCAGAATTTCAGGCGTGTTGTTTTCGATCTGGCTGGGCGAGACCATGCCCGAGAGCCGTCCCGATGGATGCGCCCGGACCTCGTCAATGATATCGAGGGCAGCCTGAAAATCCCGTTTGCCCTTGGCGATATCCTCGACAACGTGAAGTTCGTGACCATTGGGCAGCCGCCAGCTCGCCGTATTGAAGCCGGGCGCCGCATACATCCGCAGGCCGCTGCGCGCCATCACATCCAACCAGCCGGGATAGGGGAAGGTGACATCGGCCAGAGTGGTCACGCCGCTTAACATCAGGTCGGAATAGGACACTTCGGCGCCGTATTTCAGATCCTCGGGGTCGGCGCGGTAGGCGCACGAACGTTCGTACAGGCCGGTCATATAATGGGCGGGAACGCCATGGTCCTCGCGGATGCCCCGGTACATTACCTCGGTACAGGGGTGGCCATGAATATCGACCAGACCCGGCATCAGACATTTGCCCGCGCCGTCGATCACCTCGTCACTGTCGCCATCGTAATCGCGGCCAACGAATTTAATCTCGTTGCCGGCAAAAACCAGATCGCCGCCTTTCAAATAGCCGTGCCCGCCCAGGCTCTCATCCCATGCAACAATCCAATCGACGTTTTTGAAATGCGTCGTCGTCATCTAATCTCTCCCAACATCAAATACAGTCATCAAATTTGATCTTATCCGGCATTCTTCGGAAAATTCTTGCAGGCCGGATCGATCGGCACCCAGGGCAGCGCGCTGTCGGTCCACAGGTTGACCCGTGGTTTGAACCAGCCAGGATCATCGAGCGAGCCGGCCTTCAACGCAAGGGCATCAGGGCGGGCCGCAACCTCGGAATACAGGGACGAGCCGCAATTTGGGCAAAACACCCGGCTGATCTGATTGCCGCTGTCGCCGGTATCCAGATAGGTCTTCGTCTCACCCACGATTATGATGTCCTCGCGCGGCACCAGGGCGGACATGGAAAAAGCGGAGCCGGATTCTTTGCGGCAGTCCGCGCAATGGCAGGCCAGTTGCAATCTCGGCTCGGCCTTGATTTCATATCTCACCTGCCCGCACAGGCAGCCGCCGGTGATTTTATCAGCCATCTTTCTTCTCCATGACATTCAAGACACGAGCCATCTTAGAAATTTTTTTGCCATAGTTGAAGCAGCACCAAGATCGCCTTCGCGTCGGGACCGTGACCGGCCTAGTGGGAATGGCGGCTTTTAAGCAGGAATGCTATTGCGGCAATTGGATACATGGGCGAAAACAAGGCATCATTTTACAGCTGCCAGGAACGGAACCAGCATGGACATGGACAGAATTCGCGCCGAAACGCCGGGCGCCGAAAAGGTCATTCACCTGAACAATTGCGGTGCCGGCCTGATGCCGCAGCCGGTGCTGGATGCAGTGATCGCCCATCTGCGTCTGGAGGCGGAGATCGGCGGTTACGAGGCCGAGGACGCGGCGGCGGCGGCCTTGGACAATACTTATGGCGCGCTGGGTAAATTGTTGAACTGCGGGCTGGACGAGCTTGCCGTGGTCGAGAACGCCACCGTCGCCTGGGACATGGCCTTTTACGGCCTGCCCATGGGACCGGGCGATGTGGTGCTGACCGCCGTGTCCGAATACGCTTCCAACTATATCGCCTATTTGCAGCGGGCCGCGCGCGACGGCATCGAAATCCGCGTGGTGCCCAACGACAACACGGGGCAAACCGATGCCGCCGCCTTGGCCAATATGATCGACGACCGGGTCAAGCTGATCTCCATCACCCACGTGCCCACCAATGGCGGCCTGATCAACCCCGCCGCCGCGATCGGCAAGGTAGCCCGCGACGCCGGCGTGCCCTATCTGCTGGACGCCTGCCAGTCCGCCGGCCAGATCCCCCTGGATGTGGCGGCCATCGGTTGCGACATGCTGTCGGCGACGGGGCGCAAATTCCTGCGCGGCCCACGGGGCACGGGTTTTCTTTATGTCCGCGATAGCATGTTGGAGCGGCTTGACCCGCCGTTCCTCGACCTGCATGCCGCGGCCTGGACCGCGCCCGAACAATACGAGATGCTGCCCAACGCGCGGCGTTTCGAGAATTGGGAGAATTATGTGGCCGGCAAGGTTGGCCTGGGCGTGGCCGTGGATTACGCCCTGGAGATCGGCCTGGATGCAATTGCCCAGCGCGTGCAAGGCCTCGCCGATGGCCTGCGTCAGCGCATGGCGGCGCTGCCCGGTATTACGGTGCAGGATCTGGGCGCCGAAAAATCCGGCATCATCAGCTTCTCGGTCGCCGATAGATCCGCCGAACAGGTCGCCGGCACGTTTGCCGCCGCCAACATCAACATCTCGACCTCATCGGCCCAGTCAACCCAACAAGACATGCACCATCGCGGCATCGCGATGATGAACCGCATGGGGCTGCATTACTACAATACGGAGACGGAGCTGGACCGCTTCATGGACTGCCTGGAAGCTATTTAGTAGCTATTTGACGGTGTAGCCCTTGGCCTTCAGCTTGGCCATGGCGGCGGCGGCCACCGCGGCGCCGTTCTTTTTGCCCCAGATCACGCCGGCCTCGCGGCCGCCCAACATTATGGCCGGTGCGGCGTTGCGGGCCTTTTGCCCCAGGGGCGAGGCGTGAAAGGCCAACAAGCCGTCGATCTCGGCGGCGGTAAAGGTCTTGGCATAGACCGCGACGATCAGGTCCAGGAACTCGTCCCGCCGCGCGGTTAGTTCAGCGGCGAAGGCATCCACGTAAGCATCGGCCATTTCGTTCGAGGCGCCGGAGTGTCCAGCCAAAAAACTCTTGCGGACCAGGGGGCGCTGGCGATCGATCACCCCATCGGCCACGGCCCGGGCGCCATCCATCTCGATCAACTGGCGGATCTTGTCATTGGTGCTCTGTTGCGCCTGCGCCGGCAGCATCACAAGCAGAAAGGCGAAAGACAACAGAACCGTGGCGAAGCGTTGCATGAGCATCCTCATTGGCTGAATATAATTCCTGAACCAGGCCTTAGAATCACACAGCCCGGTTTAGGTCAAGGGCGCGTTGCCGCGCCGCGGCGGCTGACGTAACCTTGCCTTGGATCGGGGAGGAATATCAGGCATGCCGATCTCGCATCTGGAACATTTTTTGATCATCGCCGACGACGTCGAGGCAACCACCGCATGGTATGTGGATATGCTGGGCTTTCGCCTGGGCGGGCACCCTGATTTCGGGGTGCCGGTCAACTGGCTCTACCTGGACGACGGCGATGTCATTCACATCGCCCAGGCGCCCAAGGATGAAATTGATGGTAAGACACCGGTTACCACCAGCCGTGACAACATTGCGCGCGGCGGCCGTCCCATCCATCACATCGCCTTCCGGGCCAGTGGCCTGAAACAGACTTTGGCGCATCTAGAGGCAAAGGGTGTGACCTATATTGAGCAGCAGGCCGGGGCGCAAAATCTATATCAGCTCTTTCTGCAAGATCCCAACGGCATCACGGTGGAGCTTAACTTCCCGGCGGCAGAGGCCGACGGCTTGAAGCCGCCCAAACTGGCCCTGGCCTTGGGCGAAAAGGACTAAGACCAGATGTCAGAGCAGAAGCATGACAAAACGGCGCATCTGGCGGCTTTCTCCAAGGCCTTCAACGGCAATGACGTGGCGGCAACGGCGGCACTGGTAACGGAGGATTTTGTCTGGATTTTCTATGAAGGCCCCGACAGCCCCGATGGCCGCGTCTTGCGTGGCGCGGCGGCGGCCTGCGCCGCCGTGGTGGAACGTTCCGGGCAACTGAAGACGCCGATCCGTTTTACCGAAGCAGAACAGTATCCTTGCGGCGAGCGGATCTTCACCACCTATCGGGCCGTGGGTGAATTCCACGCCACGGGACCTTTTGATGTACGCGCGGTGGATATCTATACCTTCCGAGACGGCAAACTGGCGTCCAAGGATACGTACTGGAAAAAGATCACGGACTAGGGCCATATAGGGGCATGGCTATATTGAAAATCGCCCGGATGGGGCATCCTGTTCTGCGCCGGCCCGCCGATGATGTCGCCGAGCCGACGGCGCCGGAAATCCGCGCCCTAGCCAATGATATGCTGGAAACCATGGTCGATGCGCCGGGCGTCGGACTGGCGGCGCCACAGGTGCATGTGCCCCTGCGCATGGTGATCTTCCGCGTGCCTCTGACGGAGGTCGAGAGCCTGGCCGGGGGTGACGCGCCCCTGACAGTTTTGATCAATCCGGTTCTCGAACCCCAGGGCGAAGAAATGGAAGAGAATTGGGAGGGCTGTCTGTCCCTGCCGGGCCTGCGCGGCCTGGTGCCCCGGTACAGCCATCTGCGCTATCACGGCCTCGGATTGGATGGTGAGGCGATCGACCGCACCGTGGATGGCTTTCACGCCCGCGTGGTACAACATGAATGCGACCATTTGGACGGCATTCTCTATCCCCAACGCATGCGCGATCTGACCGGATTGATATTTGAAAGCGAAATGCGCCACGTCATCGCCGAAACCCGCGCCAGGGAACAGGCCCAAGCAGAGGCGGAAGAACAATGAGCGATACCGAGACAAGAAATGAAACCCGCCGGACAATTTTGCAGGCCGCGCTGAACGCCGTGCCTTTTGATGGCTGGTCCATGGACGCCCTGACCGCCGGCATGGAGGCGGCCATCCGCGCCGGCGTTGATCCCGCACAGGTGAGATCCGCGTTCCCCGGCGGCGCAAACCAACTGCTGCATTTCTTCATAGCCGAAGCCGACCGCGAGATGGTGGCCCAGGCTGCGGCCCTTGGCCTGGCCGATGGCCCCGTGCGGGAGCGGATCAGCGGCATTATCCGCCTGCGCCTGGACGCCCTGGCACCGCATAAAGAGAGCATTCGCCGTGCCCTGACATTGCAGTTGTTACCGGGCCGGGCGCCCAGCGCCATGCGCGGTCTGTACCGCACGGTCGATGCCATCTGGCGGGCCGCGGGCGATGACAGCACCGATTTCAACTATTACAGCAAGCGGGCCATGCTGGCGGCGGTCTATAGCAGCACGCTGCTGCACTGGCTGGATGATACATCGGATGATTGCGCCGAGACGTGGGAGTTTCTGGACCGGCGCATCGCAAATACTTTGCGGATCGGCAAGGTTAGGCGGCGGGCCGGGAAACTGCTGCGCCGTATTCCCTCGCCCCTGCCGGCCCTGGCCCGGTTACGTCATGGCCCGGGCGCTCGGCCGGAAGCCTAACCGCCAAGTTTGCGCCCAATTTGCAGCTAGTTCTTGGGCGTCCTCAGGGTCCATTCCACGGTGTGGCGCAGAACCTTGCCCAAGGCCCGGTCAAACGCCTTGATCACCTGGCGCATTTCCGTACCTTCCGACTTGATGACCGCTTCAAAGGTCTTCGAGGCGATGATCGCGCGCCGGGGCAATTTCACCAGTTTGGCATTCAGGCGTACCCGCACGTTGGGGATGCCGTTGGCGTCGAAATATTCCGCCTGAAACTCCCGCATCTCGGTCTTTAGATTGTAATCGGAGCGCAGGCCAATGGCCTTGCGGCCCACGGCAACGATAGCGCCGCTGTTTTCAAAGCTTTCCACCAGCAAGGTCTGGAACATGCGCGGGGCCCGTTCGGTCCAGCGGGCGCGGGCGAAGTATTTCATTTCCGTGGCCGAGGCGCGCAGCGCGATGCGGTCGACGTTCAAGCCGCCAGAGGCGACCGGTTCCTCCACCACCAACTGCCATTTAGCCTGCGGCAAGCCAGCGGCGAAGGTGTTCTTCGGCGTCAGGGTATAAAGGTTCGGCGGCGGGCCGCCCAATGACGGCAACAGGCCGTCACAGCCCGTCAGGGCAAAAGCCAACGGAAGCAGGCAAAGCCAAGCCAAACATCTTTTTCTATAGCGTGTCATCGTCATCATTTCGCCTCGAAGCCGCCACCCTGATCACCAAACAAAAACTGCGCCGGATCGCTTTGCAGATCCTCAATCAACAGGGACGCGGACGAAATCAGCACCCGCGCCTCTTCCAGGAACCGGGTCAATTCCAGCAAGCCGTCGTTGGAAAAGGCCGTCAGCCCTTGGCGGTTGTCGGCCACCAGGGTATGCAGTTCCTTGCCCACGGCCTCGAACTGTTGCGAGGCGGCACTCAAATCCGACAAGGTCTGGCGCAACTCCCCCTCCATCAAACTATCCGCCGCACTTAAGGTACCCCGCGCCACGGACAGGGTCGCATCCGCGCCATCGATCAAACTGTTCAGCCGGCCCATCAATTGGTTGGTCTGACCCGCGATTTGTTGCAGATCACCCAGCATCTGCTCCAGCTCAGGCCCCCGTTTGGCCAGACGGCTACTCAGATCATCCATATTGGTCAGGATATTCCCAAAGGCTTCGCGGTTGTCCTCGTTGGCCAGTTTGGTCACCGCTTCAACCAGGATAATTGCCCGGTTGATCAATTCGGGCGCGCCGGCAAAGAATGCCTGTATCGCCGAACGTTCCGATCGCAGCAGGGGCAGCTCGCCATTCGGCCCGGGCTTGGGCGGACCCGCCGCCGCCGAGCCGCCACCTAGCTGTATAAAGGCGACGCCGGTGATGCCCTGCAATTCCAGCTTCGCCACCGTGTCGGCGCGGACCGGGGTCTCGCGCGCCACCTCCAATGTGACCTGAACCTTGGAAGGATCGTCCCTGGCGATTTCAATCGCTGTGACAGCGCCCACGGGAATGCCATTGTAGCGCACGTCGCCACCCAGCGACAGGCCAGAGACCGCCTCCACGAAGGTGACCCGGTAGTAGGCAAATTCCTGATCGATTTCGATCTTCGCCAGCCACAGCACGAAGCCGAACAAGCCGATCACGACGACAAGCACGAACGATCCGATCACCACATGATTGGCCCGGGTTTCCATTTCTTAGGTACTCGCCTCTTCTAACAACTCTTCCTTTTGGGGCTGTGCCGCGCGGGCCCTGGGGCCATGAAAATATTCCTGCAGCCAGGGGTGTTCGTGACGCAGCATATCGGCCATGGTCCCAATCACCATAACACGCTTCTCGGCCAGCACCGCGATGCGATCGCAGATGGCATGCAGACTGTCCAGATCATGGGTCACCATGAACACCGTCAGGCCCAGATTGACCTGCAGGCGCCGGATTAATTGATCAAAGTTCGCGGCCCCGATGGGATCAAGGCCGGCGGTCGGTTCATCCAGGAAAATCAAATCCGGATCCAAGGCCAGGCTGCGGGCCAGGCCGGCCCGCTTGCGCATGCCGCCGGACAATTCCGAGGGATATTTCGATCCCGCCTCGGGCGGCAGGCCGACCATGGCAATTTTCAGAGCGGCGATCTCGTCGCGCAGCCGCGCCGGCATGCCCAGATGTTCCTTCATGGGCACTTCGATATTCTGCGCCACGGTCAATGACGAGAAGAGGGCGCCATCCTGGAACAGCACGCCCCAGCGCTGCTCCACCGCCAGGCGTTCCTCCGGCGTGGCCTGGCCCAGATCCTGACCAAACACTTCGATGCGGCCGGCGGCGGGACGGTTTAGGCCAATGATAGTGCGCAACAGCACCGATTTTCCCGTGCCAGAGCCGCCGACGATGCCCAGGATCTCGCCCCGGCGTACTTCTAAATCAAGATTGTCATGGATCACCTGATCGCCGAACTGGGTTCTAAGGCCCTGCACACGGATAATGGCGTCTTCCATGATCTATACTCCCACGGCGGCGAAGAAGATCGAGAACATGGCGTCAACCACGATCACCAGGAAAATGCCGGTAACGACCGAGCGGGTGGTCTGCTGACCAACGCTTTCGGCACTCCGGGTCACCCGCAAACCTTCGAGGCAGCCGACCATGGCAATCAGAAAGGCAAAAAACGGCGCCTTGATAATGCCGACCCAAAACGACCAGAGCGAAACCGCATCCTGCAGCCGCTCGAGGTACAGGCCGGGTGAAATATCCAGGGCCAGCCAACACATCAGCATGCCGCCGAACAAGCCCAGCATGTCGGCGAAGAAGGCCAACAAGGGCAGCGTGATGACCAGGGCCAGAACACGGGGCAGGACCAGCACCTCCATGGGGTCGAGACCCAGGGTGCGCATGGCGTCCACTTCCTCGTTTACCACCATGGAGCCGATCTCGGCCGTGAAGGCGCTGCCCGAACGGCCGGCGACCACGATGGCGGTCAACAGAATGGCGATCTCGCGCAGCACCGAGACGGCGATCAGATTGACCACGAAGATCTCGGCGCCAAAGCGTTGTAGCTGCGTCGCGCCTTGGTAGGCCAGCACCACGCCGATTAAAAACGAAATCAGTCCGACGATGGGCAGGGCGTTAAAGCCGACCTTTTCCATATGATAGACCAAGGGCACCAGACGCAGCCGGCTGGGATGGCGCAGACTGCCCGCCAGGCAGACCAGCAACAGACCCAGAAAGGCCACCTGCTGTTTTGCCTCCTCGCCAACGTCGACGGCGCCCCGGCCCAACCGCTCCAGCACCGCCAACAGCGCGGCTGGGTGCGGCGGTTCAATCTCGGCCGGTTGATCGTTGGCGGCAACCTGCTCCAGCATGGTCTGATAGGCCGGCGTAAGGCCGGCGAAATCGGCCCGGCCGCCCCCCGCCCGGCAGGTCTTGAGGGTACGGTACAACAGCCAGGCCCCGGCGGTATCCAGGCGTTCGACCGCCCCGAGGTCGAGCACCACCGGCATATCATCCGTCGGCGTGAGATCCCGCAGCTGAAGATCCAGCCGCGTTACATTGCGGGCATCCCAATGGCCGCCGGCCTGCAACAGCATCGTACCGCCCTCTCCCGCCGCCGATTTCAGCCAACCCTCCGCCATGCGTCGCGAATCCTTGTTTCCCGATACACCAACGTGACATGGCGCGGGGTTATCAGGCAAGATGGCCAGCAGGTTAAATTTTTCCACAAACCGTCGGAGCCGAGATGCCAAAATTCGCCGCCAATCTGACCGTTCTGTTTACCGAGATGCCGGACGAGGAACGTTACGCCGCCGCCGCCAAGGCCGGCTTCAAGGGCGTGGAGAGCCTGTTCCCCTATGTTCACGGCACGGCTGAGCTGAAAGACTGGCTGGGTGCCGGGGACTTGGAATTGGTGTTGATCAATGCGCCCGCCGGCGCTTGGAGCAACGGCGAGAGGGGCCTGACCTGCCTGCCCGACCGCAAATCGGAATACCGCGACGGTATCGGCCAGGCCATTGAGTATGCCCAGGCCCTTGGCTGCGAGAGGATCCATGCCGTCGCCGGCTTGGCGCCCGAGAGCGGCCCGGCACGCACCGCCTTTGAAGATACTTATAGAGAGAACCTGGCCTGGGCGGCTGATCAGTTGGCGCCCCTCGGCTTGGACCTGATGATGGAGCCCATAAACGGCAAGCGCGATGTGCCGGGCATGTTCCTGCAAACCACCAGCCAGGCCAGGGGCATCATGGCCGAGCTGGGACGGCCAAACCTGCGCCTGCAATTCGACGTCTATCATGTACAGATCATGGAGGGGGATCTGGTACGCCGGTTCGAGGACTGCCTGCCCGATATCGGCCATGTGCAAATCGCCAATCCGCCCGACCGGCGGGAGCCGGACGAGGGCGAGATCAATTTCCCCTATCTGTTCAACGCCATTGATGCCGCCGGCTACGACGGCTGGATCGGTTGCGAATACAATCCCCGCGCCGGCACCGCCGCGGGCCTGGGCTGGGGCGCCGATTACGGTCTGACAACGGATTAGAGCAATTTTCAATTAATCGGAGTCGCCCAAGACTTGTTTGGCGCAACATAGATTATTGCTTCAATTGCTCTTTTCTGAAGAGTCTGAGCATGTTTTGAAGAAACATACTCTAGGGCTGTTCGCGGGCGGGCTTAGCTTGGCGGATCGGAACAGCTGGAAGCGGAACGATTGCGCATGCTTGATCCAGGCCAGATGCTGTTACTGCCCTCCCTCGGCGCGGCGCTATTGTTTCTGTTGAGCCGTCACCGCGCGCCGTATCCGGGCAGCCCGGTGATCAAGGCACTGGGTTGCGCGCTGTTGGCGGTCGCGGCAATTCCCACGGCACCCCTGCTGGCCGTGGCATTGGCACTATCGGCATTGGGCGATTGCTTCCTGGCCTTGCGCGGCGAGCGGCATTTTCTAAATGGCTTGATCGCCTTTTTAGTGGCGCACATTGTCTATGCCGCAATCTTCGCCCAGGCCTGGGCGCCTTCGATGGCCAGCCTTTGGGGTGCGGCGGCTGTGGTCTTGGCAGGGATCATTCTGGCGGTCTGGCTGTATCCCGGCCTGGGCAAAATGCGGCGGCCGGTACTTGCCTATACCTCTGTCATCGTGACCATGGCCGTCATGGCCCTGCAGGCGGATTATCAGCCCGGCCTGCTGGTGCCGGGCGCTCTTTTATTCATGTTTTCCGACAGCTGTATCGCCGTCCGCCGTTTCAAATCCGACTTCGCATTTAGCGGAGAATTGACCTGGGCCACTTACTATGGCGGCCAGCTGTTGCTGTTTCTTGCGGTCATGGGCGGCTAATTTCTTTCCATGAGAGGCTGATTCCAGGCCGATCTGAAAAAAATCCTACAATTTCCTGAATTTAGACGTTGACGTAACGTCACTAACAACATTGTAATGGCGGCGACTTCAACCTACGGAAATGTTCAGGGAGGCTATCGTGGGACTTAAAGGACTACTTAAACTATCTACGGCTGCTGTGGTGTCATTGACACTGGTGGCTGGCGCTTCTTCATCCGCCAATGCGGTTGGGAAAGTAAAATGGAAAATGCAAAGTGCATTCGGCTCCAAATTGTCGATTATCGGCGAAGTGGCGCGGCGTTATCAGGACATTATCAGCGATATGTCCGGCGGCGCGATGAAGATTAAATTCTTCGAGCCTGGCTCTTTGGTACCGACCCTGCAGGGTTGGGACGCAGTCAAGGCCGGTTCAATCGATGCCATGTGGGGCACGGCCGGTTATCATGTTGGCAAATACCCAGCGCTTTCGTTCTATACCGCGGTGCCTTTCGGCCCTCGTGGCGGCGAATTCCTGGCGTGGCTGCAATATGGCGGCGGCGACGAGATCTATGACGAGCTCTATCACGAGAATGGCGTGCATGGTTTGCATTGCGCCCTTATCGCGCCAGAGACGTCGGGCTGGTTCCGCAAGAAATACAACTCCATTGCCGAACTGAAGGGCCTGAAAATGCGCTTCTTCGGTCTGGGCGCGGTCGTGATGACCAAGCTTGGCATCTCCACCCAGCTGCTGGCCGGCGCGGATATTTATCCCGCTCTGGAACGTGGCGTGATCGATGCGACGGAATTCTCCATGCCTTCGATCGATTATGACCTTGGCTTCTATCAAATCGCCAAGTTCAACTACTTCCCCGGCTGGCATCAGCAATCGTCTGTTGGCGAACTGTTGATGAACAAAAAGGGTTGGGACGCTCTGGACAAACAGCAGCAGGCGATCGTCAAGACCGGTTGCGGCGACTCGATCACCTGGTCGAACACCCGTTCAGAGGCCAAGCAGTTTGAAGCCATGGCCAAGTTGAAAGCCAAGGGCGTGACCTCCGTACGTTGGTCAGATGCTGATTTGGACATCCTGCGGAAAGCATGGGAAGAAGTGGTGGTCGAAGAATCCGCCAAGGATCCCCTGTTCAAGAAAGTGCACGCCAGCTATTCAGCTTTCCGTGCCAAATACAAGATCTGGAAAGATCACGGCTATCTGAACTAAGACACGGACTTGACCATATAGGGTCAAGACTGCGATAAAGCTGGGCCCCGGTTTTTCCGGGGCCCAGTGATATTGACGACTTGAGACAGACGACCACAATAAGAATCACGCCGCGTATATTCGTTTAGAAATCTGCATCAATCTAACGTTTGACGGCATCAATCCCGATAGACACCAATGTAACCGGCACGATGCGCCGGAACGGAATTCAAATCATGGAATTTATTTCTGAGTATCTTCCGATCTTCATGTTCTTGAGCTTGGCGGCCTTGTTGTTCACCGGTTATCCGGTGGCCTTTATTCTTGGCGGCCTGGCGATTGGCTTCGGCTTGATCGGCTATAGCCTGGAAATGTTTAAACTCATTGAGTATTTCAATTTCATGCCACGTATCTGGGGCATGGCGGCGGAAAACCTAGTTCTGGTCGCGGTGCCAACCTTTGTTTTCATGGGCACCATGATGGAACGAAGCGGCATCGCCAACGAGATGCTGTATTGCTGTCAGGTGCTGTTGCGCCGGGTGCCGGGCGCCCTGGCCCTGGCCGTGACCGTGATGGGCACCATCCTGGCCGCCATGACGGGTATTATTGGCGCTTCGGTGACCATGATGACCGCGCTGGCCCTGCCGGTGATGCTGCGGCAAGGTTACCATCAAACGCTGGCGACCGGCGTCATCGCCGCGTCGGGCACCTTGGGTATTTTGATCCCGCCCTCGATCATGCTGATTATCATGGCCGATCTGCTGTCAATTTCGGTCGGCACGCTGTTCATGTCGGCGATTATTCCCGGCCTGGTGCTGGCTGCGATGTACCTAACCTTCGTGACCTCTTGGGCCAAGATAAAGCCTAGCATTGCGCCGCCCCTGCCGCCCGAGTTGCTGCATGTGCCGTCCAACGAATTGGGCCCGCTATTGGTTCGGGGCTTCTTCCCACCGGTGGTGCTGATTGCCTTTATTAAGGGTTCGATCCTGTTGGGTTGGGCCACGCCTTCGGAAGCCGGCGCCGTTGGTGCCTTTGGCGCCATGGTTATCGCCATCTTCAAGGGCACCTTGAAATGGGATGTGGTGAAGGGCGTTTGCCAATCATCCGGCCTGACCATCGCGATGATCTTCTTCATCGTCATGTCCGCCACCTGCTTCGCTTACGTCTTCCGCTCCTTGGGCGGCGATGACGTGGTCGAGGAATTGATCCTGGAAGCCGGCCTTGGTTCCTGGGGCCTGTTATTCCTGATCATGGCGATCGTCTTCTTCTTGGGCTTCTTCCTGGATTGGGTCGAGATCACCTTGATCGTGCTGCCGGTGTTCGCGCCTTTGGTTGCCGAGCTGGATTTCTCCGGCCATGTGGCTGACGAAGCGGTGGTCTACTGGTTCACGGTTCTGGTGGCTATCAACCTGCAAACCTCGTTCCTGACCCCGCCATTTGGCTTTGCCTTGTTCTATATGAAAGGCATCGCGCCAAAAGAAGTGGACATCAAGAACATCTACCTGGGCATTATACCGTTCGTGTTCATCCAAGTGATTGGCGTTATCCTGGTGTTGATCTGGCCACAGATCGCGCTGTGGCTGCCTGGCATAGTGTACGCTTAGATTAGGAGGCGATGAGATGACGGAACAAACAATGTCGACCCGCGAGATGAGTTCTCATCCCCTGGTACTACTGTCCTACAAGCTGAAGACCATCGTGGAATTTTTTGGCCAGCGGGGTGCCTATTTCATCCTGCCCCTGGTCGGCTTCACGATGATTGATGTGTTCGGCCGCAAGCTGACCAACACGGCCTTCGATTTTCAGCTTTGGCTGGTGGAGAACGTTAGCCTGTATTTCCAATCCACCATGCTGCAGGAATTGGAATGGCATGTGCATACGGCCTTGTTCTCCTTGGTTTTGGGTTATGGCTTTACCCGCAACCGGCATGTCCGGGTCGATCTGATCCGCATGCATTTGCAGACCAAGGCACAGGCGGTTATCGAACTTATCGGCACCACGTTCTTCATGATCCCCTACACCATCGTGGTGATCTATTTCTGCTATATCTTCACCTATGACTCCTTCGTCACCAACGAGATTTCACCGTCTCTGGTGGGCATGAGCCATCGCTGGATCATCAAGACGGTACTGGGCGTCGGCCTGATCGTCGCCTTGTTGTCGGGCATCGCTGTCTGGCTGCAATGCATTATGGTGGCCTTTGGATCAAAGGATCTGCGCTTCGAACTGATGACCCTGGAGTGGCCCGAGGATATGGGCGACGGCGTCGAAGGTTACAAGCGCATGGTCCTGACCGAGCAGGAAACCGATATGAAAAAGATCGGCGAGGCCGGCAAGGGTTAACTAGCTACTCTCGAGCAAGACAAGAAACAACAAAGCCCCCGGCGATTTCGTCCGGGGGCTTTTTTGTTTGGAGCAATTTATCCGCGATCGAGCGAACATAAGTTGCTCTTGGCGCAGCGATTGAGGCGCGCGCTGGGACTGCGCCTACTTTTTGCCGTGGAATTGTACCTTTTCAGCCAGTAATCTTTCCAGCTCCGGCGCGGACATGGCGAAATAGGAAATCGGCACATGGATCGAAGGCCAGCCCGTCATCTGGCCTTCGAACTTGGCCACCTGGGGCGAAAAGGCACCGAACAGGCCAACCCGCCGGCGCATATGGCGGGCCGCTTGTCCATCCAATTCATTTTCATCCACGGCAATCATCAAAACCTTGCGCAACAGCGTCGCCTTGGAGGTGCCGATGCCGACCACCGCTCGCCAGGGTATCAGGCCCACGTCCGGGCGGCGGCAACGGATGCCCTCGTCATCAATCTCCAGCACGGGCTTTTTATCGAACGCCATCTGCAATAACGTGAAGGCCGTCAGACCACCGATAAAACCGGCGGCCAGGTGCAACCCCGTACCGCCGCCCCAGATATCGGCGCCCGTCAGCGCCGCGTACAGCGACACAACAGCCGCCAACACGCAAGGCGTGGCCAGTATTCCCAGTTTGATTTTTGAATTATAGGCCGTGATGGGCTCAGTGCTCGGCTTGGACCGTTTGCGCCGTCCACTTGGCCCCTGTTTCGTATCGCTTGGTTGTCGCGTCATTCACGCCCCATAATTCAAAATCGTTAAGCCGCCACTATGTTCCGGGCGGCATCGCGCCCAGATGATCAATAACCTTTTGCACACCGGCGACTTCTTCGGCCGCAACGATCATCGCCCGGCGCTCCGCCTCCGTCTCGACCCAGCCCCACAGTTCCACCACGCCATCGGTAACAATGACATTGGTGGCGGCGTGGCTGGTCCAGCCCTTGCCCTGCAGTGCTTCGTATACCGCCTGGCGAACAGTGCGGTCATCGGCGGTGGGCGCGGCGGGACCATCATCGCGGTGGCCGGCCAAGGCTTGTAGCAGATTACCGCGGGATACGATACCGACAAGGACGCCATCACGCAGCACCGGCACCCGTTTGATCCGGTTCTCTTCCAACAACCGGGCGATCGTGGTCGTTACGGTATTTTCATCAATGGAGACAATGTTCCTGGTCATGATATCCGCGGCTGTGCGGCCATGAGCTTTGACGAAATCCTTGGCGTCCTGTTCCGGCGTCGAGACCAGGCGCAGCCACCAGGAACGCCGCGCTTCACCCGCCAGGCCGGCCTGCTGCAACAGATCGCCCTCGCTTACCATACCCACGGGCCTGCCATTGGCGTCGACCACGGGCACGCCACTAATATTCTTGTCGATCAACAATTGGGCGATTTCGGCAATCTCGGCCTCCGGACTAATGGTGACAACATTCGCTGTCATGATATCTTTCGCGCGCATGGTTTCTATCCTCTCCATTGCTTCCGCGTCATGTTCAAGGCTGAACGCAACACCTGTTGATAATATGGTGCCGCGGCGGTGGGAAGACATGACCTGCGTCAATAAGTAACAATTCCGCATCGACCATCAGTCTGTCGGCTAGCCGGTCACGTGATATTGATCCGATGATGAACAGCCAAAACCAAACTTGGCCGCTATATATTGCTGACACCGAATGGGGAAGGATGAACGATGATGCCTTGGCGCGGATGGTTGCGTATTCAGCGGGGCCCGGTCCTGGCTGGGGCCGCGGCATTGATAGCGCTGGTCATTTTCCTCGGCGCCGGCAGCGGGGCCGTGCCACAGGGCGTCGTGGCGCCGGAACAGGCCTTGCGCCTGGCGCGTGACGGCGGGGTGACGATCATAGACATCCGGCGCCCGGATGAATGGCGGAAAACCGGCGTTGCAAGCGGGTCCAAGCGGGCCACCATCCGGACCAGACAGGGTACGGCCGGCTTTCTCGAGCGCATCGCAAAACTGACCAAAGGCGATAAAACCACGCCAATCGCGCTGATCTGTGCTGCCGGCGTACGGTCCAAACACGCCAGCCGGCTACTGCGCGACCGCGGCTATACTCAGGTTCTGGACATCAGCGAGGGGATGCTGGGCAACGGTAAAGGTGCCGGCTGGATAGGCCGAAAGTTGCCTGTCAGCCCCTGCCCGGGCTGTAAATAACCGCACCGTCATTCTCGTCAAATCGCGACCATCCGCCGCTACCATGTTCCCGAAACCTGTGCTAGGAAGGGCCCGCGTGGCCAATGCCACCACTCAATTATTGCCTGTTTCGCTGTAAGGAGATCCAAATGCGAAAGTATCGTTTGCCGGTGGTTATAGCCGCCATCGCCATGTCCTTGACGTTCAGCGCGGCCGATGCCGCCGATGTTAAGAAAGGCAAAAAAGTATTCAAGAAATGCAAGGCTTGCCACACCCTGAATGCAGGCGGCAAAAACAAGGTCGGACCGAATTTGCACGGCGTGATCGGACGCAAGGCAGCCGACGCCAAGGGCTTCAAATATTCCAAAGCCATGAAGGCCTCCGGGATCGTTTGGGACGATGCCAATTTGGATAAATACCTGACCAAGCCCAAGAAGCTGGTGCCAAAGACAAAAATGGCCTTTCCCGGCCTGAAGAAAAAGGCGCAGCGCGACAACCTGATCGCCTATCTGAAAGAAGCAACGAAATAGGTTTTTCTCGGCGGATTTCCGCCTAGTCTAGTGCAATTTAAGCCGGCGTCCCAAAAGGCGCCGGCTTTTTGCTGCCCGGTTAACCAAAAGTTATCCGAATCTGCCGTATTTTTGCTGTGGAACCGCGCCACACGAATCTGGTTTCGATCGGACACTACAGACTATCCGGGATCGCAAAATGGCACAGCCTGCAAGCCAGGCAGTAATAACCGATGACGCCGGGCAAGCAGGGCTTGCCGAGGCGGACACCGGGACGGAAAATGGAACCGCGGCAGCGGATCTATCCGCATTGATGCGTTCATGCCGGTGGGCGATCGAGGAAGAACGGCTGCACGAACTGCGTATCCCCCTGGCAAGCGGCGTGCCTGCCTATGCGGAATTTCCAGGCCAGGTGGAAGCCATCTTCACAAATGGCAATCAAGCCGCTGCCATGCCTGACAATGACGAGGCGATCACTCGTTTCATATCGGCCTATGGCAATTCACTGTTGTGCTATGGCTATCCCTATTTGCAGTTCGCCGATGGCTCGGTCCGGCCATTGTTCCTGATGCGGGCCAGGATTGAGGATGACATGCTGCGTCCCGATCCCGACGGCTATCTGAAAGTCAATTGCGCATTGCTCCAAGACCTGGGTGTCGAACCCTTGCAGATCCAAGGCCTGGCCCATCAAATGGCCAATCCCGCGATGCCGTTCGCGGACAAACTGTCGGCCGTTGCCAAGCGCCTTGATTTGAAGGAAGGGCGCTTCGATACCCAAGCGCTAGATGAGATTATCGCACCCGGCGCCCAGGGCCGCATGCAATGGCGTAACCGGCCTATCCTGGCGTCGGCGACCATGCCGCCGTCGGTTTCCACCCTGTTGCGGGATTTGAACGATTTGAGCCATCCCGAAATTCAACAGCGGATCGCGGGCACCGCCCTGGGCGGCATCCAGAACACTGCTATCGATGACGGCAACCCCGAGGCGCCCGAGAACGCGGATGGCGCCGCACCGAAATTGGCGCAACCCGAACACCTGGATGCCCCCATGGTGTTCGATATGCATCGCCTCGGCTATAGCCAGACCCAGACGGTCCGGGCCGGCATGAAGTATCAGTTGCTTGCCGTGACCGCGCCGCCCGGCACCGGGCAAATGGCGACGGTGGTCAATCTCGTCGCGACCGCCGTGATGAATGGACAAAGCGTGCTGTATGCGGCGCGGCGGCGGGAAACCGTGGATGCCATGACCAAACATCTGAATGCCTGGATCGGCCGCGGCATGTCCGCCGTGTTGCGGGTTGGTGACAGCACGGTCAATGAAGTCTGCCGTACGGAGCTGACCGCGACCTTGCGCAAAATTCAACAGCCAGAAGCCGAAGTTTTCGACCCGGAAAACCCCGATGCCGAGGTCAAACAGGAAGAGAAAAAGGCACCGTCGCGGGAAAAACCAACCCTCAAGGATATGCAGGATCTGGACCGCCTGCCGGCCGCCGATACCGAAGGCGTCGAACCTCTGCGCGCCGCCCATCAGCGGCTGGCCGCGTTGAGCGCCCTGGTGCGGCAGGAAGCTTTCGATCTGGGCCTGGGCAAGTTGCCGCCCGCCCAACGTTTGACTCCCTGCCCCAGCCGTCAGGCCATGCAGGACTGGCGCGATGAAGCCGCCGTTCTACGCGGAGAGAAAAGCGCCGGTCTGGGGAAAATGATGAAGGGCATGATATCCCGCAACGACGAGCGCGGCGAGCTGTTGACCGCCATCCGCGGCGCGGTGGCGAAAATTCCTCCGATCGTTGCCGAGCAGGCGGTGGACGCCCTGGACGGCGAGGATCAACTGGACGGCATCACCAAGGGCCTGGAAGCGCTGGGCAGCTATTACGATTGGCGGCAGAAAGTCGCCAAACGGGACCAGGCCGCGCAAGACCTTGTCCGTTTTAAGGATTGCCGGACCCTTGAATTGCAGGCCATGAACCAGTCAGCCCGAAAAATCGCCGGCGTGCGCGAACTCTACCGGGACTATTGGATCGACCGTCTAGAAGATGACCCAGGGGTGTTGGAACACCAGGTAACGACATTCTTCGATCTGATTGATAAACATAACGAGGGCGATGTAAACGAGACCCGCGCCCACCGCTCGCAACGTTTGGCCCAGGCAATCGGTATTCTGGCGGATCAACTGCCGGTCTGGACCGCCACCGTCGAGGATGCCGGCCATGCCCTGCCGCTGGAACCTGGCTATTTCGATTTGGTTATTGTCGATGAAGCGGACCTGGGTGATTTGGGCCTGGTCATGCCGATTTTGTATCGTGGCAAACGGGCGGCCGTATTCGGCTTGGCGCGGCATGACCATCGCCTCTCTCCGATCCCTCCTGAATGGGAAGAAAAGCGCACCTTTACCCAGCCAGCCGCCAATGTTGCGCTACCGCCCGCCTCCCGGACCGCCATCGGCAACCTGGCGGGTCTGCTCAGTGGCCAAAACCGCCTCTATACCCTGGCCGAGCATTACCGCTCGCATCCACGCATTGCTGAATATCTGTCCTCCACCTTCTATGACAATACCATGTCGGTGCAGACCAATTTCCGCAAATTGCGCTCCGATGCGCCGGACAACCAGTTGGGCGTGCAATGGCATCATGTCCGGGGCCGCATGACGGTCATCAACAACGGCACGGTTAACGAATCAGAAGTCAAGGAAACCGAAAAATTGATCCGCGCCTGGGTGGATAACGGCCTGTTCCGGGGCCTGCCCCGGCGCTCTGTTGGTATTGCGACACCGATCAGCGGTCAGGCGGAACAGATCCGCGAGATTTTGAAACGCAGCAATTTTGGCGACAATGTGCGAGAGCGCATCACTGTTGGGACGCCGGATCTATTCCTCGGCCGGCAGGTTGATTTCATTGTGCTGCTGCCGGGTCTGGCCGCCGATGCCCCTGACGCCCTGAACCAGGCCCTGGCCGGGGCCGAGGATTTGTATCATGACGTGATCGGCTCGGCCCGCCTGGGCCTGCATATTGTCGGCGACCGGGATGTTTGCAAGGATACGGGAGCGCTTTGTGCCGCCCTGTCGAATTTCGCGGAAGATCCGCCGGCTATTGATGAAAATGGCGAAATCATCACGGACGACTTCGAGGCGAAATTCGACAACGCCTTCGGCGACAAACAAGCCTCGGCACAGCTGAACCCATGGCCGGCCCTGCGCCAGATGCTTTTGAACGCGGGTTACCCTTTCCAGTGCAACGTGGCGGAGGGCGAACAAACCCTTGCCGTTCGCCTAATGTCGCCCTTGGGTGGCCGCTACAACATCGAAATCGCCACGTCATTGGAAGCCATCCGCGGCATCCACGAATTGGAAGCCGAACAAAGCCATGACGAAATCATGGTTGAACGAGGCTATAATGTCTTGCGCTTGACACCGTCCGAGATCCTGGAAAAAAGCAATTTCATCGTCGAGCGGCTGCAACGGATGGTCTAAGCTATGGCAACGGAACATAGAGCCGTTTGCTTGAATTCGAACAACTGAACACGGTAGAATCAACACAGGCGACCGTTACACCGACTTCTGTATCCTTCTTTGGTTTACGCTTTCCGTATTTTCAACCGGCAACTTTATTCAGGTAGAGGAAATGACGGCTTCCAATCAGGCGCTTGAATTCCTTGAATTCGTGGAACGGCAACCGCGCCAATCCGTGCGTCAGTTGATGAACAAGGTGTTGTTGAAAAGCCGTCTTATGACCGGTGCCGAAGCCGGAACAATTTTCATTGTTCGCAAAAAAGGTCAGCAACATTGGCTGGAACCGGTCAGCGTGCAAAATGATGCGGTCCGCATCGGCAGCCAGGATTTTATCGTCCCCATCACCACGAAAAGCATCGCCGGCTTCGTGGCCTCGTCCGGGGAGTTCGTGCGGATCAAGGATGTCTACAAAATCCCCGCCAAACGCACATACAGCTTCAATCCAGACAACGAATTGTCGAATTATCACACCGAGTCGATGCTCTGTTTCCCATTGAAGAACTATCAGGAACAAGTGATCGGTGTTGTGCAGTTGATCAACCGCCGCATCCCCGGCAAAAACAAACCCGTGCCGTTCGCGGACGAACAGGTGCAACTGGTAACGCCCATCGCGCGGGTCCTCGCCACCCATATCGAACGGGCCGATATGCTGGAGAATATCCGGCAAAAAAACAGCCGGTTACGCCAGCGCAACCGGGAACTGGGCGAACAACGGGCCCAGGTTCTCGCCCTGCAGGCGGATACCGAGGAAGCCTTTCTCCTCTCCATCCAATTATTGGCGCGGGCTTCGGAAATCCACGACGAAGGCACCGGCAATCACATTGTCCGGGTCAACGAGTACAGCTATTTCCTGGCCAAGGAATATGGCATGCCAAAGGCCTTTTGTGACGAGATCCGCTATTCCGCGCAGCTGCATGATGTGGGCAAGATGAGTGTCGATGTCGCGGTTCTGAAAAAGCAGGGCGGCCTGGATACTGACGAGCGGGCCGAGATGGATAAACATTCGTTCTATGGCCATCAAATTCTGGAGGCCGCGCCGCGCCTGAAAATGGCGTCCGAGATTGCCCTCTATCATCATGAGAAGTGGGATGGCAGCGGCTATCCCATGGCCGCGGCCGGAGAGGATATTCCACTGTCCGCGCGTATCGTGGCGGTCGCCGACATCTATGACGCCCTGCGTTCGGAACGCCCCTACAAACCTGCCTTTGACCACAAAAAAACCATCGATATCATGTTGCACGGCGATGACCGGATCGACCCGGCCAGCCACTTTGATCCGCGATTAATGCGCTTGCTGGCGAAACGGCATCAAGGCATGAATGCAATTTACCGCCGATTGAAAGACTAAATGCGGGCTATACGTCTGATAAAACGCCAGATGGTGTACGTCATACCAGCCTTGATGTTGTTGGCCGCCCTTGGTCTGCGTATGGAAGATCCCCAATTCCTGCAGGTATTCCGCCTGAAGCTGTTTGACTTGTACAATCAACTACAGCCTCGGGAATACCAACCCGGGCCGGTCGCCATTCTTGATATTGACGACGAGACCCTGGCCCGCGGTGGTCAATGGCCGTGGCCGCGCAGCCGGCTGGCCGAAATGCTGGCCCGGTTGTTCAATGGCGGTGCCAAGGTGGTCGCCTTCGATATCGTTTTCGCCGAGCCGGACCGGACCTCACCCCGGCAGGCCCTGTCAATTTGGTTGAACCAGCCGAAACTGGATATCACTAAGTTGACGCCGGAGGCGCGGGCCTTTTCCAAGCCGATCCTGGAATCGATCCCTGATCACGACGAGGCCTTCGCCGCCATCATCGGCCAGATCCGCGACGCGGCCAAGGATTACGGCGTGGTCGCCGGCATGGTTCTGACCCCCGATACCGGCGGCGTTCGCCCGGCGGTCAAGTCGGGCTATGCCGTTAACGGCGATGATCCCTTGCCGTTCCTGACTGAGTTTCAAAGTGCCGTGGCGAACCTGCCCGCTATCGAGGCCGCCGCATCGGGTGTCGGCAGTTTCAATTTGGCGCCTGAATCCGACGGCATCATACGCCGGGTGCCGACGTTCTTCCGCATCGGCGAACAGCTTTACCCCAGCCTGACGATGGAGGCCTTGCGGGTCTATCAGGGTGCCTCGACCTATATTCTGAAATCCTCGGGCGCCAATTTGGAGGAGAATTTCGGTGAATCTACCGGCCTGAACCACATCAAGGTGGGGCGCCTGGAAATCCCGGTCGATGGCAGCGGACGCTTTTGGATACATTTCGCCCCGGAGGCGCCGGGCCGCATAATCCCCTTGTGGAAAGTGTTCGAGGATGACTTCGACACTTCACAGGTGGCGGGAAAAATCCTGTTTCTGGGCACCTCCGCCGCCGGCCTAAAGGATTTGCGCGCGACGCCATTGGACCCGGCGGCAGCCGGCGTTGATGTCCATGCCCAGGCGGCCGAACAGATGCTTTCCGGGCAATTCATGGAGCGGCCCGACTGGGCCGACGGCATGGAGAAACTATTCATCCTGGCGATGGGTCTGATCCTGATCCTGCTGACACCGCGTTTCGGCGCCATGCCGGGCGCCTCCATCTCCATCGGCACGGTGATCGCCATCACCGCGATGAGCTGGTATTTTTACACCGACAAATCATTCCTGCTGGATCCGATCTATCCCGGCATCGCGGTGCTGATGATCTATCTTGCCTCCTCGGCCATCATGTATCTGCAGACCGAAGCAGAGCGGGAACGGGTGCGCGGCGCCTTCAGTCAGTATCTGTCCCCTGCCTTGGTGGAACAACTGGCCCAGGAACCGGACCGCCTGCGCCTGGGCGGCGAAAGCCGCACCATGAGTTTTTTGTTCTGCGATGTCAGGGGCTTCACCTCGATTTCCGAGAGCTTCAAATCCAATCCCCAGGGCCTGACCCGCCTGATCAACCGCTTCCTGACGCCGTTGACCGATGCCATTCTGGCCCGTGAAGGCACCATCGATAAATATATGGGCGATTGCATCATGGCATTCTGGAATGCACCGCTGGATGATCCCCAACACCCGCAACACGCCTGCGAATCAGCGCTGGTAATGTTCGAAGAGTTGGTGAAGCTAAACAAGGATTTGAAAGCGGAGGCCGACGAAAATGACGAGGAACACAAACCGTTGAATGTGGGCGTCGGCATCAACACCGGTGAATGCGTGGTCGGCAATATGGGTTCGGAACAGCGCTTTGACTATTCCGTCCTGGGCGATGCGGTGAACCTGGCGGCGCGCCTGGAAGGGCAGTCGAAAAATTATGGCGTCGGCATTGTCATCGGCGAGGATACGGAAGCCTTGGTCAATGATGAATTCGCGACCATGGAACTGGACCTGATCGCCGTGAAAGGCAAGGCGGAAGCAGTCCGTATTCATACCATATTGGGCCGCAAGGAGATGTTGGCGCAGCAGGATTTTCAAACCTTGAAAAAGCAGCACGGCGCCATGCTGGAAGCCTACCGGCGCCAGGACTGGCCGGAAGCCCGCAAACTGGTCGGCGGCTGCCGCTCGGCCGACGGCAGCTTCGGCGGATTGTACGACCTGTATGAAGAGCGCATCGGGTTCTATATCGAAAATCCACCCGATCCTGATTGGGACGGCGTCTTCGTCGCCACCACTAAATAGAGGGCAGCGGGCATTTTCACCTTTGGCCCGGTAGCATCTCTGGCCTATGTTGATGCCCAACATCATCCTGGAAAAGCCAAGGCGGAAGCTGCATGAGCGACTTGGAAAAAGTCAACGGACACCACCCCAAGGGACTGCCCATGGCATTCGCCGCCGCGCTGTCGGCAACGGAGGAAACGGCAAAGCTGCCGTTTGACGTTGACGCCGCCCTTAGCGCGGTGGTCGAGCTGCATGCCGAAATTCCCGCCGATGGCTATACCGCGCCTTTCCTAGGCACGGAGCGGGAAGGCAATGGCGTTGTTATCGACAATGATGGCTTGATTCTGACGATTGGCTATTTGATCGTCGAGGCCATGGCGATCAGCGTCAAGGACGCCGGCGGTAACATGGTGCCGGCAACGGTCGTCGCCTATGACTACGGCAGCGGCTTTGGCCTGGTGCGGGCGCTGAAACCGCTGGAGCTGCCAGCACTGGCCATGGGCCGGTCGGCGGATTTGACGGTAGGAAGCGGGGTTCTGGTTGCCGGCCATGGCGGCCGTGGCGGCGCCGTCGGCGCCCGGGTCGTCTCCAAGCGCGAGTTCGCCGGCTATTGGGAATATATGCTGGAAGAAGCGATCTTTACGTCTCCGGCGCATCCCAACTGGGGCGGCACGGCCCTAATCGGCCAGGATGGCAAGTTGCTGGGCATTGGCTCCCTTTATGTGGAAGATGCCGCCGATACGTCGGATGGTGATGATAGCCGCAACGGTAACATGTTCGTTCCCATTGATCTTTTGACGCCGATTCTGGACGAAATGCTGAGCGAGGGACGCACGGCGGCCTCGCACCGCCCCTGGATGGGCCTGTTCACGGCCGAGGTCGAGGGCGGGGTCGAAGTTATTGGCCTGGCCCAGGATGGTCCGGCGGAGCGCTCCGGCCTGCAGCTTGGCGACGCCATCGTCAAGGTCAATGGCACGGCCATCGCCTCCATGGCGGAACTCTACCGCAGGGCCTGGTCCAGCGGCGCTGCCGGGGTCGATATCAAAATGACCGTCCTGCGCGAAACCTACGCTTTTGAATTGACCGTGAAATCAGAAGACCGTTACACGCGGCTGAAATTCCAGCGGCAATTCTAGCGCAATTTTCAATTAATCGGAGCCGCATTTGCGACTTAAGTAATTGGTTCAATTGCTCTATTCTTAAGAGCCTGAGCACATATTCTTGAAATGCGCTCCAGCGGGCCGCGGGTAACCAAGTACGAGGAGACATACTTTGCCATCACGCCGGAAATTTCTACTGGGAAGCACTGCAATCGGCGCCACTTTGGCGGTACCGGGATTGCTTTTCGCGGCGGCTTCGCCGGAAGCGGTTAAGGGCGCATCGGCCTTCATCAGCGATCTGGCACAGCGCGCTATCGCCATTTTGCAATCCAGCGGCGGCAAGATGGAGGCCCGGGAAGCACAATTCCGCGTGCTGTTGTCCAACGGCTTCGACATGCCCTTCATTGCGCGTTTCGTTCTGGGCAAGCATTGGCGCAAGGCAACGCCGCAAGAGCGGGCCGACTATATCAAGTTGTTCACCGAGTTCGTTCTGAAGTCGTACAGCCGCCGCATGGGCGGCTATTCCGGCGAAACCTTCAGCGTGGCGGGCGCCAGCACGGCGGGCAAAAAAGATGTCATGGTAAAGACCAATATTGTGCAACCGGGCGGACCGCCGATCAAAGCCAACTGGCGGGTTCGGCCGCTGAACGGCGAGTATAAGATCATCGACATCATGGTCGAAGGGGTTTCCATGGCCGTCACCCAGCGTTCGGAGTTCAATGCCGTGGTCCGGCGGCAGGGCATGCGGGGCTTATTGCAGACCCTGCGCGCGCGTACCGAGAAATTCGGCGTGGCATCCTAGCATGATTTATCAAAATATGCTCAGACTCTTGAAAAAAGAGCAATTGAACCAAATACTTAAGTCGCTTCAGCGACTCCGTCTGGTTAAGAATTACGCGCGCGGAAACGGGGGAGATATTGATATGAGTGCCAACACACGGTTTCATCGCGGTGCGTTACGGGCCCTGTTCTTGCAAATGCCGGAGAAATTGCTCAGGGCCGGCCTGTTTCTTGCCGTCGCCATGGTCGGCGCCGTTTCGACAGCCGGCGCGGCCGACTTCAAGACCGGATACATGGCCTATCAACGGGGAGATTTTGCCGCCGCCGCGCAGGAATGGCTGGTCCTGGCAAAGGCCGGCCACACCAAGGCGCAATACAACCTCGGCATCCTGTTCGATCAGGGCAAGGGCGTGGCCCAGGACCGGGAAACGGCGGTCAAATGGTGGCGGCAATCAGCGGAAAGCGGCTTCCGCCTGGCCCAGCACAATCTAGCCAATGCCTATATCGCCGGTGATGGCGTGGCGCAAAGCTATAAGGATGCGGTGCTTTGGCTGGAACGCGCTTCGGAGGCAGGTTTGAACCGCTCCCGCTATACCCTCGGCAAGATGTACCATTACGGCCTGGGTGTCGCCGCCGATGCCAAACGGGCCGCGGCTTTATACCAGGCGGCGGCGGAAACCGGCCTGGACAAGGCGCAGTATAATCTGGCTAAGGCCTATCGTGATGGTGACGGCGTTGCGCAGGATCATGCGCTCTCGGTTAGATGGTTCCACCGTGCCGCCGAACAGGGTTATGCCAAGGCGCAAAGCCATCTGGCGACGCGGTACGCAAAGGGCCAGGGCGTCGAGGCGGATGCCATCGAAGCCTTTAAATGGATGAGCCTGGCGGCCCGTCAGGGCCATATGCAGGCGCGAGAGAACCTGAAGGTTTTGACCTCGCGCCTCACGCCAGAGCAGCGGGCGGAAGGCGCGCGGCTTATCGACCGCTTCATCCCCATAAAGGAAGGCAAATAAGGCTCGTTTGGGCGAATATTTGGCCTGCTAGTCCCAGATCACTAGTGGCCCAAACGGCCATTTCGCATTACTGTAGCCTCAGCTTGGAGGGGCATTGGTAATGACGATACGAGTTTTGACGGCGGCGGCCGTGTTGATGACGGCCCTGCTGGGCGTTGGCGGCACCTTGGCCGCGCCCAGTGCGGGAGGTTCAGGCGGCGCGGCAGCCGCCCTAGGCAACTATTTCACCGCCGCCGCACTGAGTGCTGGCAGCGGGGCGCGGAATGAAGAGATCCGCCAACGCCGGGTCGCCGCCGCACTGTCGCCCCTGGTAATTCAATCAATCGTCCGGCAGCCACGGCAAATCCCCGCCATCATGGCCGGCCTTAGGTCGGCGGCACCACATGTTGCCCCGGGCATTGCGCAACAGGCGATGATCGCCTTTCCCGGCTTTGCTGGCCAGATCGCCCATGCCGCCGGACTTGCGGGCGGCACCGCGATGGGCCGACCAGGGGCGGGGGGAATGGTTCAACCGGTTATATGGCCATCGGCAACGGCCGTGCTGGAAAACCGCACCTTGCGCGTTGATGCCATCGCCAAGCGCGGCAACGCCCAGGCGGCAAGGGCCGCCGCCTGGGCAATTTCGGCCATTGCCGGTAATCCCGGAGCGATTGATGAAGTCATGAGCCGCGCCATTGCCGCCGCGCCCGGTGGCGAGATCGCCGTCGTCAACGCAGTGCAGTCGGCCTATCCCGGCTTTGCCCCCCATATCGCCAATGCTACCGCCCGCGCGCCCAGAGGGCAGCTTCCCCTGGCGCGGGTGCCCGCGATGCGGGCGCCGCCCGCGGCCATCTTGCCGAAACGCACCGTCAGGGCCGCTATCGTACAGCCGCCCGTCGTCAGGGCGGTCCCCGCCATAAGGCAGCCCACCATCGTACAACCGATCGTGGCGCGGGCAACCGCTCCGCGTCCGTTCGCCGCGCCAGGCGGGCTGCGGCCGATGGACAGCGCGGATGAAACCGATCTGGAACTCGGTGATCCGATCGAGCCCGTGAACCGGATTATCTTCGCTTTCAACGATACGGTCGATCTGGTGGTGTTGCGCCCCCTTGCCATCGCCTACAACTGGATTCTGCCTGATCCGGTAATCCTGGCGGTCCGTAGGTTCTTTCTGAACCTTGACGCACCCGTCATCGCAATCAACGATCTGCTGCAAGGCGACCTCATGGATGCCGGAATCACCCTTGGCCGTTTCGGCATCAATTCCACCGTCGGCCTGCTGGGCCTGTTCGACCCCGCGAAAACCTTGGATATGGAACGCCATCACGCGGACTTTGGCCAAACCCTGCACAGCTATGACGTCGGCCCCGGGCCCTATCTGGTACTGCCGCTGCTTGGCCCGGCCAGCAGCCGTGGCGCGGCTGGCAAAATCGTGGACATTGTGTTCCAGCCGATGAGCTATTTGCTGAGCGGCACCGAGAGCCTGGCGGTTGCCGCCGCCAGGGGGGTGGTCAGGCGGGAGAGATTGCTGGAGCCATTGGACGAGTTGCGGGAGAACTCCATCGATTATTACACCGGCCTGAAAGCTGCCTTCTGGCAGGCCCGGCAGGTGGCGTTACGCAAGGGCACGCAAGTCGGCCCAGGTTATGGCGGCGATAGCGCCGCCGACAAGCTGTTCGATGCCGCCAATTAGTCGCAATCTCAAGCCGTGAAATTAGTCCCTAGCGAGAGATTTGGAGTGTAGCGTTTTGCAAAAATTCGGCCCCCTGGTTCAGCTCGACAAGCCAGCCTTTGTGCATGAGACGGTGGAAATTTTTGGCAAGGCGCATATCGGCGAAGGCGTTTCGCTGTGGCCCCGCGTGGTCATGCGGGCCGAGGCGCGCGAGCATGTTATCGGCCCCTTCAGCAATCTGCAGGATTTCGCCCTGCTCCATATCGGCGGCGGGCAAGGCGCGATCATCGGCTGCCATACCTCAATCGCGCACCGGGCCACGGTGCACGGCGCCACCATCGGCGACAATTGCCTGGTCGGCATCAACGCCACGGTGATGGACGGCGCGGTGATCGGCGACAACTGTATTGTCGCTCCCCATTGCATTGTCACCGCCGGAAGCAAGATTCCGGATAACTCCATCGTTGCAGGCGTACCCGGCGTCGTGGTGAAATCACGCAATAATTTTGTCGCCAATCGGATCAACGCCTATTCCTATCACCACAACGGCCTGGCCTACGCCAGGGGCGAACACAGACTTTGGGACAGCGCGGAATTCCAGGCGGCCAGAAAGGCTGAACAGGCCAGGCTCGAGGCGGAGCTGGCAGCGATGGAAGCGGGACGCTAAGCCGGGATTGAAAACATGACGATCGAGAAACCATATCTTTTGTTTTTGGGCGACGCGCCGGATCAGTTGGCGGCAAAGACGGCCACGGGCATCGCGGACTGGCGGCCTGAGTGGTGTGTCGGGCAACTGCGCCTGCCCGGTTGCGGCGCCGATACCGGCCTCAAGGACGTCGACGTCGCCGAGGCGCTCCGCCTGGGCGCCAAGACGCTTGTTATTGGCGTGGTCAACTCCGGCGGTTTCATGCCCGATACCTGGACCGACGCGATCTGTGATGCACTGGCCCAAGGGTTGGATCTGGCTTCGGGTCTGCATGGCCGTTTGCAGGATTTTCCCGCCATCAACGAGGCGGCGGTGAAGCATGGCCGAAACCTGCACGATTTACGCCACAGCGAACAGGAATTCACCACCGGCAAGGGTCAAAAACGCACCGGCAAGCGACTGCTGACCGTCGGTACCGATTGTTCCTGCGGCAAAAAATACACCGCCCTGGCCATCGAAAAGGCCATGCGGGCGCGTGGCATGAAGGCCGATTTCTGCGCCACCGGACAGACCGGCGTTCTGATCGCGGAACGCGGCGCCGCAATCGATGCGGTGATCGCGGATTTCATCTCGGGCGCGGCGGAATGGCTCTCTCCGGACAATGATGCCGATCATTGGGACTTGATTGAAGGCCAGGGCAGCCTGTTCCACGCTTCTTATGCCGGGGTTTCCCTGGGCCTGATGCATGGTGCCCAGCCGGATCTGCTGGTGCTGTGCCACGAGCCCACGCGCACCCACATGCGCGGCCTGCCACATTACCCGATCCCCGATCTGGCCGACTGTATCGCCCTGAACCTGGCCAATGCCCGGTTGACCAATCCAGCCGTCCGCATGCTAGGTGTTTCGGTCAATACATCGGCCCTGTCCGACGCGGCGGCGGCGGACTATTTGGCGGAAATTTCCGCTAAATTATCGTTGCCCTGCCTGGACGTCATGCGCGGCGGCGCCGACGGCTTGCTGGATCATCTTTAGCGGAGGCTGCCATGACGCGAACCCTGCGGATTTATGAAGACACCTTTCCAATCGCGGGCAGTTTTACGATTTCGCGGGGCAGCCGCACGGAAATTCACGTCATGGTGGCGGAAATCGTCGACGGCGCCCATAAAGGCCGGGGCGAATGCGTACCCTATGCCCATTATGGCGAGAGCATGGCCTCGGTCCGCCAGCAAATCGAGGCCATGGGCCCGCTTATCGCGCAGGGGGGCGAAGGCGGCAGCGCCTGCCGCGCTGAATTGAACCAGGCCCTGGCGCCCGGTGCGGCCCGCAACGCCCTTGACTGCGCCCTGTTCGACCTGGAGGCGAAGATGAGCGGCCGGCGGGCCTGGGAACTAGCCGATCTGGCCCCGCCCCCCGATCTGTTGACCGCCTATACCCTAAGCCTGGGCAGCCCGGACGAGATGGCAAATGCGGCCCATGGCGCCAAGGACCACCGTCTGTTGAAGTTAAAGCTGGGTGGCGACGGTGATCCCGAACGGGTTGCGGCGGTACGGCAAGCGGCCCCCGATAGCCGTCTGATCGTCGATGCCAACGAGGCCTGGGCGCCGGAAATGTTTTTGCCGTTTTCAACCGCCCTGGCCGAACTTGGGGTAGAGCTGATTGAGCAGCCCCTGCCCAGCGGCAGCGATCGAATGCTATCGGATTGCGCACACCCCGTGCCGATCTGTGCCGATGAATCCTGCCACGTCAGCGCCGATCTGGACGCCCTGGCCGGACGCTACGATATGGTCAACGTCAAACTGGACAAAAGCGGCGGCCTGACCGAGGGCCTGATCCTGACCAGAGAGGCCAAGCGGCGCGGCTTCGGCGTCATGGTTGGCTGTATGCTGGGAACCTCCCTGGCCATGGCGCCGGCCATATTGCTGGCCAGTCTGGCCGACTATGTGGACCTGGATGGACCGTTATTATTGGCCAAGGACCGCGATGCCGCGCTGATCTACGGCGATAGCTTCGTCTCCGGCCCCACGCCGGAGCTATGGGGCTGAGTAAGTCTGCCAAATACAGAATCTTTTTTTTCGCCCAAAAACAAAAACAGTCTTAACAAAAAATAAACCAAAACAGTGGATCGTAAGGCCATGACAAAGATAAACGGCCAAATTTATTCGTTTTTCCTTTGATCTGCAGACACTGAATCGCATAAACTTTGATGATTCGATGTCCTACCATTCATCAATGCTTGTTGTGATATGGATCACTTGCGAGCAGAGGAGGCCATTCGTATATGTCTGTTACGCCGCCAGCAAAAGGAAATTGTCTTAACCGGCAATAAATTTCCAGGGTTGGCGGTATACATGCCACGGCAGAATCCGACACGATAATGCCAAGGTACGATGCCACGCCCGTAGCATGCCACTGCTGCGAACCGGACAATTAACCAGGAGGACCTCATAATGTTGGGTCTCATCACTAAAGTACAGACACGCGTAACTGATCTGAAGGAATTCTGCCAGGATAGCTCTGGCGCCACCGCCATCGAGTATGGCCTAATCGCCGCCGGCATCGCTGTTGCCATTATCGCCGCCGTGTTCGCCTTGGGCGACGAGGTGAAGGGCTTCTTTGAAGACATCCAGTCTCAGTTGTCCAACGCGAACTAATCAGCGTTGCACCGAATGTTGCAAGACAAGCCGGGGTGACTGCCATGCAGCACCCCGGCATTGTTTTTCAGCAATTGGCCATATCGTTTGCACCCCGGCTGGTTAAGGCGGGATGCGGGTTGGGAATGCGGATTTCACATCATGGTGACAATGACGCTGTCGTTGGTTTTTCCCGTGGTCATGATTTTGGCCATGGTCGCCGATTTCCGCACCTTCAATATTCCCAACAGCCTGCCATTGATCTTGGTGCTGACCTATCCGTTGGCGGCGCTCAGCGCCGGCTTTACCTGGCAGCAGATCCTCTGGGCTTTCGCCTTGGGTATGCTGGCTTTGCTGGTCGCGGTCGTCATGTTCGCCGTGAAAATCATCGGCGGCGGCGATGGCAAATTATTGGCGGCGGCAACATTGTGGACAGGTCAGGAACGTCTTTTGGAATTCCTTTTACTAACCGCGCTGGCCGGCGGCTTTCTGGCCTTGGGATTGCTGTTGTATCGGCGTCGGCCATTGGCCAGCACCCTTGCGGGTATGGCCACGTTGCGGCAGTTGCACGAAAAAAAGCACGACGTTCCCTACGCAATTGCCATTGGCTTGGCGGGTTTGGTGGCTTACCCGCTGTTGCCAATATTGAATGTCTAACAAGGATAAAGCGTTTTAGCCGCCCAAATATGTACGTATGGAGAAACTGAAGGATCTGGCTGGATATTTCCTTTCTCAATACTTTCTTTAAGATTATTTTGTAACTTATTGATCTTATTGACGAGAAGGCACAAAAGAGGCCATAATTTGGAGTACGGCGTTTAATTTGCCTGATCGGTGGTGGGCGTTGTTTGCACAAGCGCCACCCCGGACAAGGCAATAAGCCGGAGTTGAGGGCAAGACATTGAATTTGGCGCGCATTCTTTTAATCCCCCATTTCCCAGATGAACTCGTTAATCGATGCCCTGAGATGGAGATTATGCTATAAGAATCAATATGTTGAGGAGTTGATGGAGTGGTTGGCATGGCACACCCGATGGGTGAATCGAAACGGG